>ULPR01027033.1_pt1 | contig 138623 bp, 119 predicted proteins | sample 1953681 | NCBI WGS metagenome assembly ULPR01 (sample SAMEA4835634, study PRJEB28245) | human gut metagenome | biome: gut microbiome; material: fecal sample | place: Denmark | collected 2008 | reverse complement strand
CTTAATCGTGTATTGGATGATAGTTGCGGATTTTAGGATGACTAAACTTTTACGCTTATTGACATTAACTATGCTTATCCTCGTATGTGGAGGCATTAATGCACAAACGACAATTACATTTGATTCAAAGACTGACAAGGCCAGTTCTGATAAGGCAGGTGCTGTTTCCCTTACCAAAGATGCAGTTACAATTAATGCTGAAAATGGTATCTTGGGAAATGGAAAAGAATACCGTTTCTATAAAGGTAAGAAAGTTACTCTTACCACTACAAAAGACCAGATTCTTTCTGTCGAATTTACATGTACCGCATCAGACAAAGCTCAATACGGTCCTGGCTGTTTTACTGCAGCCTCTGGTGAATACAGTTTCTCTGGCAAAGTTGGAACTTGGACCGGCGCAGCAAGTTCTGTTGTTTTTACCGCAACCGACTATCAGGTACGCGCTACCAAGATTGTTGTCACTATTGGAAAAGCTGACCCTACAGCAGTCAAAGAGCCAACAATTACCGGTAACGCCACTTTTGAAACCTCTACCACTGTAACTATTACAGGCCCAGAGGGAGCTGACATATATTATACTACTGACGAAAGCACTCCTACAACAAGTTCGCAGAAGTACACTGCACCTTTCTCTTTGACAGAGAGCACCATCGTAAATGCTATCGCCGTTAAGGGTGGCAAGTCGAGCACAGTTGCCAGCAAGGACTTTAGCAAGATTACTTGCACAGACGCTACCTTAGAGGAAGTAGTTGGATGGACTGCCGACAAGACTTATGTGAAGCTCGCCCTCAACAACGCCAAGGTGATATACGCTGATGGCAACACAGTCCATCTGCGCGAAAACGGCAAGTGCCTTATGCTTTACAATGTAGGCATCCTCGCCCTCACCCTCAACTCAACGGTAAGCGGAAGCATCAAGATGAACTTCAAATCCTACAATGGCATCCCCGAAATGATGAAAAATGAGTTCACCAATGCCGGTGACCTTTCCATTACCGCTGGCTCTTCTCTGGAATTGGACGCTACTGTAACTACCGTAGAAGACCTCCTCGCCAAGAAGAACCTCTGCGACTTGGTACTTCTTAAGAATGTCACCGTAACCGCAGAAGGCATAGGCAAGGATGCCAAGTATTTCATCGTGAGTGGTGCCAAAAAGATTCAACTCTGGGGTAACCAGAATCTTAGCGCTGCAGGTGTAGGCAAGTCTTTGGATATTTATGCTCTTTGCAATAGTATCTATTCTAACAATGTCCAGATTAAGCCTGTAAAGGTTGGCGACATCACCCTGGGTATCAACAATACTATCGTGGTTGAGAGCAAGAAGCAGGGCATCTACAACATCAATGGTGTTAAGATGAGTGAGGGTCAGAACCTTCCCGCTGGCTTGTATATCAAGAACGGCAAGAAAGTAATTGTTAAATAACACATGTTTTTCCTAACTCACACCTTACCGGCTGTCTCTACCCTTGTAGAGGCAGCCATTTTATTCATTATTGTCACGACCGATAGCAATTATCGAGATTTTTCCTATTCTTGTGTTCGTGAGATTTCATAAATATAAAGCCGCCAATACGCCAATTCTCCGTACCTTCGCAGCCAAAATGGGACAACTTTCCATTATAGGTTTCCATCTGCAATAGATAGCAAATAATAAACATAATAAAAATGGAACTACTTCACAACCTTTTCATGGGTTTCCCCAATCTTTGGGGCGGCGGTGTAGCTCACTCAGTAATGATTCTTTCGCTTGTAATATCCTTGGGATTATTATTGGGCAAGATCAAGGTCGCCAATATTTCTTTGGGGCTGACCTGGGTATTGTTTGTCGGAATTACCTTTGGTTATTTCTGTTTTAATCTTGACGAGCATCTGCTCCACTTCCTCAAGGAGTTTGGCTTGATTCTCTTCGTCTATTCTCTCGGCCTTCAGGTAGGTCCAAGTTTCTTCTCCTCGTTTGGCAAAGGTGGTCTCAGGCTCAATATGCTTGCCATATCGACCATCGCGATAAGCATTGTTGTCACCATCATTCTATTTTATACCACAGGCACTCCTATCACCACCATGGCAGGTATCTTGTCTGGTGCCGTGACCAATACGCCTGGACTGGGAGCTGCCCAGCAAGCCAACAGCGACCTCAATGGAATAGACGACCCCAGCATTGCCGCCAGCTATGCCGCCGCTTATCCTATCGGTGTTATCGGCGCCATACTTATCTTCCTTCTCTTGAAGTATATCCTTTGCATCCATACCGGTAAGGAAGAAGAGGCAGCTAAGCGAGGTCTCGGCGCTACTGAAGAACTGACTGTCCGTCCCTTCTCCGTATGCGTGAAGAATGAGCAGATTGTCGGTAGAACCGTGCGCCAGATAGCTGAAATCTCGCAACGAGATTTTGTCATCTCTCGTATGTTTGTAAATGGAGCCTCCTCCCCCACCGATGTCATTAACGGCTCGACCGTGCTGAATCTCAATGACAAACTGCTCATTACAGCTGCCCCACGTGACATTGAAGCCATCATCGCCTGCCTTGGCGCGCCCACTACCGTAGACTGGGAGAAGTGTGACAAAGGCCACATCTCACGCCGTATTCTTATCACGCGTCCCGAAATCAATGGAAAGACATTGGCCCAACTCCGCATACGCTCTCTCTTTGGAGCCAACATCACCCATGTTTACCGTTCTGGTGTAGAACTCGTTGCCGCACCCCACCTCCAGCTTCAGATGGGCGACAAGGTCACCGTCGTAGGTAGCGAACTGGCCATCAGCCATACCGAGAAGCGTTTGGGCAATTCCATCAAGCGTCTCAACATCCCCAACCTCATTCCTATCTTCCTGGGTATTGCGCTCGGCTGTTTTGTTGCCAACATTCCCTTCTATCTCCCCGGAATCCAGGCTCCACTTAAGCTTGGACTGACCGGTGGCCCGTTGGTGGTAGCCATCCTTATCGGTTTCTTGGGTCCCAAATTCCACCTGATTACTTACAATACCATCTCTTCCAATCTGATGATACGAGAGATAGGATTGTGTATCTTCCTTGCCTGCGTAGGTTTGGGAACCGGCAAAGAGTTTATAGATACCGTCTTCAATGGCAACGGATTGGCCATGGTGGGTTATGGAGCCATCATCACGATGCTTCCACTCCTTATTGGCGGACTCATCGGCCGTTATGCCTTCCACCTCAACTACTACACCCTCATCGGAGTTCTGGCAGGCGCCAACACCAACCCCCCAGCCCTGCGTTATGCCAACGACCTCACCGCAAGTGATTCTCCTGCTGTAGCCTACTCCACGGTATATCCCTTTGCGATGTTCCTCCGCATTATCACCATTCAGATATTAATATTGACTTTAGGATAAAACTATATGCTGAAAATTATTGCCGTCGATGTGGCGCTATTGCTGATTATCGTTTATGGCGTCATTCAGTTTAGAAAAAATAAGAAAAACGACAGACATGGTTGAAACATCTTCACTTATCACCCATCCCGTAACGGATGACGAGCGTTTGGTTCACCACAAATTGGATTTGCTGTTACGTACCGGCTGTATTCTCGTTGAAAATGCAGCCGACACCAGCCGCATCATCCGCACGATGAAGCGAGTGGCTATGTATCTCTGCATCCCCATCGAGAATCTGCATATTTACGTCAATTACAATATGCTGATGGTCAACCTTAGTGATGTCGAAAAGTCTTACACCAAGTTCCAGCGAGTAGACAAGCATGGCGTCAATCTGGATGCCATCCGCGAGATTAGCCATCTCTCCTGGGACTCTATTCGTAAGAACCTGACTTTGGAGGAATACGAGCGACAGCTTACGGAGATACACCAGCGCAAGCGCAATTACACCCCTTGGCAGGTAGCCATCGGAGGAGGACTGGCGTGCGGCGGCTTCTGCATCCAGTTCGGTTGCGACTGGACGGCATTCTTCTATGCCTCCATTGCAGCCATATTGGGCTTGCGTCTGCGTATGTTCCTCAATTCCAAGGGCTCCAATGGATATTTCAACATCGGCTTGGCAGCTTTTGTATCCACGCTGTTGGCATGGCTCTTCGCCTTGATTTCCACCCGGTCTGGCATTTCCTTCTTGGAGTCCTCCACCCCATGGCATCCGCTTTTGGCCTGCGCCTTGTTCATCGTTCCCGGCGTACCGCTCATCAATTTCGTAAGCGACATGCTTTCAGGCTTTACCCAGGTGGGTATCACCCGAGCCACCAACACGCTGCTTATGCTTTTTGCCATGGCTTTCGGCATAGCCTTTGCCATCCAGTTTTGTGGCATCGACAACTTTGTCCACGACTTGTCCATGATTCCCCATCACACCTATGATGAATACATGCTGGCTGCAGCCATCTCGGCTATCGGTTTCTCCATGATATTCAATGTACCTCGCCACATGATGCTCTTTGTAGCCCTTGGAGGTATAGTAGCTGTCTGCACCCGCAATTTTGTCAATCTTGGAGCCAGTTCAGGCAACGTCGGATTGGATATGGGCCTCATCGTAGGCTCCTTTGTCGGGTCTGCAGTGATTAGTATCATCTGCTGCTTCATGGTACGTCGCCTGCACACTCCCCACCAGTGTCTGAGCATACCCAGTGTCATACCCATGATTCCTGGAGTGCTGATGTACAGAGCCCTGTTTGCCTTCATCAATATGCATGGAGTTATAGGCGAAGTCACCGTGGCGATGAACAATGCCATCCACGCATCGCTGATTATCCTGTTTATCGCTATTGGTGTGGCCATACCCAATATATTCTTCAGACGGATGATTAATCCCAAGCGGGAGCAGAAGCTGATGGAGCTGCTGCTCATCCGCAAAAATCAGATGGCTGACAAATAAAAATGTCGGCCACCTGTGACAGGACGCCGACATTAATTCACTCCATATTATATCATTTGAGGGTGTATCAATTACATATTGATGCACCCTTTTTATCTATCCGGTATTTTTATAAACCAATGCTTTTCAGCAATTCGCCATTGAGATGGTGTATTTCGACCACACCATCTTCGTAGATGGCGAATGTTGGCACGTTGCCTCCTTTGGGGAATGTGATAGAACCGGTATTGCAGAATACAGTGTCTTCTTCATTCTCTAAAGTCCACAGATGCGTATGCCCACTGAACACGACGTCGTATTTGCCAGGCAACATGTTCTCCTTATTATATTTATGGCCATGGGTGAGCAGCAGCCTGCGCCCATTGTCGACCACCAGAGCATAATCTGCCATGATGGGGAAATCGAGCAGCATCTGGTCTACCTCCGAGTCACAGTTTCCACGTATGGCTACTATCTTGTCTGCCATTGCGTTCAGCGTCTCGGCTATCAGTTTTGGGTTCAACCCTTCGGGCAAACCATTGCGAGGACCGTAATTGAGGATATCGCCCAAGATGAGCAACATATCGCAACTTGCGGAATCATAATAAGACAAAACTTGTTGTAAAGTGGGAAAACAACCGTGGATATCGGAAAAAATCAAATATTTCATTCTAATAAATATTTGGTAAAAGATGTGGGTGGTGATGGATTCGAACCACCGAAGGCGAAAGCCAGCAGATTTACAGTCTGCCCCATTTGGCCACTCTGGTAACCACCCTTGCTCAATTGCGAGTGCAAAGGTATACATTTTAGCCGACACTGCCAAAGGTTTGACCAACTTTTTTGCCACAAATATTGTCTGCGCGGTGGGTGGGATGATTAATCGGGTATGGCTCAAACTTTTTATTCCCCTTTATTTTGATATTACGGAAAAAACGCTTATCTTTGCAAACGCAATTGCCGATATGGCTCAGTTGGTAGAGCAACGCATTCGTAATGCGTGGGTCCCGGGTTCGAGTCCCGGTATCGGCTCCATTTCTGGAGTAAGTATAAGCGGAATTAGCACATCGGTAGTGCACGGGCTTCCCAAGCCTGGGAGGCGGGTTCGATTCCCGTATTCCGCTCAAATATGTAGAGATGTTCTGTAATCATGATGATGCAGAGCATTTTTTGTTTATTTATACATCGTTTCATAGCATACAGCGACACATTTATGACAGATTCGTGGCAAAAGATGGTGAGCGGAGAGGTATATGACGCTCTCGCCCCTGAATTCATCAACGAATTGAACAGGGTCAAGGACTTGGTATGGCAGTATAACCAAATCATACCTTCCGATTATACAAACAAGGAAAAAGCCATCAGAGCCCTGCTCGGCAAGTGTGGTGTCAGGCCCATCGTCAACCAGCCCTTCTATTGCGATTATGGCCGCAATATCGAGGTGGGCGACTTCTTCTTTTCCAACTTCAACCTTACCATTCTCGACGAAGCCCCTGTCAAAATAGGCGACCATGTCTTCATCGGCCCCAATGTGAGCTTATACACGGCTTGCCACCCCACCAATCCCGAAGAGCGAAACAAAGGTGTGGAATGGGCGCGCCCCATCACCATCGGCAACTCGGTCTGGATAGGCGGTAGCGTGACTATTCTGCCTGGCGTCACCATTGGCGACAACTGCACCATAGGAGCCGGCTCGGTGGTTACCCGAGACATTCCAGCCAACAGTATTGCCGTAGGCAACCCCTGCAAAGTCATTAAACATATAGACCATACCTGACCATGCCTACTCTGCATATCGCCATCGTCGGCGGAGGCGCAGCCGGATTGTTTGCTGCCATTACCGCCAAGCACTATTATCCTGACACAGATGTCTGCATCTTTGAGAAGAACAACAAACTGCTGGCCAAGGTGGCGATTACCGGTGGCGGAAGATGCAATCTTACCAATTCGTTTGCAGATATTGCCGACTTGAGCAATGCCTATCCACGCGGGCATAAGCTCATAAAGCGTTTGTTCAACACTTTCGATTACGATGATGTCTATCAGTGGTTTGAAGACCATGGCGTGCCCCTTGTAACACAAGAGGACAACTGCGTTTTTCCGCAGTCGCAAGACTCGCAGTCCATCATAGACTGCCTCATCTCTACCGCTCGACAGTTGGGAGTGAAGTTCAGACTCGGATGCACCATCACGAGCATAGAGCAAACGCCCGACGGGAAGCTGTGCATTACCTCTACATGCGGGCAGGCAGGCGCTACGCAGAAGCAACATTATGACCGCGTGGCTGTAACGACTGGCGGCTCACCTCAAATGAAGGGCTTGGAGTTTTTGTCACCGGTGGTACGTAAACTGGAATCGCCAGTAGCCTCGCTTTTCACGCTGACCATCAATGACCGCAGACTGCAGAGCATGATGGGAACCGTGGTCAATCCTGTCACAGTCTCTATTCCTTCCACCAAGTTCAAGGCCGAAGGACCGTTGCTTATCACCCATTGGGGCGTGAGCGGACCTGCCGTGCTGAAACTGTCATCCTATGCCGCCCGCTTTCTTCACGATGCCGATTATCACTCCACTTTGGCGGTCAACTGGATTAACCGCACGCATCATCATGAGGTTGAGCAGGAGTTCTATATGTTTATAGCCAGCAACGCGAATAAGATGGCGGGCAATTTACACCCGTTCAACCTTACATCTCGGCTGTGGACATACATTCTGGAGAAGTGTGGATGCCCCGCCGACCGGCGTATGGGAGAACTGGGCAAGAAGATGATTAACAAGTTGATAGACACGCTTACCAATGACCAGTATGCCATCGCCGGCAAGGGCAAATTCAAGGACGAGTTTGTCACCTGTGGCGGCGTAGCCTTGGGCGAACTCAACCTCAATACCTTGGAGAGCAAGCACTGCACACACCTGTTTTTCGCAGGCGAAGTGACCGATGTCGATGGCATCACCGGAGGTTTTAACCTCCAGGCGGCATGGACCATGGGCTATGTTGTGGGCATGAATATCGGTAAGGCCTAAAACGAAACAGGGGATGCAGCTGTGAGCTGCATCCCCCATCTTTTTTTGTTTCAGATTATCCGATTTTGATCTGACGTTCTACCTTGACATCTTCCTTGTTGAACTTGGGCAGAACTATTGTCAGAATGCCGTCTTCGACCTTGGCTGAAATCTTCTCTCGGTCTACATCTTCAGGCAGGATGTAGGCTTGCTCGTAGTTGCCGTAAGAGAACTCGCGACGCAGGTAGTGCTCATTACGCTCTTCCTGCTTGTGCTCCATCTTGTTCTCGATGTTTACAACCAGATTGTTGTCCTTGTTAAGGCTTATCCGGCAATATTCCTTCTTGATGCCCGGTGCGGCAATCTCCATAGTATATTCCAATGCATTGACCTTTACGTTTACAGCAGGCGCTGTAGTGTTGGTGCGCAGCATACCATTGTTGTCAAAGAACTCATCAAAAGCAGAGTCTAACCAGTTGTTACGTGTTGGGTACATCATAATATTTTCCTCCATTATTAGTTTATATTCATTTATAGTCATCCAGACGATTACCGTCTGTCACTATCATTTTTGCAAAAAACATTCCCACAGCTCTGCGACTGACAAAATGACGCATAATGCTGCCAAATCGGTCATTCAAAACCTAAAATGGCACATTTTGTCATGAAAAATATGGGAAATTATATGGATATTAGAAAATTAATGCGTACCTTTGCAGTCGCAAAAATGAGAATCAGATAAAGCGGGGTGTAGCGCAGCCCGGTAGCGCTCCTGGTTTGGGACCAGGTGGTCGCAGGTTCGAATCCTGTCGCCCCGACTATTATCTTCACTCATTTCCTTGTGCGGGGTGTAGCGCAGCCCGGTAGCGCTCCTGGTTTGGGACCAGGTGGTCGCAGGTTCGAATCCTGTCGCCCCGACCACAGCAAGCATCATACGAATACCGATGGGTTCAGTATGATGCTTTTTTCATGTCTATATCTCTCGGCTCTATCGCCACGCCTATCACCACCACTCCCCCAACCTGCCCCGATATCCGTTGCCCCATCAGTCCAATTGATAACCAGCCCATATCCAAACCGTCCGCCATCATCTTTTTTCTGATTTCGGGGTTTGAAACAGTGGCTTCGTGCTTTGCAATTATGATTTCAAAGTTTGAATTACCCATTTCACGCTTTGCATCCATTTTATAGTTGGACTCGGTGTATATGGACTACAATGGCGCGAAACATGTGCCATGTCTCAAGATTATAGTGATGACTTAATCAGCGGAAAACGGTATGGAAAAACGTGTGACTCGTGTCGGGCTGCTGCCCACGATTAAGGTTATGGCTATGAAAAAAGCCCCAAGTTGATACTTGGAGCCTTTATCATTTCCATTGCTTTGCGGAAGATGAGGGATTCAAACCCCCGATACCCGGAAAAGGGTATACCGGATTTCGAGTCCAGCGCATTCGGTCACTCTGCCAATCTTCCTTAACCGCTGCAAAAGTAATATTAATTTCGAATATAACCAAGGAATTGCTGGTATTTTTTTCATCTTTTGCAGAGATTGCTATATATGCAATTGGCACATCTTTTCTGGTCTTTTGTGGGTTCAAAGGGGATGTCGGCATCATAGATTTCACGCAGAGTCTGTCTGAGTCCGTCCATAAACTCATCCTCGTAATCTGTAGCCCTGACCATAAGTGAGTCACCCAGCTTGAGCGTGGGGTCATACTGCTCGTCGCTCATGTTCTGGATGAACATAAGTGCTGGGCTGACAGCAAGTCCGCTTTGGTTGAGCTCCTGGCTGTGGCTCACAATCAACGCGTAGAGCAGAGCCTGAAGATAATAATTGGTGTGTTTGGCGTGGATGTCGGCATCGCTGAACAACTCGGCTATCTCCTCGACCTTCTTCCGGGCTGGCATTCCCGTCTTGTAATCGATAACGCGAATGCGCTGCTGCTGGTCGTCATCGGTAATCTCGTCCAGACGGTCGATGAAGCCGAGTACCTTGATTTCGCGTTCGCCATCGGTAGAGTCAAATTTGACAGTTGTCTCGACCTTGTTCTCCAATCCCAAGATGCGGAACGGCGTAAGACGGCTATCGATGACGAGCATCTTGCGCAGATAGCTGATGACCACACCTCGGTTGATGAGTTGCAATCCGTTGTACTCGGGAGTGTAAGAATTGTCTTTGACCTTGAAGAGTTCTTCCTTGAACGCCTGGTCTACAATCATCTCGATGACCTCCCGGTGATTGAGCAAGTCGTCGATGTCAGCCTGCTTTATCACCTCGCTCTTCTGCATGAGTCGCTGATAGATGAGTTCGGCACTGCGGTGGAATATAAGACCGAAGACGCGGCTGTCCTTCATCTCTTCATCTGTTTCATCGGGTTCTTTCAACCCCTCGACTACATTGTAATAAAAGGTAAGCGGGCAATAAAAGTAACGGTTGATGGCTGTCGGCGAGAGCTGGGTCAACTGGTGGAGCTTGTTCATCAAATCGGGCGTCTTGATGACACTGCCAGACAGCGCCTGCTTTACCGACTGGTCTGGGGTGAGTATGCCGTGGTGTATGTCGTGGCCACTTTCGACCATCATCTGCAACATAAATCTGCTCATCTCTCCCGTCTGGCCGTCCTCCGTAGCCTTGTTGTAGGTCAAAGTGATATCCTGCGACCGCTGCAGAAGCCGGTAAAAGTAGTAGGCATAGATGGCAACCTTGTGGTCGATAGTAGTAAGCCCGTAGGCCTTGCGTATAGAATAGGGAATGAATGAAGAGTCGTTGACACCCTTAGGCATATTGTTGTCGGAGGCTGACAGTACGAGCAGGTGGTCGAAGTCCAGGTTTCTGGTTTCCAGCACGCCCATAATCTGAATGCCCTCTATCGGCTCGCCTCTGAAGGGAACCGTCGTGCTCTGTATCAGTTGGGCTATCAGGCGTTCAAAGGTAATCTTGTCGACCTGCAGGTCGCCCGAAGCAATGAGTCCTTCGAGACGATTGATGATGGTGTACATGCGGAAGATGGACTCCTGGGTAAGCGGGTCGTTGACCTGGCTTGCCTTGCGGCCCACATACTGAAGCATGGCCGTCAGCCATTGGGCAATGTTCTGGTTATGGCAGTCGCCCAGCGTGTCGATGTCGGTAAACAAAAGCTGCAATCCTTGGTCGAGAGCCAGCTGGGAGCGCGTGGGGTAATAGCGGTTGCATGCCTGCAACTCCATGTACAGGTCAAGACAACCGGCGGAAATGTATCGGCCATAAGGGTGCTTGAGTATCTTGGCTACATCGCGCAGACGATACTTGTCTGTGTTCTTGACGTGGCCATAGGTTTGCAGGCGCAGCAGTATCTGGACAAACGAAGCCACTGGCGACTGGGACAGAGGATATCCGGTGGTGATATTGATGCTCTTGACCTCTTCGGGCAGACAGTGCAGCACGGTCTGGAGCAGCGACTCGTCGCACAACACGATGGCGGTCTTGGCGCCGGCTTCGATGCGATGGTTTTCGCTTATCCACTGACTGATATAGTGAGCCTGCGCACTCTCAGTCATGGATGAGATGTAGGTGATGTCCTTGGGCTTGCTGAAGTTGTTGTAATATGTGTCGTCATCTATACTCAGCTCGTTGGGGAACTGAGTCAGATAGCCGTTGATGTAATGCCCCGCCTCGTTGTTGGCGAGATAATAGTGGTCGAAATCCCAATAGAAGCATGCCTTACCCTGCGCTTTAAGCGTGAGGAAGAGCCGCTGCTCGACCTGTTGTAACATATTGAATCCCACGAACACATATTTGTCGAACTCATAGTCGACCTGGGCTTCCACCACACTGCGATACAGCGCGCCCTCGTAAGCCAACCCCTGCGCGGCGAGACGCTGGTTGAAGTCACGGTAAATTTCTTCGAGATTGCACCAAAGAGAAAGGAATCGCTCTTTGAGCTTGGAGAGATGGTTGTCGGCGAAATTGTGGAAGAAAGACTTGAGTATATTCTTCTGCTCTGGTGAGAGGTAGTCTATGTCGTCCAATTCGTGGATGTCTCTAAGGTTGGCAAAAACCTTATGGGCATCGGCCATGTTCTTGTCGATATCATCAAAGTCGGCAAGCAGCAATTGGCCCCATCCGTAGAAACGGTCGAGCGTCTCATCCTTACCGGTGATTTCCGTATAGGAATGATAGAGGTCGCAGACCTGCTTGATGGGGTCGGCAACCATCAACTCTGACTTCTCTCTGAACAAATCGCTAATGGTGGTATAGCATGGACTCCACAACGGACCGTCTGAAAGCCGCGCCAGATATTCGTTCATAAAGAGCGAAGCACGCTTGTTAGGAAACACAACGGCTATTCGTGACAGGTTACTGCCATATTTCTGTAACAGGTCTTTGGCTACAGCTTCTAAAAAAGTGCTATTCATTTTACCTCTTCTATCTTATTACTGTACACAAACCACAAGTAGCCTTTCACACGGCTATGCCCCATCTCGCTGAGCAGATGCATATACTCTCTGACTTGGGTGTGGTATTCTTCTTTTGGGGTTCCGAATTTGAAGTCGATAACGATATATTCTTCGCCGTCGGTTATCACTCGGTCGGGACGCAACAGGCGCGATTTCTGCTGCTCTCTGTCGTAGAACAGCAGCGAACACTCGTTGAGCACGGTCCAACGGGGAGAGAACCATTCGCTCACCCGGTCGTCATCAAGTCGCTTGCGCAACATGCCGACGAGCTGTTCCCGCTTGACCTCGTTATCGTAGAGGATGCCATCATTTTCCAGCTGCTGCAGGGCCTTGTCTATATCGGCCGACGTACGTATCGTCGAGAAGACCTTGTGCAGCACATTGCCCAACTTGATGTACTGATTATGATTGTCGCCCTCATTGTCGTGAGTGAATTCGATGCTCTGATTGCTCTGGCGGAAAGTCGCCACAGACTTGTAGGCCTTGATGACTGGCATATCCATAGGGGCGGAAGTCTTGCGGAATACATTGCGCTCCTCGGTGGATTGCTGTGTACGAGCGGGCTTGCTTTGGGCTGCGGGCAATAAGCCGAACTCCAGATGGAGGGTATCGGTCTTGTCGTCAAGGTTGCCCGTATAAGTCGTGTTGAGGGCTTGGGCCAGGTCATCCCAAATGCCTTCGAGCAGCCCCGAACGCATAGCCTGCGTGCCGCGTTTGCCCAATATGTAGAGGCTGCTCTTGGCACGGGTGAAGGCAACATAGAGCAGGTTGAGATTGTCCACTACATTCTGCAGATGCTCATAATAATAGTCGGCTTCGTAAATAGAATTTACCATTCCTTTCTTGGAAAAATCTATAGGTACAAGCGGCATCCGGCTGAAGGGGTCTACCTTGGGCGTACACCATAAGGTAGAGTTGCTCTGTTCAAGTTTCCAATCACAGGCAGGAATGATAATATGGTCGTACTCCAATCCCTTGCTCTTATGGATGGTCAACAGTCTGATACCATTGTCCATACTGCTCTGGATGGCTTTCTCGTGGAGCGTGTTGTCCCATTCGTTGAGGAAGTCGTCAATGTCGGACATGTTGTCTTTGAGATACTTGGCCAGCTGGTCGAAGAAGGCGAAGATATATGCGCTCTGGTTGCAACAGATGTCTTCATCGAGCATGGCATAGATGGTCTGCACCATGTCGTAAAGCGGCATGGTAAGCAACTGTTCGCGTGTGCGTTCTACGGGAGCAAGTATTCCCACCTGCTTAAGATAAGCTCGGTCGATGCAACTCTCTGGATTGGAAACATAACGCAAAGCACTGATTAAGGTATTGACGGCAACGGAGGCGTCAAGGCGGAACGCTTCATCGGATATAAGCGGTACCGAGGGATAGTTCTCCCCGAAAAAGCGGGCTATCTCTTGAATGGTTGACTTGCTTCGACACAAGATAGCGATGCTACTGGGTGCATGGCCTTGCTCCAAGATGGTCGTAATCATGCTATGGATTTTCTCCATGATTTGTTCTCCATACTCGGTGCTTGGTATCAGGGTCATCTCTACCCTACCTCTTTCCTGGGTGTTGTGAGGCTTCTGCTCGACATCTGCATAGGCTTGTATCAGTTGGTCTACCTCATTGCTCCCATCCAATGACTTGGCTTCGTACTGTGTGGCCAATGAGAAAAAGACATTGTTGAAAGTAATGATATTGTAGTCAGAACGGTAGTTGGTGACCAGAGATTTGACTGTGACGGACTGGCTCTGGTCTGGAAATTCGCTTTCGATATTGTTGAGGAGCTTCCAGTCACCCGAGCGCCAGCGATAGATGCTTTGCTTGACGTCGCCGACAATGAGATTTTGTGTACCTTCATTGCTCATGCAGTCCATGAGCAGTATTTTGAAGTTCTTCCATTGTATGGTGCTCGTATCTTGGAACTCGTCTATCATGATATGCTTCAGTCTGGTGCCAATCTTTTCAAAGATAAATGGCGAATCGCTGTCCTGAATCATGCCATTGAGCAGATGCTGCGTGTCGCTCAACAGAAATCTGTTGGCGTCACTGTTCATCTCGCGAATGGTTTTCTCGATATTCTCCAACAGCCTTAACTGGTTAAGGTGGCGCAATGTAAGATTGGCAGAAACATACAGGCACGACTGAACCTGACGCATACGCTCGGTCTCCTGAAGATAAGGCAGCAGCGTCTCGCACACCAGCTTGTACTTGGGATTGTCTGGAGTCCGCTCGGCTTTCTTTACCCATTTATCTGCATCTTCCATCGCGGCCTTGACGGTGTTGGTGAGGACATCAGCATCGCCATACTTGCCATTGCCCATCTTGATGAAATAGCTACACACTCCCTTGTTGCCATTGCTGAAGTCGGTGGTTTGGAGGCCGTTCTCTTCAAGCATGTCCATGAATGTGGCGGCATAGTGCTTGAAGTGGTCTTCTGCATGGTCACGCATTTCCTTCAGTATGCGCGTATAATCATCAAAGAAGTTATCTGTGGCGAGTGCTTCATTGAGCTTCTTGCTGTTGTCTCTATAGATATCGCGGAAAATATTCCTTCCAAAGCGTTTGATGAGATTGATGACATTCCAGCCCTTGTCCTCGGATATGTTCTCTTTGACGTATTGCATAATCCAGCCAAAGACCTTGTCGTGGACATTAAGCCCGTCTATCAGTTCGTCAACTGCCAGTTCTTCCACCTGCACGTCATTGAGTCCTATGTGCAGATTGGCTGTGAGGTCGAGTTCACTTGCCATATTGCGTAAGACGCTTTGGAAGAACTTGTCTATCGTCTCGACTCTGAAATAGTTGTAATTATGGAGCAGGAGTCTAAGCGCCTCTCCTGCCTGGGTAGCCACCATGACTGGGGCGAAGCCTGTAGACTGGACAATGTTGTCCATATAACTCTGGGCTTCAGGCAACTGCCTGGAAAGGCCATAAAGCATGCTAAGAATGCGCATCTTCATCTCTTCGGTGGCCTTGTTGGTAAATGTAACGGCAAGGATATTGCGAAAAGAAGATGGATCCAGGATGAGTAGCTTTATGTATTCTACTGTGAGAGTAAATGTTTTTCCCGAACCGGCGCTTGCTTTATAGACCGTAAGTGGGTTGATTGAGTTTACCATTGTCTGAATAATTCTAATCCGATTTTAATGCCAACACCATCAAAACGCCCATTGCGATGAGCCATGAAGACTCCGGTGGATACCCAACGGGTGGTAAATCCGTAGCCCACTTCCGTATAAGGATGCAGATGGGTCACAAAGAGCATGTTGGTATATATGCGTTCCTTCTCAATATATCTTCCAATCAAGGGAATGTGGCTCAAGGCGAGCAGCGGTGTCTCGTAAGTGGCGTTGGTACGAACATAATAGCGCGAAAGGTTATACCAATGGCTGGGAAGGAGCGTAAATTCACCGGTCCACTCATCATACCATCCGTCAGGGATATTGTTGTCTCTGAAATTGGAGTAGTCCAAGAAGTTCCGGGTACCGTCGATGAGTGTATAGAAACCACAACCTGCGCGGAAAGACAGGAACTTCAATCTATTGAAGGCCACTATCTGCTGTATGTCAAACTCCACACGCTCATAGGCAAGGTCTGCGTCCATCAAGCCGCGGATGCTGCGTTCGTATGCCACATTGACAGCCGGGCCTCTCCACCCTGTTGGCCTCCAGATAATCTCGGCCTTGGGCGCAACAGACGTATAAGATGTAGGGACATGCGCCTGCTGATAGGTGTGACGCTCTACCGCCGTACGTTTATGCCCCACCATTCCCACCTGCAATGTAATGTGACGCGACCAGTCATAGCTGCTCTCCAGGGTAAGGTGGAAGTCTCGAAAGTAATCAATACGCTCACCATTATAAGGTGTATTGCTTGGCAATGAGGCCAGCATCTCATCTTTCAGCATGCCGTTGCTTATCCAGTTGCCATTGCCCAACTGCAACTTTACATAGCCGTTATGCCGCTTGTCAAAATGGTATTCTATAGGTAATGTAAAATACAGCTGGCGCTGCTTGAAAGAATAGCCGGCCTTAAGTCTGGTGTAGAGATAGTGGTTCGTGGAGAAATTGTATAGGTTGCGGACGTCAAATTTATAATAATAACCCTTGCGGCCACTATATCCCATGTACAGCGGGTTGAACAGCGGGTTGATGTTTACCTGTCCCTGGTTGCCGTTGCCATAGTTGGAACTTATTTTGTTCAAGAGATTATCCCCCAGTACATCCCAGAAGAAACGCTTGGCCCAACTACGCTTGACGTTTTTTGCCTCAGTAGAGTCCTGAGCCAAGGCAGCATAATACTTTGTATAGATGGCATTCTCTTCGGTTGTAAGCGTGTCATGTCTGATGCTATCCATTAACTGGCGCATGGTAAGCGAGCCAACCGAATCCGTATTGAGGGCAGGCATACCATAGATTGCAGTATTCTGCGCTTTAACGATATTGCCCATAAACTTAAACTTGGCATTGAGCTCACAGCTTTGGGGAATGACAGGTGACAGTTTGTCATCAGACATGACGAAATTGAGGGTGAAGTTAATCATGTCAAACTCTCCCGCGATTTTTCCCCATCTGATGCGACCTGTCTTTGATTCGACAATGACGCCTCCCGTAACCAGTTGAGTATTCTTTACCTTTGGATAGAACGTGATTTCGACTTGATTATCATGGAGTATCTTGAACTGGAACCTATAGTAAGCCCTGTTGTTGCGGTGAAAGGGCGAGAGCATGCTGTTGCCAAAGATAGTTTCTTCATAGAACTTGGGAGTCAAAAACTTCTGTAGGCGCGTCATGGTCTCCTTCTGTTGCGGTATAGTCGATGTATGCGCCAACCTTTCTATCGTATAGTCCTTGGTATTGTATAGATGACACACAGAAAAGTTCTCCTCAATGTAGTCGCGAGCCTTGCTATGGGCGATGCGATACATGGTGGGAATAGGGAAAAGGATGAGATTGCGGCGCACCACATTGATTTTGAGCTTGCGATAAGTATAAATATCCAGCCCATGAAAGACCGTCGTGTCAACACTATTAGGAAAGTCATATATACGGTTGAGCAGGCTGACATCAAATCTGCCCTCATCTTGTGCAATCGTATTCATAGACAGCAATACGAAGATCATGGTAATTGTCCACCTGGCTCTCTGCATCATAATGCAAATCTACACAAAAAACTTGGAATGACAGGGATGCCTGAACAAAAAAACGCACCTTGTATCAAACTTTAACAGTCGTGCAGAAAAAATCCCCATCTTTGGAAGATGGGGATAGAGGTCGTATATATATGTATATATAATAAGGTGTATCAACCGAGATATTTCATCAGGATTTTGGCATTACCGCTGTCTCTTAGCTTGGTAATACTCTTCTCTCGAATCTGACGCACACGCTCACGGGTGAGCTTGAGTTCATCGCCAATTTCCTCGAGTCCCTTCTCGTGACATCCGATACCGAAGCAATATCTGATAATCTTGATTTCGCGTTCCTTGAGTACCTTGCTCAGCACCTGATTCAGCTCCTGAGCCATACTTTCATGGTCTACAACCTTGTCTGTACGGCTGTCGTCACCAGAGGCCATGACATCAAGCATACAGTTGTCCTCGCCGTCCTGGAACGGGGCGTCGATACTCAGGTGGTGACCATCTGCCATCATGCTTTGAGCAATCTTTTCGGGTTCAATATTAGTTGCATCAGCAAGCTCGGCTACCGAAGGCTGACGCTGGAACTCTTGCTCAAACTTGTTGATTTCATGGTTGATTTTATTGAGTGAACCAACCTGGTTGAGGGGAAGGCGCACAATGCGGCTCTGCTCGGCAATAGCCTGGAGAATGCTTTGGCGAATCCACCACACTGCATAAGATATGAACTTGAAGCCTCGGGTCTCGTCAAACTTCTGGGCTGCCTTAATAAGACCAATGTTACCCTCATCAATCAAGTCGGTGAGTGTAAGGCCTTGGTGTTGGTATTGTTTTGCAACCGACACTACGAATCGCAGATTAGCTGTTACCAATTTGTCCTTTGCACGTTCACCTTCGGGGCCACCCTTTTTAATCTTTTGGGCAAGCTCGATTTCCTCGTCAATGGATATCAATGGGGCACGACCGATCTCTACCAAATACTTGTCTAAGGCTTCGCTCGAACGATTGGTAATACTTTTTTGAATTTTTAATTGTCTCATCTTGTCTTATTAAACTTCCTAAACACTTGAAAGTCAACTTTTTCGTATCAGGACATACGTAAAGCGATGCAAAGGTACTGCTTTTTTCGCATATTATAAAGTTTTTTGCCCTCTTTTTTCTAAAAATCACGATTTTCGTTAAAGTCGAGTCATTTTCCATAATTGATAGGATGAGAGAAACTGATAACGGCGTTAGGTGATTGACGTCTGGGGGCGTCATACCTTATTTTATATTGGAGGCGTTTCTCTCGCATAGTTGCGAGACTGTCTGTGTGGTTCTTGAGATTTTTACTGTTAAAAAAATCGGTAAAACCTTGGCTGTAGTGTGAAAATTCACTAACTTTGGGCTATACTATAAAGATATAAACCATGACAGCGTATTTAGCATCCAATCTTTGGGCTATATGGACAGCCATTGCCATAATATGCCTGATTATCGAACTGGGTTCAGGAGACTTTTTCCTTACCTGTTTTGCCCTTGGCGCGTTCTGCTCCATGATAGTGTCATTTACCGAAGCCCCATTATGGACGCAGATACTTGTTTTTGCAATCTGTTCAGTACTGAGTATCATCTTCGTACGACCATCTCTTCTACGAAAACTTCATAACCGGCAAGAGCGGTTGAGCAACTCCGACGCGCTTATAGGGCGCGAAGGCAGAGTGATTGAAGCCATCCGTCCCGGTGACTATGGCTATGTGAAGATAGACGGTGACGAATGGAAAGCGCAAAGCCCAGACGACACCACTATCGAGGTCGGCACCACAGTAAAGGTTATTGGCCGAGAAAGCATCATCATCAGCGTTGAGAGAGTTCAGACATCTACATACAACAACAACCAACCCACGTAACATTATGGAAGGAATAACATTAATCACACTGGCGGCCCTGCTGGCCCTCGCCATCGTATTTGTCAAGATGGCTGTAGTAATCATCCCTCAGTCGGAAACCCGCATCATCGAGCGCCTCGGCAAGTACTACGCCACGCTGAAGCCCGGTGTCAACATCATCATCCCATTCATCGACCGCGCCAAGGTAGTTGTAACCCAGCAACGTGGTCACTATTACTATTCGAGCGCGATAGACTTGCGTGAACAGGTGTACGATTTCGACAAGCAGAACGTGATTACCAAGGACAATATACAGATGCAAATCAATGCGCTGCTCTATTTCCAGATTGTTGACCCATTCAAGACTGTGTATGAGATTAACAATCTGCCAAACGCTATCGAAAAGCTCACCCAGACCACTCTGCGTAATATTATCGGAGAGATGGAACTTGACCAGACTCTCACCTCGCGCGACACTATCAACACCAAGTTGAGAGGTGTGCTCGACGATGCCACCAACAAGTGGGGTATCAAGGTAAACCGCGTAGAACTTCAGGACATCACGCCTCCCTCGAGCGTACTCCAGGCCATGGAGAAGCAGATGCAGGCCGAGCGCAACAAGCGAGCAGCCATCCTGACCAGCGAGGGAGACAAGCAGTCGCAGATTCTGCAGTCGGAAGGAGACAAGGCCGCGACCATCAATCGTGCCGAGGCAGACAAGCAGCAGGCTATACTCAGAGCCGAGGGTGAAGCTACCGCACGCATACGCAAGGCTGAAGCCGAGGCTATCGCTATAGCAAAAATCACTGAAGCAGTGGGCAAGAGTACCAATCCTGCCAACTATCTGCTTGCCCAGAAATACATACAGATGCTCAACGAGGTGGCTCAGGGCGATAAGACCAAGACCGTATTCTTGCCCTATGAAGCCACTAATCTGATGGGCTCTATAGGAGGAATTAAAGAACTATTTAAAGGAGAATAATTAGAAAATGAACATTTGCATAGTAGCAGGCGCCCGGCCTAACTTCATCAAGGTGGCGCCCATATTGCACGCTTGCCGCAATGCCCGCCAAAACGGTGCCGATATCGACATCAAGTTGGTCTACGCAGGCAGTGAAGACGATGTGACCCTCGAGCCTACCCTCTTTACTGATTTGCAGATTGCCCCTCCCGACAGCTATCTGGGAGTAGTAAGTGAAAACCTCAACGAAATCACCGGACAAGTGATGTCCAAGTTTGAAGATTATCTGCAACACCACAAGACCGATGCCGTTATCGTGGTAGACGACCTTGCCTCGACCATGGCAGCAGCCATAGTCACCAAGAAGCAGGGACTCATACTTGCACACCTGGCAGCGGGCACGAGAAGTTTTGACATCACCATGCCCAAAGAGATAAACCGTTTGGTCATCGACGGTCTATCCGACATCCTGTTTACGGCTGGAATCAGCAACAACGCAGTGGCCAACCGCGAGGGCGCAGAGCTGTCCAAAGTGTATATGGTAGGCAACATACTGATAGACAATATCCGCAACAACCAGGCACGTTTTACCCGTCCGCAGATACTTGCAGAGCAAGGCATTATGGATGGAGAGTACATTGTGTTCACCCTCAACCGCAAAGCCCTGATGGCCGCACGCGAAAATCTGCAACGTATGCTTGAAGCCATCATCACTGCGGCAGGCAACACACCTATAATTGCCCCCCTGCACTCCAAGGCTGCCGACGCCGTGACGCAGTTGTTGCCCAAGGATGCCACACGCTTCCTGATAACTGCCCCCATGGGTTATCTCGACTTCAGCTATCTGGCCAGCCATGCCAAGGGTATCATTACCGACAGTGGCAATGTGGCAGAAGAAGCGACATTCAACATGGTGCCGTGTATCACCCTCAACAGTTATACCGAGCATATAGAGACCGTGAAGACCGGTACCAATGTGCTGGTGGGAGAAGACGCCGAGCTGTTGGCACAATACACTGCCGACATGACTGCCGGCAAATGGAAGCAGCACTCCATACCCGAGCGATGGGACGGAAGAAGTGCAGAGAGAATCCTGCAAACCCTGATGGCCCGTCAATAAAATACGGAGGATGCAAAATAAAAAAATCTGAAACACGAATTATGTGTTTCAGACTTTTTTTTAGTTATTTCCTACTTATCAATACTCGCTCCACGATTTGATTTCAAGATCATCGAGGTTAAGAGTGCAGAAAGCATGAATGAAGGCACTTGCCAGACGGCTGTTGGTAATCAGCGGGATATTGAGGTCTATCGCAGTGCGACGAATCTTGTAACCGTTGGTAAGCTCGTGCTGGGTGAGGTCCTTGGGGATGTTGACCACCATATCTATCTTGCGCTCATGCATAAGCGTGAGAGCCTGAGGCTGCTTGCCCTCGTCAGAGGGCCAATAGACCATAGTGTTGGCAACGCCGTTTTCGGCCAAATAGCGAGACGTACCACCAGTCGCATAGAGCTCGTAGCCATGCTTGATAAGCGTGCGCGCCGTATCGAGAAGCTCGGCCTTCTGCTTGGCACCACCGGTAGACAGCAGCACAGTGTGCTTGGGTATGCGGTGGCCTACGCTCAACATGGCATTGAGCAGAGCCTGATTGGTATCATCACCCAGACAGCCCACCTCGCCGGTAGAACTCATATCGACACCCAAAACAGGGTCTGCCTTTTGCAAGCGGTTGAACGAGAACTGGCTCGCCTTGATGCCCACATAGTCAAGGTCGAAGAGATTCTTATTGGGTTTCTCTACGTTCAGACCCAGCATCACCTTGGTGGCAAGCTCGATAAGGTTGAGCTTAAGCACCTTGCTCACGAAGGGGAACGAACGCGAAGCACGCAGGTTGCACTCGATGACGAGGATATCGTTGTCGCGCGCCATAAACTGAATATTGAACGGGCCGTTGATATGGAGGGCCGCAGCTATCTCCTTGCTTACGCGCTTGATACGGCGCACGGTCTCAACATACAACTTCTGGGGCGGGAACTGGATGGTGGCGTCGCCAGAGTGAACACCGGCAAACTCGATATGCTCGCTGATGGCATAGGCCAGTATCTCTCCGTTCTTGGCGACAGCGTCCATCTCTATCTCCTTAGCATGCTCGATAAACTTGCTCACCACCACGGGATGGTCTACGCTCACATTGGCCGCCAACTGCAGGAACTTCTTCAGCTCGTCCTCATTGGAGCATACATTCATGGCTGCTCCCGACAGTACATAGGACGGACGAACGAGTACGGGGAAACCTACACGGTCGACAAACTTGCCGATATCCTCCATACTGGTAAGTGCGCTCCATTCGGGCTGGTTGATACCACGCTCGGTGAGCATGGCAGAGAACTTGGCACGATCTTCGGCATTGTCGATATCCTTAGCCGATGTACCCAGGATTGGCACATTCTCGGCATCGAGCCACATGGCAAGGTTGTTAGGAATCTGTCCACCGGTAGACACCACCACGCCATGAGGATTCTCCATCTCGATGATGTCAAGCACACGCTCGAAGGTGAGCTCGTCAAAGTAGAGACGGTCACACATGTCATAGTCGGTAGATACGGTCTCTGGGTTGTAGTTAATCATAATTGAGCGGTAGCCCTCTCTGCGTATGGTGTTGAGCGCCTGCACTCCACACCAGTCAAACTCTACCGAGCTGCCAATGCGGTAAGCTCCCGAACCGAGGACGATTACCGAACGCTTGTCGTTGGTAAACTGTATATCTGAAGTCACACCGGCATAGGTGACATACAGGTAATTGGTCTGGGCGGGATATTCGGCAGCCAGCGTATCTATCTGCTTCACGACAGGCAGAATGCCATAATTCTTGCGCAGACGGCGAACCACCATTGTGGCTTTGTGCATATTGCCCATCTCGCCTTCCAGACCGATGGCACGGGCCACCTGGAAATCAGTAAATCCATAAACCTTGGCTGTACGCAGCAACTCCTTGTCCAACGTATTGGCGTTGACGGTCTTGAGCTGCTCGTCGATGTCTATGATGTGCTTGAGTTTCTCGAGGAACCACTTGTCTATCTTGGTAAGTTCGTGTATCTGGTCTACGGTATAACCCTTGTGCATGGCCTTGGAGATGACAAACACTCGCTTGTCGGTGGGCTCTCTCAGGGCGGCATCGATATCAGGTATTTCCAGTTCCTTGTTTTCTACAAAGCCGTGCATACCCTGCCCTATCATGCGCAGACCCTTCTGGATGGCTTCCTCGAAGTTGCGGCCGATAGCCATAACTTCTCCAACCGACTTCATGCTCGAGCCCAACTCCTTGTCCACTCCGCGGAACTTGGAGAGGTCCCAGCGGGGAATCTTGCACACAACATAGTCGAGGGCTGGTTCGAAGAAGGCGCTGGTGGTCTTGGTCACAGAGTTCTTGAGCTCGAAGAGGCCGTAGCCCATACCCAACTTGGCGGCAACGAAAGCCAATGGATAGCCGGTGGCTTTGGATGCCAATGCAGAAGAACGGCTCAGACGCGCATTGACCTCAATCACGCGGTAGTCCTCGCTCACTGGGTCGAAGGCGTACTGAACATTACATTCGCCCACGATGCCGATGTGACGGATTATCTTGATAGAGAGCGCACGCAGTTTGTGATACTCGCTATTGGTAAGCGTCTGCGAAGGGGCTATAACGATAGACTCGCCAGTGTGGATGCCCAGCGGGTCAAAGTTCTCCATGTTACATACGGTGATACAGTTGTCATAACGGTCGCGCACCACCTCATATTCTATCTCCTTCCATCCCTTGAGACTCTTCTCGACGAGCACCTGGGGAGAAAAAGAGAAGGCTTTCTCGGAGAGCTTGTTCAACTCGCCCTCGTTGTTGGCAAATCCACTGCCGAGTCCGCCCAACGCATAGGCTGCACGTATAATCACGGGGTAACCCAGTGTGGCAGCGGCTTTGCGCACCTGCTCGATATTCTCGCAGGCTTCGCTGCTGATGGTCTTGACATTAATCTCATTGAGTTTCTCTACGAAAAGCTCGCGGTCCTCGGTATCCATAATGGCTTGGACTGGGGTTCCGAGCACACGGACATTGTACTTCTTGAGCACTCCGCTCTGATAAAGCTCCACGCCACAGTTGAGCGCGGTCTGTCCTCCGAAGCTGAGCAAGATACCATCAGGACGCTCCTTCTCAATGACACGCTCAACGAAATAAGGCTGGACGGGAAGGAAGTAAATCTGGTCGGCCACTCCTTCGGAAGTCTGTACGGTGGCAATGTTGGGGTTGATAAGCACGGTCTTTACACCCTCCTCGCGCAAAGCCTTGAGGGCCTGAGAACCTGAATAGTCAAACTCTCCCGCTTCGCCGATTTTCAATGCGCCTGAACCAAGCAGCAATACTTTCTTTATACTTTCATCTTTCATGATGTATATCTTACTTATTTAATGTTTCAACAAATTTATCAAACATGAACTCTGTATCTACCGGACCAGAACAAGCCTCTGGATGGAACTGGCTGCTAAACCAGGGATTGGTCTTATGGCGAATACCCTCGTTGGAACCGTCATTCATATTGACAAAGAGTTCCTCCCAATCGGCACCGAGGGTCTTGGCGTTGACTGCATAGCCGTGGTTCTGGCTGGTGATATAACAATGTGTTGTGCCAACCATACATACCGGCTGGTTGTGTGACCTGTGGCCGTACTTGAGCTTGTATATATTGGCTCCGGCTGCCTTTGCGAGCAACTGGTTGCCCATGCAGATACCACAGATAGGCTTGCGCGACATATTCATCTGCTTCTTGATAATCTTGACTGCATCTTCGCAAGTGTCAGGGTCGCCAGGGCCGTTGGCAAGGAAGAGTCCGTCGAAGTCCATGTCGGTATAATCATAGTTCCATGGTACACGTACGACCTCAACGCCACGGTTGATGAGGCAACGGATGATATTGGCTTTCACACCACAATCAACAAGCACAACCCGCTTGCCAGCACCCTCGTTATACTTGATAATATCCTTGCAACTTACAAGGTCAACAAAATTAACGCCCTCATAGTTGGCCTCGGGGATATTATCTGGCTCGTCGTCAAAGAGGATTTTACCCATCATCACACCGGCTTCGCGCAACACTTTGGTCAGTTCGCGAGTGTCGATGCCTGTGATGCCTGGCACATGTTCACGCTTCAGCCACTCGGCCAAGCTCTCTTTAGCATTCCAGTGAGAGTACTGCTCGCTATAGTCGGCAACAATGATGGCCGAAGCATAGATTCTGTCACTCTCCATGAATGTGGGCAGACCATTGGGTTCAAAACTGAATGGGGGTACGCCATAGTTGCCTACTAAGGGGAACGTAAGCACCATCAACTGGCCTGCGTAGGATGGGTCGGTAAGACTCTCGGGGTAGCCCATCATCGCAGTATTGAAAACCACTTCTCCGGCTACTGGTTTCTCATAGCCGAATGATTCGCCATGAAACTTGGTGCCGTCAGACAATACTAAAGTTACATTTCTCATTATCTATCAGTTTGTTATTCTTGTTTGTATATGGTGTCTATATAGTTTATGAATGCCTGGTTGCAAAGACGCGTTCCTCCAGGGGTAGGATAATTGCCCGTGAAATACCAGTCGCCTTTATGATGTGGAATGGCTTGCCTCAATCCGTCGATAGACTGGAACACAATCTCAATGGGTGTTGTAACTCCCTCAGGCCGGAGCATTTCCACTATCTTGCTGTTGATTTCTGCAACAGTAAACGGCTTGTACAAATCTCTCACACAGTTGCGCATCTGGGCTTTGGGCTTATTCATCTCTGCCTTGCAGTTGTTGTAGGTGTCGAGGATGAGCTGCTGCATGCCACGTTCTCTTATCAGTTCCATGGTCGCACGGAAAACGCAGAACTCTTCCAAGCGCGCCATGTCTATGCCGTAATAATCAGGATATCTTATCTGGGGCGCACTGCTTACCAGCACCATCTTCTTGGGATGCAAGCGGTCAAGAATGCGTATGATACTCTCCTTGAGAGTGGTTCCTCTTACGATACTGTCGTCTATTACCACGAGGTTGTCTCTGCCCTCATCTACGCTACCATAGGTAATGTCGTAGACATGTGATGCCAGGTCGTTGCGCGAATTGCCCTCTGTGATAAACGTGCGCAGCTTGATATCCTTCCATGCTACCTTCTCCATCCTTACAGACTCGGAGAGTATCCTGTCGAGTTCTTCGTGCGTGGGAATCCTTCCCAAGGATTGGATAGCAGCAATCTTTTTTTCATGCACATGTTTTTTGAACCCCTGTACGAGTCCGTAGAATGCCACCTCGGCAGTATTGGGGATGAACGAAAAGACAGTATGCTCCGTATCTCCCCCTACGGCTTCGAGTACTGGCTCGGTGAGAAGCTCACCCAATCTCTTGCGCTCCTGATAGATGTCCCGGTCAGACCCGCGCGAGAAATATATGCGCTCAAAAGAGCAGGCAGAATCTCCGGCTTGCTCTCTGATGCGCTCTATGCGGCATTGTCCGTTGCGCTTGACCAGCAGAGCCATTCCAGGTTCAAGTTCCTTAACCTGCTCGCAAGACAAATCGAATGTCGTCTGAAGCACGGGACGCTCAGAAGCCAACGCCACAATCTCATCATCTTTATAATAATAGGCTGGACGTATCCCCCAAGGGTCTCGCATTGAGAACATCTCTCCCGAACCGGTAATACCGCAGACTACATAGCCTCCATCAAAGTCGGCCATCGAAGTCTTGAGAACGTTAGCCATCTCCACATGGTCATCGATATAACGAGTAATGTCCTTGCCTTGAAGTCCTTCGTGTTGGGCATTGACAAAGTTGCGCTCAACTTCACGGTCCAATCTGTGACCCATCAGCTCGAGCATGATATAGCTGTCGCTGTATATTCGCGGACTTTGTCCCTGACTTGTAAGCCGTTCGAAAATCTCTTCTATGTTGGTCATATTGAAGTTGCCACACAAACAGAGGTTCTTGGCTTTCCAGTTGTTGCGTCGTAGGAATGGATGCACATATTGCAGTCCTCGTTTTCCCGTGGTCGAATACCTCAGATGTCCCATATAAAGCTGGCCCGCAAAGGGAAGACGCTGCTCTATATAGTCAGAATCGGCCATCTGTTCTGGAGTAACATCCTTGAAGTTCTCATGAACGGTAGCAAATATTTTGCGAATGGCGTCTTTACCCTCGGCACGTTCACGGAACATATATTCATGGCCAGGTTGAGTGTCAAACTTCACGCATGCCAGTCCTGCGCCTTCCTGTCCGCGATTGTGCTGCTTCTCCATCATGAGGTATAGCTTATTGAGACCGTACATCCAAGTGCCATACTTCTGCTGATAATATGACAACGGCTTCAGTAGTCTCACCATAGCTACGCCACACTCGTGTTTCAATGTTTCCATGTGTTATCCCTTATATATTCAAAAAAATGAAGAATGTTATTATTACTTTCACACTCTTCATTTTTTTAGTCTTTTAATTTCTTACAATATTTACAATCAACGATGCCACCGAGGTAACGATACCAACAAACGAGAACCATAATGTGGTCGAACTGCCGATCCCTGAGTTCTTGGCTTTGACGCCATTGGGTTCGACATAGACGATATCGTTCTGCTGTAAATAATAATAAGGTGAATTGAATACATTCGCATCGTTGAGATTAATGATATGATACTCCTTCTGCCCAGTCTCTGACTCACGGATAAGTATCACATTGTCACGTTTGCCATAAATAGTCAGGTCGCCCGACTCAGCCAACGCTTCCATAATGCTCATCTTCTCGGTAGTGACGGCCACCACTCCTGGCTTGTTTACTTCGCCCAACACTGTAACGTGATAACTTGACATCCTCACGGTCACAACAGGAGTCTCGGTCTTAGAGAGATATGGAGAAATTTTCTTGACAATAAGGTCCTGGCATTGTGTCTTGGTAAGACCTTGCACATGTATCTTGCCTACAATTGGGAAATTGATGTTACCATCGTTGTCAACAAGATAACCTTGCAACGAGCCGGCTCCAGAAGACAACTGTCCAGTTGGGTTGATAACATTGCTTACTGCAAGATTGAATGGCAAAGCCGCTTCAGGTGTCTGTGTGTTCACCGTGATTGTCAACATATCTTTAGGCAGAATCTTGGCATCATATAAACCCTTCGACTTGTCGAAATCCACTGACTGGATATTCTGGAAATATGCCACCTTTTTACTACTGCTACAGCCTGCCAAGACCAGCAATGCCATCAGCATGACAAACGAAATCGTTTTACATTTCATATCGGTATCGAGTATTTATAAACTTTTTGCAAAAATACTACTATTTTTTCAAAGTGGCAAAAGAAACTGGATGAAATATAAATAATAATGGTGATTATGTGGTTATCGCAATGGCCCCTACACTCGTCGGAGCCAGAAATGAGCTGGATATATGCAACTGCAAGGAATCTGTAACAACTTTTTAACAGCGGCTTACGACCGTTGTCATAAAAAAGCAGTAACTTTGCAACAAAATTGATTATAGACAATGCATTATTCAGAATTATTATTCTTTGCAGGCTTCGTAATATTCATAGTAGCCATACTTCTCGTAGATATGTTTGCCATCGACCGTAAGGCACACGTTGTCTCTATCCGCGAGGCGGGAATATGGACCACGGTGTGGATTGTGTTGGCACTGCTTTTCGGTGTATTCCTCTGGTTTCATGGTGACATGATTCATGGCATACACACGATGGATGACCTGCAGGAAGTGTCGCGTAGGTACGCCACCCACCTAAATTTGGACAGAGTTAGTCTGGAAGATGGCATTGTCCTTTACCGCCACAATATGGCTATGTCGTACATAACGGGTTATCTAATCGAAAAGATGCTCTCTGTAGACAATCTCTTCGTTATGATGATGATATTCACCTCGTTCAAGGTTCAGAACACCGAGTTTCAACATGTCTTGAATTGGGGTATTTTTGGAGCCATCATCATGCGCTTCATATTCATATTTGCTGGCGCAGCCATCCTCACACGCTTTGAGTGGATACTTATGATTTTCGGTTTCTTCCTTGTTTATAGTGCATACAAGATGTACCGTGACCGTAACAAGAAAGACGATGCCGATGCCTCCAAACAAGGATTGGTTAGGTTCCTTTCCAAGCATTTCAGAGTCTACCCGCAGTTCGCAGGCGACCATTTCTTGGTGAGAGCCAAGAAAGTTGGCAAAGAGTATGTCATGGCGGCTAAGCAACAGGGCGGAAAATGGCATATTACGCCTCTGCTTGTCACTGTATTCGTAATCGAATTAAGCGACTTGATATTCGCTTTCGACAGCATTCCTGCCGTCTTCTCTGTATCGCTTGACCCCTACGTGGTCTTCTTCTCCAATATATTTGCCATATTGGGACTGAGAGCTATGTTCTTCCTTCTCTCCGCCATAGCCGACAAGTTTATTTATCTCAAGACTGGTGTGTGCATCCTCTTGCTCTTCATCGGTATAAAACTCATCATTAGCGATTTTGTACACATCGACAATCTCTGGTCTCTTGGCTTTATTCTTGTGGTGCTTGTAGGCAGCATAGCCTTCTCCATGCTCAAGCCTCGAACAATTGAACAGAAGTAAGTTGAACGTCTTTAGACGGAAGATGCATATTACATAAAAATGCTAAAGTATAATGGTTTCCTATTTGTAGAGCCATTATACTTTAGCATTTTAGAATAGATGGAGACCGACAGTACTAATCTCCAGTATATTGTCGCAAGGCAGCAATTAAAGCTGTATTCTCACTCTTTGTACCAACAGTAATACGCAGACAATCGTTACACAATTTTACACGCGTGCGATTACGCACGATGATACCCTTCTCAACAAGATAATCATAAATTTTCTGTGCATTAGTCATTTTGGCGAGAAAGAAGTTGGCATCAGTTGGATAAACACCATGACAACAAGCCAATTCTACAAATGCCTTCATCGTACGAGTGCGCTCTGTCAGTAATACGTCTATCCATTGTTCTACCTCAAATGGATCAGAGAGCATTTCCATCGCCTTAAGCTGGGTGAGATAGTTGACATTGTAGGGATATTTCACCTTATTAAATATGTCAATCACTTCCTTTCCGGCAAAAGCCATACCGAGTCGGATGGCTGCACAGCCCCATGCCTTACTCATAGTATTGAGAACTATCAGATTAGGGTATCGTTCCAGTTCTGCCCTGAATGGTTTGACTTTAGAGAAGTCACTGTATGCTTCATCAACCACAACCATGCCGTCAAAACTATTGATGACTTTCTCGATTTCATCCCTGTCGAGATTGTTTCCAGTAGGATTGTTGGGGCTACATATCCAGATTAACTTAGTATGGTTATCACAGGCGTCCAGCAACTTGTCTGCCTTTATCTGGAAGTTGCCTTCCAAATCAACGGCACGATATTCCACATCATTGATGTCGGCACATACGCGATACATACCATAAGTTGGCTCGATGGCAACCACGTTGTCAATTCTTGGTTCGCAGAATACACGATAGCAAAGGTCTATTGCTTCGTCGGAACCATTACCCAGAAACATACACTCAGGACTGACATGTTTGACTTTGGCAATCTTTGCTTTAAGTTCGAGCTGCAACGGGTCCGGATAACGGTTCAGAGGATTGTTGAACGGGTTCTCGTTGGCATCGAGAAAAACTTTAGCCTCGTGTCCATTATATTCATTGCGCGCACAGGTATAGGGCGCCAGACTCTGTATGTTTTTGCGTACTAAACTATTTAAACTCTTCATTTTTGCAGATTGGTTAAACGCACACGCATGGCATTGGCATGTGCTTCAAGTTGCTCATTCTCTGCCATAGTGACTACGGCTTGACCGATAGAATCTACGCCCTGACGTGACAGATGTTGGAAAGTTATCTTGCGACAGTAGCTGTCAAGATTGACTCCATTGTATGCCTTGGCATAGCCATGAGTGGGCAGAGTATGATTAGTGCCACTGGCATAATCACCAGCACTCTCGCAAGCATATTGTCCAAGGAATACACTGCCAGCGTTGACAACCTCTTCAGACAGTTCCTTGTAGTCTGCCGTAGCTATAATCAGATGTTCCGGAGCATAGGCGTTACTTATTGCCATGGCTTCTGCCGTGTCATGCACCAAAACAAATTTGCTATTCTCCAATGCTTTGACAGCAATCTGTTTGCGTGGAAGAACTTCAAGTTGAGATTTAATCTCGGCAATGATTTCATCCAACATCATTTCCGATGTTGTGATGAGCAATACCTGTGAGTCAATGCCATGTTCTGCCTGTGATAATAAATCTGCAGCTACAAATATAGGATTGCTTGTGTCGTCTGCGATGACGCAAACCTCCGATGGACCGGCAGGCATATCAATGGCGACATCGGTAAGTGATACATGTTGCTTGGCAGCCATAACATATTGGTTGCCGGGACCAAATATCTTATATACCTTTGGCACCGTTTCTGTACCATAAGCCATGGCTCCGATTGCCTGTACTCCGCCTATCTTGAATATTTCTGTCACGCCAGCTATCTTGGCTGCCATAAGGATGGCGGGATTTACTTTTCCTTCTTTGTTTGGCGGGGTACAGATGACTATATCCTTGCAACCAGCAATTTTGGCAGGAGTTGCCAACATTAGAACCGTAGAGAACAAGGGAGCAGTGCCACCTGGGATATAAAGTCCTACCTTTTCGATAGGCATACTTTTCTGCCAGCAGTCGACACCGGGACATGTCTCAACGTGATGGCTCTGAAAGCGTTGGCTTTCATGAAAGGTATAGATGTTATGATAGGCTGTCAAGAGAGAACTCTTCAGCTCGTCATCTATCAAGCCTTCAGCTTCATTGATTTCGTCTGCCCTCACTTTTAGGCTATCTAATTCGACATGGTCAAACTTAGACTCGTATTTCCTTACGGCTTCATCGCCATTAGCCTTGATATCTGCCAACGCATCTTTTACCACCTCCGCAAGTTGTTGGGTATCCAGATGTGGTCGGGCCGATATCTTTTCCCAGTCCGTTGCGGCAGGATAGTGAAAATACTCTCCGTAGATGGTTTTCTCTCTATTCATCCGTTCTTTCGTTTAGATGTTCTATAAAATCATTTTCTCTATCGGGGTAACCAAGATTCCTTGTGCCCCAAGCTCTTTGAGTTTACCTATGATTTCCCAGAATCGCTTTTGGCTTAACACAGTATGAACCGAGCACCACGCATCGTCTGCCAGAGGAATTATGGTAGGGCTTTTCAAGCCGGGAAGAACATTGATGATTTCTTCCAGCCGATTTTTGGGAACATTCATTCTGACATACTTCTTGTCTTCTGCATTCTTTACTGCCGAGAAACGGAACAGCATTTCTTTCAGGACGCTCTTCTTGTGTTCGTCCATCGACTTGTTGCCGATAAGAAGGGCCTCGCTCTCCATGACTACTTCCACCTCACGCAAGTTGTTGCTCACAAGTGTCGAACCGCTGCTGACGATATCGAAGATGGCATCTGCCAGTCCTATTCCAGGTGATATTTCCACACTTCCAGTAATTACATGAATCTCCGCATTGATGTTGTTCTTATCCAGGAAATCTTTCAGAATGACAGGATAAGAGGTAGCGATTTTCTTGTTGTTAAACCATTCCAGCCCTTGATAATCGATATCTTTGGGAATAGCGAGCGACAGCCGGCATTTGCTGAAGCCCAGACGCGACACGATATCCGAACCGCCACCTCTTTCTATATATTCATTCTCTCCTACTACGCCAAGGTCGGCAACCCCCGTAGCTACGCTTTGGGGAATGTCGTCATCACGCAAATATAACACTTCGACAGGGAAATTGGTTGACTGTACCAATAATGTACGTTTGGATGCGCTTATTTTTATATCTGCCTCTGCAAGCAGTGACATTGTGTCTTCATACAAGCGGCCTTTGGATTGTACTGCTATCCTTAACATAACATACTATAATAATTAGTGTTGATTATCATGAAAATTGTAATGCAAAAGTAGATAAAATGTTTCATTAATCCAAATAATGTAGTAACTTTGTACTAATTATGCGATTAGACAAATATTTATTCATATTTTTTGCGCTTTTGTTCATGGCTTGTCAGCATGACAAGAAGCTTGAGCAAACGCCCTGGGGCACGAGTCTTGAGACCAATACAGACTCTATATCCACCGACTATACCTTTAATGATATCCTCAACAATGGCGAGATTATCATGCTCACCCTTTCCGGCCCTCAGACCTATTACGAATATCACGGCAGTGGTATGGGAACCCAATATCTGCTTTGCGAAAAGTTTGCACAGACACTTGGAGTATCGCTCCGCGTTGAAGTATGTAAAGATACGGCAGAACTTGTCCATCGGTTGAAGCAAGGCGAGGGCGACATTGCCGCCATCCCACTCCCCCATTCCATCCGTGGCATAAGGTTTTGTGGTGTTTCTTACCCCAAGGACAAAACCAGTTGGGCAGTAGGCGATGCCAATACGGCTCTTGCCGATACCCTTAACCGCTGGTTCAAACCGGTAATGATTACCCAGATAATCAAGGAACAAGAGTTTGCCCTCTCTATCCATAGTATCAAGCGTCATGTCTATTCCCCCATGCTCGACAAGGGTGCTGGTATCATTTCCAAATACGACCATCTTTTCCAGAAGTATGCCCCCGTGGCGCGCATAGACTGGAGATTGCTTGCTGCCCAATGTTATCAGGAATCTACATTTGACCCCAAGGCGCGCAGTTGGGCTGGTGCATGTGGCCTCATGCAGATTATGCCCGAAACAGCCGACCACATAGGCTTGCCAAGACATCTGTTGTATGAACCCGAAGCTAATATTGCCGCTGCGGTAAAATACATCGCACAGCTCAATGAAAAATTCAGAGATGTTCCTGACAAAGCGGAAAGAACCAATTTCGTCTTGGCCAGTTACAATGGCGGCTATCATCATATTCGCGATGCGATGGCTTTGGCCAAGAAGCATGGTAAGGCGCCACACCATTGGAGAGATGTAGCTGGCTTTGTATTGGGGCTGCGCGAATCTCGTTTCTATAACGACCCGATTGTTAAATATGGGTATATGCGTGGTCACGAAACCGTAGATTATGTCGAACGGATTCATGCAAGATATGGCCAATATCGTGGCTCTGCCTCTTCGTGTTCTTTCCAGGGTAGTTACGACAATCTTGAGCCACAACGAGCCAAAAAGAAGTATAAATATCACATTTGATTGCATATTCATTAAACTCACGACGACATTCTACGTCTTAATTAATAGAGTACATTAACAAATAAACAATTAAAAAGAAAATTATGAAAAAGTTCGTATTGACATTATTAGCCTCAGTGCTGATAGGAACAAGTGTTAACGCTCAGGAAGCGAAGTGTGGCTCTTGCAAGAAGCAGGATAAGGCTCAGCACAAGACTGAGATGATGGCCCAGAAGCTCGGTTTGGATGAGGCTCAGAAAGCCAAGGTTCTGGAACTCAACAAGAATTTTGAATTGAAACTGCAGTCTGCAGTCTGCGAAGGCAAGCACGCCGAGAAGAAAGATTGCTGCGGCAAGGGCGAGCATAAGAATGAAGGCAGTTGCAAGAAAGATGAGAAGAAGCAAGATGGCTGCTGCGACAAGAAAGACGAGCAGAAGAAAGACGGTTGCTGCAATAAGAAGGTAGAGACCGAGAAGAAGTGCTCCAAGGAAAATCATGCCGCCGGCGAAGGCCACTGCAAGAAGCAGCAGGGCCAGCATCATCACAAGAAGATGTGTCCCAAGAAGATGAAGCAGCTGCACGAAGAATATATGAAAGAACTACAGACCATCCTGAATGCTGAGCAGATTGCCAAACTGAAGGAAAATTGCAAAAGCTGCGACCACCACAAGAAGGAAGAGCAGAAATGTGAAAAGTAATCACCATGCCATCATGAATATGGCTTGACTCATTATTCATAGATTAAGACTTACAGCCTCAGGACACCAGTTGTCCTGAGGTTTTTTCATAGATGTATGTATCATTGCTTACCAGAGCACCATGCAGAGATGGACGGAAAACGTGGAGAACGAACAAAAAAACATGGTATTATTTCTCCATACCTCAATTTTTGACTACCTTTGCATGTATCATAATAATAACAATCATAAGAATGAATAAGAACTTATTTATTTCCATGGCTGCAATTGCCTTGATGACAAGCTGTAGTTCCACCCAGAAGATGGCGTCAGTAGCTGATTTGTCTGGCGAATGGACGATAGAACGTATCAACGGTAGCGCAATAGACAAGAAAGCCGGAGATGAGATTCCCTTCTTAGGGTTTGACACCAAGGACAAGCGAGTTTATGGGAACACGGGATGCAACAGCCTTACAGGTCTGCTCAAGACAAAGAACAACAAAATAGACCTCAGTGGTATGGGATGCACGCTCATGATGTGCGCCGATATGACCAATGAGCAGAAGGTATTGAAGGCTCTGGACAAGGTGAAGCGATTTGACGTCAACAACGATGGAGAGTTGGTGCTGACAGATAATGCCAACAGCGAGATATTTTTGTTGAAAAAGAAAAAGTAACAAGTTATGAATAGAGCTCAACTTACAGCACAGATTGCCGAAAAGGCTGGAGTATCCAAAGCCCAGGCCGGCAAACTTCTGAACACAGTATTAGGCTGTATAGCCGACAACATCTGCGAGGGAGACGGCGAGGTGGCCATTCCCGATTTCGGCCGTTTCTATATTAAGAGCTGCCAGGCACGCACAGGTTTCAATCCCAACACCAAAGAGCGTATTGAAATCGAAGCCCATGACAAAATTGCCTTTAAGGCTTCTGACAACATGGCCATTTACAGTCGCAAGCATTCTGCAGAGTAATCCGCAAGGTGTATATTAAATGGAAAAGTCGCTTATCTTGCTTGTAGATAAGCGACTTTTATCATTTGTCAAGTTTATAGAAATCTATAAGGGTCCTATCCTTTGATTTCTCGTTCTTGCCTATTTCTTGGTCAGCGACTTCAGCCACTTCATAGGCTTTTTGAGCAAGCCGGAAATACCCGAAGCATCTTTCTTCTCAGTTTTTGCACGCTCCTGGCGAGCTGGAGTTGTCATCTGCGGTTTTGCATTCACAGTTCCGTCTTTCTTCACAGAGTTTGGACGACGATGCTTTGGCTTGTTATACTTTTTATCCTTGGGTTTGTCGCTCTTGTCTCTTGCCTTGTCACCCTTGACCTTTGCCTTGTCGCCTTTATCCTGCTGGTTGACGGGCTTGTCCATAGCTGGCTTGCTGGGCTTGTTGTCAGGGTTGCGTCTTCTTCTGTTTTTGCCATTATCTCCCTTGTCGGCAGACTTCTGCTTTTCCTTGACTTCGTTAGACTGTCTGTTCTGCTCCTTGCCACTTTCAGAGTCCTTGCGAGGCTTGTGCTTATGGGCATTCTGGTCTCTGCTCTTGCGGCGAATTGATTTGGCCTTAGCCTTGACCACCTTGTATTCAGGACCTTCCATACCTTCAGGAAGAGGATTTTTCTCAACTTCTTTTTCGAGGAACTTCTCTATGTCTTTGAAGGCGGCGATATCCAGATCGCTGACAAAAGTAATGGCGGCACCATCACGGTCTGCACGCGCGGTACGACCAATACGGTGTACATAGTCTTCTGCATCGTGGGGCACATCATAATTGATGACCATAGCGATGTCGTCGATATCTATTCCGCGTGCCACAATATCGGTAGCCACGAGCACATCTATCTGTCCGCTCTTAAATTTGAACATGATATCGTCACGCTCAGCCTGCGAAAGGTCTGAGTGCATCTCTCCCACAGAAATCTTGGCCTTGGTCAAGGCGCGACTTACTTCCTTTACCTTGGTCTTCTTTCCGCAGAAGATTATCACGCGCTTCAGTTCATCCTGCTTGAACAGCCATTTGATAATCGATATCTTCTGGGGCTCGTAACACAGGTAAGCGCTCTGCTTGATTTTCTCAGCCGGTTTGCTTACGGCGAGTTTTATGACCACAGGGTCTTTCAGCAGAGTCTTTGCCAGGTCCTCTATCTTCTTCGGCATGGTAGCCGAGAACATAATTACCTGGCAGTCCTTTGGCAACAGCTTGGCTATGGTCAGGATATCTTCCGAAAAGCCCATATCCAACATTCTGTCGGCTTCATCAAGGATGAAGAATGACGTCTTGCTCAAATCTACATTACCTATATTAATATGGCTGATAAATCGTCCGGGAGTTGCGATTACGACGTCAGCGCCCATACGCATACCCTTGGTTTCCTGGTCAAAACGGTTACCATCGTTGCCACCATATACAGGCACGCTACTTACTCCGTTGAGATAGTAGCCGAAACCTTGGAACGCTTGGTCTATCTGTTGCGCCAGCTCGCGGGTCGGCGACATGATGACACAATTGATGGAGTCCTTGGGATAGCCTCCGCTATCCAACTTGGAGAGTATGGGCAGCAGATAGGCTGCCGTCTTTCCGGTTCCAGTCTGTGCTACTCCCAGCACATCACGGCCTTTGAGTATTTCAGGAATACAGTTTTCCTGAACAGGAGTACACTCTTCAAAATGCATATCATAGAGTGCATCCAGCACGTTGTCATTTAAATCTAATTCGTCAAAATACATATTCTACTAACTTAATGGCTTACAGCCAATGTAATACTAATTGGGAGCCTGTCGATAGCAATAATAAGCTACACAGGCAAATATAACATTAGGAATCCATGCCGCCAGGAACGGTGGGAATCCAGCGTTGATTGCAAATGTTGAAGATACGGTCTGCAGCATGATGTAGGTGAAACTCAAAGCCAGACCTATACCCAAATACAAGCCCATACCGCCCTTTCGCTTGCGAGATGACAAAGAGAATCCAATGATTGTCAGGATAAATGACGCAAACGACGACGCTATACGTTTATGATATTCCACCTGGTATTGCACCACATTGCCACTACCACGGTCTATCTGCTTGGAAATGTAGTCTTTCAGCTCAGGACTGGTAAACGTCTCCTGCTGGCCCTTTGAGTAGACCAGGTCGGTAGGCTCCATCTGTATCAGCGTATCAAGTTTAGTGCCACTCGTAATACGCTCTTTGAGGCCTTTGAGCTGTCTTATTTTCCAGTTGCTGGCTGTCCAGTGAAACTTTGAATCAGAGATGGTGTCATACTGTATCTCCATAGCTGTCAGGTGACTTACCAGCTTCTTGTTTTCAAACTTGTCCAAAGAGAAACCGTAACCTTTCTTCTGGTTGTTGTCATAGTGCTGTATGTAGGCGATAATGCCCTTACCCACCTGCAGCTGCACGTTCTCGGCCGAGGTGTTCTTGGCGCGGTTTTTGTATTTTGCCTCAAAGTTCTGTCTGATTACCGTACCATGGGGGATGACATAGGCACTGAGATAATAAGACAGCATGGCAATGAGCACACAGGAGAACATATAGGGACGCAGAAGACGCTTGAAGGATACACCTGCCGCCAACATCGCTACAATCTCCGAATTGCTTGTCAGTTTAGACGTAAAGAATATTACGGCAATGAAGACAAACAACGGGCTGAACAGATTAGAGAAATAAGGAACGAAGTTGACATAATAGTCAAAGACGATGGCTTCGAGCGGAGCATGGAAACGGCTGAACTTCTCCAGGTTCTCGTTGACGTCAAAGACGATTGCCAACGAGATTATCAGCGCGATGGCAAATACATAAGTACCAATAAACTTACGGACAATATACCAGTCGAGTCGCTTCAGATAATTGGATGGACTGAGAAAACGCAGCCACTTCAATTGCCTGTACACTTTATGCAGCACATTGCGCACGCCAGCGGTGTGGTCGTACAGCCATTTGATAAGTTTATGCATCCACACTGGATGTGTGCTTATCCATCTGGCTATCTTGTAGCGCGTAAAGTGACGTCTTAAATCTCTAATGTTAGCCATATCAGATTCTCCTTCCTAACTGTTCTACTATGCTGTTCTTCCACTGCATGAAATCACCTTGTTCGATATGCTTGCGGGCATCGGTGACCAGACGAAGATAGAATGCCAAGTTGTGGATACTTGCTATCTGCATAGCCAACAGCTCCTGAGCCTTAAACAGATGGTGAAGGTAGGCCTTGGTATACACCAGGTCGGTTTCGCAACCGTCAGGGTCAATGGGGCTGAAGTCCATTTCCCATTTCTTGTTGCGCATGTTCATCGTACCCTGGTAGGTGAAGAGCATGGCATTGCGACCGTTGCGCGTAGGCATTACGCAGTCAAACATATCCACGCCTCTGGCGATGGCTTCCAGTATGTTTTCGGGCGTACCCACACCCATGAGGTATCGGGGCTTGTCCTTGGGCAGAATGTCATTGACCACCTCTATCATCTCATACATTACCTCCTTGGGCTCTCCTACTGCCAGACCGCCGATGGCATTGCCGTCGGCACCTTTGTCAGCCACAAACTTGGCAGCTTCACGACGCAGGTCCTTGTAGGTACATCCCTGAACAATGGGGAACAGGCTCTGCTTGTAGCCATACAGGGGCTCGGTTTCCTCGAAGCGTTTGATACAGCGGTCCAGCCATCTGTGGGTAAGGCCGAGGCTTTTCTTGGCGTATTCATAGTCGCTCTTTCCAGGAGGACACTCATCGAGCGCCATCATGATGTCGGCACCAATCACGCGTTCAGTGTCCATCACATTTTCAGGAGTGAAGATATGCTTGGAGCCATCGATATGAGAACGGAACTCACAACCCTCTTCACGCAGTTTTCTTATACCGGTCAGAGAGAAGACCTGAAAACCGCCACTGTCGGTGAGGATAGGTTTCTCCCAACCGTTGAAACCGTGCAGACCACCAGCCTTACGGAGCACCTCAAGTCCGGGTCTGAGATACAGATGATAGGTGTTGCCAAGGATAATCTGGGCCTTCACCTGTTGGCGAAGCTCTTCAAAATGCACACCCTTGACAGTGCCACACGTACCTACCGGCATGAATATCGGGGTTTTTATCTGGCCGTGGTCGGTGGTTATGATACCCGTGCGGGCATCACTGTATGTATCTGTATGTTGTAGTTCAAACGTCATTTCTTTATCGTCTTCGTTATTTCTCTTTCTTGTCTTCTTCTATATCAAAGTGTACCGCATTGGCTACCTTCTCATCCAGCAAGGCATAGTCCCACACATCCTGAATATTCTCCACATAGTGGAAGTTTACTCCTTCAAGATACATGGCGGGTATCTCTTCGATATCCTTGCGGTTGTCCGCACACATCAGTATATCTGTAATTCCCGCACGCTTGGCTGCCAGGATTTTCTCCTTGATGCCACCCACAGGCAGCACCTTGCCTCTCAGGGTAATCTCGCCTGTCATGGCTGTGTTCTTTCTTACCTTGCGCTGGGTGATGGCCGAAGCTATCGAGGTAGCGATGGTGATACCAGCCGATGGGCCGTCTTTGGGCGTAGCGCCCTCTGGCACATGGATATGCATATTGTACTGGTCGAATATGCGGTAGTCTACATTCAGGCGTTCAGCATGGGCCTTGACATATTCAAGTGCAATGACGGCACTTTCCTTCATGACATCACCCAGATTACCTGTCAGGGTGAGCTTGCCTGCCCTACCCTTGCTGAGCGATGTTTCGATGAAGAGTATTTCGCCTCCCACGCTTGTCCAGGCCAGTCCTGTCACCACTCCAGCATAGGCATTGCCCTGATAGATGTCGCGATAGAACGGTGGCTTGCCCAACAGGCCTTCCAGTTCTTTGGGTGTCACCTTCTTCAATGGCAGAGAGCCTTCTTTAGCCATCTGATAAGCCATCTTGCGCAGAGACTTGTTGATCTGCTTTTCCAACTGGCGCACACCGCTTTCGCGTGTATATCGCTCGATGATGGTTTCGAGGGCAGCCTTGGTGAAGGTAGGTTTCTCGCCGACCTTGACAAAACCATTGTTTTCCAGTTCACGAGGAACCAGATGGCGCTTGGCTATCTCTATCTTTTCCTCGGTGATATATCCGCTCACCTCTATGATTTCCATACGGTCGAGCAGAGGACGGGGGATTGTATTCAGCTCATTGGCTGTGGCTATAAACATGGCTTTGGACAGGTCGTAATCGACATCGAGATAATTGTCGTGGAAAGCCGTGTTCTGTTCAGGGTCAAGCACCTCGAGCAGAGCCGACGAGGGGTCGCCATTGTGGGTGTTCTGTGTAATTTTGTCAATCTCGTCGAGGATGAAGACGGGGTTGGAAGAACCTGCCTTCTGGATGCTCTTGATGATACGGCCGGGCATGGCACCGATATACGTACGGCGGTGACCTCTGATTTCAGACTCGTCATGGAGTCCGCCCAGTGACACGCGCACATACTTGCGGCGCAAGGCCGAAGCGATGCTCTTGCCAAGACTGGTCTTGCCCACACCGGGAGGACCGTAAAGGCAGATGATGGGCGACTTGAGGTCACCTCTTAATTTAAGCACGGCGATATACTCGAGGATGCGCTCTTTCACTTTCTCCATGCCATAGTGGTCATGGTCGAGAATGCGCTGTGCACGCTTGAGGTCCAGGTCGTCCTGAGTGTACTCGCCCCAAGGCAGAGACACATAGGTCTGCAGATAGTTGAGCTGCACACTGTAGTCAGGACTCTGGGGGTTAAGTATGTCGAGTTTTTCCAGCTCTTTCTCAAAGACTTTAGCCACTTCGCTCGACCATTTCTTATTGCGGGCTTTCTCTTCGAGCTCTCTCTTCTCGGGCGAGCCTTCGCCACGGCCCAACTCTTCCTTGATGTTCTTGATCTGCTGCTGCAGGAAGTACTCGCGCTGCTGTTCGTCGAGCTCTTCACGTGTCTTCATACGAATCTGATTGCGCAACTGCAAGAACTGCAGCTCGCGGTTGAGCAGGCGCAAGGTGTTGAGCGCACGGTCCATCAGGTTGCTCTCCTCGAGAAGTTCCATCTTGTCTTTTACCGAGAACGGCAGAGCCGTGCAGAGGAAGTTGAGACTGATTATGGGATTGTGGATGTTGTCAATAGAGAACACCATCTCGTCTGCCAGCTCGTCATTCTTATGGATAAACTCCTTTGAGGCGGCCACCAGGTCTATCATGGCAGTATTGAATGCCTTGTCGTTGACATCGGGCATGATTTCCGAACGTTCTGACACGGCGCCACAGAGATAGGGACGCGTCTTCTCGATGCTGTCCAGGTGACAACGGCCCATCATTTGGAAGATGGCGGTACAGTTTTCACTGCCAGGAAGCTCAATGCGTCTTACCAGCTTGGCATAACAGCCATAGCGATAGAGGTCGTCCTCGCGAGGATGCTCTATATCAGGGTTCTTCTGTGAGAAGATGGCTATGAGTGTGCCGGGGTGCTTATCCAGATAGTTGAGGAGGTTTACACTCTGCTCGCGGCCTACGAGAATAGGCGAAATGACGGCAGGGAACATCACCATATTGCGTGTTGCCAGAATTGGAACAACCCCTTCCGGTGTCGTACCATAGAGGTTGGTGATATCTCCATCATACTCTGCTATCATCTGTATTGATGCTTTATTTCTTTCGTCCATTATGGTTCGCTTTCAATTTGAACTGCAAAGTTAGTCATTTTTATTCAATTTAAGGTTATCTCAGTTTCTTATTTTATAATAAGTAACTAAAAACTATTGATATCGTGCAGTTTTAAGAAATCACGCCGTCATGACCGCGCGATTTGAGGACGAGATTGATGCGACTATCTTCCGACCTTAGTGGCATAGGTTATTCATGCGGGCAGAGCCACGAGGGGACTCCCGAAACCATCTTTTGGAATAAAATGACCATGGTGCATAGAAAAAATGGATGAACTTGAAAAGAGAGTCATAATAAATTATTAAATTTGCATCGTCATAGCAACTGCTACTTGGACGCTGAGCGGCACACTTGACACCTACACATCTATTAAAATATGAATTATTGACCTCAATCACATAAACAAGATGAACAAAGACCACGAGAGTATCGCTGCATTCGGTACTAAGAGTTATGTAAAGCACGAGCTGATGGACCTATTGTTCATCACGCTGGGTATTTCCTCCTATGCGTTTGGTTATACTGCATTCATCCTCCCCGAGAAGTTTGTCATGGGTGGCGTGTCGGGTATCTCAGCATTGCTGTATTACGCATTCGACATCCCCACCGCCATCTCTATCTGGGTGTTGAACATCACGCTGCTTCTCATCGGTTTTAGGGCGCTCAACAAGCAGTTTACCATACGTACGATTATCGGCGTCACCATCCTGTCTCTTGTTATCGGAGTCATGCAGCCGTTCTTTGCCCACCACCTTGTCATCACCGTTGGTGAAGACCGCTTCATGCATGTGCTAATAGGTGGAATTCTGGGTGGAGCCGGATTGGGCATTGTGTTCAGCCACAACGGTTCTACGGGCGGCACCGACATCATCGTGGCATGGCTGAACAAGAAATTCAGTTTGAGCTTCGGGCGAGCCATGCAGTTCATTGACTTTACCATCATCAGTTCGTCGTACCTGCTATACCACAGTACCGAAATCATCATCTATGGTATCGCCTTTACGCTCATAGCCAGCGTCACGTGCGACTACATCATCAACGGTACCAGGCAGACGGTGCAATTTCTCATCATTTCCAAGAAATACGAGCAGATTGCTGATACCATCAACAAGGACGTCAATCGCGGCGTCACCCTGCTCCAAGGCACCGGATGGTACTCCAAGCACGATGTGCATGTGCTGATGGTGCTGGCACGCAAATATGAGTCGCAGGATGTGCTCAACCACATCAAGAGCATAGACCCAGAGGCTCTTATCTCACAGACTTTCTGTCACGGCGTCTTCGGGCAGGGATTTGACACTATCAAATAGACGTGTCGTCGACATCCAGGCATAGGCATGCACCATGGTCATTCCCATAGTGCATGCCTATTTTTTTGCCCCTTGCGCGTCATCGTCTGCCCAGACCATAGACAGAGTGGTTGCGGGGTGCGAATTAGGAAAATCGCGGTTTGAAACGACGGTTTGGAAGCGCGAAATGAATAATTCACAGTTTGAACTCAAGAATTATTTCATCTCGGGCAGGATGACAACTATGAGGAGAGATTACTCTTGATGCACTTGGAATGAACTGATGTTCCCGGCGATGACAGACTGCAATCGGCGGCTTATAGCGATAGACAGCAAGGGGAAGGAATGGATGGTAAACGAAAAAACTCCGTTCATCATCCTTACGGAATGACAAACGGAGTCTATCTATAAAATCATGAAAGTCTTGTCGCGCATCAACCTGATGCTGTGCTTGGTGCTATGACAGCTGCTGCATCTGTCTGAGCAGCTCTTTCTGGCGTGCATTGAGCCCAGTGGGGAGAGTGACGTTGTAGGTGATAATCAAATCGGAGCGTTGGCCATTGCCCAGGTCATATCCCTTTGCGCGCAGTCTAACCTTGGTACCATTCTGAGTCTCAGGTTTAACCCTCAGTTTGATGCGCGAGCCATCACCCAGTTGGACCATCACCTCGCCGCCAAGCAAGGCTGTGTATAAATCGATGGAAACAGAGGCTTCCATATCCTGTTGCATACCTCCCTGCATAGAAGACTGATGACGGCTATGGAAACCACCACCTCCAAACAGGTTCTCGAAGAAACTGGAGAAGCCATTACCACTTCCACCGCCCATACTGCTGAAATCAAAGCCCTCAAATGGACTGCCACTGCTCCAGCCCCCAGCTTCCTGCTGGCCGCCAAAGTTGCCAGCCTCGCGCCAATGCTCTCCATACTGGTCGTACTTCTTACGCTTCTCGGGGTCGTTGATTACCTGATACGCCTCGTTGAGCGCCTGGAACTTGGCTTTGGCTTTGGGGTCATCGGGATGCAAGTCCGGATGGAACTGCTTTACCCTCTTGCGGTATGCTGCTTGTACATCTTTTTGTGGGATGTTCTTGTCTACACCTAAAATCTTATAATAATCTACAAATGCCATATTAAAATCCTCCTATCTGCCAACTTTTATTGCAAAAACCATGCCTAACTCGCGATTATTTTGTACTTTTGCAATGCTAATATATAATAAGGTAATATATGAAAAAACTTATAGCAGTTATGGCGTTATTGCTTCCTTTCGGATTGACATGCATGGCCAAATCCAAGACGGTCACCATCAAAATTGTTCAAACCAGTGATGTTCACGGCAGCTTCTTCCCCTACGATTACATCAACCGCAGGCCGATGACTGGGTCGATGGCACGTGTCAGCAGTTATGTCAAGCAGCTGCGCGAGCAACATGGCGACAATGTGATACTGCTCGACAATGGCGACATACTGCAAGGGCAGCCTATCTCTTACTATTCCAACTACATCGACACTACATCTGAGAATATAGCCGCCTCGGTGGTGAACTACCTCAAGTACGACGCACAGACCATAGGCAACCACGATGTCGAGCCTGGTCATGAGGTGTATGACAAATGGATAAAGGAAGTGAAATGCCCTGTTATTGCAGCCAATATCATCGATACCAATACCGGCAAGCCCTATCTCAAGCCTTATACTATACTTAACCGCGGCGGAGTGAAGATTGCCGTGCTGGGAATGATAACTCCAGCCATCCCCAACTGGCTGACAGAGCGTCTGTGGAGCGGTCTCTCCTTTGTAAATATGGTTACGGCTGCCCGTGAATGGGTGAACTATCTCAAGGCCAATGAAAAGCCTGATGTCATCATCGGTCTCTTTCACAGCGGAAAGGAAGGCGGTATAGTCACCGCCGACTACGAAGAAGATGCTGCATTGAAGGTGGCGCGCGAGGTGGATGGCTTTGACCTCATCCTGTTCGGTCACGACCATACACCTTATGCAGACTATGTCACCAGCGAAAGCGGAAACAAGGTGCTGTGTCTCGACCCTGCCAATGCAGCACGAAAAGTGGCTGAAGCGACCATCACGATAGAAAAAGGCAAAAAGCACTGCAAGAAGTCTGTCGAGGGCCAGCTGGTAGATGTAAGAGACATAGAGGTCGACAAAGAGTATATGGCTCACTTTGAAGAGTGGATTTCCAAAATCAATGCCTTTGTCAACAAAAAGATAGGAACCTTTGCCAATTCAATATCAACACGTGATTGCTACTTTGGTTCAAGTGCCTTCAATGACCTGATACTCAATCTGGAGTTGAAGATTACCGGCGCAGACATAGCCTTCAACGCACCATTGTTGTTTGACGCACAAATCAACAAAGGCGATATCTATGTCAGCGATATGTTCAAGCTGTACAAGTACGAAAACCAGCTGTACGTGATGCGTCTCACGGGCGAAGAGATACGCAAGCATCTCGAGATGAGTTATTCGCTCTGGGTCAACACCATGCAGTCGCCCGACGACCATCTGCTGCTGTTGAATGAATATACCAAAAACGACCAGCAGAGAATGGGTTTCCAGAACTTCTCGTTCAACTTTGACAGTGCAGCCGGCATAGACTACGAGGTAGATGTAACCAAACCTAACGGCCAGAAGGTCACAATCCATCGCATGAGCAATGGACAGCCGTTTGACCCCAAGGCCTGGTATAAGGTAGCTGTAAACAGCTATCGTGGCAATGGTGGCGGCGAACTGCTCACTCGTGGTGCCGGCATCAGCCACGACAGTCTGGAAAGCAGGATAATTTGGCGCAGCGACAAGGACCAACGCTACTATCTGATGAAGGCCATCGAAAGCGAAGGAACACTTGACCCACAACCCAACAACAACTGGAGATTTGTGCCAGAGCAGCTGGTAAAGCCTGCTGCAACGCGTGACTACGAGTTGCTGTTCAATCGTAAAAAGTAAGTCAATGAACGATACGTATTGGTTTGTGTTCTGCAAAGACAGCCTGCTGCTGGAACGCAAAGAAGATGGGAGCTACATGATTCCCTGTGGGCCCAAGAGTCCGGTGAAGACCCAACCCTGGACCAATATACTCAATGTTTCACCCTTTGAAGATGGCCATCAGGTCAAGGCTTTTGCCATCAGCGAACCCATTCAGGATGACAGCGGACGCTATGAAATGTGCGGGCTGAGACCATCGTTCTATAAAATTCCCAACGAGTGCTATCTGAAAGCGGGGAAATGTCATGAGCTGCTGTATTGGGACTCAACCACACGCTACTGTGGCTGCTGCGGTTCGCCTATGGCAATGCACACCGACATATCCAAGAAGTGTACGCACTGCGGCAAGGAGATATGGCCGCAGTTGGCCACTGCCATCATCGTGCTGATACACCGCGGTCCCGAGGTGCTGCTGGTACACGCGCGAAACTTCAAGACAGATTTCTACGGGCTGGTGGCAGGATTTGTAGAGACAGGCGAAACGCTCGAAGAAGCAGTACGCCGCGAGGTCATGGAAGAAACCGGGCTTACCATCAAGAACCTTACCTACTGGGCATCACAGCCCTGGCCCTACCCTTGCGGCCTGATGGTGGGCTTCTATGCTGAGTACGAGTCGGGCGACCTGCATCTGCAATACTCGGAGTTGAGTAAAGGTGCGTGGTTCCGCTATGACAAACTCCCACAGATACCAGAAAAACTGTCATTGGCACGCAAACTGATAGACAACTGGCTGAAGAACTTTGACAAAGACAAATAGCAAACATATCAACACACATAGTCAAGAAATATAACAATACAAAGCGATGAAAATTCTGATAGACCGCATCAAGAAAGAGGGTAAGTGTTTTCCTGGAGGAATTTTGAAAGTAGACAAGTTCATCAACCATCAGATGGACCCTAATCTGATGAAGCAGGTAGCTGTGGAATTTATACGCCGCTACGCATCCACCGAAATCAACAAGATTATCACCATTGAAGCATCGGGCATCGCTCCGGCTGTAATGATGGGCTTCCTGCTTGACCTGCCGGTGGTATTTGCCAAGAAGAAGAAACCCTCGACAATGGAGGGCCTGCTTTCTACCACCGTGTTCTCCTTTACCAAGCAGAGAGAGTACAACGTAATCATCTCGAAGGAGTATCTCACCGCCGAAGACAAGGTGCTGTTTATTGACGACTTCCTCGCCAATGGCAATGCCGCCAAGGGTATCATCGACCTATGCAACCAGGCTGGCTGCGAGCTCGTCGGCATGGGCTTCATCATAGAGAAAGCCTTCCAGCATGGTCGCGAAGTCATCGAAGAGGCTGGCGTACGCTGTGAGAGCCTCGCCATCATTGACTCTCTCGACGACTGCCAAATCAAGATACGTGAATAATACGACCAAACATCAATATAAAGGCCATCTATCATGCTGAATAGATGGCCTTTATCATTTCTATAAGTGGGTGACGGGCTTAGAGCATTTCACACTCTCTGAGCCACAGCTCACTCGAAGCATCGCTGGGCATACGCCAGTCTCCTCGGGGGCTCAGGCTGATGCTGCCAACCTTGGGGCCATCGGGCAGGCACGAGCGCTTGAACTGCTGGGAGAAGAAGCGGCGGAAGAATGTCTTGAGCCAATGCTTGATGACGTCATCGTCGTACTGGCCTTCGAAGGCTTTCTGCGCAAGCAGGAAAATCTTCATCGGGCGGAATCCATGACGCATGAAATAATAAAGGAAGAAGTCGTGGAGCTCGTAGGGGCCAACCAGGTCCTCTGTCTTCTGCTGGATATTGCCATCCTCGTCGGCAGGAACCAGTTCGGGACTGATGGGAGTGTCGACCACATCATGGAGAGTGGCAGAGGTGTCGGCATCCATAGTTCCAGCAACAAACTTGACCAGACATGCAATAAGTGTTTTGGGGATGCTGGCATTGACAGCATACATGCTCATGTGGTCGCCATTGTACGTACACCAACCAAGAGCCAGCTCGGACAGGTCGCCCGTACCGATAACGAGTCCACCCTCCTGATTGCTTACATCCATCAATATCTGGGTACGCTCTCGGGCCTGAGAGTTCTCATAAGTAGTGTCATGAACAGAGATGTCGTGACCAATATCCTCAAAGTGCTGGGTAACGCTCTTGGCAATGCTTATCTCTCGGATGGTGATGCGGAGGCTCTGCATGAGTTTGATGGCATTGGTGTAAGTGCGGTCAGTGGTGCCGAAACCGGGCATGGTCACACCGATAATTCCGCTGCGGTCGAGTCCTAACTTGTCGAATGTCATGGCACATACCAACAATGCCAAAGTGGAATCGAGTCCACCGCTTATACCGATGACAACCTTCTGGCAACTGGTGTGAACGAGGCGCTTGGCAAGTCCCATAACCTGGATGTTCAGTATTTCCTCACAACTCTTTTCCATCATATCGGGAGAAGGTATAAAGGGATGGGCGTCGACCGGGCGCTCCAGAACGAAATCCTTGGGCAATATGGAGTGGGCGTTCTTGAAGATGACGTCTTCGCCTATCATTCGGCGCTGGGCATTGACATAGGTGGTGTTGCCTCGGCGCTCTGTCCGCAGGCGTTCAACATCTATCTGAGCTACCTGCATCTGTGGTGTCATCGCAAAGCGCGGTCCGCTCTGCAGCAAATGGCCATTCTCAAATATCAATGCATTGCCGCCATAGACTACATCCTGGGTGCTTTCTCCAAATCCGGCACTCGAATAGACATATCCAGTGATGGTGCGTGCGCTCTGTTGAGCCAACAACTTGCAGAGATAATCGTGCTTGCCAATCAGTTCGTCGCTGGCAGAAAGATTGAAGATGATATCGGCACCTGCCAACGCAAGGTGATTGCTGGGAGGCGTGGGGGCCCAGACATCTTCGCAAATTTCGACACCAAACCTTACGCCATCGCAAGTGACAAAAATCTGCGGCGTGAAGGAGAGGTTAATCTGATTGCCGGCAAAGCGCAGTTCGGTAGTGCGCAGGTCTTGAACAGAAGCAAACCAACGCTTCTCGTAGAACTCGTTGTAGTTGGGCAGATACTCCTTGGCAACGATGCCCAAAATCTGGCCCTTCTGGATGATGGCGGCACAGTTGAGCAGCAAATCGCCAACAGCGATGGGCAGACCCACGATGGAGATGATGTTAAGCTGACGTGTGAAGTCGAGCAACATGAGCATGGCACTCTCTGTGGTTTCGAGCAAGAGGTTCTGCCTGAACAGGTCCTGACATGTATAGCCAGTAAGGGACAATTCGGGGAAAACAATAATCTCCACCCCCTGCCCTTCGGCCAGTATAATCTGTTGTTCTATCTGCTCGACATTGTATTTGCAATCTGCCACCTTTACAGAGGGAACTGCCGAAGCGACTTTTATAAATCCGTAGTTCATAATGTTCTGTTTGTGAATGGTTAAGTTATCTGATAGTTACCTGAGTTGCTCCATAGCCATACTCCTGGAATGATGCATCCTGATACTGGTATCTCTTATATTTGTAATTGAGCATATTGATGAGGGAATGGCGCAACACGCCCTCGCCCTTGCCATGGATAAAGATAATCTTCTTGCCCTTCTGGGTGCTGTATTTATCCAGCACTTCCTGGAACTTGCCAATCTGATAGTTGAGGATATCGGCATGCGACATGCCAGCAGTGCTGTCGAGAAGAGCGTCAATGTGCAGGTCGACAACCAGTTCGTCGTTATTGCGCGGACGCGGTGCAGACTGTGGCTTGGTGGCAGTATCTTTGCCAGACACCAAACGGGAAGGTTCAACGTTGCCTGCCATCTTGTTCTTCAATTCAGCTGCATCGATATGGAGAGGATGCGCAATCTTGTCGTCCTCGACAATGGTGTACAACAATGCCGGTGTGTCGAAATAAATGGTCTTCTGGAACGAGTGGAGTTTATAGAACTTGACGGGGTCAAGCCTAAGTTGAACCTCGACGACAGGTTTAAGGATGAAAGACTTGTCTCTCTTGTAGGCAAAGAGTTGGAATCCCATCTTGAGAAGGCTGTTGAGCTCTTCTCTTCCTACCTCTTCTATATATAAAGATGTATTGGGCTCGATTTCTCCCTGTGAGTGTAGGGTCCAGGCATTACCTTCGGCAGTCATGAACGAGTATTGCAGACAATAGTTGCAGTCATTGACAAGGTAGGCTTCAAACCGGGTGGTCGTCATCTCCTTGATATTGATTGGGACAAAGGCAAGATAGCATGATAGCATGTTTCCGCCTTTGCGCTCTTCGGCTGGCATCTTAAAGGTAACTTCCTTGTCGGCGATGTCGACATCTTCGACATCGGTATCGACATCGGAATCCGTACCATCTGCAAGCAGGGCCTTGACACTCTTGTTGTCTTTAGGCTTGCTTTCGGTCTTGGCAACTACCTTGGCAATGCTATAATCGTCATTGCCAATGACCACTACCTCATTGATGGGGGTTGGAATCTGGAAGCCGTCTTCATCCTCAACGAGGACAATATTCTTACCTTGAAATCCTGCAATGACTCCGCCGCCGGTTTCACTGAGGAAGCTAACTTTATCTCCTATTTTCATATCTTTACGTTTCTAATAATTAGGGAATTAATAATGAACTGTCTCCGTAGCTGAGGAAACGAAAATCGTGGCTTAGCGCGTAGTCATATATCTTGCGCCAGTCGCCATTGACAAATGCACTTACCAGCAAAAGCAATGTGCTTTGTGGCTGATGGAAATTGGTGACGAGCATCTTGACTATCTTGTACTCAAAACCCGGAGCTATAATAATCTGTGTGCTTGTATGCAGCGCCTCAAGATGGTTTGTCTCAAGATATGTCAGTATATTCTGAATCGCTTGACATGGGCTGATGCCATCAACTATCTTGCCATTACGGTTATCGTCATAAGGCTCCCATTGATTGACATGGAGCTCGTCTTCAGTAGCATTGGGATTATACTGCAATTTGACACCTATATAATATAGGCTCTCAAGTGTGCGGACGCTTGTCGTTCCCACGGCGATGGCCTTACGGTCGTGCTGCAAGAGGGTTTGCAGGGTGGTACGCTTGACGACGATATACTCGCTGTGCATCTCGTGGCCACAAATCTGCTCGGTCTTGACCGGCTTGAAGGTTCCTGCGCCTACGTGGAGCGTCAATTCCTCGCGGTGAATACCCTTGTCATCTAAGGCCTCAAGGACATCCTTGGTGAAATGAAGTCCTGCTGTTGGGGCAGCTACGGAACCCTTTATCTTGGAATAGACAGTCTGGTATGTCGTCTTGTCACTTTCCTGTGTCTCGCGGTTAAGATATGGCGGTATAGGAAGCTCGCCGATGGAATCCAAGATTTCCGCAAAACTTACCTCGTCGGAATCCCAATCGAAGTTAATCCAGAAGTTGGTGCCAGTGGCGACCTTTGTGTTCTGAGAGTTGTCGCGGCTGACTGAGAGGACAAACTTATGGCCGTTGATGTCAAACTCGCGATGCAGAGAACCTTCCTTCCATTTCTTGAGGTTACCAATCATGCACCTCCACGCGCAGTGGCGACGTGTCTGGAATATCTGCTCATAGTCAACGGGGAAAGCGGGCTCCATCAAGAATATCTCTATCAATGCGCCGGTCTCCTTCCTGAAGTGCATACGCGCCTGTATCACTTTGGTATTATTGAATACCATCAACGAACCAGCCGGCAAATGGTCGGGCAGATGATTGAAAACATCTTCCGAAACTATGCCGTGTTTATACAAGAGTAGTTTGCTATGATCACGCTGGGCAAGAGGAAATTTGGCTATCCTCTCATCGGGCAGCGGATAATTGTAATCACTGATTTTAATATGTTTTGTATCCATTATGTCAAACTAAAAATGATTGCGAATATAACTAATAGCGCCATGACGCAGATTACTGTGTTGATATCTGAACGACGATACGCCATATCGGTGGTCGCGGCGTCATCGGAGGCCCTAACGCTTCTTGTGTCTTTTACCTTATTATACATAGTATAGGCAAAAAGGCCGCTGACACTGCCCCACACCACCCCAACGATAATGTCGCTCGGATAATGGACGCCAAGATAAAGCCGCGTCCAACAATTGACGAGCGCCCAGGTAATCAAGGTACATGCGAAGAGTCGGTCCTTAACTAACAAACTGAAGAAAACGGCCACAGCCATAGTGTTGGATGCATGGGCAGAGAAGAAACTATATCCCTCTGCACGATAATTGTTGACGACCTGAACACTATCTTGCATAAGTGTATCATGGATGGGGCGAAGTCGAGCAACGAGTGGCTTAACTATCAAGTCTGCCATTCCCTCGCTCAAGACTATAGCAAGCAAGGCCATGCTTATGACCAATGAGATTTGGACCACAGTTTTATGGTTATTTATGACCAACAGCAAGAGGGCAATATAAAGCGGTATCCACATATAGCCGCAAGTCAGCGTCACTGCCAATCTGTCAACGAAGGCGCAATGGCTCCCATTGAAGACCATCAGCAAGGTTTTGTCTGCGTCATATAGTGTAGAATAATTCATGCTTAATTACAGCTAATTATATCTTCTCCAAAGATAAAGACTTAATCCATCCCTCTCTTCCATCGGCAAGTTTGATGCCATACCAACCCTCTATGGACTGATCTGTTATGTCTACCTTCGTACCTTCATGCAATACATAGACATCAGTAGATGTAGGAGCGGGCGTCTTCTTCACATTTACTGTGGAAGAAATGATAATTGCGCCTGTTCTGTGTAACAGCATCTCCTTTTGTTGTTGCGCGAAAAGCATGCTGAATGCGGTGACAACGATAAGAACTAAGGCGCCATAGAAACCTACCTTCCTGACCAATACTCGATTGCCAAATAAGTAGAAAAGGACCAAAGACAATGCTCCGATGATGGACACTAGGCTGACAATAGCCCAAGAATCAATGCCAGTGTAAAATACCAGTGACTGATACCATGTCTTAAAAAACATCTGGTCTTCTGGTACTATCTTGTCAATGGTCTTGTTGCGCGCAAATTTCAGGTTAAACCGTACATCAGCGTCTCCGGGCGACAACAACAACGCACGCTCGTAGGCGAGAATTGATTGCGAAATGTTGTCAGAACGAAAATACGCATTGCCGAGATTATAATAAATCTCAGGAGATTTACCGCTCTTCAGGAGCTCTTGATAATCCTGTATTGCCTGTTGGTAGTTACCTCTCTTATAATCCTTGTCAGCATTCTCTTTGGTAACAGCACCAACCTGGCATGAAACTGCCAGCGCCATCACTACCAACAACGCTTTCGTATTGATACGGTTCTTCTTTTTCATCACTCTCTCAATTTCAATAATGGCAGTCATTGCAGATTCAAAAGTCTTGTTCATATTGCCCGCAGGGTCTCCGGGCGCAAATCTTTCAAACTCGCACTCTGTCAAGGCATCAGTAAACTTCTGGATGGTAGCATCATCAACGCTGTGATTGGCCAATGTCTGCGAAATGTTATCTCTTGACAATTCTTCGATAGCCATATTCAACTTGTCGCCGACATATCCCCACAAGGCTCTAAGCACCTCGTCATAGAATTCATCGGATTTGCCTTGTATCATCAGTTTGCTTGCCTTCCTCAGTCGTTTGGTTGCAATTCTGTTGGCCTTCTTGCCCTTGATTCTGACCACGTCGGCGTTAAGGACTGCCCTCTTTCTGAAAACAACCAGCAATACGACAAAGATTACTATTACAATAATCAATGAAGTCCAATAGGCTACGCTACCGAAGAACATTGAAGAGAAATTTTTGATTGTGACTCCGCCTTCTTTGATGCCACGGATATCAGTATTTTGATCCTTGGCATAGTCAGAGACGCTACCACTCTTGCCATCGCCTTTAGCTATCTGCAAATTAATGGCCTGCGTCTTCACGGTGCGATACTGATTGCGGTCAACATCATAGTAGACGAGTTCAACAGGAGGTATTGTATAGTTGCCTTGATTGCGTGGAACGGCAAGGAAATCATAAATCATGTTTCCCTCCAAGCCATTGGACGTAAGTTTGGTCTTGTCTGTAATCTTTGCATCATACTGGTCGAAATCTTTGGGGAACTTTACAACAGGCTGCTTGATAAGTTTCAAGTTGCCGTAACCACCGATAACGACTCTGAAGTTAAGAGGCTCACCCGCCTTGATATCCTTGTTGTCTACCTGGGCTGAGATATTGAATTTACCAACTCCGCCAGAGAAATTCGCCGGTTTTGTGGGTAACGGCTCTACCTCAACGGACAAGCCCGGGGCAACGATGTCGCGTTTTACCTCCACATAACCAGAGCCGCCATTGAAGAAGGCCTCAAAAGGATCAACCGAGCGATTTTCCTGAACCACGATACCATGGAAAGTGATGCTTGGTATCTTCAAGCTACCTGTCATTTGAGGGTACATGACATACTGGCTCCATGTTACGCATCTATATGGACGACCATTAACCCTCTCTATATGGAAACTCTTCTGTTGCGGCAACTTGACTTCTTGTGTATGGAAGCCTGTCAAGTCCGGCATCTTTCCTTCCAACTGAGTCAGCTCCAGCGTTGTATACACTTTGTAAGTCAGTAAGATAGGCTCCTGTTCATGAACCTTGCGTTTGTTAGCACTTACCTTGATAAAGAGTTCGTTACCAGATATTCTGCTACCTTGTTCATGGATGGCAGAAGTGTTTGGATTGTTGTGAGCATTGTTATTGTTGCTACGCGCCTGACCGGATATCGTTATCTTTGTACTATGAGAGGCAATAGTTTTGCCATGGATTTTAGCGTGAGCGGCGGGAACTGTGAATATTCCGGCCTTGTTGGCATATAGAGTATATGTGTATGTTATGGATGAACTGGAAGTTGTATGACCATTGACCATACTGAAACTTGAGACTTTGGAGGCATAAGGTCCAGCGATGACTTCGACTTCGTCAGTAGAACGCATGTTTGATCTGAAATCATCGACATCCTGAGTGCTTACTGTATATGCCACTCTGAAATTTTCACCGACATTAACCCGAGAAGGGGCAGCAACGTTAATATGCTGTCCCTTGATGGCCATTGTAATATAAATACCAACGAGTATCAATATATATCGTTTCATCTTCAATTCATTCAATATGTCTGTCATTATGATTGCGATTATAAAAAAGAACACGTATCTGACAAAATCACCAATTCTTGTCCAAGTTTCGCTTTTGTGGTTTCTGCATCGATTTCTTCAGTCTCTGCTGCGTAGCCTTCTCTTCCTGGATAGCTGCATTAAGCAGTTGCTCGGCATTGTCTTTGCTCATTTGCTCATTACTCTGCTGCTGCTTCTGCTGCTGATTATCCTTGTTCTCTTGTTTCTTGTCCTTGTTCTTTTTGTCCTTATTGTCGTCTTTGTTTTGTTGCTTGTCGTTTTGATTCTTCTGATTTTTCTGCAACCGCTTACACAATACATAATTGTAACGAGTCTCATTATCAGCAGGATTGTTTCTCAGACTTTCCTTATAGGCTTCGATGGCTTCCTTGTACATTTGGTGAGACTGGCAAATGACGCCTATATTGTGATAGGACTTTGACTTTCTTATCTTGTTGGTTTCGATTTTACCTGCAAGTTCATATTGTTTTATCGCTGCAGAGTCTTTCTTTTGTGCTTGCAAAGCACACCCCAAGTTGTATATGGCCTGAGTATTTCCGCCATTACTGGCTATAGCCTTACGATATTCAATTTCTGCTTTTGCGTAATTCTGTTCATAGAAGAACCTGTTACCTATGCGCACCAATTGTCTGTCATTCTGGGCTGACAGATGAGCGCTGATAGTAAGCAATATAGATATCAAGAAAATATACCGTAATCTCATTTCTTTTTAAACAATTTGATGTTCTTGAATAAGGGATTGCACACCTCCAGGAGACACGCTTCTATGATAAGAAGAAGCATTGCCAAGATTGCAAATGCTTGAAACTGCTCGTTGTATTCGCTGTAAATCACGCTGTCAGAGTCTCCCTTCTGCAACTTTTCAAGTTCGTTGTTCAGTTGGTCCTGCGCATCACTTGTATTGTCTACATGGATGTACATGCCACTTCCTGCCTGAGCGATATCACGACACATCTTTTCATTGAGAACAGACATAACCGTCTGCCCCGTATTGTCAGTCAAGTATCCACCATCGTCATTGGGAATTGGAGCACCTTTTTCGCTACCAACGCCCAAGATAAACACATTGATACCCTTCTTCTTTGCGGCTTTGGCTGCTTCCAACGCGCCACCTTCATGGTCTTCACCATCGGTAATGAGAATGATGGCCTTACCCACCTTCTCCTGTTGTGTAAAGCTGTGCATGGATATGTCAATAGCTTTAGCGATGTCGGTGCCTTGGGTATTGATAAGCGACGGACTGATGTTTTGCAGGAACATCTTGGCTGATACATAGTCACTGGTTATCGGCAGCTGCACAAAAGCATCGCCGGCGAAGACCACAAGTCCCACCTTATCATTATTGAAATTGTCGACCAGACTTTCTACCATGAACTTGGCTTTGTCCAGACGCGAGGGAACCACATCCTGTGCCTTCATCGAATTGGAGATATCCATTGCAATAATCAACTCTATTCCGTTTCGCTTTTCTTGAGACACCTTAGAACCCATCTGCGGTCGCGCGAGGACAATAATCAGCAATGACAATGCGGCAAGACAAAGCCAGAATTTTACCGTAGGTCTATACGGAGAAGCATCAGGCATAAGCAACTTCAAGAGTTGGGGGTCACCAAATTTCTTGAACTTGTTATGCCGCTGGCGCCATACTACCAGTCTGATGAAGGCAAGTATCGGCACCACCCACAGTAACCATAAATATATAGAATCTTCGAATCTCATAATTTAGGGAATTCTTCTTAATACCGTTGTTCTTAATAATATTTCCAAAAGCAGACAAAGGATGGCCGCAATGGCAAATGGCTGATAAGCCTCATATCTCTTAGAGAATTTCTTTACGTTCATCTTTGTCTTCTCCAACTTGTCGATATCCTTGTAGATATTCTTCAACTCGGCATTGTTGGTTGCCCGATAGAAATTGCCATCCGTTGTGGCAGCTATATCACTCAGCGTCTTGGTGTCTATCTCTACAGGTATGTTGACATACTGCACGCCGCCAGCAACTATCGCCGGATAACGTGCCACCTTGTTTGTACCCACTCCGATGGTATATACGCGGATGCCCATGCTTTTGGCTATCTGTGCCGAGGTCATAGGCGAGAGGTCTCCCATGTTGTTCGAACCGTCCGTGAGCAGGATTACCACTTTGCTTTTGGCCTTTGAGTCCTTCAGTCGTGCCACCGCGCTTGCCAAACCCATTCCTACAGCTGTTCCATCCTGTATCAAGCCTCTTGCCGCGATGTCCGTGCGCACGGTTTGAAGCATGTTGAGCAGCGATGTATGGTCGGTTGTCATCGGACACTGGGTAAATGCCTCGCCTGCAAATATCGTCAAGCCGATATTGTCATTAGGACGCCCATTGATAAATTCGGCGGCAACATTCTTGGCGGCCTCTATACGATTGGGGCGCAGGTCTTCAGCCAACATTGAGGTCGACACGTCCATGACGAGCATGATATCGATGCCTTCGACCTCCTTTTTATCCCATGCATTGTGGGTCTGTGGCCGAGCCAGAATGATTACTATCAGAACAAAGGTGATACATCTCAGCAGCATCGGCAGGTTGATAATCCTTATACGCCAGCTTTTGGGAGCATATTGGTATGCGAATGTATCACTCATTCGTATTGTGGGCTCATTCTTCTTGCGATACAGAAAATACCAAAGCACATAAGGTATCAGCAAGAGAAGCAGAAAGAAATACTCTTTATTGGCAAATTCCATATTTAACTGATTAGTTGAATGGCACTATAAATGATGTAAGCCAACAGCACTATCACCAATGCAGAGGAAAGGGCTATCAGCCATTTTATGGCGCGTCGTGTATTCTTTGTTCGTTTGTCTTCCTGACTCAGTTGAGGCACTACCCTCTCTTCGGTAGGCACGTTCTCCAACTTGGTCTGGTCGATAAAGTTGATGGCGTTGACCAGGTTCAGGTCATTCTCGTTGATGAGCGTAGAGTACTTGGCAAACTTCACGAGGTCGGCTGTCTCAAACAGCTCTTTGAGTTCACCGATCATCTTTTTGTCGCCATTCTGCTGCAAACGCTCGATAATCTCCGAGGAAGTCATCTCCATGGCGTTGAAACCAAAACGCTCATTGATATATTGTCTCAGAGCATCAGTGAGTTGCGTGTAGTAAGTCTTCTGGTCGTCCGAACGTTCCAGATGTTCTGCCTTGATTTTCTCCATGGCAGAGAGGGCACGCTGGTGAGGCAGCACCTTCTTGACAATACGTATCTTGGCAATGATTGGCTTGTTTTCACGCAGACGGATATACAGGTAGAAGATACCACCCATCAGCGCCAGTACCAATACGCTCATCCAGAACAGACCGCTCCATTCACTCCACAAGAACGGATTGTTCTGCACGGTCTTGGGAGGATAGAACTGATTGGGATGAAGCGTGTCGACATCGATAGTCATTACCTTCAGTGCCAACTGGTTGGCCTCATAGGGCTTTCCATCCACCTTTACCTTCATGCCGGGTATAGGATAGAGTTTCTCATCGAAAGATGTCAATGTAATTCTTTTACTTATCCTTACGTTGTTGTCCACTTCCGAAGTGTCGCCATCGGCCACATCAATGATTTCGACACCGGGAACGAGATAGTGCGACGGTTTGATGTTGGGCCATACGATTTTTGCTCCTTTGCGGGCTGTGACGGCAACCTCCAGGTTGGTCTGCTCACCCACAAGAATGCTTATGGAGTCGATTTTGGCTTCAACGCTTACCTGTGCTGACGACTTTACGCCCAGCAGCAGACAACACATTGATAAAAGCAAATATCTAAAATACATAAACTACTTATTCTCTATTCATACTTAACTATGTCCACGCTGGGCGAAGAGCAACATCAGACTGCGCACATAGTCTTCATTTGTAGCCACCGACACCCAGTCGACATTACATTTGACGAAAGTCTGCCTGAGCACACTCTCCCGCTGGCGCCAATAATTGGCATGAGCCTGGCGCAGCTTCTTGCTCGAAGTGTCGATATAAGTCTCGTGGCCGGTTTCGGCATCACACACCTTGAGCAATCCTACATCGGGTAGCTCTTTGGCACGCGGGTCATAGACCTGTATCGAGGCGATGTCGTGTTTCTGGCTGGCTATCTGCAACTGCTTTTCAAAGTCGTTGCGTGTATAGAAGTCGCTTAAGACAAAAGCCGTACAGCGACGCTTGGCCACACGGGTGAGAAACTCGATAGCCATGCCGATGTCCGTACGCTTGCTCTCGGGCTTGAAGTTGAGCATCTCACGGATAACATAGAGGATGTGCTTGCGGCCCTTCTTTGGCGGGATATATTTCTCAATCCGGTCAGAAAAGAGTATCACGCCAATCTTGTCATTGTTCTGTATGGCGCTGAAAGCCAGCGTGGCAGCAATCTCGGCAACCATCTCGCGCTTCAACTGATGCGACGTACCGAAGTCGAGCGAACCCGAGACGTCGACAAGGAGCATCACCGTAAGTTCGCGCTCTTCTTCAAACACCTTGACATAAGGACGGTGGAAACGGGCGGTTACATTCCAATCGATATCTCTCACGTCGTCGCCATACTGGTATTCACGAACCTCGGAAAAGGCCATACCTCTTCCTTTGAAGGCTGAGTGATACTGTCCGGCGAAGATGTTCTGACTCAATCCACGAGTCTTTATCTCTATCTTCCTGACCTTCTTTAAGATTTCAGATGTTTCCATCAAGGAACTTCAACTTTATTGATAATCTTGGATACGATTTCTTCGGCAGTGACATTGTTGGCCTCTGCCTCATAGCTCAATCCTACGCGATGGCGCAAAACGTCGTGAGCGACGGCACGCACATCCTCGGGCACCACATAACCGCGATGCTTGATGAAGGCATAGGCACGGGCGGCCTTGGCCAGATTGATGCTGGCACGGGGGCTGCCACCGAAGGTAATCAGGTCGCTGAGCTCCTTGAGATTATAACGGTCGGGATAACGTGTGGCAAATACGATGTCGGCGATGTACTGCTCTATCTTTTCATCGATATAAACCTGGCTTACCACCTCACGCGCACGCATTATCTCTTCGGCGGTTGTCACAGGCATTACCTGTGGAAGACCGCCCACAAGGTTTTCACGCATAATCTTCTTCTCCTCTTCCAGTGTGGGATAGTCTATGATGACCTTGAGCATGAAACGGTCTACCTGGGCTTCGGGAAGCTGGTAGGTGCCTTCCTGTTCAATGGGGTTCTGGGTAGCCATAACCAGGAAGGGAGTAGGCAGCTTGAACGTATTGTCACCAATAGTCACCTGGTGTTCCTGCATGGCCTCGAGCAGAGCGCTTTGCACCTTGGCGGGAGCTCGGTTTATCTCATCGGCAAGTACAAAATTGGCAAATACAGGGCCCTTCTTGACCTGGAAGGCTTCCTCTTTCTGACTATAAATCATTGTTCCTACAACGTCGGCAGGCAACAAGTCGGGAGTAAACTGTATTCTGCTATATTTGGCGTCTATCAACTGTGACAGGGTCTTTATCGCCAGAGTCTTTGCCAGGCCGGGTACGCCTTCCAACAATATATGACCATCGCTCAAGAGGGAAATAAGAAGCGAGTCAACCAGATGTTTTTGTCCTACTATTACGCGATCCATACCTGTTGTCAGATTGGTGACAAAGGTACTTTGTTGTTCTATCCGCACATTGAGTTCGCGGATATCGATAGCTTCTGCCATAATCTTTTTTGCTTTTATATTGATTTTGGTGCAAAAGTACTACAAAACAAACATAGAGCCGAAAGATAGGTTCTAAATTATATTAAAAAAGGAGAAATATCACTTTATTTTAAGAAAAATTGCATGTTGCAAGCGCCGCAGATAGCCACAGCACAAGGGAAATCCCGTTTAGGCTGGCTGCATCGCGACATGCCAAAACGGGATTTGTCCTTACTTCATGGGGGATACTCAGAACTTGAATATCTCTTCGTATATGCGTTGTACTGGCAGCCCCATCACATTGAAGAAACTGCCATTGAGCGCAGTGACACCTATGAAACCTATCCACTCTTGGATGCCATAGGCACCGGCCTTGTCCAGGGGGCGATAGGTAGTCACATAGTAATCGATTTCCTGCTGGGTAAACTGCTTGAAGGTTACCTCTGTCACCACGTGGAAGGCGTGCTGTTTGGTCAGGGTGGTAAGAGCCACGCCGGTGACCACGGCATGTGTCTTGCCGCTCAGTTTGGCCAGCATTGCTTTGGCCTCGGCTTCATCGGCAGGCTTGCCCAGCACCTCTCTGCCTAACACCACAACGGTATCGGCTGTTATCAGCATCTCTCCGGCACTCAGCGTATAGGCTTGAGCCTTCTGGCAAGCCAGATATTGGGGTATCTGCTCGGGGGTAAGTCCGTCGGGATAGTTTTCCTCGATACCGGGAACCACGCGCACTTCGTATTCCAAGTCCAATCCGCCCAGAAGTTCTTTCCTGCGGGGAGAGTTGGAGGCAAGGATTATATGATAAGGAGTATCTATCATCGTCTTGATATTAATACGATTACCAACCGAAAGCCTTGCTGTCGCTCAACCATTTTCCCTGAGCCATGAGCACCTGCTCGATGATGTCGCGGCCTACGCCGTAACCACCCTTGCAGCGGCTGACATAGGTGCTGATTTCCTGGATATCGGAACAGGCGTCGGCGGGGCAACACGGACAACCGCAGCGACGCATCACCTGATAGTCGGGGATGTCGTCGCCCACATAGATAACCTCGCTGTCATCCAGATTGTTCTTTGCCTTGAACTCCTGATAGGTCTCCATCTTCATAGAGCAGTTGATGTAGACATCGCCTACCCCGAGGTAGGTGTATCGTTTGACAATAGCTTCCGAACGGCCACCAGTCATGATGGCTATATGCAGCCCCATCTTGCAGGCAAGCTGTATGGCATAGCCATCCTTGATGTTGACCGTGCGCAGAGGCTGGCCCTCGTCATCCATGCCTATCGTTTCGGCCGAAAGCACGCCATCTACATCGAAGATGATGGCCTTGACCTTGGTTAAATCGTAATTAATCATTCCCGTTGTATATTGTAACATTTTCCCATTTCAGCGCATCTTCATTCTGAGGCTTGCGCTCATCGGTATAATGGCCTATAGCGATGACACACAACACCTTGTAGGTCTCATCGAGTCCCAGGATGCCGTGAATGACCTCGTCGGCGGTGGTACCGTCGGAGAGACCGCGGCCGTGCATCTGCGCCCAGCAGGAGCCCAAGCCCAGGTCGGCAGCCTGATACTGTATGGTAACCGCAGCGATGGACGCGTCTTCTATCCAACATTCGTCCTCGTCGGGGGGAGCGCAAACCACGATGGCCAAGGGTGCACCCTTGAGAAAGGCGGCTCCAGCCTCTTTGGCGTCGGCCATCTTCTCGAGCGCCACCTTGTCGTCTACCACTACGAAATGCCATTTGCGGCTACTCTTGGATGTCGGCGACATAAGCGCCGACCGCAGTATGAGCTGCAGAGCCTCGGGGGCAATCTCTTCATCACTGAAACGGCGATGACTGCGTCGATGTGCTACTAAATCTTTGAAATCCATACGTCTTTACTGATTAATGTGACAACGGTGCTATCCGCCGTCGTTATTATCTGATACAAAGTTAGTGATAGCGAAGAAGAATTCAAAATAATTTCCGATATTTTTCCTCACTTTCACGATAATTGGCCGGTTTCCGGTGGTCGTAATGAGTAAATAGACAATGCAGCCATACATGCCGCAGTCCAAGCAAAAACTGATTGCAGACTACGAAACGGCGAGGGCGAAGTGTGAAATAATTAAACGATGGTTGGCATCTGTTAAATCGCGCCTTAGACTAACTTTGGATTTGGTGGTAACAGAAAATTATGCTTACATTTGCACCATGAATTACACATCAAACTATTTACTGACTTATTGCATCTAACTATGGCAAAGTATTTCAAACAGGAGATGCCCGACCTCAGGAACACGGGCGAAAAGAAATTCTATTACCGCATGAAGGTCAACGAGAACATTGACTTCGACGAACTGGTAAGACGCCTTACCTATCCCGGTTCGGGCCTTGACAAAGGACAGGTGGTACAGGTAATCGCAGCCATCGGCAAGCAGATGGCGCTGGAAATGGCTTCTGGCAATTCGGTGACAATCGACGGCATCGGGACTTTCAGGGCGTCTGTCGGCATGACGATGCCCAAAGAGCTGACTGGTACGGACGCGGGAAAGGAAACCAACGCCAGAAGTCTGAAGGTGACGGGCATAATCTACAGGGCAGCCTCACAGCTGGTCCGCACGATTTCCTCGCAATGCACCTTGGTACGCGACAAAGAGCACCGGCTGCGCAAGTCGCCCTACAGCAAGGAAGAGCGCATCGGCCTTGCCGTCGGCTATCTGGGCGATGGAGCCCATCCCTTCATGCGCGTCGGTGATTATGCTCGCCTTACCCGGCAGTCGCACTGCGCAGCTTCGCGCGAGTTGCAGGAAATCTCTCGGACGCCACAATCGCCTATCAGGAGAGACGGCAGAGCAAGTGCGCTCGTCTATGTGCTAAGCCGCGAACAGCTGTAGATAATCACAGACCTTGACAGATGGCAGATTTTATACTCGCAAGGGGCAATATGCTCCGGCAGGTATAAAATCTACATTTGTTTTGGCAGTTACAAATGTAATTTGTATATTTGCCAAATGCACCAAATACGAACGCGCATCATATCAAGAGGCACAGATATGCCGCAATCGGCAAGCTGGCAGTTCCAGCACAGCCTTGTACTGTTCAGAATGTATGAACAGGCACCAGGTCATACCCCTTATATGGCCATAGCCGAGGATGAAAACGGACAAGTAGTGGGTCAGCTGCTGGCTGTTACCCGTTGGCGCAAGAGCCTGTTTCCGCTCTATCTGTACAAGCAAGCCCGCGTCTTCGGCACAGGCGACTATACCGACAATGCCAATCCCCAGGAGATATTCGGAATGTTGCTCGGACGACTGACAAGGATATTGAAAATGAAGCTGTGTCTATACATCGAGTTCTCCAACATACCTTACAAGATGTATGGTTACCAACATCTGAGAGCCTGCGGTTACTTCCCCACTGGCTGGATGGAGACTCACCTGGACCTGAAGGAGGCAAACCCGACAGACAGATTGAGTCTGAAAAGCAGCAGATACCTAAAAGAACTCTCGGAAATGGGTCTGCAGACGCGCGAAGCGACCAGCGACGCAGAGGTCAAGGAGTTCTGCAAGCTCCTCAAGAAGTCCTACCGCTACGTGCTTCAAAGTTTTCTGCCTAACAAGGAACTTATCCTTGAGTATCATCACAATCCACAAATCAAAATCTATGTCACGACCAACGGCAACAAAGTGGTTGCCGGATGCGTATGCCTCTTCGCCAATGGCAATGCTTATGGCTGTTATGCCGTGACGAACAAAAAATTGGTTCCCAAGAATCATGCTTTTCACATCTCTGTATGGCATGCCATCGAAGAGGCCTATCGTCGGGACTGCGGCAAATTCTTCATCGTCGACGCCGGTCAGCCCTCCATGCACAACACACTGACAAAGATGATGCTAAATCTCGGTGCGGTTTCAACCAACAAGTACAGATGGTACCATCTGAATATTCCGCTTGTCAATACGATTATTTGCAAGTGGATAGTGGACTGACACAATAATCGGCCCTATCTTGCGTTATATGGTTATGAAACAATTCGTATTATTGGCTTTGCTGGCTTCAGTATGCCTCTCTACATATAGTCAGAGCTTTGTCTTGCAAGGACGGGTTACCGACGACAAGGACAATCCCATCGAGTTTGCGTCTGTAACCTGTGCCCGCCAAGGCAAGGTGGCTCTCACGTCTGCCAAAGGTTCATTCACCCTCAACCTCCACTCTGCCGACTCGGTGGTCATACGCTTCTCGATGCTGGGTTATCGTGCCAAGACTCGCGTACTGCGCAACCCTCGTGGCAGACAGAACCTCCACGTGGTCATGTATGCCGACGTCAACACGCTCGGCGAAGTCGAAGTGAAAGGAGAAAAGATACAGACCGGCCAGACTCAGGAACTGAAGACCAAGGACATGAAGATGTCGCCCTCAGTGGGTGGCAATGCAGTGGAAGAGCTCATACAAAGTCAGGCGGGAGTATCAACCCATAGCGAACTGAGCTCTCAATACAACGTAAGAGGAGGCTCTTTTGACGAGAACAGCGTATATATTAATAATGTAGAGGTCTTCCGCCCATTCCTTGTGAGGTCTGGACAACAGGAGGGCTTATCGGTAATCAATCCAGACATGGTGGCGAAGATTGGGTTCTCGACTGGAGGATTTGAGGCAAAGTATGGCGACAAGATGTCATCGGCTCTCGACATCACCTATAAACGGCCACAGCGGTTTGAAGCCAATGCTTCGGCAAGCCTGTTGGGCGCAAGCGCCTATGTGGGCTTGGCCAACAAGAAGATAGCGTGGGCCAATGGCGTGAGATACAAAACCAATAAATATCTTTTGGGGTCGCTGCAGGAAAACGGAGAGTACAAGCCTAACTTCTTGGACTATCAGACCTATCTGAGCTATACTCCCGACAAGCGTTGGCAGATTGATTTCATCGGTAACATCTCGGAAAGTCACTACAACTTCTATCCCAAAGACCGCAACACGGCCTTCGGCACGATGCAGAACGTAATGAATTTCAAGGTCTATTTTGACGGCCAGGAGAAAGACCTCTTCCGCACCTATTTTGGTTCGTTGGCAATCAACCGAAACCTTAACAGCAAGACGCGGTTGTCACTCATTGCATCGGCATTCTCAACCAAAGAGCGTGAGACCTACGACATACAGGGCCAATACTGGCTCACCCAGACCGAGACCAATGAGAATATGGCTGTCGGAACGTATTTCGAGAGCGCCCGCAACTATCTCCAAGCCCGCGTGCAAAGTCTGAAGCTGATGCTGACAAGCAAAATCAAGAAGCACGACATCGAAGCCGCATTGACGCTCAAAAGGGAGCATATCAAAGAGAACTCCATAGAATATGAGATGCGTGATTCGGCTGGTTACAACGTACCCAATACCGGCGAGGACCTGTATATGATATACTCCATGCGCACCCGAAACCAGCTGGATGCTTCTCGCATAGAGTCATATATACAGGATACGTGGCGATTTACATCGGGTACGGACAGCGCCACTACCCTCTATACGCTCAACTACGGACTGCGTATGAGCCACTGGAACTTCAACAAGGAAACAATCTTGTCGCCCCGCATCTCATTGGGTATCATTCCGGCTTGGTCGCCAAACACCACACTGCGCATCGCAACCGGCATCTACTACCAAGCGCCCTTCTTCAAAGAGCTTCGTGATACTACTACCGTCAACCATGTAACCGTGGCACGGCTGAACGAAAAGATAAAAAGCCAACGATCGATACACTTCGTTGCGGGTTATGACTATCGCTTCAGAAGCATGAACCGCCCTTTCCGATTTACAGCCGAAGCATATTACAAGATACTGCAGAACCTGATACCCTACTCTATTAATAATGTAAAGGTGGTATATTATGGTGACAACATCTGCAGCGGATATGCAGCTGGACTGGACATGAAGCTGTATGGTGAATTTGTACCAGGAACAGACTCTTGGATATCACTATCCTTGATGAAAACCCAAATGAAGCTGAACGGCCACTCCATGCCGTTGCCCACAGACCAGCGGTGGGCTATGAACCTGTTCTTTACAGATTACTTCCCCGGAACCGACAGATGGAAGATGGCTCTTCGCCTTGCCTTTGCCGACGGTCTGCCATTCTCGGCGCCTCACAGAGAAACCGAGCGCAACTCTTTCAGAGCCCCTGCATACAAACGCGCAGATATTGGAATGAGCTATCGATTGTTTGAAAATGAAGCAAAGAGGAAAAATATGCCGTTCAGGAATGTCTGGCTTGGCGTAGACTGTCTCAACCTGCTCGGCATCAACAATGTAAACAGCTATTATTGGATTACAGACGTCACCAATCAGCAGTACGCTGTCCCCAACTATCTCACCGGCCGTATGCTCAACGCCCGCGTGCTCTTTGAATTCTAACTGTGATACGTTAAATATGCTTAATATCGGAGAAATAAATAGTTTGCGCAAGCGCCTATGTCCATAAAAATTAGTAATTTTGCAGCCGATTTAGTCCGTTCGGGCTCGAACAAGTTCTGAAACACCATCAGGCGCCTGGCGGAAAAACTTATATTTTATAACAAATGTACGCAATTGTAGAAATTAACGGTCAGCAGTTCAAGGTAGAGGAAGGCCAGAAGCTCTTCGTTCACCGTATCAAGGATGCCGAGGCTGGTAAGACCGTTGAATTTGACAAAGTGCTCCTCGTCGACAAAGACGGAGCTGTCACAGTCGGTGCACCAACTGTTGAAGGTGCCAAAGTAGTAGTAGAGGTTGTGAATCCTCTTGTTAAGGGTGACAAGGTCATCGTTTTCAAGATGAAGCGTCGCAAGGACTATCGTAAGAAGAATGGTCACCGCGCCCAGTTCACACAGGTAGAAGTTAAACAAGTAGTCGCTTAAAAGGAGGATTTCAGAATGGCACATAAAAAAGGTGTTGGTAGTTCTAAGAACGGCCGTGAATCAGCTTCACAAAGATTAGGCGTTAAAATCTGGGGTGGTCAGAAAATCATCGCTGGTAACATCATCGTTCGTCAGCGTGGTAACAAGCACTTCCCAGGCGAGAATGTAGCACAGGGCAAGGATGATACTCTTTACGCATTGACCGACGGTGTGGTTTACTTCCACAAGGGCTCACGCAACAAGAGCACAGTATCAGTTCTCTCTCCCGAAGTTTACGCTGAGAAGACTAAGAAAGCTGAAGCTTAAATAAACAACAACTTATTCCAAACAAACAATACAGAAGCCAGTTCCATACGGAATTGGCTTTTTCTCGTATATATAAACGCATCGCGCAGAAGAAATCGTAAGATTTATTTTGTTATCGGGCACGCTTTGATTAACTTTGCATACAGACAGCATCATGGCTGCCAAAAGTACATTATCATGAATATTTGTTATTAAGTCCGATTAAACAAAGATGAAGAAAATCATAGTCCCCTTTATAATAATAGGTGTAACGTCACTCATTGCCTCTTGTCATACAACGGTCAGTGAAGATGAATGCATCAGTGAAAGAGTTGATTCGTTTGCGACATATTACTTTAACTGGCAATATGACAAAGCGGCGGCGTATTGTACTCCCCTATCGATAAAGTGGCTGGAATTCGCAGCAAGTCAAGTCAGAGAAGGTGATGTAGAACAACTCAAGGCAAAGGAAAGCCAACTTACTACGGAAATAATCTCAATAGATTATAGCCCAGACGAGCGGCAGGCTTACGTGAAGCAGCGGGTAAGCAACTATATGGAAGCTCGCGGATTCGGAGAACCTCCGGCAGAATGTGAAGAAGGCATCTACGAATGGACATTGGTAAAAGAAAAGCGAGCATGGCTAATCAGAATGGAAGCCCTACCGCGAAATGAAAAGCAAAATCACGACTAAAATTGGGATGAACCAATGCATAATGCTCGGCCTTGGACTCATAGGCAGGGTTAATGGCCTTCATGCCCATATCCATACGCAAGATAAAATAGTCGAAGTTTAGGCGCAAGCCCACGCCGTAGGCCACCGCTATCTGTTTGTAGAACTCGTTGAAGGTAAACTTGCCTCCGGGCTGGTCGGCGTATTCTTTCAATGTCCAGATGTTACCTGCGTCAACAAATACAGCGCCATCCAGCTTCCAGAACATGTGCGTGCGATACTCCAGATTGAAATCAAGTTTCATATCACCCGTCTGGTTGATGAAATCGATGCGCCCATCTTTTCCCTTAAACTTTCCAGGGCCCAAGCCACGGACATTCCAACCTCTTACAGAGTTGGCTCCGCCCGAAAAATACCGCTTCTCAAAAGGCAGAATCTTACTGTTTCCATAAGGATAAGCTATGCCCAATCCAATGTGAGCAGCCAAAGTGTTGTGGTCGTCAAACTTAAAAAGGTGCGTATAGTCAACATCCATCTTGGCGTATTGGGCATATGCGATTCCAAACAGCGTGTTCTGGCCATTGGAGTTGGTCTTAAACTTGGCTATATGCGACAATGAATTGAGCAGATTGCCCGAAGACTCGACATTGGCACGAACAGCATCACTGCCATCATTATAACTCAATCCGAAACCGAGCTTCATAATGAACAGGTCTTCGTAATTGTAACGGAGAATGGCATTTCGGTTGCCCTCATCGTCCAAGTAATCACGCTTGAAAGTCTCGCTTATCCACGGCATGGACACATAATTGAGGTCGAGCAAATCAAAGCGGTAAGAGAGATTATGATGCGCCTCCTCCCATCTATAACGCCAAGCTGCAGAGAAGACTCGGCGGTGAAATTCAGGACGATTTTGCAAGTTCCAACTTAAAGAAAGCTCAGAAGTAGCCTGACTGTTACGAGTAAAAGAATGAGAAAGGAAAGGCGCAACAAAGCGAGGGAATGCCAGACGCGTCTCTATTCCATATTCCTTGTAGTTCTGGTCGTTGTATCCTTCAAGACCTTTAATCGCTTCATAAGCTCCACGCAACTCAATGCTCAACAACTCGCTTCCATGAAAAAGGTTCTTGTTCGTATATGTAAGAGAAACCGCCGCGCCCAAATCTCCGGCCGTGTTGGTACCTTCCGGTTGGAATGACACAGACGATGGCTTGTTCATGGTCAACTCGATTAACGTGTTCAAGACTTGGCTGTCAGGAACCTCTTCAAACTGGATATTCGTATAACGCACAGCTCCAAGTTTGGCAAAATTATTGTAAGTACGCTGAAGTTTCTGTTCGCTGAAGAAATCGTTCTGAACTAAAGCCGTATTGTTGAGCATAATCTTTCTGCGCAAATATCCGTTTGCGTTATCTGTACGATAGTCAATCCGTCCAACCTTATAACGCGGATGAAAAACGGCAGGGGCATCGTTGTATGCACGATAAGGATAGAGATGCAGGGTAACATCAAGGAGCTGAGAGTTGGCTGCGCTATCTACAGTGAACTGAATAAAATCCTTGTTGAAACGGTAAAAACCGCTGTTAAGCAGATAGTCTGATATACGCTTACGTATATTGTCGAGCTTGTCAACACTAAACTTTGTACCTTTGGCTATATGGAATTTGGAATTGGGCTGCTCTATCTTTAGCAAATTGGCAATGCTGTCATCGTCAATTATATAATGTACATTGTCAATGAAATAGGCTTGCCCCGGAGTTATGGTATATGCAGCCGTGATTTTCTTTCCCTTCGTGCGCGTATCCAATTGCACCGAAGCATGCATATACCCCATGTTATGCATGGCTGCCAAGAGGTCACTCTGACTCTGGTGAGCCTGGTTGACATCATAAATGACCGGTTCTTCACCAATATTGCGAAGGGTACGGTTAATCCATTTGGCGGTGTCCTTTCCCGCTAAAGAATATGTGGCCAATGGTATCTTAAATATGGAGAACCACTTGGAGTTGGCCTTCTGCTTGATGTAGGGTCCAAGCACGGCGGCGTCAAAGCCTTTTTCGGTTGACTTCAACTCAACCTTATCCAACAAGTACTCGTTTTCGGATATGAACTTTGAGGCACTACATGACGACAGTAATGCTATAAAAAAAGCTATATATAGATTAATATATTTCAAAACATTCCAATTAGTTCCACAAAATTACAAAAAACAACAGAATAATTATTAACTTTGCAACAAATATTTTCGCAATAATGATCAGTAAAGCAAAGATAAAATATATCAAATCATTAGACCAAAAAAAATACCGTAATAATGAGCAGGTATTTGTTGCCGAAGGGCCTAAAGTAGTTGGTGATATGCTTGCCAAACATGACCCCAAGATACTTGTTCATACTGAAGCGTGGAACCCTCCAGGTATTGCCAAACAATATGATGACTGCGAAGAATACATAGTTACCGGAGACGAACTGAGGAAGTTGAGTTTCTTACAGCATCCACAAGAAGTATTGGCAGTATTTTCGCAAACACAAACAAAACTGCCAACGACATTTGCAAAGGAAATCATACTTGCACTCGACGGAGTACAAGACCCAGGAAATCTTGGTACAATCATACGCATCGCAGATTGGTTTGGCATAACCCAAATTGTATGTAGCAAGGATACGGTTGACGTATTCAACCCCAAGGTTGTACAAGCCACGATGGGAAGTATTGCCCACATATCTATAAGTTACGTTGATTTGTTTTCTTTCCTCAAGAGTGTACCCGAAGATGTGCCTATATATGGAACAGTACTTGACGGGGAAGACATTTATACCAAAGAACTTAGCAGCAATGGCATCATCATAATGGGCAATGAGGGTAAAGGAATTTCAGACCCTATCAAGTCGCTTATCACAGAGCGTCTGTTCATACCCAACTTTACCGATGGAAGAGATACTGCCGAGAGTCTCAATGTCGCCATTGCTACAGCCATTACTTGCAGTGAATTTAAAAGAAGGATAAGTTATGAAAGATAGTATATACGTTAACAGAAGCGTTTCTGCGTGCTTAAAGGAAGCAACCGCAATGGCATTCAGCCATTTGAAAACCATATTGTTTACCACCTGGTTGCCCTTGCTTCTCGTTTCAATTTCCTTTACGGGAATACTCTTGTCATTCACGCCAAACAAGCAAATATATGACCTTGGCAACGCCAACATCTGGCTTTCTTTGCTTTTCCTTGTGGCAATGTACATCCTATTATTTGTTAGCTGGCTGTGGACTGCGGCAAAGGCATTTGCCATTGTCAATGGAGAAAAGACCAAGAACAACCTTAAGCGTTGCATCGCGCCAATCATAGTTCTCGTCGCGTTCAGTTTAGCTGTAAATAGTTGTCTTACAGGCGCCATCTACGAAACCGTGAACAAATGGTTGACGACATTCAACATGTCTGAACAGGCAACAAGCGGGTTGGCGCTGATTCTGTTGATTTCAGTTATAGCCATCGTTGCAGCCCTGCTGTTGCCGCTGCTTTATGCGTTTACCCATTATATATTGGAACAAAAAGAAAGTTTAGCCAGCGTCTTCAAATCAGGCTATAAGACCGGAATCCGCCATTGGGGCTTCCTGTTCTTGTCTACGATGATTACCACATTAATCGTTGGAGTCCTGGCGGCAATCATTATGACTCCTTTGACCATCATATTGTTTGCCAACATACAAAACACCCTTGGTATAATCAATGGAGACATGGACGGAACCCCTTCCGGTTTCTATTTTATGCTCATTACGACCAGCATAGTATGTTGTTTTATAACAACCTTCATCTCCCTGTGGCAATTATTATCAACTTGCTACGTATGCGGTTCGATAACGGTCCACGAAGCAGAGAAGAACAGACAAGCAAAAGAGATAAACCAACATGAAACCACAGAGAATCTTATTTATTGACAGAGACGGCACGCTTATCAAGGAGCCGGATGACGAGCAGATTGACTCCTTCGAAAAGCTGGAGTTTGTCCCTGGAGTCTTCCAGAACCTAAGATACATCAAAGAACATCTTGATTACAAGTTAGTAATGGTAAGTAATCAAGACGGCTTGGGTACCGACTCATTTCCCGAAGATACCTTCTGGCCTGTCCACGATTTCATCCTCAACACTTTGGCTGGCGAGGGCATCACATTTGACGCCCAACACATCGACAACCATTTCCCTGAGGACAATTCCCCCATGCGCAAGCCCGGAACAGGCATGCTCAAGGAATACATGGACAACGCCCAATACGACCTCCCTAACAGTTATGTCATCGGCGACCGTGATACCGACAGACAATTGGCCCACAACTTAGGATGCAAGGCCCTTATCCTGGGCGACGACTGCCCTTCGTGGGACAAGATTTCAGAGATATTGCTGGGCGGAGAACGTATAGCCGAAATCAAGAGAGATACCCGCGAGACCTCTATCTACGTGAGTCTGAATATAGATGGAAGCGGCAAGAGCGACATCGATACTGGGATAGGATTCTTTGACCATATGCTCGAGCAGATTGCCAAGCATGGCACTGTGGATTTGACGGTAAAGGCCAAAGGCGACCTGAACGTAGACGAGCACCACACCATAGAGGACACAGCTATCGTCATAGGCGAATGTATCCTCAAAGCGCTCGGCGACAAGCGAGGCATAGAGCGCTACGGTTACTGTCTGCCTATGGACGACTGCCTGTGCCAAGTGGCCCTCGACTTTGGAGGCAGACCCTGGCTGGTATGGGATGCCGAATTTAGAAGGGAGAGAATCGGGGATATGCCTACGGAGATGTTCTTGCATTTCTTCAAAAGCCTGTCCGATTCTGCAAAAATGAACATCAACATCAAGGCTGAAGGAACCAATGAGCACCACAAGATAGAAGGCATCTTCAAAGCCTTTGCCAGGTCTATCAAGATGGCAGTGCGTAGAGACATCTATCACTACGAACTGCCTTCCACTAAGGGTATGTTGTAAATCGAAGCAGTATGGAGAGACTATGGAACCGCAACTATATAAAGGTGATGATTGCCAACTTCATGTTGTACTTTGCCTTTTATGTGCTCACCCCTCTCCTACCTATATATCTTAATGAGTACTTTGCGGCCTCAAAAGACACTATCGGAATGGTATTGTCTGGTTATACGGTCGCGGCGCTCATCATACGACCCTTCAGCGGTTATCTGGTTGACAGTTTCGACCGCAAACACATACTGTTGATATTCTTCTCACTGTTTGCGGCCTGCTTTATAGGATATTTCTGGGCAGGCACGCTGTTGGTCTTCGCCATCGTCCGCACCCTGCACGGTGCGCCGTTTGGTGCAGTCACTGTCGCCAATTCCACCTGTGCCATCGACGTACTGCCTTCGTCAAGACGCAATGAGGGTATAGGTTATTACGGATTGAGCAATAACCTCGCTATGGCTATTGCGCCGTCATTCGGACTGTACATTTATCACATTCTGCAAGACTTCAAATGGCTTTTCGGCGTAGCCCTAATCACAGCATTCATCGGACTGGCAGTATTGACCACACTGGAAACCAACAGCACGAGGCGCCCAGTCCAAACCAACAAGAAACTGTCTCTCGACCGATTCTTCCTCACAAGGGCATGGCTGCTGGCCATCAACATTGCACTGTTCGGTTTTTGCTTTGGAGTGCTGAGCAACTATCTTGCCATATACAGCAAAGAGAAATACGGTGTGATGGATGGCACCGGCACTTATTTCATGCTCCTCTCGGTGGGATTGTTCCTGTCGCGATTGCAAGGGGCCAAAGCTCTGCGAAAAGGCTATATAACCCGCAACACCGCCCATGGCATGTTGCTATCCCTACTGGGTTACACCCTGTTTGTCGCCATGCCATTCCCGTACGGCTATTACATCTCAGCCATACTTATAGGTCTGGGCAACGGCCATATGTATCCCGGCTTCCTGAATATGTTTATCAATGTTGCCCATCACAATGAGAGAGGGACAGCCAATTCATCGATATTGACTTCGTGGGATTTCGGTTTCGGTATAGGCATCTTGGCAGGTGGTATGATAGCCGAACTCTTTGATTATACGGCAGCCTTCTGGATGGTTGCAGTGGTAAATGGCATAGGCGTGCTGCTATTCTTCACAGCAGCACGACGTTTCTTCTTGAAGCACAATCTTAACGAGGATGTGTTTTAGCTTCGTTTCAGAACTTCATATTGGCATCTACAAATGACAAGGGCAGCAAGTCCTTGACACTGCTCAGTTCGTATACGCCATTCTCACCATACAGCAGGATGCGTATAGGTCGGTTGTAGCGGTCTTCCATTTCCAATATCACCTGGCGGCAAGCCCCGCAAGGAGTAATGGGCGTAAGGATGAAGCCCGAATCATTGCGGGCTGCGATGGCAAGTGTAGTAATAGCGAGATGGGGCTGCATCGACTGTGCTGCAAATATGGCTGACCGCTCGGCGCATAAGCCTGAGGGGAAAGCAGCATTCTCCTGATTGGCGCCTATTTGAATGGTGCCATCCTCCAGTCGCAGTGCCGCTCCCACATAGAAACGGCTATAACGTGCATAGGAATGACGAGTGGCATCCTTGGCACGTTCCACAAGTTCTTTGTCTTCTACAGAAAGTTCATCATACTGATAAACCTTTACGTTGACTTCTATCTTGAACTCTTTCATAGTTATTGTTGTTTATATTCAAATGCTCCAATGTCGGGTTTGGGGTCTCTCGGGGTGCCGTGTCTGTCAATAGGAAGAGAGGTGGCAGGGTCGGCCTTGTCTATAGCCCCACTGATGCTGTCGAGAGAGAAATCATAGACGAGATTGCGCGTGTCTATCGTCTTGAAGTGTTTCTTCCCAAAGCGTATGGTGTCGGCAATATCTTCGTAGACCACGTTTATAAAATAAATGCTGTCTTTAGTTACTATTTTCGGAGTACGAATTATACAAGATTCAAATTTGAAATGACAATCTTCTGCCGTTAAACCATTTATTTCGTCATTAGAATAACCGGTGATGATACTATTGCGACATAAAAGACGTGCAATAGGACTTTCAAAGGTAAACGCTTGTTTGCGATTGCCATCAAAAGGATAGAATTGGGCGATGGTAGAATGATTGATGGTCACGTCGCCGCCCTTCACATAGACACAAGGCAGAAGGGTGTTGGTGATTTGGCAATTCTCTACGATTGCCTTGACGTAATTCAAAGACAATCCTACGCCACGGCAATTGTGTATCGTAGACTGTCTGATGGAAAGTTTGGTCTTGTCAATGTCGGCCGAATCGGCAACGATGCCGTTGAAGGCGCCATGTATATCGGTGTACTCGATGTCGTTTTCATACGACTCCGCATTGAACTTGATTCCCTGCCACTGACCCGAAACTCTATCGTAGGGCAGATAGGGGAACATGCGGTCAAGCCTTGAGCCACGAAGGACAACCGGGGCGTCCTTGGTTCCCAACGAACGCAGCGTGCCATCAACCTCTATGCCGGCTTGAGAATTGAAATAGAGGGTTGTACCTGCATGTATTTGCAACGTAGCTCCTTGGGATACGTGGATTCCTCCCCGTATAAGAATCGGATTGGCATCATAAATAGTTGTATCGCGAGTGATATCGAGCTTGTCAAAAGTCTTGGCGTTCCAGGAATATGCCTTGAGACATACCGTCTGGCTCACACCGTTTTCAAGAAGAAATGTAAGTTTGTCTTCTATCAACTGCGGGCCTGGCTCTCTTTGGGTCTTGGGCGTAACTTCGACAAAGACACGCAGGCTGTCGCCTTTGTAGAGTTCTATATTGTTGGTCTGATAACCGACCTCGGCACCAAGATATTCGCCACGCACATTGACACGGAATCCACTTTGGTTGCCGCGCTCCAGACGCACCGAGGTACAACGCAATCCTGCATCGTTGCGATTGTAGACCCAAAATGAGCGCATGGAGGAAGGGGTATTACTGAAAATCGTATCAACATTGACGGTGTCGGCAGAAAAAGAAAGGACTGCCGAGGATGACATTGTAAAAGTATCATCATCGCATGATACTATAAAAATGCCCAATAGCGCATGAAGCCAAACAATAAACAGCTTTTTCATTAACTATAAAACGTCCCGATGCAAGATTTATTGCCCTTCTGTCACTATTTATTTTATATGAAAAGATTGGTGCCGCGCCTTTTCAGACGTAACGACACCAATCCTTCTATGAATTTAACCGAAGTTATCGTACATAATTGCATCCTTATCAACGCCGAGACTGTCGAGATAATCTGTTACTGTCTTAATCAGCATGGGAGGACCGCAGAGATAGTATTCACAATCTTCTGGTGCCTCATGATCCTTCAAGTAGGTATCGCGGATGCAGTTAACCGCAAATCCGGTATAATACTTTACACCTGCAGCATCGGCTTTGGGGTCTTGGCGGTCGAGCGACAAGTGGAAATGGAAGTTGGGGAATTCCTTCTCAAGTTCCCAGAAGTCTTCCAGGAAGAAGGCCTCGCCCAGCGCGCGCGCACCATAGAAGAAATGCATCTCTCTGTCTCTTGTCTGGAGCGTCTTGGTCATGTGCATAATCTGTGCACGCAATGGCGCCATTCCTGCACCGCCACCAATCCATATCATTTCCTTACCAGAAGTGAAGTTGGGATGGAAATCTCCGTAAGGGCCGCTCATCAGAACTTTGTCACCGGGCTTCAGGCTAAAGATATAGGAAGAGCCGATGCCTGTGGGAACATCCTGGAAGCCGACCTGCGGACGGGGCAGGAACGGAGTTGTGGCAATACGCACGGTAAGGGTGATGATATCTCCCTCGGCAGGATAGTTGGCCATCGAGTATGCTCTCACTGTGGGCACGGGGTTATGTGCCTTGAGCGAAAAGATGTTGAACTTTTCCCAGGCCTTGATATAATCTTCGCCGATATCATTCTTATCGAAATCCACATTATAGTCTATGCAATCGTAAGCAGGTATCTTGATTTGGGCGTAGGAACCGGGAACAAAGTCCATGTGCTCGCCAGGAGGCAGAGCAACCTTGAATTCCTTGATGAAACTTGAGACGTTCTTGTTGGAAATGACGGTGCACTCCCACTCTTTCACGCCCATCACGCTATCAGGCACGCGGATATCGAGATTGCCCTTCACTTTGCACTGACATCCCAGACGCCAATGCTCTTTAATCTGCTTGCGGGTAAAATGGGGACGCTCTGAATCGAGAATCTCCCCTCCGCCAGACAGAACCTGAACCTTACACTGACCGCAGCTTGCTTTACCACCACATGCAGAAGGCAAGAAGATGCCGTTCTCATTCAGGGTTGACATCAGGCTATTTCCCTGTTCTACAGAGAGCTGCTTGTCGCCATTTATCGTGATAGTCACATTGCCGCTTGGACTCAGATACTTCTTTGCGACAAGCAACACAATGACCAAAAGGAGTATAATCAAGAGAAAGACTCCGATACTTAACAATATAAACTGTTCCATAATTATATTCCTGCTCTATTAAATTTTCAGACCGCTAAAACACATCATAGCCATAGCCATGAGTCCTACTATAATAAATGTGATGCCGAGGCCCTGAAGCGGACGAGGCACATCGCTATACTGCAGCTTCTCTCGTATGGCACCCATAGCCACGATGGCCAGAGTCCATCCGATACCTGAGCCCAAAGCATATACCAATGCATCAACTACGCTACCGATATACTGAGAATTGGATGGGTCCATGTTGATACGCTGTTGCATGAAAAGCGATGCGCCCATGATGGCACAGTTTACAGCTATCAAAGGCAAGAAGATACCCAGCGCAGCATAAAGAGACGGACTGTACTTCTCGACAACCATCTCAACCAACTGCACTATACCGGCAATCACCGCAATGAAGATGATGAAGCTGAGATATGAGAGGTCAACGCCATCGACCAGGCAGTCGGGGCCTAATACTTTAGTCTGAAGCAAGTAATCGACAGGCACGGTGACCAACAGCACGAATGTAACTGCAGCACCGAGTCCGAACGAGGTCTTCACATTCTTCGAAACCGCAAGGAATGAGCACATTCCGAGGAAGAATGCGAAGATCATATTATCTACAAAAATAGAACGGAGTAATAAGCTTAAAGCATGTTCCATAATGATTTATTTTTCAGTGTAAAAAAATGCACGGTGTACCCAAATAACGCATCCCAAAAGTATCAACGCCATTGCAGGCATAGTCATCATGCCGTTGTTGACATACCCGAAATCATATACGAAACCAGGGATGACGTCCATGCCAAGCAGGGTGCCGCGGCCAAGCAACTCGCGGATTCCACCGACAATGACCAGCACCATGGCGTAACCAAGACCGTTTCCGATACCATCGAGGAATGATGGCCATGGCTTGTTGGTCATGGCAAATGCTTCGAGGCGTCCCATGAGGATACAGTTGGTGATAATCAGACCTACATATACAGACAGCTGCACACTTACATCGTAGGCAAAGGCCTTGAGTATCTGGCTGACAATCGTTACCAATGCAGCAACGACAACAAGCTGTACGACAATACGAATACGCATAGGTATCGTATTGCGGATAATAGAAATGATAGTATTGGCAAAAGCGGTAATAACCGTCACTGCCAATCCCATTACTATCGCAGGCTTAAGCTGGGAAGTAACAGCCAAAGCAGAGCAGATTCCCAACACCTGGACAAGAATCGGATGGTCCAGATTGAGGGGATTAATCAATGCCTCTTTATTTTGTTTGTTGAATAATGACATAATCTTTGATTTTATATGTATACATTATTTATCCTTTAAGAAAACAAGGTACTTGCCAAGTCCTTCGTGAATCATGCGGGTAACACCATCGCAAGTCAGAGTGGCTCCACTTACTCCATCTACTTGAGTAGCAGGATTGTCAACCTTCTTGCAGACAGAGAGAGCGACAGCATCCTGATTACCATCAGCAAAGAGATGCTTGCCACAGAACTGCTGCTGCCACTTCTGGTTATCCTTGATTTCGGCTCCCAGACCAGCGGTCTCACCTTCGTGGTTAAAGTAAACGCCATAAATGGTTTCCTTATCCGCGTTGATGGCAATATATCCACTAATGCCGCCCCAAAGGCCCATGCCATAGACTGGCATTACATATTTCTTTTGTCCGTCTACATTGCATACAAACAGAGCGAGTTTACCGGCTTTGAAATCACCTCCATTGAGCTTGAAACCGTCATTCTCTCCACCGGGCTTGCCAGCTGAAAGAACTTCATTCTTCTCATTGATGATTTCGTCGGCTTCAACGAGCTTGTTATAATACTCTTCTACTTGATTGTCATTGACATCACGGATGTTCAGGGCAGCTATGATCTGCTTCTTTTTGTCCAATGCCACATTCTTGTCCTGAATGGGTTTCAGCGCCTGAGAGAAGTAAGCCAGAACAAATGCCACGGCAATGACCAAGAGAGACGCGTATGCAAGAATGTATGTATTTGAATTTGTATTTAGTTTCATAATCGTTTCTCCTATTTATTAATACGTTTGATTCTTGCTGATACGTTGCGCTCGACAACACAGTAGTCAATCAATGGAGCAAAGACATTCATGAACAGGATGGCAAGCATCATTCCCTCTGGATATCCCGGGTTGAAAAGACGTATGATTATCGCCATAAAACCTATCAAAAAGCCATATATCCATTTTCCGGTTTCTGTGCGTGCCGATGTAACTGGATCCGTTGCCATAAATACAGCACCAAAAGCGAAACCACCCAAGAAGAGATGCTCGTACCATGCGAGGGGAGACAAGCCAAGTGACTGGAACAAGGCGGCAGTCAAGCCTCCGCCAAGGAAAACGCTCAACATAGTTTTCCAACTGGCCACTCCACTCCACAGGAGAATTATGGCTCCGACGCCTATAGCAATTACGGATGTTTCGCCGATACTACCTGGCATCAGACCTACAATCATATCCATCAGAGAAGTATTGGTCGGCAGATGTTGGCCCATCAAGCCCAGAGGCGTAGCCATTGTAAAGCCGTCAGCAAGCTGGTTTCCAAGACCAAAAATAGTATCATTAGCAACCCAAACACTCTCACCGCTCATCTTCGAAGGATAAGAGAAGAAGAGGAAAGCTCGTGCTACGAGCGCAACATTAAGGAAGTTCATGCCGGTTCCACCGAAGATTTCTTTGGCAATTATCACAGCAAAAGCAATGGCAACAGCCATCATCCACAACGGAGTTGTAACAGGGATAATCAGGGGAATAATGATACCAGATACCAAATAGCCCTCCTGTATTTCTTCGTGCTTCCACTGCGCCCAGGCAAACTCGATTCCAAGGCCAACTATATAGCTGACCAATACCTTTGGGATTACGGCCAAGAAACCATAGGCTAATACTTCTATAAAGCTGGCGGACGCCAAGGTACCTGCCGCCGCATAATTCTGGTAACCCACATTGTACATGCCAAACAGCAACGCGGGCAGCAAGGCAATAACTACCATACTCATAATGCGCTTGGAATCAATCGCATCATGTATGTTTACACCACTTTTAGAGGTAGAGTTGGAGACCAACAAGAAACTTTCAAAGCCATCAAACAGGCTCCAGAAAGCATGATATTTCCCACCTTTCTCAAATTGCGGTCTTGCTTTGTCAAAAATGTTCTTTAAATTCATATCTTAAGCATTCTCTTTACGTAAAACATTCAATCCGTCACGTACAATTCTTTGCAGTTCAAGTTTAGATGAATCAACAAATTCGGCAACGGCAAAGTCTTCAGGACTAATTTCATAGATTCCAAGCTGCTCCTGACGGTCTATATCGCCTGTTATGATAGCTTTGATGAGATACTCGGCATATATGTCCATAGGCAGAACCTTGTCATATTCACCGCTCATAATCATATGGCGCTCGCCACCCTTGATGCGTGCATCGAGGTCATATTCCATACCTTTGCACAACCAGCTGAAATAGCTCTTAGATGTAGAGAACTGACCAAATCTTGGCATTATCCAACCCAAGATTTCGTTCACATTGTCTCCTTCTGGGATTACGGTAACCTCGGATGCACATGGACTCAAGAAATCGTTCAAAGAAGACTTCACACCTGTCAATGGATTACCATTGATGATACGCACATGCTCATTGGTGGTCAATTTGGAATCAAGAATAACTGACAACGGAGTGCCCACCAGGGTTGACACATAAGAAGGTTCTTTCACCATACTTCCAGCAACTGCGATTGTACGTGTCAAGTCCACCTTACCGGTCATAAGCAATCTTCCGAAGAAAATCACTGCAGATGGGTTAACAGTCCAAACCACTTCGCCCTTGTTGACAGGATTTATGTGGTTTACCTGTACACCTACATTACCTGCAGGACACGGGCCGTCAAAGACATTTACCTCTACATTCTTTGCATTGACCAAAGCCGCAGCCTGCTGTTTTGCTCCGATTCCGAGATATGTCTTTGCGATACGCGACAAAGCAGTAAGCCCCGTTTGGAAAGCCTCTTCGTTACCCTTGAGTTCAACCTCAAAGTCGGCTGCGAGAGGCATATCTCTCAAGGCAGATACGAAGATAGCCTTAGGCATAACCGTCGGATTTGTAGAGACGGCATAAGGCAACTGGTTGATGTATCCGAAGAGACCCGCTTTGAGCAGAAGGTCTATCACTTGCGAACCTTCGGCTGCCTTGACATCAAGAGTATCAAAACTCTGATAGTGCTGTTCGTCTTCGGCCTTGACCTTAACGCATAACACTTTACGTCGCTCACCACGTTCGACCGCGACAACTTGTCCGCTGACAGGAGAGGAAAATTTAACATCAGGATAATGCTTGTTCACGAAAAGCGCATCACCAGCCTTTACATAATCGCCTTCATGCACTACGACTTTGGGCGTAACGCCGACAAACCCGTCAGGAACAAGAGCATATTCACCAGACACGACCGCCTTTGATACTTGCTCCGAAGCCCGTCCCTTGAGATTTATGTTAAGGCCCTTACGCAATCTAATTACATTTGCCATACAAGTAAATATATTAATGTATTCTTATAAACGTCAGTTTTAATACCTATTGATTCCAAAAAACTTATGCAAAAATACTCAAAAAACCGCAGACATCGAAAAAAAAACAAATATATTTCAGTATAGGTTAAGAAAAACTTGTAATTTTGTACTTCATAATTGTTAATGTGACAAGAATTAAAAGGTTTTTCAACGTCTCGATATGGCTTGTTTGTGGATTCGTCATATCTCTTGCGATACTGACGCACACTCCGTCGGTGCAGAGTTTCATTGGCAAGAAGGTAGCCGAAGCTGTAGGCGACAAGTTAGGTACCAAAGTTAAAATCGGGCGTGTTGATATAGGTTTCTTAAACCGCCTTATCATCGACAATGTAGTTATATATGATAAGGAGCAGGTTGACATGCTGAAGGCAGGACGCATTTCCGCCAAGTTTGACATCATAGACCTTTCGCGAGGCCGCATCACAATTACATCCGCCCAACTCTTTGCCCTGCAGGCGCGCCTCTACAAGTCCGCCCCCGACAAGCAGCCCAATTTCCAGTTTGTGCTGGACTCATTGGCCTCCAAAGATACGGAGACCAAGAGCACGCTCGACCTCGCCATCAAGTCGCTTGTTATACGCAACGGCCATGTCATTTATGATGAGAAATACGTTGCCCGAACCCAGCTTTTTTCCCCCTGCCATATCAACATCAACAAGATAAGTACCCATATTATGCTCAACAAACTGAGCAACGATTCCTTGAATATATATACCAAGAAGTTCTCTTGCGTCGAACAGAGCGGACTGGCGATCAACGACTTTACTTTCAGCCTTGTGGCCAACCGGAGCCATGCCGCGCTCAGGGAGTTTATGTTGGAGACACCCCAAAGTAAGATTATGATACCCGAGTTGGATCTTGCTTATCAATGCAATGAACAGGGGATGATTCCTTCTTCGTTAGAATATCAAGGAGGATTGTCGGGCACCATCACCCCATCCGATTTTACTCCATTGGCAGCCTTGCTCAAAGATTTTTCACGCCCTCTGTCATTGCGCGGTGCCCTTAGCGGAACATCGTCATCACTGAAGCTAAAGAGTATTGCCATCCATCAGGGTAACGATGTCTCGCTTGAGGCCCGCGGAGAGTTACAAGATTGGAAAAAAACGCCTCGTTGGTCGGCCGTCATATCCAGATTTACGATGGATGCAGAGGCGGTGAAATACTTCACGGATGCCCTCGCGCCCAAAATCCAACTGCCAGAATTTGTCGGCCATATCGGCCAGACCACGCTGCATGGAAAATTCAGCGGGCAAGGCTCCGACATCGCCGCCGATGCCAATCTGTCGACGGCCATTGGAACAGTCATCTTAAAAGCCAAGGCTATCAATCACTTGACAAGCGGCAGGATAGACGCCAAAGACTTGAACATCGGCATCATTGCCAACCAGGACAATTTAGGAGAACTTGACGGACAGCTGGATTTCAAAGCGCTGCACGCCAATGGCAAATATAAGCTCAAAAGTGTGAACGGAAACGTAACCAAGTTTGACTACAACGGATATAGATACCAGAATATCGCCCTGAAATACAACGCCGATGGCCAATATGACCATGGAGAAATCAGCATTGATGACCCCAACGCCAATGTGGTAGCCTTCGGTAAAAAGAAGAAGGCCAAGACACCCGACTTTTCTATCGGAGCCAAAATCAGAGGATTGAACCTTGCCCGACTCAATCTTACAGACCAATTCAAGGATGCCACAATTGATGCAGACATCGAAGCCGACATTCACGGTTCCAATTTCAACAATGCCTTGGGCTCGGTGTCTGTATCCAACTTCAATGTCAAGGGCGGAAGCAGAGACTACCACCTATCCCAATTGACCATCAATGCACAGCGTAATGACAACGTGCATGAGCTGGCGATGAACAGCGATTTCGGAAACATCAAGGTTACAGGACGTTACAACTACGCCACACTGCTGCAGAGTCTCACCAACATAGTCGGAAGCAAGCTCCCTACCCTCCCAGGCTTGCCCAAATTGAACCACAATATAGACAACGATTTCCAGATCAATGCCCAAATCGTCAAGTCCGACTGGCTGAACTCGCTGTTAGGCATCCCATTAAATCTCAAGCGCCCTCTGACCCTGGAAGGCAGCGTGAGAGACAGCAACCGTAAGATAGAAATGACCCTCAACCTGCCCTCGTTCGATTATGGCAAAAGTAGCTATGAGCGAGGATACATCCGCCTTACCTCGCCAGATGACGTGCTCGAAGCCTTTGCCCATCTGCAGCAGGTAGGCAAGAACGATGGCGGCACCTATTGGAACATCCACGCGCTGGCCGAGGACAACAAGCTGCATACCCTGCTCTCCTTTGAGAACAACGGCAAGAGCAACTTCTCCGGAATCATCAATACCGAGGCCAACTTCTACAACAACCATCACGGCATGGCCACGGCCAACATCAACATCCAACCCTCTACCATCGCCATTGGCGACAGCGTATGGCATGTCAAACCGGCAAGCATCAATTATTACGAGAACCACCTCACGGTCAACCACTTGTCGGTCGAGCACAACAAGCAGCACATCATCATCAACGGTGAAGCGACCCCAAATGCCAACGACACGCTGACCGTCGACCTGCACGATGTCGATGTGAGCTATATACTCAATCTCATCAACTTCCACTCGGTAGAGTTTGCCGGCAAAGCCACCGGACTGGCACATATCTCCTCACTGTTTGGCAAGCCCGACATGCGAGGCGACCTCTGGGTGCGCGACTTCAAGTTTGAAGACGGACGCATGGGCATCCTCACCGCCAATGTGGCGCTCAACCATCAGAAAGAGCAGCTCGACATCGATGCGACGGCTTTCGACGAGAACGATTCACGCACATACATTCACGGATATGTATCTCCGCAGCGCAATTATATCGACTTGAACATCAAGGCAAACAACACGCGTGGAGAATTCATTGAGAGTTTCTGCGGCAGTTTCATGCGCAATACCAATCTGCGTATTAATGGAAACGTCAGGGTATTCGGCGATTTGAGTGAAGTTAACCTTGAGGGCAACGCCATTGCCGATGGCTCCATGGACATCAAGCCGCTGAATACCACCTACACCCTTGAAGCCTGCCCCGTAAAACTGGTGCCCGACGAAATAAGATTGGCCAACTGCAACATTATGGACCGCAACGGCAACCGTGGTGTTGTCAACGGGGCGATATACCACAAGCACCTTACCCGTATGACCTACGACATAGGTATTACTGCCAACAATCTCCTGGCCTACGACTTCAAGACCTATGGCGACCAGACATTCTTCGGAACCGTATTTGCCACTGGCGACTGCCGCATCAAGGGCAAGAGTGGTGAGGTTGTCATCGACGCTCATGCCACTCCGCAGAAAGGCTCATTCATAGAATACAACGCGTCGAGCCCCGAGAGCATCAGTAATCAGTCTTTCATACACTGGCAAGACCGCGACAGCCTGAAACTGGCTTCCAATACCAGCCACAACGAGGTCGAGCAAGACACCGAGAGCGAGATAGACATCGCCAGCGACATCCACCTCAATCTGCAGATTGACTGTACCCCCGATGCCACGCTCCGGGTGCTCATGGACAAGCAGTCGGGCGACTACATAGCCCTCCACGGCAATGGTTCGATACGCGCCACCTATTTTAATAAGGGCGACTTCGACATGTTTGGCACCTACGAGGTAGAGAGTGGCGTCTACAAGCTGACCATCCAGAACATCATACGCCGCGACTTCCAGTTCCTCCCCGGTGGAACCATCGGTTTCGGCGGCGACCCTATGGATGCCATCCTCAAGCTCAAGGCCCAATATGCAGTCAACGGCGTGAGCCTGTCAGACTTGAACGTCGGCAAATCGTTTACCAGCAACAATATCCGCGTAAACTGCCTGATGAACATCACCGGAACGCCGATTATGCCCAAGGTTGACTTCGGACTCGACCTGCCCACCGTGAGCAATGACGCCAAGCAGATGATTACGCAGCTCATCAACAGCGAGGAAGGTATGAACCAACAGGTGCTCTATCTTCTTGCCGTTGGGCGTTTCTATTCACAGAACAACAACAGCAACTCATCGTTGACAACCCAGCAGCAGAGCCGTACATCGCTGGCTATGCAAAGTATTCTCAGTGGTACCATCAGCCAGCAGCTGAATACCATCCTCAACACGGTCACCAAGAACGACAACTGGAATTTCGGGGCCAACATTTCGACGGGTGATGAGGGATGGAACAACGCCGAATACGAGGGCCTGCTCAGCGGACGCATGCTCAACAACCGCCTGTTGTTCAACGGCCAGTTCGGCTATCGCGACAACGCCAATGCGACTACCAGTTTCATCGGCGACTTTGACCTTCAGTATCTTATCTATCCCAACGGCAACCTCGCCGTGAGGGTTTACAACCAGACCAATGACCGCTACTTCACCAAGAACAGTCTTAACACCCAGGGCCTTGGCATTATATTGAAGAGAGACTTCAATGGCTGGCGTGACCTGTTGGGACTGCATTCTCTGAAGAAGGACAAGAAGGCTAAGAAGAAGGCCAAGAAAGCTAAAGACAAACGAAAGAACAAACAACAATAATAATTACTAACAATCAAGCTATTGACTATGAGATTTTCATTGTTTTCCTACATCATGCTCTGCATCATGTGTGTATGTCCCGGTGTGGCCAGTGCCGCCGAAACGGCTGTTCCCTCGGGCGTAACCCCTCTGCCCAACGGAATCACCATCAAATCGGGAGAATATACCCTGCCCGAGAGCGGAGCGACCTTTTATATCAAAGGCAGCAGCCAGACTCTGGCCTCTTATCTGCAAGACTGCAAACTCAGACTGCACCAAGCTGCCAATTATGCCAAGGCCGACATCGGCATTGTTATCAAAAGCAAGAAGTCTGTTCCTGCCGGCAGCTATACCGACGAGTCCTACACGCTCAACATCGCTCCCCGCCAGATACGCATTGAGGCCAAGACTGAGGCTGGCGCATTCTACGCCATCCAGACACTGATGCAGATGGCGGCGCAGCAGCGTACACTGCAGTGCTGCATCATCAACGACTCGCCCGCCTACCGTTGGCGTGGACTCATGTTCGACGTGTCACGCCATTTCCGTCCAAAGGCGTTTCTGCTGAAGCAACTCGACGCTATGGCCATGCTGAAACTCAACGTGATGCACCTTCACCTCACCGACGGAGCGGGATGGCGCATCCAGATAGACAAATATCCCAGACTCACTGAGTTTGCCGCCTGGCGCAGAGAGCGCAAATGGATGGACTGGGTTGCCCAGGGCAAGAAATACTGCGACTTCAGCAACGAGGCTTATGGCGGTTATTACACCAAAGACGACATCCGTGAAATTCTGGCCTACGCCGCCAAGCGACATATCACGGTCATACCAGAGATAGAAATGCCCGGCCACAGCGAAGAGGTGACATCGGCCTACCCCGAAATCTCGTGCAGCGGCAAGGCAAATACCGACTACGATTTCTGTGCCGGCAAAGAAGCCACCTTTGCTTTCCTCCAGAATGTGCTCGATGAAGTCATCGACCTCTTCCCTTCCCACTACATCCATATCGGTGGCGACGAAGCATCCAAGGGGGGCTGGCACAAGTGTGCCGACTGCAAGAAGCGCATGGAGAGCCTGCAGCTGAAGAACGTAGACGAACTGCAAAGCTATTTCATCAACCGCATAGAGAAATATGTCAACCAGCGCGGTCGCCAGATTATAGGTTGGGACGAAATACTCGAAGGCGGACTCACGCCCAATGCCACCGTGATGTCGTGGAGAGGCACCGACGGCGGTATCAAGGCCATCAACGACGGCCACGATGCCATCATGACTCCCGGCGAATACTGCTATCTCGACTATACGCAGGACGCTCCGTTCAAGGAGCCGCTCTCTATAGGTGGCTACACCCCGCTCAAGCAGGTGTATGACTACAATCCCGGTGCCACACTGACAGACACGCAGAAGCGCCATCTCCTGGGCATCCAGGGCAACCTGTGGAGCGAGTATATCCCCGACGACAGCCACGCCGAGTATATGTACTATCCACGCGCGTTTGCCATTGCCGAGACAGGATGGACCAACGCCAATCTCAAGCAATATGACAGTTTTAAGAAGCGCGCCCTCGGTCTCTGCGAGATGATGAAGGCTGATGGTTACAAGACCTTTGACCTCGCACATGAATATGGTAACCGTCCTGAGAGCAAGACCCAGATAGACCATCTGGCCAAGGGATGCAAGGTAAAATACAACATACCATACGGCGACAAGTGGAAGGCAGCAGGAGATGTCACACTTACCGACGGTATCGTTGGCGGATGGACTTATACAGACCGCCGCTGGCAAGGCACCACCGACAATATGGACGTTGTGGTTGACCTGGGAGCCGTCAAGGACATCCACTATATCGGCGCCAACTTCATGCACTCGACCGGACCATGGGTATACGCCCCGGAGAAGGTAGATTATTATGTATCGGAAGATGGCAGCAAATATGACCACGTGGCCACCATCCATTGCGACATACCCGAAGGCTACGACGCCCTGCTCTTCAAGATGTACGGAACCGTATACAACGGCAAGGCGCGTTACGTCCGCATGGTAGCCCACAAGAACTACCGCGACGGAGCCTGGCTCTTTACCGACGAGATTATAATCAATTAAGATATCTTCCAGAACGCTCAACCCCGAACACAGGTACGCAAACCTGTGTTCGGGGTTTTCTATGATATTACATGCATAAGCGGCCTCGCAAACTTTCTCCCCCACTCCGCAGCATAGGATGAAGTAATCGGCAGAAATGCACCAATGTCTGGACTATCAATTAAAACTAAGCTCAAAGTATGAAACGGATATTTCAGACTTTGAGTTTGTTGTTTCCAAGCACGATTTCTGGAATTCATGCCACGCATCCAACTCAGAATTGAACTACATCGGGATGAGGCGTATCGACAACGATTTGCCGATGGCTCAGACTCGGCTTGCACTGGTGGAAAATCTACTTGATGACATCCGTGACGGTCAATACGCCATCATTGACCGTGAAATGGACATCATAGTCCATATAGGGCATGCCATACTCCTTCTGTCCGCTCTTGTGGTAATGCGGACGAGGGTCGAGTTCGAGCACCTTATAGAGAGCCTGGAGCTGGCTTTGACTGAAAAGGTGATGAAAGCAGTCAGGAATTACCACGGTCAAACGACAGATGGCGTGGGTGTCGGTAAATCCACCTTTAGCCTCAGGGTGGCTGTCGGCATAAGGTATGTAGGGTTTGATGTCGTATATGGGCGTGCCATCCATCAGGTCGGCGCCCACCACCGTAATCACTGGCCCACGGGTAGTGTCGGTCTCTATTCGGCTGATGCGTACCGACGACAATCCCAGGGCATTGGGACGGAACGGCGAACGCGTGGCAAAGACTCCCATCTTCTCATTGCCGCCCAACAGCGGCGGTCGAACAACGAGCGAGGTGGCGGCATGCTTATTGGCAGAAAAGCCCCAAATCAGCCAAAGATAATCAAACTCGTCAAGACCACGCAGCGCGTCAGCATTACGATACTCTGGACAAAAGACTATTGAGCCTTCAAGTTCTTCGACCAGTCCGCTCTGCTTGGGAATGCCAAACTTGGAGTGGAAAGGGGAATGAAAATAAGCTATAGGTTCAATATTCATAATCTACATATATATAAATCCCTCTTTCAAGACCTACTTCTGAAAGAGGGATATATGATTAAAAAATCTGTTACATAGCAAAGATGTTGAAACCACCATCTACCACAGCCACGGTGCCGGTGACAAACTTGCTGGCATCGCTCATCAGGTAATGGATAGTTCCACAGAGCTCCTCTGGCTGGCCCATGCGTCCGAACGGAGTCTGTCGTATCACGTCCTGACCACGCTGGGTATAGGTTCCATCGGGATTGGTAAGCAGCGCACGGTTCTGGTCGGTGATGAAGAAACCAGGCGCAATGCCGTTGACTCTTATTCCCTCGCCAAACTTCTTGGCACACTCGTGAGCCATGTATTCGGTGAAGTTGGAGATGCCGGCCTTGGCTGCCGCATAGCCACACACGCGGGTCAGGGGGCGGAAGGCTGCCATAGAGGAGAAGTTGATAATCGAGCCCTTGCCTTGTGCCACCATCGGTTTGAGAAACACCTGGGTAGGGATGACGGTACCTACGAGGTTTAGATTGAGTACGCTCTGGAACTGGGATGGATCCAAATCGAAGAAGTTCTGTTCGGGGCCGATTGTGGCTCCCTTCTGGTTGCCTCCGGCTGCATTGAGAAGCGTGTCGACACGACCATACTCAGCCACAATGGCGTCGCAAGTGGCCTGAACCATCTCCTGGTTCATCACATCACACTTCATAAACTTGGCATTGCCGCCCTCGGCCTGGATATCGGCTACTATCTCTGCTCCAACTTCGGCTTTGCGTCCCAGGAGGACTACCTTTGCGCCATTGAGTGCCAGGTATTTGCCGATGCAGCGACCCAGCACGCCTGTTCCGCCGGTTATCACTACTACATAATCGCGGATATCAAATAAATTGTTCATACTATTCAAAAAAACCAGGTTGACTGTATTCTATTCCTAACTCTCTGTCGACGGTGGCCAATATGCCCTGGACCTGCCCCATGGCAAACATGCGCCCGAGGAAGCTGTAACCGGCGTTATAGCCGCGCTCGTCGTCGCCCAACATGGTCATGCCGTGGTCTACACGCATGGGGAGGTTGGGATTTTCCTTCTCAAAGATACGGGCGAGCTCAATAAGGTCTGCCCGACCGCCCAAGTGGCTGGCTTCGGTGAAATCGCCGTTGTCGAAAATGTGGCAAGAGCGCAGATGGACAAACCAAGTGCGGCTGCTGAACTGGCGCGCCATCTCTACCACGTTGTTGTGAATTCCGGCAGAAAGGCTTCCGGCACAGAAAGTCAAACCATTGTGAGGATCATCTACGGCATCAAGGAACCATTGGATGTCTTCCTTGTTGGTGACGATACGCGGCAAACCCAGAATGGGGAAAGGTGGGTCGTCGGGGTGCACGCACATATACATGTCACATTCGTTGCAGACGGGCATGATGGCTTCCAGGAAGTAGCGCATATTCTCGCGCAGCTGTTCCTTGGTTATACCTTTATAGAGGTCAAGCAGCTCGCGGAAGAGTTCAACGGGGTGCTCGTCGCCCTCAGAGATATTGCCTGAGACGAAGCCTTGGGTTTTTACAATGATATTCTCCACCAGATTATGGTTGTCTTCCGGAGTCATGGTCTGCTTCAGCTTTTCCACCTCGTCCAAGACCTCTTGTGAATAGTCATTCTTGGCATTTGCCCTCTGCAGTATACAGATGTCGAAATAGGCAAACTGGGCATGAGAAAAGTACAGATTGGTGGTGCCATTGGGATTGGGGTGGCTCAAATCGGTCCTCGCCCAATCGAGAACGGGCATGAAATTATAACAAATGGTATGAATGCCCTCTGCAGACAAGTTGCGAAGGCTGACTTTATACTTCTCAATCAGCTCATCGCGGTCTTTGCCGGCGTATTTTATTGATTCAGACACGGGAAGGCTCTCTACAACGCTCCATCGCATACCATAACTTTCGATATATGCCTTGAGGTCGTGTATCTTCTCACGCGTCCACACCTCACCGTTAGGCACATCGTGAAGCGCGGTGACAATACCTTGCACTCCTATCTGCCTTAACATGGCAAGAGTAATCTTGTCGTTCTTGCCAAACCATCTCCAAGTTCTTTCCATTATCTTTAATAGTTTTTCATTATATTGTTGATGTTGCAAAGATAACACTAATTTTAACCAAACGAAGAATAATGCGGTTAAAAAAAAGAAAAAAGGTCAAAAGCTATAGCTTTTAACCTTTTTATTATAGACTCTAAAGTTCTGCGCTGCAGGATTTAGATTTTCTGGATAATCTTCATACCCTCTTCTACGGCTTCCATGTTGAGAGGAATCAACTTGTGATGGCGCTCGGGAAGGCTTTTGTACAGGGCCTTATTCAATCCATCGGTGCTGACAACTGGGCATACTTTGAGCAGACCTCCGAGGACTATCATGTTGAACACCTTGGTATTCTTCATCTCTGCTGCCTTGTCCATGGCATCGATGCGATAAATCTGAATATCGTCTCTTACTGGCGCATTGGCAATACCAAATCCATCGTAAATCAAGATGCCGCCCTTCTTCACTCTGGGCATGAACTTGTCAAGCGAAGGCTGGTTCAGAACAATGGCGACATCATACTTGCTCAAGATGGGAGAAGAGATGCGCTCGTCGCTCACAATAACTGTAACATTGGCAGTTCCACCACGCTGCTCTGGGCCGTATGCGGGCATCCAGGTGATTTCCTTGCCCTCCATAAGTCCGGAATAAGCAAGTATCTTACCCATAGAAAGAACGCCCTGACCTCCGAATCCACTTATTATTATCTCTGTTTTCATAATAGATTTCCTTTAATAATTCAACTTACAGATTCGTCGTATCCTTTAAGTCGCCTTTGGGATAATTGGCAAACATATTCTCCTTCATCCACTCGTTGGCCTTGACTGGAGAGAGTTTCCAACCGCTGTTACAGGTCGCAACGATTTCTACCAGCGACGAACCAAGACCCTTCATGGATGCCTCGAAAGCCTTGCGGATGGCCATCTTGGCTTTGCGAATCGACGCAACACTCTCGACGCTCTGGCAAGTGACATAGCAGGTTCCCTTGAGATGGGCGGCAAGTTCGGCAATATTCAGCGGCCAGCCGTGGATTTCCGGGTCACGTCCATAGGGACAGGTACTTGTCTTCTGGCCTACGAGGGTGGTCGGGGCCATCTGTCCGCCGGTCATACCATAAATGGCATTGTTGATGAAAATCATTGCAATATTCTCGCCGCGATTGAGCGCATGTATCGTCTCACAAGTACCGATACATGCCATATCTCCATCACCCTGGTAGGTAAACACGAGTCTGTCGGGCCATAAGCGCTTGATGCCAGTGGCAACTGCTGGAGCTCGGCCGTGGGCTGCTTCCTGCCAGTCGATATCCAAATAACGATATGCGAAGACCGCGCATCCCACAGGACATACTCCGACGGTCTTTTCTGCCAATCCCATTTCTTCGATTACTTCAGCAACCAGTTTGTGAACAACTCCATGCGAGCAGCCGGGGCAATAGTGCATGGTGGTATCGTTCATTAATTTTGGCTTCTGATACACAAGATTTTCTTGAGATACTATTTCGTTGTTCATAGCAATTCCTCCTTTAATGCGTTAACAATCTCTTCGGGGTCAGGCACCATGCCACCAAGTCTGCCAAAATGCGCGACCTTGGTTTCACCATTGACGGCGAGGCGGACGTCCTCTATCATCTGACCAGCGTTCAACTCGGCTACCAAGAAGCCTTTCTTGGTCTTGGCCAACTCGGCTATCTCCTTTTCGGGGAAGGGCCACAAGGTAATTGGGCGGAACAGTCCCACCTTTATACCTTCTTCGCGCGCCAACTCGACAGCCTTTTCCGAGATTCGGGCTACACTGCCGAAAGCGACAATGACATAATCGGCATCGTCAAGGTTGGTCTTCTCAAATCTGACTTCATTCTCCTTGATTATGTCATACTTCTTCTGAAGATGTATATTGCGCTGCTCCATCACCTCGGACTGCAACTCGAGCGAAGTCATAATATTAATGTCTCGGTCGGGAGTCCTGCCGATGGTTGCCCATGGACATTCTCGTCGTATTTCTTCCTCCGTGCGGCGTGGCTTCATAGGCGGAAGGACTACCTTTTCCATCATCTGGCCTATAACGCCATCCGACAAAATCATAGCTGGGTTGCGATACTTGAAAGCCAAATCAAAAGCGAGGTCCATGAAGTCTGCCATTTCCTGAACAGAGTTAGGCGCAAGCACAATCACATAGTAATCACCATTGCCACCACCTCGGGTTGACTGGAAATAATCACTCTGACTGGGCTGGATGGTTCCGAGTCCAGGGCCTCCACGCTGAACGTTTACAAAGACACCGGGTATCTCTGCACCAGCCATATAGCTGATTCCCTCCTGCATTAGCGACACACCAGGTGATGAAGAAGTCGTAAATACCTTCTTTCCGGCTCCCGCGCCGCCATAAACCATGTTGATAGAAGCCACCTCGCTCTCGGCCTGAAGAACAACCATTCCCGTTGTCTCCCATGGCTTCAACACAGAGAGCGTCTCTATGATTTCTGTCTGTGGAGTAATTGGATAACCGAAGAAGCCATCAGCACCGCAACGTATTGCTGCATGAGCAATAGCTTCATTTCCTTTCATTAATTTTACTTCCTGTTCTGCCATAATCATTCCTCCATTTTTTTCTTATAGACAGTTATGCAACCGTCAGGACAGACAATACCACAACTTGCACACCCTATACAGTCGCCAGGATTAACTGCTTCGACATAGGGATAGCCATGTACGTTCACTTTCTTCTGAGCCAATGCAATAACATTCTTCGGGCAAGCGACAATGCACAATTGACATCCCTTGCATCTGTCAGTATTGACTACGATAGCACCCTTGATTTTGCTCATAATAATATAGTATTTAAGGATTATATGCGTCCTTGTTATAGAAGTTCAATATATCATCCAGCATCGCCTTAGCTTCAACGGCAGGAGAATCTCCATCCAAGGCAATTGCCTCAAGATAACAGTTCATGGCCTTTTGCCAATCGCCTTGTCTACGATATTCGTTGCCTTGCTGGTAATAATCGTTCGCTGTCATTTGTAAAATTCCTTTTTGCCGGCTGACAGAGTGTTCTTCATTAAGGAACAAATCGTCATTGGGCCCACCCCACCTGGAACAGGAGTTATATACGATGCAAGTGGAGCCACATTCTCGAAATCGACATCTCCGGTAAGTTTGAAACCACTCTTCTTGCTTGAATCTGGAACGCGCGTTGTGCCCACGTCGACTATAACCGCTCCTGGTTTCACCATATCTGCTGTAACGAAATACGGTCTGCCGATGGCAGCAATGATGATGTCTGCCTGCTTACACTCCTCTTTGAGATTCTGGGAATGGGAGTGACAGACGGTAACAGTACAATCGCCATATTGCTTCTGCATCATGAGCTGGGCCATGGGCTTTCCGACGATGTTACTTCGCCCGAGCACGACACACTTCTTTCCAGATGTCTCTATATTGTAATGGCGCAGCAACGTAAGTATACCCAATGGAGTCGCAGAGACGAAGCATGGCAAGCCTATCGACATGCGACCAACGTTGATGGGATGAAATCCGTCAACATCCTTACGATAGTCGATAGCCATAATGATTTTCTGCTCGTCAATGTGCTTAGGCAGGGGAAGCTGCACGATAAATCCATCAATATTTTCATCCGAATTCAGACGATTTACACATGCCAACAGCTCTTCTTCAGTCACGTCTTCTTCATAACGAATCAACGACGAAACGAATCCGCACTGCTCGCAGGCAATAACCTTGTTCTTGACGTAGGTTTCGCTACCACCATCGTGACCAACGAGCACAGCTGCCAGATGAGGGCGTTTACCTCCAGCGGCAACGATACGCTCTACTTCTTCAGCAATTTCCTTTTTAATGGCAATGGAAGTTGCCTTTCCATCAATTATTTTATATTCGGCCATAGATTATTACATTTTAGGCATTCCAGGCATTCCCTTCATACGGCTCATCATACCCTTCATACTACCACCAGTAACCATCTTCATCATTTTACGTGTCTGGTCAAACTGCTTAATCAGTCTGTTCACCTCTTGAATATTCGTTCCGGAACCTTTGGCGATGCGCTGGCGACGGCTTGTATTCAAAATACCAGGATTACTACGCTCTTCAGGAGTCATACTATAAATGATGGCCTCAATACCCTTAAACGCATTGTCATCGATATCAATATCCTTGATGGCTTTGCCAACTCCAGGAATCATACTGGCCAAATCCTTCAGATTACCCATCTTCTTGATTTGGTTAATCTGGTTGAGGAAGTCATTAAAGTCAAACTGATTCTTTTGGATTTTCTTCTGGAGACGCTTGGCTTCTTCTTCGTCATACTGCTGCTGAGCTCGCTCAACCAAGCTGACCACGTCACCCATACCGAGGATACGGTCAGCCATACGCTCAGGATAGAAGACATCAATAGCCTCCATCTTCTCACCGGTACCGATGAACTTGATAGGTTTGTTGACAACCGTACGGATACTGAGGGCAGCACCGCCACGAGTATCACCATCGAGCTTAGTCAGTACGACGCCGTCAAAGTCAAGTCTTTGGTTAAACTCCTTCGCGGTATTAACTGCATCTTGGCCGGTCATAGAGTCAACCACAAAGAGAGTCTCATCAGGATTAACAGCATCCTTGAGACGAGAGATTTCATCCATCATCTCTTCGTCAACAGCCAGACGACCGGCAGTATCAACGATAACCAGGTCATAGCCTTTAGCCTTGGCCTCGTGGATGGCGTGGAGCGCAATCTCTACTACATCCTTGTTACCTTCTTCGGTATAGACAGGCACACCAATCTGAGCCGCAACAACCTTAAGCTGCTCAATAGCAGCAGGACGATAGACGTCGCAAGCTACGAGCAAAGGTTTCTTACCATTGTTGGTCTTCAGTCTGTTTGCAAGTTTACCAGTAAAAGTAGTTTTACCAGAACCTTGCAATCCCGACATTAAGATAACGGAAGGCTTGCCATTGAGCTTCAGTTCAACGGCTTCTCCACCCATCAGTTCTGCCAACTCGTCGTGTACAAGTTTCACCATCAGCTGACCTGGCTTTACCGCTGTAAGCACATTCATGCCAAGCGCTTTCTGCTTGACTGTATCTGTAAATTGCTTAGCTACTTTATAGTTCACGTCTGCATCTACCAATGCGCGGCGAACATCCTTCAGAGTTTCTGCAACGTTAATTTCCGTGATTTTTCCTTCACCTTTAAGTATCTTGAAGGAGCGTTCCAGTCTGTCACTTAAATTCTCAAACATTGTTTTGTATATTTTTATTGCAAAAATAACGAATTATTGGTACAAAAAGATGAATGGCGTGGATGTTTTATAGAATTTTAAAACATCCGCGCTATCCTCGCGCACACATATATAAAATATGTGCAATAATATTGGTACAATCGTGCGATTTTCAGTCCTTGAGAGAGAAAGTTATCGTAGTGACAACTCTCACTTTTTTAATCCAGGGAGTGTTCTGGTCCCTGTCCTCGATGCTGAACTGCCCCTGGTCGGCACTGATTATCTTGTTCAGATTGGAATGGCTGTTTTCAGCAAATTGCTGGGCCGTTTTCTCCGCATTATGTATAGCTTCTTCCATCATTTTCGGCTTCATCGACGTGAAGGAGACATACTCGTATACCGTCGGATTTTCATAATCACCCCCGACAATAGCTATCCCCTGCTTCAGGAGCACACTTTGCTTGGCTATAATGCCCCTTACCAGTTTGACATTGCGTGAAGTCACAGTCATAATGGCAGTGATGACGTAGCGGTAAGGCTTGTTGTTAGACGAATATTGGTCTGCATTGAGATCCACCACCTTGGATGCATTTATAGTAATGTCCTTGTCATTCAGTCCCGACTCATGCAGAAACTTGATTATCCGTGCCTGTTTATTGGCAATATCATCATACAAAGCCGGCAGGTCATTACCCGTTTCCTTAAATAGGATTGGCCATGTCACCTTGTCTGCTTCCACTTCCTTCTCAGCCAGTCCCTTAACCGTAACCTTACGGTCTTTGTTGGCGAAGTCATCTATACCACACTTCAGGCAAAGCCCCAGCACGATAATGGAAAACGCCAAAATCGCCGATGAATAAATCCACTTTTTCATAATACATTATATTATATTGTTAATCATCTGCAAATATAGGGAAAACTCATATACGTTCCAAATAAAAGCAGATGAAAAAACACTAATTGCCACGAATTTTGAAACGTACTATCAGTGGCAGATGGTCACTGTAGCCATTCTGATACTTCATTCCTATGTAATTGCGACGAGGTTGCACGCCACCATATTTCTTGTCTTCAGTGAGCAGGAACTTGAAGGCACCCAGCTCAGCGCCTATCCAGTCGTCCCACATAGGACGCGTGCCAAAGATATGGTCCAAATTCTGCCATCTCCCACGAAACCTATAAGTTCCCTTTGCACCATTGGCGGTACGCAGTTGGGTCGAGAGCTCCACTAAGCCATGCCCCACGATTTTCTTGACCGACCTGTCTTTCTCGGTATCATTGAAATCACCGGCAATCAGTATCCTTGCCGATGGCGAGATGGCCAGCACCGAGTCTGTCGATTCCAACAGCTTGGCAGCCACGCACATTCGATGAGGCTGAGTTTCCTTCTCACCTCCCGAGCGGCTTGGCGCATGCACCACAAAGACATGCAGCGTGTCATCCGCTATCGTTAAACCCTTGGCATACAGTATATCGCGCGTGGGCTTCATCCCTTTCATCGGTTCTATGCGTATGGCATAACTGTCCAATAGCTTGAACGTAAACGGAGAATACAGCAGCGCCACATCGATGCCACGCACGTCGGGCGAAGAGGTCATTACATATTCGTAACGAGCCTGACGCAGTATGGAACGACGGGTGAGGTCAAAAAGCACACTGTCGTTTTCGACCTCGGTCAAAGCCACCAGGTCGGGGATTTCAAACCTGCCGCGGTACTCTCCACATGCGATAATTTCCTGACCTATGTGGTTCAGCTTGGTCCAATATCTGTAAGGAGTCCAGTGACGATAACTCGTAGGCAGATACTCAGTATCTTCCTTCAAACTGTCATGACGACAATCAAAGAGATTTTCGCAATTTAGTTCGACCATCGTGAAAATGCCCATCAGCAGAGCCAGCAGACTACACATACCCCTCCCGTGTCTTTTAGTCCTTTACATTCTTCCTGATTTTGGTGAGATAGTCCTTCATCCCATCCGCATCACGATTGTCAATGATTTCGAGCAGTTCCTTCAACTCGCTGCGTATTTGCGACACCTGGTCATGGGTGTAGGGATTGAACAGAATTTCCTGGAGCAGGTAGTCGTCCTCGCTTAACACGCCTTTGGCGATGCGCATATGCCGCTTGAACGTGGTGCCGGGAGCGTCTTGATGCTTCATGACCGCCGCAAACACAAACGTACTGACAAAAGGTATACTCAGTGAATATGCCACTGTCTTGTCATGTTCTTCAAAGGTGTATTCATAGATGTTCAGTCCCAACCGAGCATAGATGTCTTTATAGAAGATACGTCCCATATAGTCGCCTTCGCTGATGATGATGGCATTCTCTTCCGACAGTTGGTTCAGATTGGCAAAGGTCGGACCAAACATCGGGTGGGTAGACACATAGCGGTGATGCGTACTCTCATAGAATTCCTTCAACCCGGTCTTGACCGAGCTGATATCGCTCAGAATGCAGTCTTCCGGCAGATATGGAATGACCTCTCTGAATGCAGGTATGGTATACTTCACCGTCACCGCATTGATAACCAGTTCTGGGGCAAAACCTTTTATTTCATCAAGAGACGTAAACCGCTGGCAATTATATGTAAACCGCATGCGTTTGGCGTCCTTCTCATATACCGCAACCTCGTGCTCAAAGCTGAGCAGGTCGATGAAGAAACTCCCCATCTTCCCTGCTCCCATAATCAATATCTTCATAGATGCTGTAATTCTCTTTCTTGCCGTTTTAGTGGTTGATGATTTCTACCTGTTGGCGCACACTCTCTTCGTGTACGTGTTCAAAAACCTGCGCGATAAACTCTGGCGACATACCCAGCAGCGCACCTTGCGCGCCACGCTTGTCCAAAATTTCCGAATAGCGGTTGGCCTGGAATACAGTCATGTTGTGCTCCTTTTTGTACTGACCTATCTCGCGGCATACACGCATTCGCTTCGACAGAAGGTTCATTAACTCGTTGTCCAGTTCATCCACCTGCTTGCGCAAGAGCGTTATGCCTTCGGTGGTTACATGTTCGTCTCTCACTATCAATAAACTTAATATATAATCCAATACTTCTGGCGTCACTTGTTGCTTGGCATCGCTCCATGCTTCATCAGGAGAGCAGTGACTTTCGACCAGCAGACCATCAAAGCCCAGATCCATAGCCTGTTGGCACAAGGGGGCAATCAGTTCGCGACGACCGCCGATGTGACTGGGGTCACAGATGATGGGAAGTGTTGGGATGCGACGATGCAACTCCATAGGTATCTGCCACATAGGCAGGTTTCGGTAAATCTTTTTATCAAAGCTGGAGAAGCCGCGATGAATGGCAGCCATACGCTTGATGCCTGCCTGATTGATACGCTCCATGGCGCCAATCCAGAGTTCCAGGTCGGGGTTGACGGGGTTCTTGACAAACACGGGCACATCCACTCCTTTGAGCGCGTCTGCCAAGTCCTGCATGGCAAAGGGATTGGCTGCTGTGCGTGCGCCTACCCACAGGATGTCTATGCCATATTTCAGACAGAGTTCCACATGCTCGGGCTTTGCCACTTCGGTAGATACGAGCATGCCGGTCTCTTTCTTGACACGTTGCAACCAGGGCAACGCCTCTTCACCTTTACCTTCAAAACCACCTGGCTTGGTTCTGGGTTTCCACACACCGGCGCGGAAGTTATGACATCCTTTAGCAGCCAGCTGTCGGGCTGTTTCCATTACCTGTTCTTCACTTTCAGCCGAACAAGGACCGGCTATGACCAACGGGCGTTCGTTATCGCTCGGCAGATTAAGAGGGAGAAGATCCAATTCCATATTATTCGTATTTTAATGTGTTGTTTTATCGTTAATATCATCACCATGCCAGACCGCCGATGCGTCTCAGCGCTTCCTGCATCTTATCGCCCTGGGCGCAGAGCGAAATTCTCACATAGCGTTCGCCATTGCTGCCAAATATGAAGCCTGGGGTAATGAAGACCCGGGCCTCGTGCAGCACCCTTTCGGTGAGTTGCTCGGCATTGGCATACTTGTCAGCGATTTTTCCCCAAAGAAACATACCCACCTGACTGTCATCATAAGTGCAGCCCAAAGCCTGCATGATGCGCTCGGCTATTTCGCGGCGACGGCGATACACGTTGATATTATATTCTCTGTGCCACTCTTCGGTATTGGTTGTCAGGGCCTCCGCCGCAGCAAGTTGCAGTCCGCGGAAGGTACCGCTGTCTATATTGCTCTTGATTTTCAGTATCCAACTGATGAACAGTGGGTTTGACACACACATTCCCACACGCCATCCTGGCATGTTGTAGCCCTTCGACATCGAGTTGAGCTCTATACAACAGTCCTTGGCGCCTTCCACTTGGAGCAGAGATAGGGGATGCTCGTTGAGGATGAACGAGTAGGGATTGTCGTTGACCACTACGATGTCATGGCGGCGGGCAAAGTCGACCAGCTTGCTGTACGTTTCCATGCGGGCATCGCCGCCGGTGGGCATGTTGGGATAATTGGTCCACATCAGTTTCACGCGCGACAGATCTCTGCGCTCCAGTTCTTCGAAATCGGGCTGCCAGCCATTGTCTTTGTCCAGATTATAGTTGACCACCTTAGCACCGAGTATCTTGCTGAGCGAGGTATAGGTAGGATAGCCTGGATTAGGCACCAGCACCTCGTCTCCAGGATTGACAAAGGCGAGAGTGATATGCAGTATACCTTCCTTGCTGCCTATCAGGGGCTGCACCTCACTGGCGGCGTCTACCTCCACGCCGTACCATCTGTGGTAGAAGTCTGCCATAGCCTTCCTCAGTTCCATCGTACCCATCGTGGGCTGGTAGCCGTGGGCCGACGGGTCGTGAGCCACCTCGCAGAGTTTGTCGATGGTCTGGGGCGAAGGCGGCTGGTCCGGACTGCCTATAGCAAGACTTATGATATCCTGTCCTTCAGCATTGAGTCGTGCCACTTCCTTGAGTTTCCGACTGAAGTAATATTCCTGTACCGCGTCCAGGCGGCTGGCTGGTTTAATGTTGTTCATATTCTCCGATTATTTGTAGTTCTTTAGTCAGTGGTATAATGGCGTCTATCGACTGGCGGTAACGCGTGAGATTGTCGAAGGTCACATCGACATAGAAGAGATATTCCCACTCATGCCCGATGATGGGCAGAGACTGTATCTTGGTCAAGTTGATGTCGTAGAAGGAGAGAATGGTAAGCACCTTGGACAGACTGCCTTCCTCGTGGGGTAACGAGAATACGAGGCTCGACTTGTTGGTATGCTCTATCTGCCTCATGAAATCGGCCTTGTTGGGATGGCATACCACCAGAAAGCGGGTAAAGTTGTGCTTGTTGTCCTCGATATGGTCTTCCAGCACCTTCATGCCATAGAGCCTGGCGGCATCGGCATGGCAGATGGCCGCCCAACCCTTGCAGCGGTTACGGCTGATGTATTCGGCACTCCCCGCAGTGTCCTCGTCTTCCACAGCCTTGATACCGGGATGATTGGAGAGAAAGTTGCGGCACTGCATCAGCGCCACGGGGTGCGAGTGGACCTCGGTCACGCTGGTCCAGTCGTTGTCGGGCAGACAGCAGATGGCATGCTGGATGTGCAGACGGTGTTCGCCCACGATGGTAGTACCCGACGAGCGCAGCAGTTCATAATTATGCAGCAACGAGCCGGCTATCGTGTTCTCAATGGCGAGAAAGCCAATCACGGTGGGGTCACGTCTGATATTCTCGAATATCTGTTCGAAGGTCGAGCAGCAGATGATTTGCAACTGTTCTCCTTCGAAATACTGATGTGCCGCTATATCATGAAACGACCCGATTACTCCCTGTATTGCTACTCTCTTCATTCGTATCTTTTATTTATGCAAAAATCCCGCTCCAATAGGCTTGAAGCGGGATTACTGTTATGTTAATATCCTAAGTTGATTTTATACGCAACTTCCCGCTTCACAATTGCTTGCAAAGTAAAAGTAAAAGCCATAAAAGTATGCGTTCATTGCTATCATATTATCGTTATTATTGCGTTTACGATACAAAAGTATAACTTTCTAATGAACCATGCAAACATTTCGATAGTTTTTTTTCAATTATCTGCAATTGTCGCCACGCTGGCCATCACCTTCGCGGTCATCGCTGTCGCAGCCGTCCTCCGTTCCGGGCACCCGGCGAGTGCACTGCGTCCGTTCGTCGGCAGGGCCATCATCCCGGTTTACCTGGTGGGCACGTTCACTGAGTCTACTGGCTTATACACCGAATGGATTGCTGTTGCGATAGGCTTCTTCGACCTTGCGCTGTATGTCCTCGGTACCGCGAGCGGTATAGTCGCCATTGACATCGGCCACCTGTTCGGGTTCCAGCTCCAGCGCAGCACGGGCGTCAGCCTCGGCACCTTCCTTGTCGCCCTTGGCATACTTCACCGCTCCGCGCTCCTTCATGGCAGCGGCGCTGAAAGGATTGGCGTCAATCACGCGGTCATAGTAAGCCAAAGCGCCATCGAGGTCATTCTTGGCCTTGGCCACTCTGGCAGCCAGGAGCAGCGCATCCTCATTGTCGGGCACCTTTTCCATAAGCAGTTCCACATCAGCCTCGGCACCGGCGAGGTCGCCCATCTTCAGGAGGGTCTCTCCACGCAGCAGATTGGCACCGAGGAAAGCCTCGTTGATGGCTATTGCCTTGGTAAGCATGGCTATTGCCAGTATGGGGTTGCCCTGTCCTACATACGATTGGGCCAACAAGTAATGGGCTTCGGCACTTTCAGGATTAACTTCCAAAGCTTTGTTGCTCATCTGTTGCTGGGCGTCGTAGTCTTCACGCATATAGGCCACATTGGCCATACGCAGCCAAATCTGCTCGTTATCGGGCTGGGCTTCGGCGAGACGACCGAGATACTGGTAGGAGCGCTCGAGGTCGCCGAGTCGCAGATAAGCCTGGGAGAGATAGTCACAGGTCTCAAGGTCATCATGTATCTGGAGCGCATGTTCAAAGCACTTTACCGCATAATCGTTCTGACCCATACGGAGGGCGCGCACGCCGTCGTATTTGAGCACGTCAAATTCCTTACTCTTGTTATCGTCGTTCTTGGCGGTAGCATCTTCACCACCCAAGCCTAATAATGACTTCAAAAAACCCATTTCTATCGTTATATTAGTGATTAATAAAAGCTCTATAATTTACAAAGGTAACATAAATTAGGTTAACAAGGCAAACAAAACCAACTTTTTTTGCCTCGAAGTTGCCGATAAGTTATCCGAAACTATTAATTTTGCCGTTATGAAACGAATTATGCTTTTAATATGGCTCTTCAGCATAAGCCACGCCATATTTGCACAGCGTATAGCACGTGGTCCGCTTCACAGTGCAGACAATATGCGCAACGAATGGTTGCTTCCCGGCGACACCTTATATTATATAGGACAGGCGCCACGCATCTACAATGGCGAGCCACGGCTTCTGGATACCAAGTTTGCCAATCCCGAGCCCAATGTCGATACCTACGTCGGCGGCATGCACGAGGGGCTCAACCTCGCGCTCGACTTCAGCGCCTTTGCCACACTGGGCAAACACGCCCCTCATCGTGGCGGCTTCGGCCAGAACATCAATGCCGCCTATCTCGCGCCCCTTACGCGCGACGGCAAGTTATGGGGTGCAGCCGGCATTTACTTCAACAACACCACTTGGGGCGGCGACGCCTACCGTGATGTCGGTCTCTATGGCATTCTGGGTTATAAAATCAATGAGAAGTGGGAACTCTATGCCTATGGCCAGCTCTCGATAGCCAACAACTATAACTCCTTCTTCAATCGTTATGGTATGCCCGGATATGGCTATTGGGGCTACAGCGCCCTACCCTTCTCCATGCGTACGGGTTATGGCTTTGCCACTCCCGGTGCCAATGTCATCGGTATAGGTGCCAAATACAACTTCAGTCCGTCGTTTTCCATCCAGGTCGATGTACAACAGGCGTGGTATGACAACAACCGCCCGTTCTATGGCGACCACCACCTCTACCCCAACCAGCGCCCCTGATCCCGCAGAGGCGCCATTTCAGTTGGAGATAAGATACAAGTTGATTGCAAAGCGCGAAACCACAAAATCATGGCGTGAAAAGACGGTATCAACGTGTGAAAACCCTAAATCAAACCACGGAATTATCTTTAATGAGACCTCGGATGTTTTTGGTTTTTACTGATATATATTGCGTTGCTCTCACAACAAGACCATGATATGCAGCAAACACACATCCCGACTCTCGCTGCCGCCATCTACTATCAAGAACATGGCAAATGACAATGCCGCCATGCCAAAAGATAAAAAGGGCTTGCAACATGATGCTGCAAGCCCTCTCTGTTTATCTTCGGTCTGGACGGTATCAATAGAATCTGAAATATCTGCGCGCATTATTGTAGGAGATGTCCTCCACCATGCGTGCCAAGGGTTCCTCGTCATTGGGTATAAGTCCTCGCTCCACATCTGTACCTAATAGATTGCACAGCAGACGACGGAAGTACTCATGACGGGGATAGCTCAGGAACGAGCGAGAGTCGGTCAGCATGCCCACAAACCTTGACAGGAGACCCAGGTTGGACAAAGCGTTCATCTGGCGGGTCATTCCGTCGAGCTGGTCGTTGAACCACCAGCCAGCACCAAACTGCATCTTACCCGGCTCGCAGCCATCCTGGAAGTTGCCTATCATCGCGGCTATCATCTCATTGGCGCAGGGGTTGAGGGTGTAGATGATGGTGCGGGTAAGTTTGCCCTCGCTATTGAGATGGTCAAAGAAATGAGACATAGCCGTAGCGGTATTGAACTCGCCGATGGAGTCGAAGCCCGTATCGGGGCCTATGGCGTTGAACATACGCGTATTGTTGTTGCGGATAGGGCCATAATGGAACTGCTGTGTCCAGTCGTCGGCGGCGTCCATTTCAGCACTAAGGGTAAGGAAGCAATGCTTGAACTGGCGAATCTCCAATGCCGACAGGCTCATGCCACGCATGGCCTTGGAGAAGATGGTCTCAATCTGTGACGCGGTGTATGGCTCGTCGTAGAACTCATCAATGCCGTGGTCGGAAAGACGGCATCCGCAGGCGTTGAAATAGTCATGACGCTTCTGGAGGGCATCAACCATATCCTTGAAGTGGACGATGTTCACGCCGGCCTTTTCACCCAGAGTCTGCACATAATCGGCAAAGCCCGCCTTGTCAATATTCATGGCCTTGTCGGGGCGCCAGGCGGGCAGCATGTGAATCTGGAAGCCGCTTTCCTTGACTTGCTTGTGATAAGTCAGGTCATCTATGGGGTCGTCGGTTGTGCAGACGCACTCAACATTAAAGCGGGACATCAGTCCGCGTGCCGAAAACTCGGGGAGTTTGAGTTTCTCATTACATTCGTCATAGATTTCGCGCGCAGTGGCTGGGCTGAGCACCTTGTCTATGCCAAAACCCGAACGAAGTTCAAGGTGAGTCCAGTGATACAACGGATTGCGGTAGCAGTAGGAAATGGTATCAGCCCATTTCTCAAACTTCTCCCAATCGGAAGCATCACCGGTAATATATTTTTCATCAATGCCATTGGTACGCATAGCGCGCCACTTGTAATGGTCCTCTCCAAGCCACAATTCGGTAATGCTTGAAAACTGATGATTGTCGGCCACCATTTTAGGGTCAAGATGACAATGATAATCGATAATTGGCATCTTGGCAGCGTGGTCATGGTAAAGATGTTTGGCCGTCTCCGTGTCGAGAAGGAAATCGGCATCCATAAATTGTTTCATACAATAAATCAATTAATATGTTATTTTGGTTGCAAATGTACTGATTTTTTTTGTGCAAGAACCAAAAAAAATGTAAATTTGCATGGAATATATGATTTTGACAAATCATCTTTACATTCTTAATGATGAGAAAAAAAGGAAAAGTACTGCTCATTTACACCGGTGGCACCATTGGAATGGGTGTAAACCCCGCTACCGGCGCCCTGGAGCCATTGGATTTTAAGCATCTTAAAGAGCATTTGCCGGAATTCCAATATATCAAGACTGATATAGACATCTATCAGTTCAATCCGCCAATAGATTCGAGCGATATGAGCACTGACTCATGGATAAAGCTGGTCTCTATCATCGGTGAACAGTATGATATGTATGACGGCTTTGTCATCCTGCATGGTACAGACACCATGGCCTACACCGCTTCGGCCCTATCTTTCCTCTTAGAGAACCTCACCAAACCGGTAATCCTAACCGGAAGCCAGCTGCCATTGGGCCAGTTGCGCACCGACGGCAAGGAGAATATCCTGACGAGTATAGAGCTGGCGTCGACCTATCGTCCAGACGGCACCCCGATGGTGCCCGAGGTGTGCATCTACTTCAACGGCCATCTGCTGCGAGGCAACCGTGCCACCAAGCAGAATGCCGACGGGTTCAACGCTTTTGACTCGTTCAACTACCCGCACCTCTGCGATGCGGGAGTCGATTTCACCTTCCACACCCATCACATCCTTAGCCCCGACTACAGCAAACCGCTTATCGTGCACAAGGAGATGGACCGCAATGTCATCATCTTCTCCCTCTTCCCGGGTATAGACGAGAATATAGTGAAGCACGTGCTTGAGGCTCCCGAGCTCCGGGGTATCATCATGCGCAGTTATGGCAGCGGAAATGCACCTCACTACCCATGGATTATCAAAGAACTGCGCGAGGCGAGCAATCGCGGCGTGGTGGTGGTCAACATTAGCCAATGTATATCGGGCAAGGTTGAAATGGGAAGGTATGATACGGGACGGCAACTGCTCCAGGCGGGCATCATCTCTGGCAGAGACAGCACCGTAGAGGCTGCCGCCACCAAGTTGATGTATCTGCAAGGGAGATACGATGACTCCGAGAAAATCAGAGAGCTGATGGCTCACTCTATAGCTGGTGAACTTACAGAAGTATAAGCCAAATAGAGATACGAAAGAGGGATATGCCGACAGCATATCCCTCTTTCGTATCTTATAATGAAGTCTCGTCCTATATGCGAAGCTCCTTGAGAATGTTGGCCATCTTCTCCTTGGTCGCAATGGTAGTGGGGACCAAAGGCAGACGCAATACATTTTCGATATATCCCATGTCGTTGAGCAGAGCCTTGACTCCAGCAGGGTTGCCATCAACAAAGAGCAGTTTGTAAAGTTCGGTAAAACGGTGGTGGATGGTTCTGGCGGGGTCGTATTCGCCCTTGAACTCAAGTCTAATCATACGCGAGAACTCCTTGGGCAGTGCATTGCCTATCACAGAGATGACGCCGATGGCGCCACTTGCAACCATAGAGAACGTAAGTGCGTCGTCGCCGCTGATGACCTCAAAGCCATCTGGTTTGTTCTTGATGATTTCATCCACCTGCTCAAGCGAGCCGCTCGCCTCCTTGACTCCCACGATGTTGTGGCACTCTCGCGCCAAGCGCACGATAGTCTCAGGCTTCATGTTGACGCCGGTACGTCCTGGCACGTTATACAAAACGATGGGTAGAGGGCTTGCCTGGCTTATTGCCTTGAAATGCTGGTAAAGCCCCTCTTGTGAGGGCTTGTTGTAATACGGGCAGATACTGAGAATACCATCAATTCCAGACCAGTCGGTTTCCTGTATTTCGGCAACAACCTCACGAGTATTGTTGCCACCACAATATTTAAGGATAGGCACTCTGCCATTTGTAATCTCTTTAACGACCTCCGTTATCTTGTCTTTTTCATCACGAGAGAGACAAGGTGCCTCTCCAGTGGTTGCAAGAATACAGAAAAAATCGGCACCGTTATCCAATTGATATCGTATCAGGCGCTGTAACGCAGCATAATCTACTTCACCGTCTTGTGTAAAGGGAGTTATCAGGGCAATACCCAAGCCTTTGAATATGTTTCGTGACATAATAATGTGGTTATTTATGTACAAAGTTACAAGAAATATGGCAAAAGGCAAAGTGGATGCATGTTTTTTTGATTTTTTAATGACCTCCTATCCACAAAAAGACCATGCCCACAAGCACCAACAGCAAATCTATGGCTTTAGACTTCAGGTTCTTCTCATGGAAAAGCAAGGCTCCACACATGAAACTGACGATAACCGAACTGCGGCGTACCATGGAGACGATGGAAATCATGGCGGCAGGAAGGCTCAAGGCATAGAAATAGACAAAGTCGGCGGCGCAGAGAAATACGGAGATGAACACGATGTACCAACTCCATCTGAAGCGCTCGGTCTTCCCCCGCTTCCACCACCAGATGAGAAGGACGATACCCATCATGGCCATCTGGTAGAGATTGTACCAGCTCTGGACAGTCATGCTGTTAAGCGCGAGGCCGCCATTATCGGCAGGTGCCATAAGATACTTGTCGTACAGTCCGCTGGCGGCACCCAACAGTGCTGCTCCGACAAGAAAGATTATCCAGATGTTGTGCTTGAAGTCGATGCCTTCCTTCTTGCTGCTGCGGCTCAGCATAAAGAAAGAGATGATGGCAAAGACCACACCCACCCATTGCCACACATTGAGTCGCTCGCCAAAGAGTAGCAGCGCACCTATCAACGTCATCACGGGGCGTGTGGCATTGATGGGGCCAACGATGGTAAGCGGCAGATGCTTCATGGCAAAATAGCCAAGCGTCCATGACGACAGGACGATACAACTCTTGAGCAGGATATACTTGTGTACCTCCCAACCCTGGGACTGTACGTAAAACATACTCCCCTCTAACAGATGGGAGTTTGCGGACAGAAGAATAAAGGGCAAGAAGATAACAGAAGAAAACAGGGTGTTAAGGAAAAGAACGGGGATGACAGCATTGCCATCGAGAGATTTCTTCTTACATGTGTCATAAAAACCTAACAGCAGCGCTGAAAGGAAAGCAAGACTTAACCAGACCATCACTTATATATTTAATAAACTATATCCCAGAGGAAAAGGGCATGAGCAGGCATGCTCTCGCCCGCATTTTTACGGCTACCGGAAGCTACAACCGCACGGAACTCATCCAGAGTCATACGGCCACGTCCTACCTCGACCAATGTGCCAACCACGGCACGCACCATATTACGCAAGAAACGGTTGGCGCTAATCTCGAAATACCAGCAGCCAGGCTCCTCCATCTTAATCCATTCGGCCTTGGTCAGGTCGCACAACGTGGTCTTGACATCAGCGCCTGCCTTGCAGAAGGAGCCGAAGTCCTTGACATCGAGCAGCAGCCGGGCTGCCTCATTCATAGCTTCGAAATCAAGCTGATAAGGCATCTCCAAGGAATAAAAACGATGGAAAGGATTGCGATGGGTATGTATATAATAATGATAGGTGCGCTTGACGGCAGAGAAACGTGCATGCAAATCGTCTGCGACTTTCCTCACGTCGTGTATGGCTATGTCGCGTGGCATCATCCGGTTCAACTTATAAGCCAATTGGGCTCCATCGAGCTCGCCGTCATAATCAAAATGTGCAACCATCAAATGGGCATGGACACCAGCGTCGGTGCGACCGGCACCCACCACCTCGATGGTGCCTCTCAACAGTGTGGACAATCGTTCTTGAAGAACCTGCTGGACAGATATTCCATTGGGCTGTATCTGCCAACCATGATAGGCGGTTCCGTCAAAACTAAGATAAATAAAATATCGACTCATCATTTGGAATGCAAAGTTAGACAAAATATGCGATACACACAAATGATTAACACATAAAGAGCAACGACCTGAACGCCATCAAAATGAATATTTTCGATAGAAGCGCCGGGCAGCATGGCAATTCCCCTCACGCTGCTGTCCATGGTATGGGCGGCAGATGTGAGAATGGCCACCATCCACCGTTGGATTATGGCGACAGGGGTAAGGAGCAATACGGCAAATGCGGAATAAACTATAATGTACGCGCAAGGCACCACCACAATGTTGGCGAGAAGGAAATAACAGGACAACCGGCCGAAATGGTATAACAGCAATGGTGCCACCGCCAGCTGGGCTGACAAGGAGAGCCACAACAGTGACAGAAACCAGTTGAGTCGGCGCTTGGGTTGAAAGAAGAAGATACCCAAAACGGCCATGAAAGACAACTGAAATCCAACATCCCACAAGGATAAGGGATTGAAGAGAAGGATTACCAGGGCTGTAAACGCCAATGTATTGAATGGCTGATGTGGTCTGTTGTCTAAATCGACAACTGCATACAGGCTAATCATGGTCGCGGCTCTCGTAATGCTGGGCGAAAGTCCGACAAGGATAGTAAATCCCCATATCAACCCAAACAATAAAAGAGCCTTAATGAATTTGATAGTGAGTCTTCCTTTGCCTCCGGTGTAACCAATCAGAAACTTGGCGATGCCATTCATAATGTAATTGACTATCACAAACAACACCATCAGATGCAAACCGCTCAAAGCCAGGATGTGACTTGCACCGGAAATGGAGTATTCGTCACGCATTTGGTCATCAAGGAGACTCTTGTCGCCAATAGTCATCGCGCTAATGAGTGCCAATGTCCTGTCTTCAAGACCCAGACGCCTGTAATTCTCCTGCAAGTTGCCACGCCACATCGTTGCACGCATGCGTATTTTCTCCATGGTTGGCAAATTGCTTATTTTGATTTGCTCACGTTGCCAGTCTTGCCATACATAAGCGGTCGCATCATAGTGATTGACACGCAGCCAGCGCTGATAATCGAAATGTCCGTCACTGTAGTCTACATCGGCTACGGCTTTCAAGGCGGTGCTGACGACAAGTCCGTCGCCAGGCCTAAGCGTATCGCCATAGAGTTGGGTATCGCGCAACAGCGTGGCCTTCACCTTGATAGGCTCTGGAGTATTGACAATCCACAAGTCGCACTTGAAAGACTTGTCGGTAATGACGGGTTGGCTGACGACAACAGCCTCATAATAATGTCGCCCGACGGGAATGGCCTTGTTGTACTCTTTCGCGATGGTGACAAGCCAGGCTCCAGCGATGATGGCGCCGACATGGACACTCAGACTTGAAACAATCGGGAAGCGCATGAACCAGCTGCCGATAGCTATAGCGGAAATCAGGAGGACGGCATAAACTGCAAACGGCAACATAAGAATATCGCCCAAAGCTATGCCTAAAATGAACATAACCGCTATCACGAACAGCGGATTGTTACGATAGAAATCTACGCTATATCTCAAGCCTGACTGAATTAGATTTGTTGCAGATAGGCAGCACACTGCTCGGCACAACGCTCACCATCAACGCCGGCAGAAACGATTCCGCCTGCATACCCTGCTCCTTCTCCACAAGGGAAAAGGCCCTGGAGTCTCACATGCATAAGCGATTCCCGGTCGCGAAGTATTCTCACCGGCGAGCTGGTACGTGTTTCCATAGCTATGAGCACCGCTTCATTGGTAAGAAAACCATGAGCCTGGCGACCAAAGGTCTTGAAACCTTCCTGAAGGCGTGATGCAATCGGCTTGGGCATCCAGAAATGCAATGGGCTCGAAATCAATCCGGGCGCATAGCTGCTTGCGGGTAGGTCATAGCTCAATCTGTTGTTCACGAAGTCAGCCATTCGCTGGGCTGGAGCTGTCTGCTGACGGTTTCCTTGTTGCCAACACATCTTCTCAACTTCCTCCTGGTAGTGCATAACGGCCAATGGATTGTCTGCATCGATATCCTCGGGACGCAACTCGACAACCATACCCGAATTGCTCCACTTGGTTCCACGGTTGGCGGGGCTCATACCATTGACAACGATTTGCTCGGGTCCTGTTGCAGCGGGTATTACAAATCCGCCGGGACACATGCAAAAGCTATAAACGCCCCTTCCATCAACCTGAGTGACCATGCTATACTCTGCTGCTGGAAGGTATTTGCCGCGACCTTGCTTACTGTGATATTGTATCTGGTCTATAAGCATGGCGGGATGCTCGAGTCTTACACCGACGGCAATGCCTTTGGCCTCAATCTCAATATTGTCACGATAAAGATAACGATAAACGTCGCGAGCACTATGACCCGTCGCCAAAATAACCGGTCCACTCCAACTACGTTGGTCACCTGTCACCAAATCGACGGCCTCTACACCAACAACAGTGTCGCCCTTTGTGATGAGGCTGGTCATTTTGGTCTGGAAATGCACCTGACCGCCACATCCAAGGATAGTGTTGCGCATGTTTTCTATAACTCGGGGCAACTTGTCGGTACCTATATGAGGATGGGCGTCAACCAGAATGGATGTGGAGGCACCGTGCTGACAGAACACATTAAGTATCTTATCGACATTGCCACGCTTCTTGCTACGCGTAAACAACTTGCCATCCGAGTAAGCGCCAGCTCCGCCTTCGCCAAAACAATAGTTGGACTCTTCATCCACCTTTTGGGTTTTAGCAATGAGTGCCATATCACGCTTACGGTCATGGACATTCTTTCCACGCTCAAGCACAATCGGCTTATACCCAAGTTCTATCAGTCGCAAAGCAGCAAACAAGCCGCCGGGGCCCTCTCCTATCACGAGCACCTGAGGCTTGTCATCTACCTGGGGATAGACGGTGCGTTGGAAGTCACCGGAAGGAAACTCATTGATGTAGACTCTGACCGTGAGGTTGATGAATATATTACGCTGACGGGCATCTATTGACCGTTTGACAATGCGCGTGGTCGTAACATTAGTCACGTCGACGCCCTTTTCGTCTGCCAAAAACTGTAATATACTCTGTTCGCTTGCCGCGACTTGCGGCGTAACTCTTATCTGGTAATCGGTGGTCATATCTATACTATATATTATTCTGACAGGCCGCATTCCAAAGACCTATCTCATCTGCAAAAATACATCATTTATATTAATCACACAATCTATTACAAATAAAAATGCCAGATGTGGACAAAAAAAGAGGATGGTTGCTCAAACAACCACCCTCTCCATATATAAATTTAATAATGTTAGTCAAGCCACTTCACATAGCAGAAGTCCTGACGATGGGGCAGCTCAGCATTCTTGGGATACATACGAACACAAGTACGGAAGGCACCAGCAACATCGGGTTCAACATTTACCTCGAAGATATAGTTATTGCCCTCGTGGCCAACTACCTCGAACGGATGAACGCTGTAAACCTGGCGACCATCAGGAGTAAGCTCGTTGTTGAGCGAAACAAGCTCCAGACCAACAGCATCCACAAGGCCCTGCTCGTCGATGACATATCTCAGTTTGTAGCCTACTCCGGTCTCGCCGCCATTATCAAGGAGAGCTGTCTCCTTAGACACAACGTTGATACTATCCCAACGCTCGGCAACGGTTTCCTTCCACTGAGCCAGGTCCTTAGCCAGACGATTGTTGTCGGCAGCCAGCTTGTGGTAGCGTGCAGCCTGGGCGTTGTAGAACTTAGTGTAGTAGTCATCCAACTGACGCTTCATGGTGTAGTGGGGAGCGATAGTGGCGATAGAGTTCTTGATTACCTTAATCCAACCCTCACTATAGCCCTTCTTAGACTTCTTATAGTAGAGAGGAATAATCTCATTCTCGAGCAGACCATAGATTGTAGCTGCGTCGAGCTGGTCCTGATAACCCTGGTTCTGATAGGTACGCTTCTCGGGGAGAGCCCAACCGGCACCCTCACGATAGCCTTCAACCCACCAGCCATCAAGAACAGAGAGGTTAACCACACCGTTCATCTCGGCCTTCTCACCAGAAGTACCAGAAGCCTCGAGAGGACGGGTAGGAGTATTCATCCAGATATCAACACCAGATACCAAGCGACGGGCAAGCTGCATATCGTAGTCCTCAAGGAAGATAATCTTGCCGAGGAACTCTGGACGCTGGCTGATTTCAAAGATCTTCTTGATAAGTCCCTGTCCGGCACCGTCGGCGGGGTGAGCCTTACCAGAGAAGAAGAAGAGAACTGGATGCTCGGGGTCGTTAACAATCTTGCTGAGGCGTTCCAGGTCGGTGAAGAGCAGGTGGGCGCGCTTGTAAGTAGCAAAACGACGGCAGAAGCCAATCATCAGCGCGTTGGGGTTGATGCGCTCAAGCAGGGATACCACGCGAGCAGGGTCGCCCTGGTTGCGGAGCCATGTCTGGGTAAACTTCTCACGGATATAGGTAATGAGCTTCTTCTTGAGAGCCATACGGGTCTCCCAGATTTCATCGTCTGGAACGTTGTAGATACCATGCCAGATAGACTCATTGCTCTGGTCGCTCATGAACGACTCGTCGAAATACTTGTCATATACCTTACGCCACTCTGTCGCTGTCCATGATGGGAAGTGAACGCCATTGGTAACATAGCCCACTGAGTTTTCCTCTGCAAAATATCCCTTCCACAGGGGCTGGAACATCTGCTGGCTAACCCAGCCATGAAGCTTGCTCACGCCATTGATACCCTGGCAGGTGTTGCAAGCGAATGTTGACATACAGAAACGCTCACTGTGGTCATCTGGATTCTGACGACCCATGCCGATAAACTCATCCCAGCTGATGCCGAGACGTGAAGGATAGCCGCCCATGTACTTGCCAAACAGAGACTCATCGAAGTAGTCGTGACCGGCAGGCACAGGAGTGTGAACGGTATAGAGTGAAGAAGCCTTAACCAGCTCCATAGCCTGGTTGAAGGTAAGGCCATTGTCAACATAGTCGCAGAGACGCTGCAGGTTGCACAGGGCAGCGTGGCCCTCATTGCAGTGATAGATGTCCTTGGTAATTCCGAGCTTCTTCAGAGTAAGGATACCACCAATACCCAGCAGGATTTCCTGCTTCAGACGGTTCTCCCAGTCGCCGCCATACAGTGAATGGGTGATAGGACGGTCAAACTCAGAGTTCATATCATTGTCGGTATCGAGCAGATAGAGCTTGATACGGCCAACGTTTACCTGCCAAACATAAGCATGTACCTGATAGTTCATATAGGGTACGTCTACCACAACAGGGTTGCCATCCTTGTCCAGAACACGCTCAATAGGAAGAGAATTGAAGTTCTGGGCGTCGTATTTGGCAATCTGCTGGCCGTCCATACTCAGACTCTGAGTGAAGTAGCCGAAGCGATAGAGGAAACCTACGGCACAGAGGTCTACATTACTGTCAGAAGCCTCCTTGAGGTAGTCACCAGCCAGCATACCGAGACCACCGGAGTAAATCTTGAGCACCTGGTTGAGACCATATTCCATACAGAAATAAGCTACAGAAGGACGACTGGCATCGGGCTTGACGTTCATATAGGTCGTAAACTTCGCATATACATCCTTGATTTTCTTCATCAGCTTTGTATCGTTCACGATTTCGACCTTGCGATCATAGCTTAATCTCTCCAGAAGAAGCACTGGGTTGTGTCCAACTTCCTCATAGAGCTTTTCATCGAGACACTTAAACATGTTACGTGCTTCGTAGTTCCAGCCCCACCACATGTTGTGAGCGAGCTCATCCAGACATTTTAATTTTTCTGGCAATCTTGATTTGATTGTCAACTCCTTCCATTTCGGCTCGTTGACATAATCTGACTTTATCTTCATATATGTAATTTATTAGTATTACCTTATTAATATATATTATCTCTTTGCAGACTTGGAGAGTGCGATGTCGTAGGCTTCCTTGTAGTAGGCGATGAATTTGCTCCACAATGCCTTCTTGGAGAGGCGCACTGCCGCATCGCGGCATGTCTTTACATCGTCGGGAGACATGGCTGCAAACTCTCTAATGGTCTCACAAAGCTCGTCGGCCACATTATTATAATTATAGTCGGTACGATGCACCACCTTGACGCCATCTCTGAGTTCGCTGTCTGCCCCCTTTACCTGGTTGGCCCACAGTCCGAAGCCTGCCAAATCGGTAGTGATACAAGGCACATGGAAAGCGATGGCCTCAAGCGGGGTATAGCCCCAAGGCTCGTAGTATGAGGGATAGACGCAGAGGTCATTGCCGAGCACTACGTCATAGTATGGCATATCGACGATGCCGTCGTCGCCAGTAAGATAACAAGGGATGAATATCACTTTGACCTTGTCATCGAGACGGTTGTGCATGTCGAGATAGTTCATCATGCCGAGCACCTTGTCGTCATTGGCATTGTGCAGCCAATGGGTGACTCTCGGATTGTCGAGGGGCGTATCAAAAGTCTTGCCTTGCTCCATCAGCGCGAGGCGTTCCTGCAAGTCCTGACGGCCCACGCCTACCCAGCCCGGCACTTCGATGAAGGCGAGCACATTGCGGTTGAGTCTGTCATTGTGACGCAGACGGTTGAGAGAGTCGATGAAGACATCGATGCCCTTGTTGCGGAACTCATAACGGCCGCTTGTCGACACGATTACGGAGTCGTCGTCCAGACTGGTACCCATCAGCGCGTTGGCTATGTTCAGGAGTTTGGCTCTTGCCAACTTCCTCTTGCGGGTAAACGCAGCGCCCTTGGGCACAAAGTCGTTTTCAAATCCATTGGGCAGAACCACATCTACGGGCTTGTCCAGCAACTCCTTGCACTCCAGAGCGGTAATGTCGCTCACAGTAGTGAAGCAGTCAACGTTGTGGGCAGTACGCAATTCGATGGAATGTTTGGACTGCATATTGAGTTCATCAGCCATCTGATTGCCATTGTAAGCGTCGAGATACTGATAGAGCGGCTTGTTGTTGCCGGCGATGCTTCGACCTATACTTGTGGCATGGGTGGTGAATATAGTGGCTATCTCGGGCACCTTGCTCTTGACGTACAGCAGACCGAGACCAGTCATCCACTCATTGCCATGATATACCACGCGACGGTTGCCATTGATGTAGTAACGATAGAAGCTCTCTACCACTCGGCCGGCAGCATAGGAGAACATCGAGGCTTCGTCGTAATCGCCATAGGCATGCAGACTATCCACCTGATAGTGTTCCCACAACCAAGTGTATATATCATTCTTCTGAGCGAAGAATGGTTTGAAGTCAACTAAGATTGCTATAGGATTGCCGGGTACATTCCATCTACCCACGCGTAAAGCCAATTCCTTCTCCTGATTAACCCAATCAATGTAAAGCCGCTTGTCTTCTGTAAAATAGGGAGTTTCCTCTCCAAAATCAGGACCTATAAAAATGAGATTGTCACCGAGTTCTTTCTGTAGTGTGAGGGCACGCGACGAGAGTACTGTGTAGATACCGCCAACCTTATTGCAAACCTCCCAACTCGACTCAAATATATATTCCGGAAACAATAATGTTCTCTTCATAACTATTTATAATACGACGCAAAGGTAATCTAAAAATCGCAGAATAAGAAATTTATGTGTTAAAATCTTCAAATATAGGCACGTTTCTTGATTTGGAATTACTAACTTTGCCCTTGAAAAGAGCAAAAACCATCTTTGGAAGTAACGAAATGAAAAAAACATACACCATCATTATCTTGCTTTTGGCAGCGCTAAACTCTATTGCGCAGTCAACCAAGAACTTCAGCGGAAAGTTTGTCAACGAAGAGTTGGGGATATACCTGGTAATAGATTTTTACCAAAACAACGTGGTCGTGCCCAACCAGGAAATATACGGTGCCATGCCGGGCTTTCTGGGCGACTACAAAGACGGCCGCAAATGGCTTATTACAGACGCCCGGACCAACCACAGCGACACCGCAGCCCAGCTCGACATGGTCAATGACTATGGAAGCGAAGACCTGAAGGCAGAGCTGGTCATCGGCAAGGACGGCATCTGCACCCTGAAGCAGCTCAAGGGAAGCGCGCTGAAGGTGGCACGCAACCGCAAGTGGGTGAAGCTGCCCAAGCAGATTGTGTTCAAGAGAAAATAGGTTTGCATCGTTTATCTGCAAGCCCCCACCCCACTCTCTGTATACAAATATAAATAGGTATAAGAGACGCGCGCCTCTCCACAAGTCACGATCTTGTGAATGACAGGCGCGTTGGCGATGCCACCCATAGCCCTCATCTGCCTACGAGACGGCTTTGCGCAGATTGCAAAGCGCGAATTCTGCAAATCGCAGTTTGCAATGATGGTTTCAAGTCATGAAATCACCAAATCGCGCTTCAAAATCATATTAAAAGCCATCGCGGATAATTTCGCCGTTTCGTCCTTCATGTAACTTGCGACATGTAGAATATCATGAAGGAACATCGTGGCGGCAAGGACGATTTGCAATGATTTGGCTGCAATGATATCGGTCGAAACGTTGTCGGTTACAGAGAAAATGATTACCTTTGTAACTAAGGAGATTACTGCAACACTTATGAAGGATTGTTTTACATTCAAGCAGTTTGTGGTCAAGCACGACATGTGCGCCATGAAAGTGGGCACCGATGGTGTGCTCTTGGGCAGTTGGGCCGACGGCGGCGACAGGATATTGGATATCGGCACAGGCACCGGCCTCATCGCCCTGATGATGGCCCAGCGCTTTGACGGCGCGCTTATCGACTGTATCGACATCGACCCCAAGGCTTGCCAGCAGGCTCGGGGCAATGTCGCTGACAGTCGTTTTGCCTCGAGAATCAATGTATATCACAGCGATGTGTCATCATTTGAACCACCACAACAATATGACAGCATCGTGTGCAACCCTCCCTTCTTTTCAGAGTCACTGAAATGCCCCGACGAGCAGCGCTCCATGGCACGCCACACCGACTCGCTGCTTCCCCAAGACCTCTTCCGGCATGCCTATAGACTACTTGCCCCCAACGGATTGCTATCGATAATCATCCCCACCGACCAGTCGGCCGTCTTCCTGCAGAAAAGCAGCATCGCAGGGTTCTTCATCCACAAGAAAACACTAATCAAGACAACAGAGAAAAAAACTGCCAAACGCATGCTGGTCACGTTTGGCAAACACCAGACCGACTCCTATCTGGAGAAGTGTCACGTCCTCATGGAGGGAGGTGACCGTTCTGCTTGGTATAAAGCACTGACAGAAGAGTTTTACCTATAAAAACATCTGTCAGATATTCAATTTGCGTTGCAGCACTTTGCTGAGCGCCAGCACATGGCGTCCCTGCTTCGACAAGTCGTCACGCACGATATTTATCTCATTGAATATCTGCGCTGCGGCGCTCTGGAAGGCATTAGGCTTGCGCTTGCTTCGGTCGGCATAAGGGTTCACAACGATATTGATGCCCTTCTCCTGCAGCGTAACCTCAACGTCGGCGTCGGTCATGACAGGGTCGCCGTCGAAATGTATCATCCCGGGCTTGGAGCGGTGTATATGCAGATGCTTGGTTCTGAACGTCTTGATTTTGGAGCTCTGGTCGAGCGTCTTATTGAACATGTCAATGCTTATCTGGGGCGCTTCGAGCAGGTCGAATGGCTCCATGATGATTACATCCATCAGTCCGTCACTCATGGATGCCTGTGGCGCAATGTAGCAATTGTTGCCATACTGCGACGCATTGGCACAAGAGACCAGGAAAGCCTTATAAGTAGCGGTCCCGTTCTCATCACATATCTCGTAAGTCTCTGGCTGGTACTTCAGTCCTTCCTCCAGAACCTTCTGGACATAAGTGATGGGGCCACGCTTGCCAGCTTCGGCAAACTTGTGACTGACACAAGCGTCGAAACCCATTCCACAAGTACAGAAGAAGGGATAGCCATTGATGACACCATAGTCGAGCGGTCGTATCTGGCACAGATTGATTATCTCGAGCGCCTTCCGGATATTGATAGGTATCATCAGGTGGCGCGCAAGACCATTGCCCGAACCACAGGGGATAATGCCCAAAGCCGTATGGGAATGAACAATGGCGCGACCTACCTCATTGACAGTCCCATCGCCACCAACAGCCACGCAGACATCAACCCCATCAGCAACAGCCTGCCTTGCCAGTTGCTCGGCATGACCCGCATACTCGGTAACGCGAATCTGACAATCAAACTTGCTGCTGTCTATATATTTGTCGATTAACGGCGCAATGCCATCCTTACTCGTAGTACCCGAAATAGGGTTCATTATGAATAATACTTTCAACTTCATAAATGAATCTTTAACTGCAAAAGTACAAAAAAGCTTTCCATATTTCTTCACAAACGGTATTATTTTTATCAAAAAGAGTTATTTCTTATCACATTTCGCTCTTTTATAAGTTTTTTTTGTACCTTTGCACAAAATTTGACTAATAACGAGAGTTTAAAATGGGACAATTACAAGAAAGGTATAAGAATTACCGAGAGCCACAGAAGTATATGGCTGCAGGAGTGTATCCATATTTCCGTGCAATAACCAGCAAACAGGGTCCAGAAGTAGAAATGGACGGCCACAAGGTATTGATGTTTGGCTCAAACGCCTATACAGGTCTTACCGGTGACGAGAGAGTTATCGAGGCCGCCCACAAAGCGCTTGATAAATACGGATCCGGATGCGCCGGTAGCCGTTTTCTGAATGGTACTCTTGACATTCACGTACAATTAGAAAAAGAACTCGCCGAGTTTGAACATAAAGACGACGCTCTATGCTTTGCCACAGGTTTCTCAGTCAACGCTGGCGTTATCGCAATGGTGGTAGGCCGTGGAGATTATATTATCTGTGACGACCGCGACCACGCAAGTATCGTTGACGGCCGCCGTCTGTCATTTGCCACTCAGCTCCACTACAAGCACAACGACATGGAAGATCTGGAGCGCGTGCTTCAGAAACTGCCCAAAGAGGCCATCAAGCTCATCGTAGTCGATGGCGTTTTCTCTATGGAAGGTGATTTGGCCAAGCTGCCCGAAATCGTTGAACTCAAGCATAAATACAACTGTTCGCTCATGGTAGACGAGGCACACGGCCTTGGCGTATTCGGCAAGCAGGGACGCGGAGTCTGCGACCACTTCGGTCTGACCGACGAGGTAGACCTCATCATGGGCACATTCTCGAAGAGCCTTGCATCGATTGGCGGCTTCATTGCCGGCGATGCAGACACCATCAACTTCCTGCGCCACAGCTGCCGTACTTATATCTTCAGTGCCAGCGACACTCCCGCTGCTACCGCTGCTGCTCTCGAGGCTCTGCACATCCTTCAGGAGGAGCCCTCGCGTCTGGAGCACCTTTGGGATGTGACCAACTATGCTCTGAAGCGTTTCAAGGAAGAAGGCTTTGAAATCGGAGATACCGAAAGTCCTATCATACCTCTCTATGTAAGAGACATCGAGAAGACCTTTATGGTTACCAAGCTGGCCTTTGACAACGGTGTGTTCATCAACCCCGTTATCCCACCAGCCTGCGCACCACAGGATACGCTGGTAAGATTTGCCCTTATGGCATCTCACACCCAAGAACAGGTTGAGCGCGGTGTTCAGATATTGAAGAAAGCATTCAAAGAACTTGAGATAATCAAGTAACAATAATGACAAACAATCGGAATAAGCTGATAGAACGACGTTCTGTCAGCTTATTTCTTTTCAAGATAAAGAGAGTCACGATTATTTGTTCGTTTCAATTATTATTACTAACTTTGCTGCGTAAATATACATATTATAATAAAGTATAAGTTATGCTTACATTAAAACTTATCAGTGAAGAAACCGAGCGCGTGGTGCGCGGGTTGGAAAAGAAACACTTCAAAGGTGCTCGTGAAGCCATCGAGAAGGTACTGGAGTACGACAAGCTACGTCGTGAAACCCAGCAGAAATTAGACAACAACAAGCAACAACAGAACCTGCTGTCCAAGCAGATAGGCCAGTTGATGAAAGACGGCAAGAAGGACGAGGCCTATTCGACCAAGGAACAAGTTGCCGAGCTCAAATGTACCGACAAGGCTCTGCAAGAGATTATGGCAAAGGCACAGCAGGATATGACAGACATACTGCTCACCATCCCTAACATACCCAACGACGACGTGCCCGAAGGCAAGGATGCCGCTGACAACGTGGTAGTCAAAGAAGGAGGCCCCATGCCCGAACTTCCCGAAGACGCTCCTTGCCACTGGGATTTGCTCAAGAAATATAATCTGGTTGATTTTGACCTCGGCGTCAAGATTACCGGCGCCGGTTTCCCTCTCTATATCGGCAAGATGGCACGTTTCCAGCGCGCTCTCGAGGCTTTCTTCCTCGACGAGGCCCGCAAGAGCGGTTATCTGGAGATACAGCCTCCCTACGTAGTGAACGAAGCCAGCGGATATGGCACCGGCCAGCTGCCCGACAAGGAAGGCCAGATGTATCACGCCAATCTGGACAATCTCTATCTCATCCCTACTGCTGAAGTTCCTGTTACCAACATTTTCAGAGACGAGATACTGGACGAGAAGGACCTGCCCATCAAGCGCTGCGCCTATTCAGCCTGTTTCCGTCGTGAAGCAGGAAGCTATGGCAAGGACGTGAGAGGTCTCAACCGTCTCCACCAGTTTGACAAGGTTGAAATTGTACGCATCGACACTCCCGAACATTCATACCAAAGTCTGAACGAAATGCTCGACCATGTAGAGGGTCTGCTGAAGAAGCTGGAGCTCCCCTATCATATTCTGCGTCTGTGCGGCGGCGACATGAGTTTCACCTCTGCCATCTGCTATGACTTCGAAGTATGGAGCGCTGCACAAAAGCGTTGGCTTGAGGTTTCGTCAGTATCCAACTTTGAGAGTTATCAGGCCAACCGCCTGCACTGCCGTTTCCGTCGCAATGACACTAAGAAGATAGAAATCTGCCACACACTCAATGGCTCGGCCCTGGCTCTTCCACGTATTGTAGCCGCTATCATTGAGAACAACCAGACCCCTGAAGGCATCCGCGTTCCTCGTGTACTGGTACCCTACTGCGGCTTCGAGATGCTCGACGACAAGAATTTCTAATTCCACCTTATTATATATGGGGTAAGGGCAAATAGCCCTTCCCCACTTGTTAACAACAAGAAATCATCATTCCACCATGTTCAAACTTATTTCCAAAAAACAATATTCAGAGAGAGTATTCTGCCTTGAAATAGAAGCGCCGCTTATAGCAAAAAGCTGCAAAGCCGGCAACTTCATCATCATCCGCGTCGACAAGAACAGCGAACGCGTACCCTATACTATCGCCATGTCTGATGCCGACAAAGGAACCCTTACTCTGGTAGTACAGGAAGTAGGTCTCTCTTCTACCAAATTGTGCCGATTGGAACCAGGGGCATATATAGAAGACGTAGTAGGCCCGTTGGGAACTCCATCAAAAATCGAGAACTACGGAACCGTGCTTTGTGCTGGAGGCGGCATTGGAATAGCCGCAATATTACCGATTCTTACTGCGCTGAAAAAAGCCGGTAACCGAGTAGTATCGGTACTGGCCGGTCGCACAAAGGAACTGGTGATAATGGTGGACGAAGTCGCCCAATACTCAGACGAGGTCATCATCATGACCGACGATGGTTCGTGGGGCGAAAAAGGTGTGGTCACCGCAGGTATGGAAAAGGTCATCAAGCGCGAGCATGTCGACAAGGTGCTTGCCATCGGACCTCCCATCATGATGAAGTTCTGTTCCTTGATGGCACAAAAGTACAATATCCCTAACGACGTCTCTCTGAACACGATTATGGTAGACGGAACCGGCATGTGTGGAGCATGCCGACTGACTATTGGCGGAAAGACGAAGTTTGTATGTATCGACGGCCCTGAGTTTAACGGCAACCTTGTAGATTGGGATGAAATGTTCAAGCGTATGGGTACTTTCAAGGCCGTTGAACGCGTGGAGATGGAACACTATGCCGAACACGCAACTATTCCCGTAGCTGAAGAGAAAGAGAGCTGTGATGACAACAATAGCTGCAAGTGTAACAATACTGCCGAAGCATGCGACCTCACAGACCGCAACGCTGCATGGCGTGAAGAACTGAGAAAGGCGAAGAGTGCCAAAGAGCGCAAAACGATTGCCCGTGTGGTAATGCCCGAACTGGATGCCACCTATCGCGCCACAACACGACTGGAAGAGGTCAACAAAGGCCTCACCAAAGAGATGGCTCTCGTTGAGGCTCAACGCTGTCTGGACTGTGCCAAGCCTGGATGCGTGGAAGGTTGTCCTGTAAGTATCAACATCCCCTCATTCATCAAGAATATAGAGCGCGGCGAATTCCTCGCTGCAGCCAAGGTACTGAAACAAACCTCGGCTCTGCCCGCCGTATGTGGCCGCGTATGCCCCCAGGAGAAACAGTGTGAAAGCAAATGTATCCATCTCAAGATGAACGAACCGGCTGTGGCCATAGGTTATCTTGAGCGTTTCGCCGCCGATTATGAACGTGAAAGCAATAGTATCGCACTGCCGGATATGGCACCTAAGAACGGCATCAAAGTAGCGGTTGTCGGTTCGGGTCCTGCCGGTCTGAGTTTCGCTGGCGAAATGGCCAAGCACGGCTTTCACGTACATGTATTCGAGGCACTTCACGAAATTGGCGGAGTGCTGAAGTATGGTATTCCCGAATTCCGTTTGCCCAATAAGATTGTCGATGTTGAGATAGACAATCTTCGAAAGATGGGCGTGGAATTCCAAACCGACTGTATTGTAGGCAAGACCATAACAGTAGAGCAGCTCGAAGAACAGGGATTCAAGGGGATATTCGTCGCTTCAGGCGCAGGATTACCCAACTTCATGAACATTCCTGGCGAAAACTACATCAATATTATGTCATCCAACGAGTATCTGACCCGTGTAAATCTGATGGATGCCGCCAATGAACGGACAGACACACCCATGAATATCGGCAAGAAAGTGCTGGTAGTAGGCGGCGGAAACACGGCAATGGACTCTTGTCGCACGGCAAAGCGCTTGGGAGCAGATGTCACCCTCGCCTACCGCAGGTCGGAGACAGAGATGCCTGCCCGTCTGGAAGAAGTAAAGCATGCCAAAGAGGAAGGCATCAACTTCCTTACACTCCATAATCCCAAAGAATATCTGGCTGATGAAGAAGGACGCGTGAAGGCTGCCGTACTCGATATCATGAAGCTGGGCGAACCCGACGCAAGCGGAAGAAGAAGCCCTATAGCTACTGGGGAAACACTGACAATAGAATGTGACCAGGTAATTGTTGCTGTGGGCGTATCGCCCAACCCACTTGTACCCAAGTCGATACCCGGCTTGGAACTGGGGCGAAAGAATACCATCGTCGTGAACGAACAGATGCAGAGCAGTCGTCCAGAACTGTATGCCGGCGGCGATATAGTAAGAGGTGGCGCTACCGTAATTCTGGCAATGGGCGACGGGCGTCGCGCTGCCAAGAACATGGCTGAGCGCCTAATCAACATGTCTAACGACAACAAGTAAAGAAAAGATAATGAACGGGTTGTACACCATCATTCTACTTATACTGAGCAACGTATTTATGACATTGGCTTGGTACGGCCATCTGAAAATACAGGAAACCGGCCTCTCACGCGACTGGCCCCTAATTGGGGTTATCGTCTTCTCGTGGTCTATCGCATTCTTGGAATACTGCTGTCAGGTTCCAGCCAATCGCATAGGTTATGATGGCAATGGAGGCCCATTCTCGCTCGTACAGCTCAAGGTGATTCAAGAATGCGTCAGTCTGGTCGTGTTTGCCATTATAGCCAACATCCTCTTCCAAGGCCAGAACTTGCACTGGAACCACATTCTTGCTTTTCTGCTCATTATCTGTGCAGTTTATCTTGTGTTTATGAAATAGTATAACCATTATGAAGAAACTGATTATATTGATGATGCTCATCTCCGCTTGTGTATCAACACAAGCCCAAAAGCATCGCAGAGTTAAACGGCCGGCTGTCAAGGTGTCGACAGAGCCATCTCCCGAAGAGAAGCTATACGCATCCATGTTGCCATCAACCGCAAAAATCATGTTTATTGACAGTCTGGTGGTAGACAGAGACTCGTTTCTGACAAAGATTCCTCTCAATAAGGAGTCTGGCGAAATCATGTCTTACAACAAATTCTTCAACAAGGCCAAGAAAACATCAGTAATGATGTCGGTCTATATCAATGAATTTGGAGACCAAGCCTATTATGCGGAAGAAGACACTGTCAGAGGGAATAAGCTCTATCGCTTGGACTGGCTTGGCGAGAAATGGGGTAAACGCACCAAGGTAGAAGGCATCGACTCTGCCTTCCATCAAATCAATTATCCGTTTGTCTTGTCTGACGGTATCACTCTATTCTTCTCGGCAAAGGGAGCCAACAGTGTTGGCGGTTACGATATCTTCACAACTACATTCGACAGCGACAGTGGCAAGTTCTATGAGCCCCAGAATTATGGTTTCCCCTTCAATTCCACAGCCAATGACTACTTCCTTGCCATAGACGAGTATGACAATATAGGATGGTTGGTAAGCGACCGCAACCAGCCAGAGGGCAAGGTGTGTATCTATACTTTCATCCCACCTACTCTCCGCAAAAGTTTTGAGGAGGATGACTTGACGGAAGATGAGCTCAAGAAGTATGCCAATATCCAAAGCATCGCCGACACATGGAAATTTGGTAACCGCGCAGAAGGACTGCAAAAGAAGGCCAATCTACTGGAACGACAGGCTGCCAAGTCAAGTGACGAGTATTTCTCCTTTGTCATCAATGACAAGCTAGTCTATCATCGCCTGGATAACTTCAAGAGCAAAGCAAACCGCCAGCAATTCCTGATGCTCAACGGACAAAAGGCACTCTATCGCAAAAAGATGGAAGAGCTTGACAAGATGAGGCTGAATTATGAAAGTCTCTCGAAAGCACAGAAAGCAAAAGTATCTACTGACATCATCAATAAAGAACAAGAAACAGAACAACTGCTCAACACAATTACTGAGACAGAAAAGAGAATAAGAAACTCTGAGAACAAACTTATTAACAGATAACTATTATGAAGTATTTTGCTGAATCTGAATTAATTATTAACCCAGATGGTAGCATTTTCCATCTGCACGTTAAGCCTGAACAGCTCGCTGACAAGATTATTCTCGTTGGCGACCCTGGCAGAGTTGCACTGGTTGCCTCTCATTTGGAGACCAAGGAGTGTGAAGTAGAAAGCAGAGAGTTCAAAACCATCACAGGTACATATAAAGGAAAACGTATCACTGTACAAAGCACAGGTATTGGCTGTGACAACATCGATATCGTTGTGAATGAGATGGACGCCTTGGCCAACATTGACTTCAAGACGAGACACGAGAAGGAAACCTTCAAGCAACTCACATTTGTACGTATTGGTACATGCGGCGGTCTCCAGCCATACACACCTGTTGGAACATTTGTTGCCAGCGTGAAAAGCATCGGTTTCGACGGATTGCTCAACTTCTATGCCGGACGTAACGACGTATGCAACCTCGAACTTGAGGAGGCATTTAAGAAGCACATGAATTGGAGTCCACTTCTCTCTGCGCCCTACGTGATTGATGGTGATAAAGAGTTGGTAGACCGCATTGCTGGAGAAGATATGGTAAGAGGCATAACCATCGCATGTGGTGGTTTCTTCGGCCCCCAGGGTCGTGAATTGAGAATTCCTCTGGCAGACCCTCATCAGAACGAGAAGGTAGAGAGCTTTGTATATGGCGACTTGCGCATAACCAATTTTGAAATGGAATCCAGCGCGCTCGCCGGCCTCTCCGCTCTCATGGGCCACAAAGCCATGACTTGCTGTATGGTAATTGCCAACAGGGTGGCCAAGGAAGCTAATGCTAATTACAAGAATTCTATCGACAATCTTATCATAGAAGTACTTGATAGAATCTAGTCTGACCTGACAGACATCTCGTATAAAACGAACAGCGTCATACTATTGTCCTACGTGAGAAACAAGAGACAACGGTATGACGCTGATAGAATATAGCAACACCACCATCGGCGTGGATATATATTAGAGGTACATATACATATTTATTATATAGATGATGAACAACGATACTATATGCGCTCTGGCCACACCTGCAGGCGGAGCCATCTCACTCATAAGAATCAGCGGTGACAGAGCGATTGACATTGCTGACATGGTGTTTATATCAAGCTCGAAGAGGCCTCTAAAATCTGCACGCCCAAACACAATACATTTCGGCAACATCATAGACTCCAACGGCGAGGTTGTCGATGAAGTCCTTGTTAGTGTATTCCATGCACCCCATTCCTATACAGGAGAAGATTCTATTGAAATCTCATGCCATGGGTCTACGTTCATAGCCGCCACGATTCTTAGAATGCTTATTGAAAAAGGCTGTCGCCAAGCTACACCTGGAGAATACACTATGCGCGCTTACCTCAATGGGAAAATGGACCTTAGTCAGGCAGAAGCCGTGGCAGACCTCATTGCGTCTACCAATAAAGCGACTCATAAAATAGCCATGTCCCAGCTCAAAGGTCATTTCAGCAACGACTTGGCCATACTTCGTGACAAGCTGTTGAAAATCACGTCTCTGCTTGAACTCGAGCTTGACTTCTCCGACCATGAGGAATTAGAATTTGCTGAGCGGGGAGAATTGCTTGCTTTGGCCGAAAGCATTGAGAACAAGATTGATAGTCTGTGCAAATCATTCGAGAGTGGCAAGGCCATCAAGGAAGGCGTCGCCGTTGCAATCATAGGCAAGACAAACGTTGGCAAGAGCACGTTGCTTAACAGGTTGTTAGGAGAAGATAGAGCCATCGTCAGCGACATCCACGGCACCACTCGCGATGTGATTGAGGACGCTACGACTATTAATGGCATCAAGTTCAGGTTTATTGATACCGCCGGTATCCGAACTACAGATGATGCCATTGAACAACTTGGAATTGAACGAACATTCGAGAAACTTAAGCAGGCGACCATCATACTCTGGCTGACCGACAAAGACACCTTTGACGAAGAAGAGCAAACTGCAATCGACGCCATTGATACCAATCAGAAGGTTATCATCGTCCGGAATAAAATTGACCACAACGCCTACACCCAGTCTCCCACTCAAGCCAAAGGCGTATTCCGCCAGATTGGCATCAGTGCCAAGTACGGTACGAATCTGGAAGAACTGAAACAAGCCATATACCAGGCCGCCAACATTCCCGAGATACATGAAAACGACTATCTCGTCACTTCCGCCCGTCATTACTATTCGCTACGCCAGTCTCAAGAAGCATTGCAGAGAGTAATCGAAGGTCTCTCCGCAAATCTTTCAGGCGACCTTATAAGCGAAGACCTACGCCAAGTCCTCTTTCATCTTTCCGAAATCACGGGCAATACCATCACCACGGATGAAGTCCTTGGCAATATCTTCTCTCATTTCTGCATCGGCAAATAAATCGCCATAACTCATTGATATGCAAGATGTTACACTTCTCTTAAAATAGAAAATAGGAGCAATTTGTCATTTTTGACATTGCTGAATTTCAACACCTTACGTTTTTTTATTTCAAGTTATTCGAGTCTATTTATTTTCTTTTTTCTACCGTATTTCTACCGTATAAAGTACGATTTATGTCTCTGAAGCCCATCAATAGCCGACAAAAGTGCGCAATTATTGTTAATAGTTGGTAGATTTCTGTTAACAAACGTATATTATTCCAGTTTGCTTAAAACTTTATTGACCCAGTTCATACTCATTCTGCCACTTGTAGACCATTTTTATTTACTGTCACACAAAAGTGACATCAATAATTATGAGTAATTACAAGCATTTCAAACATTACTACAATCCATACGATAGTTTGGATGTAGAGTGGCAGCATGTTGTATCCAAGGGCTATCTCACAATTGGTGAGATTGTTTGTCTTTCTGGGTACACTAAAAGCTACATTTACCGTTTAGTTAAAAAAGGCGTGATTCCATCATTAATTGAAAACGATGGTAGAAAGGTCAGATGGACTGACTTTGTCCACTGGTATTCACATCTACTAGAAACTCCCTCATCACCTATCGGAGAGTCTTCTTTTTCCATCTATGGCTTAATGAATTACACAGACATGGGAAGGTGCTGGCTATTAAGTTTCGTGGAAAGATATAATATCAAGTCATACCATGTTGGCTGGTTCAAACGCTATTCAAAAGATGACGTTTTGAAAGCCTGGACAAAAGAATCATGTTTTATCAAGCTTTGGCTTAACATCAATGAGGTAGAAATAGGCTACAAAATGAAAAAGAAGGATCTGTTTAATGCTGTTGCTCAAAACATTGTACACATAAAGCATGCCAATGGAGATATATTATTCAACAGACATGACATAATCAGATGGAAGGAGGGACATTATGAATAGGGTAACAATTCGAACCAAGAAAAAGTGTAAAGGAACTATGTTATCTGTGTTTTTGGAATACAATCCTGTTTTCATCAACCCAAAGGGAGAAGAAGTCAGGTATGAGTTCTTGAATCTGGAAAAATTTGTAAATCCTGCTAACGAAATCCAAAGAGAGCATAATGCCATGATTGATGAAATAGCGGAGGCTATAAGATGCGACAGGTATATGCGGATGGTTAAGAAGGATTATTCATTCTTATTGAAAGAGCGACTTAACAGAAGTTTTCTCGATTATTTCCGCAATTGTTGCGAATACTATGGTATTAAGTACATCTGCAGTTATAATCACTTCAAAAGGTTCTGCAACAACAAATGCAGTTTCAAAGATTTAACCGTAAGTCTCTGCGAAAAATACTCAAAATTCCTGATTAAAGAAACTGGCTGTAAAAGAAAGAGCAAACTTAAACACAATACTGCAGCTGCATATTTAAACGCGTTTCTGTCAGTTGTAGGACTTGCCTACAAGGACGGAATTATACAAAACAACATAGCAGTTGATGTTAAGAGAATACATTGGAATCATGACAACAAGAAAGAATATCTTGAAGAAAACGAAATACAACAATTGGAGAATCTTGATTATTCAGAAAATATAATGATTAAGCAAGCTGCACTCTTGTCTATTTATACAGGACTAAGAAGAGCTGATATAATCTATCTTGAATGGAAAGACATCAATTTACGGTACAAGAACAAATCAAGCATTAGTCTTACTATACACAAGACGAAAAAAGCAATCAGCCTACCGTTGTCTACGTCTGCAACAAAACTATTGCGTTCAATCAGGAAAGAGGGTCCCCGTGTTTTTCCTGGTCTTACAGAATATATGTTGAACAAAGAGATTCCTTTGATGATAGATAAGGCAAATATTAAAAAGCACATTACTTTTCACTGTTTTAGACATTCCTTTGCTATGTTGTTATTGAATAAAGGTACTGACATTTATACGATTGCCAAACTGATGGGACATAAATCAGTTTCGAGCACACAGGTTTATGCCCAGCTGTCTGATGAACAGTTGCGTAAAACTGTTCTGAAATTGTAGAACGTAATAGAAAAGCATTAGTATACTTGAGTATATTATGGATAAGATTGGAGAACAAAATTCCCAATCTTATCTCATATTTTTATGACATATAAAACAATTATTGTATGATAGAATCACTTAAGAAAAGAACGCTTGTCCCAAACAATATGATATGATAGTGATTCTCAATCACTATTTGTCATCACACATCAAATTTCAATTCAATCTCTTTCCTGCCTCCACACAGCCTAATAATCCTTTTGTTATAGATATCTGATCTGCTGCAAATAATAGCGAACGCATGTATTATTTCATTTGAATAGATCACTTTCTGATACCTGTTTAACTGTGCCCTCTCGAAATCGAGATTCTCTCTGTAGTTCTTAACAATCCATTTTCTAAGACTATTTCCAATAGTAAATTCATAATTATCTGCATAATACAGGGCATTGATAATGCATGTATCTATCCATGGATTCTTCGCATAGACTATCTCCATTGTATGCGTAGAGTAAAATTTACAGAATTCTTCGCTTATCAAGAATCGCCTTTTATTGTAATCATAAGCAATAGCAGAAAAATTAAAAAACGCTGTATTCAATAAGGAATACACCGTTCCCTTCATTCCCTCCTGCAAGATTCCCCATGTCCTTTCAATATCCCACCAATCAATGGTAAGATTATTAGAAACAAGCTTATATCCATTAAACTTGTTCTTTCTAAGAGACACTTTTCGTAGCAAACTAAGCGGAATATTCACTTTAAATGTATCTACTGCCACAAAATCTACATCTCTATTATTGAGGTATCCTAACAGAAAGTTTCTGATAATTCCACTGAATACATACAGAGGTACTTGATCGGACACACTATTGACCAACTCCATGGCTTTATTCTCTGCAAGAATACCGTCAAGGAACAAGCCAAACGATGCCGATTGTGCTTGAATAAATCTTCTATTTAGATTATAATCTTTATATTGCACTTTTCTCAGATGCTTTGACCACTCAACTTGCGGAATTGCTCTACAGCATATTTGTCGGTCATACAGGCCACATGGTCTCTGATGATTCTTAACTTCTCTTCAAAGGCTAAGTCTTTTGGGTCAAAATCATCATACACATCCCATGCGGGCTTGCTGCAATTCTCGTACAACAAATGTTCCTGAAGTGTAGTCATAAATACGGACTTTGATATCGTATGCTTTGCATGCAGTCGATACTGTTCCTCATGGTGAAACAGATATTTAATGTAGTAATCAAAAAGTCCTGTTATCACAGCACTTCCTGTCAGTTCCAATGCCTCAATTTCCTTATGGCTATACACCTTGGCTCTACTGTAATTTTGCAATAATGTTCCTAAACCGTCCTTCTTTTCAAAAATTAGTTCATCTTTATAATCACCACTCTCAATTTCATCAAAATGTTTCTTGAAATTGTCAAAGCATTCATTTACTAATGATGCCATCATTTCTGTGCGAAGCTGCACCACTTTCTTTTTCTCTGGAGCATTCTCCTTAAAGTGATTACCTGCCCTTCTCACAATTTCATCGCCATCTTTGATGCGTTTCAGTTCCATCGTCACGTCATAGTATGTTAGCCATCCTTTACTGATAGCATCCTCCAAATCCATTAACAAATAGCAGATACTGTCAGCTGCCTCCATTAGATATGCTATTGGGTGTCTATTGTAAGAGAACTCATCAATACGTTTAATACCGCACTTGTCCATTACCTGATTCAGGTAGTCTTTTTCCGTATAGAATACACCGTGTTTGCTCCGGGATTTCTGCTCTTTCTTAACTTTCTTTGCTACGTTGGGGTACTTTACACTGGCAGCAAGTGTAGCAGCTGTTAAGTTGAGTCCACACAAGTCGTTCAGAAACTGCAACTTTGTTAGGATGCGGAATCCTTCAGCATTGCCGTCAAACTGCGTGTAATCATAACATGTATAATTTCTTTCGCTTACAAAATCATAGATGTCATCTAAAACGGCTTGTGGTATTTGATCATATTTAGCACCCACTCTTTCTATCTCACTTCTAATGATGGGATTCGCCGTATTCCTTTGTTCTATATCATGTTTAAGTCTGTCAAAAAGATCTGAAAAATAATTTTGTATGGCGGTTTCTCCAAAATGTCCCAACGGCGGATTGCCGATATCATGGGCAAGGCATATAACTTCCAATAGCGAAGTTACATTCTTCCAGAACAGCACATTATTCGTTTTAAGCCCAAGCTTTCCTGCTATTTCCTCGTCCCCACATACTTTTAGAGCAAGAGATCTGCCCACACTTGCCACTTCCATAGAATGCGTCAAACGTGAATGAATATTGTCATTGGTGGTCAATGGGAATACCTGAGTCTTATCATGCAACCTTCTGAAAGCCGAGCTAAATACTAGTCGGCCATAATCACTTTCAATGGGCGATCGTAGGTCACTTTTCAAATCACCAGTCTTTCTGCGCTCATCTGTTTTAGAGCCTCTGATTCTGTAGTAAGAAAAATAATTATTTGAATCCATTAGCATTACAATTTATTACCAATAATCATACCGCCGCCAGATAACAGTCTTTCTGACTGAAACATCATTTGGAAAGACTTTTCTGCCAAATATCCTATAGGGCATGAATCCTGTCCCATATATTTTGCTGCCTGTTGCAAGCAACACAATTGCGCACCAACATCCCTCCACACCAGACTCATGTAGTCTGAATATTTTGATGCGGTGCGCATATACTGCACAGAGAACCACAATAAAATGCTTTCTCCAAACGGCAGTGTTTGTTCAACATCTTTATAAAAATTATTCTGTAGCTCATCTGTAACATCCAAGCGTTTTAATGAATGTCCCAAAGGCTGATACAAATACAAATGCCTTTCGTCCCGTTCTTTTATACCCACGAGAACATCTATTGGGTGCCTTCCTCCTGCTGAGGGAGCTGCTGAACGGTATACCGTAACACCATAATCATCTATACCAATACAATAGGGTTTTACTGCATAGTACAATATCTGCGATAGGGCATCCATTGAACATGTCCCCAACTTCTTTACCGATCTTCTCTTAGATAAGACCTCAAGGAAATCCATCTGCTGCTCAGTTTTTTTAACTTCAGGCAGTTTTATCACGTTCTTACCCTTATACCTATATGGTTCGAACGAAAATGGTTTGTCCAATATTGAAGGTCCACTCATTTTTTATAATATTCCCAATTGTTCTTTCACAAACATATACTTTGTGCATCCATGGCATTTGCCACAAGGATGATTTGCTGTATGGCAAGAATGAGCATACATCAATATATTCTCAGGTATTCCACATTGCCTAACCAGTTCTACCGTTGTCATTCCTATTGCTGGTGCCGTCACCTTAATGCCACCCTCCTGCATAGATACAAGTATCGATAGCTGCTCATAAAACTCAGGTGTGCCGTCTAAGTGCTGTGCATCGGTCTTCACTGATCCTACCATCAATTCACACACATTCAATTGTATGGCCTTCATCAGTGCCAATGTCACCAACATTTGATTCCTGTATGGCCACCATTCCGTAATAGGAGCATCACTGATAGGTTTAGAGCCTACCAAATCTCCACTGCCCAAACTTGAACAGTCTATCCGTAGCACATAGTGCTCTATACGTAAAAGTTGTGCCACTCGTGCAGCTGCAGCTATCTCGGCCTCTGCTGCTTTCTGACCATAGTCAAGCGTAATGGCTACTTCAGGCCGCAGCCAATAGGCTAAAGCTATCGAGTCAATACCTCCTGATAACAATATGGCTTTCTTATTCCGCAGCATACCAACACGTTTTATATAACGCTGTCGTGAAATCCTTTTCAATATCACAACCTGTTCCTTTCAGCATTTTTAGTGAGCCTTCCGTTTCATTTTCTACATAGGCCACCACTTTCTTGCCTAAGGCTATAGCATAACCAACCTCAAACAACGTCCCAGAATCCAATCCATCAATGATTGCAAATACACAAGAGCATTTTTTTAACTTTTCAATGTCTTTTGGTGCAACATCTTCTGCTTTACCTTCGCCCACGTCATGGTATGGAGAAAACACTTGCATACCCATTGCCTGGAGCATATTTCTGCATTCTGACACAAACAGCTTTGCATTCAAAGTAAAAAAAGGCCCAGCAAGATATACAAGTCCTGCTTTGTTTGGTATAAACTCTTCAAACGCATTTTTTTTCAGCAGTTCTGGTATTGCATCCACCATACCTTTATCTTCACAATATGCTGCCACGGCCTTGCTGGCATTCATGGCGGCGATTATAGATTTATACCCACTAAACCAAAAGAAGGAAAAAACTGTTGTAAACACATCCCCGCTTCCTATTGGAAACACATGTGAAGTTTTATAAACAGGGACTGCCGTACCCTCCTCATCTTTTGAAGAAAAAACCATCGCACCTTTCGCGCCACATTTCACTATTAGACATTCACATTTCTCGCGTTCAAATAGTGCTGTTTTGATTTGAGGCAGTTCCGTCTCTCCTGAAAGTCTTTTGGCTTCCGATTCATTCAGTACGAGTGCCAGATGTTCAGCTTTGCCCCCCTGTTTTCTAAACGACTGCGGATTTCTGGGCGACTGTGGGTCATATACGACCCATTCACCTTCTATTTGTACATCAGCCTCAAGCATTCCGAAACCTATTACGAAACGCCCACTTACTTTCATCGATCGCTTTTCGTTAGTAGTATATCCATACACTTTAGGGTATGATAGTGGATGGTTGTAATAGAAGTTAATATTCGAGGAAGATTTTGTAAGTTGATTCGATAGTTTTTCCGAACCAGCATAAATCTTCAGAATCTTCTCAACCTTAATTCCGCAACACTATAATTTAACTTTATTTATAA
>ULPR01031946.1_pt1 | contig 188328 bp, 159 predicted proteins | sample 1953681 | NCBI WGS metagenome assembly ULPR01 (sample SAMEA4835634, study PRJEB28245) | human gut metagenome | biome: gut microbiome; material: fecal sample | place: Denmark | collected 2008 | reverse complement strand
CTGCCGCTATCACGCCGACGACTGGCAGCGCCCTTACATCCAGACACTCATGGCCGAGTTGCCTCGTCGATGACTATCGCGACGCCCTCAGTGCCGCCATGTTGGCATAGCGTCGCTTCATCCACCGGTTGTAGATATTGCGCAGCCATATCTTGTGCAGAGCGATGAAGACCAGTCCTATAAGCATCATGATGATATACGACACCGTGTTGCTGCATACCAGTCTGAGCAGGCAGATGATGAGCATCGGTCCCAGATAGACTCCAAAACTTACCAGCATCTGCACATAGTTGCCGTTGACGCCCGCCTTGCCCGTAAACTTGGTGTTGAGAGGCATGGTCTGCTTGTTGTATATCGTCAGCTGGAAGATGGTGAAGTACTGGAAGCCTGCGGTGAACACGCCGTAGGCTATCAGCATCAGCAGACTCCATTTGCCGGCTATCACCTGTGGCAGCATCAGCAGGAAAGGCCATAGCAACAGGGTGCTGTAGATGTAGTATTTGGTGCGAAGGAGCATCAGTATGTTCTCCTTGTGGGTGAGCAGACAGTCGATGTAGTTGCCCTCGTAGCTCATGACCTGCATCACCGTCATGGTGCCGAAGAGCAGATAGCAGTAGATGCACCAGAACGATGAGTAGTAGTCGCCGTCGTAGATGTCGGTAAAGACGATGACCATGCTGAATACCGCCACCATGAAGAACGCCGTTATCAGACCCTTGCGGGGGTTCTTGTTGCGCATCAGCAGCCGCAGTTCCATCTTGGCGTACATGCCTATCTCTCCATACCTGTCGAGATACTTCATCTGCGACACGTTGTGGGTCTTCACAGTTTCCTTCCTCAACAGTTCGCTGCGTACATGGGTGTACTGCAGACGGCGGTTGATGAGCGTGAGCATCACCAGCAGGATGATCACACCTATATATATAAGTATGTTGCCACGCTCCATCAGCGTGCCGATGGTGGCGTAGAGCTCAAAGAAATTTTCCCAACCCTTGAGCTTGCCCCACTTGAGCAGGATGGGCAGCGCCATGGTGCCATAGACACCCACGGGCATGAGCCACCACCACAGCGTGTCGGTGGTGAGGGTCTTGACGATGAGATACCATTGGCTGTTGGCGGCTATGAGCAACCACCACACCAGCAGAAACGCCAGCGACATCCACACGCCGTAGCTGAAAACGAGCGACATGAGCGTGAAGGGCACCAGGATGACAAACCAGGTGAAATTGTAGCGGGTCAGTATGGATGTGGCGACAAACGTGTCGATGCAGTCATAGCGTGACAGCGGCAGCAGATAGTATGGCTTTACTATCTGGGCTGGTGTCTGCTGGGCCATGAAGCGTGACGCGAAGTCGAGCAACAGCAGAAACGGGGCAAGGCCGAAGCAGAATTCGAGCGGGGTGGTGCCTCGGCTGTTGTTGGCGATAAGCGAAAGCATCACCGCAAGGAACAACATGTAGAGGAAACCGAAACTCATGGAGAACCAAACGATGTATTTGGCAGCGCGGTTCTGCTCATAGTTCAAGGCGCGACGGTCTGCCAGTTTGCGGTGATGGCGAAGCACCTTGAATATCTGGTATCTGTTCATAACAAGCGTGGTCTGGTTGAGGATGGGGATAAGTGACTATCTCAGGTCGACCACCTCGGCGTGGGGAAATTCCTTGGCGTTGAAGGTGAAGACGCTGTCGGCCAGACGGCCAGCCTTGAAGTTGCGCACGGTGACGGTGGTCCACTCTTTGCCGCGGCGCATCTTGATGGTCTCGGGGTGCGAGGTCTTCTTGTCGATAAGGATATAGATTTCGGGCACGCTGTTTTTGGGGTTCCGAGCAGTGAGATGCACCCAGTAGGCCTTGCCTTTATCGGTAAGACCGAGGTTGTAGCCGGTCTTATACATATTGATAAATCTGTAGGGGTTCATCTGCAGCTGCTGGGCGGCGGTGGGGGTGCTCATGTTGACCTCTTCGGTCGACTTGAGGTAAGACCACTGTGTCTTGCCGTTGTACCATATTATCGAGTGGGGCGTCGTCACCTGAAACTTGTTGCCCTTGAGCGACAGCCGTCCGCTCACGGTGCCTGTCTTGGCGCTGGAAAGGGTGAATTGGGCTGTTGCGCCGTTCTTGTTGCTCACCACGGCAGCCGTCTTGTCAAGCACCTTGCGGGCTTGGGCGGCGTTCTGTGCGCCGATGGTGAGGGTGAGCATCACCATCAGTGTGATTAAAAAAGTCTTTTTCATCATTTATCTGACAAAATACTGTTAAGTTGGTTCTCGTCGTTGACCAGCACCTGTCTCGGCTTGGAGCCCTGGGCTGCACCCACGATGCCGTATTGCTCGAGGAGGTCCATGATGCGTCCGGCGCGGTTGTAGCCGATGCTGAACTTGCGCTGGATGCTGCTGGTAGAGCCTTGCTGGTTGAGTACCACGTATCGTGCCACCTCGTTGAGCATCGGGTCCTTGTCGGCAATGGGCTCGCGGGGGGTGCTGGCGCCTTCGCCCTGCGACACGTCGACAGGCTCGGGAAGCTCCATAGGCTCTACGGGACCTGGCTGGTCTTCGATATAGGTGTTGATGGCGTTTATCTCCTCGGTGTCGATGAAGGCACACTGCACGCGCACTGGCTCAGAGCCGTTGAGGAACAGCATGTCGCCCATACCTATGAGCTGGTCGGCGCCCTTGCGGTCGAGGATGGTGCGCGAGTCTATCTGGGCTCCTACGCGGAACGCCATACGGCCAGGGAAATTGGCCTTGATGTTACCGGTGATGATAGAGGTGGTAGGACGCTGCGTGGCGATAATCATGTGTATGCCCACGGCGCGCGCAAGCTGGGCTATGCGTGCGATAGGCAGCTCGACTTCCTTGCCGGCAGTCATAATGAGGTCGCCGAACTCGTCGATGATTACCACAATGTATGGCATATACTCGTGACCGTTGTTCGGGTTGAGCCTGTGGTTAAGGTAAAGAGCGTTATAGTCCTTTATCTTGTTCACACCTGCGGCCTTGAGCAGGTCGTAGCGATGGTCCATCAGTGTGCAGAGCGAGTTGAGTGTGCGCACCACCTTCTGCACGTTGGTGATAATGGGCTCGTCGTCGTTCTCGGGCAGACAGGCCATGAAGTGCTGGGCTATCTTGTTGTAGGGGGTAAACTCCACCTTCTTGGGGTCTACCAGCACAAACTTCAGTTCATTGGGGTGCTTCTTGTAGAGCAGTGAGTTGATGATGACATTGAGTCCTACCGACTTACCCATACCCGTGGCACCAGCCACAAGCAGGTGGGGCAGCTTGGCAAGGTCTACCATGAACACCTCGTTGGTGATGGTCTTGCCCAGAGCCATCGGCAGCTCCATCTTGGTCTCCTTGAATTTCTTGACGCCCAGCACGCTCTCCAGCGACACGGTCGATTTCTTCTTGTTGGGCACCTCGATGCCTATCGTGCCCTTGCCGGGGATAGGCGCGATGATACGTATGCCCTCGGCGGCAAGGCTCATGGCTATGTCGTCTTCCAGGTTGCGTATCTTGGCAATTCGGGTACCTGGCGTGGGCGTAATCTCATAGAGGGTTACGGTGGGGCCAACGGTGGCGTTGATCTTGTCGATGCTCACGTCGAAATAGCGCAGCACCTCGACGATGTGGGCATTGTTGACCTTGATTTCCTCCATATCCACGGCGTTACCCTTGCCGGCGTTGTGGTCTTTGAGCAGACTGAGTGTAGGGAACTTGTATCGCGTGAAAGGCTCGCGGGGGTCAATGGGAGTCTTGCGTATCTCGTCGGCAGTGAGCGTCTTCGCCTGGGTGGCCTCGTCGCCCTTGGGCACCTCGATGGTCAGGGTGCTGCCCTTGGGCTCGTCGTTGGCGGCAGGCTCAATTTCTATATCGGGTACGGGCGTGGCGACCGTCGGCTCGTCGGGCGAAAGGTTCACAACCATAGCCCGAGACTCTTCTCTCACCTCGTCTTCAGGGTTGTCCTCGTTGCTGTCATCGCTTGTGTCCTCATCATCGCCAGCATTGACGTTGGTGATGGGGGTATTGATGGTAAACTGGATTTTGGACGTAAAATAGCCCACGGGATTGAGCATCTTGCGGATGATGGTGATGGTCTCGGCGCTCAGATAGGTAAGGAAGGTGATGGCAGTAATGGCCAGCACCACCACCAGTCCGGGCGGGCCTATGAGGTTCTCCAGAAAGTCCACGCAGTACAGACCGTGTCTGCCGCCAGGGTTGAACACCAGATCTCCGGCGAAAGGCGTGAGAAACTTGGCCAGCGTCACCGAGCACCATACCATAACCACCGTGATGCAGGCAAACCACTTGAGCAGGCTCACCTTGTAGGCGCGCATCAGCCACAGTGCCACCATGAGCAGGAATACGGGGATGAGGAATGCGGCAAAGCCGAAGTTGACGGTAATGAGCCAGTAGCTGAGCATAGCTCCCAGCGACCCGCAGTAATTGGTAAACTGGCGGGAGAAATTCAGCCATTCGCCCGGGCGCATGTCGTCGAGTATGCTCTGGTCTGCCTGACCCGTGTTGAAGTAGGATACCATGGCGATGACCATGTATATCACGAAGCAGAGCACAAGCAGTCCCAGGATGAAGTCGACCTTCTCGTTGCTCAGTATGTTGACGAAGCCCACGGCCTCGCCCATTGATTTTGGCTTTTTCTCTGTTTTCTTCTTTGCCATTATATCGTGCGTGTTTATTATGTTGGTGTGTCGTATATGGGTTCTCTGTCATTGATGGCAGTTAGCGTGTTGCCATGCAGCAACCCGTTGTATCTGCAAAAATACTCCAAAAAAGTCATATACGTTCACGAAATGATTATTATTTTCATCTTTAGCGTGTTTTTTTTATCTTCCTCGAGTATGGGTTGAACCGCCAGGACGGCTGTCGGTATCGTGGAAGTTGCCGTGATGACCATCGCTTGGCCGAAGGACATAAAAAAACAGCCCGGGCTGACAAACGCTATTGTGCAGACGTGGGCTGTTAGTGTACAATAATCTACATAAGGTTTTATTTTTAGTATTGCACTCTCTCACAGAGTATAACTTTATAACTTACTACTACCATAACAACGCTTACCCTTATCATCCCTACCGCAGTGATGATGTTTTTAATGATTTTAACATTTGTAATGCCACTCCAAACGATATTTTGGCTAAATTTGTACACCTATATATATTATATATGTCTGCCGGACGATGGCCACGACCGATAGGGGAGTGGGGCAACGGGCCGAGGACGCAGAGGAAGGTATGAATATGACAACGATGATGAAGAAGGCCGACAGGCTGATGAAGACGCTCTGTGCGGCGGTGGTGATGGTGCTGGCGGTGACTGCTGCCAGCGCTGCCGACCTGGACTCGTGGCGCGCCGGCACTGTGGTGAGTGCCCAGGAGGTGACACGCTATGGCGTAGACCGCTGCTTCGCCATCGAGCAGATAAGCGATGCGGTGTTTGCCCGTATGCGCTACTCCTATATGCCCAATCCCCACGTAGCCCGAGCCGACCTGCGCTATCTGCGGCTGCTCCACCGCGACGCCCACGACCGCATCGTGCTCGGCGAGATGGTCTGCCATCGCCGCATCGCTGCCGACCTGGTGGCTATCTTCCGTCAGCTCTACGATGCCCATTATCCCATCGCGCGCATGGTGCTGGTCGACGAGTATCGGGCTGACGACGAGACCTCCATGCGGGCCAACAACACCTCCTGCTTCTGCTACCGCACCGTGGCTGGCAGTCGCAAGGTCTCTGCCCATGCCATGGGGATGGCTGTTGACATCAATCCGCTGTACAATCCCTATGTCAAGCGGCGTGCCAATGGCCGGCTGTTCATCCAGCCAGCCAACGCCGAACCCTATACCCATCGCGAGCGCCGCTTCGACTACAAGATAGAGCGCGGCGACCTCTGCCACCGCCTTTTCCTCCAGCACGGCTTCAGCTGGGGTGGTGCCTGGCGCTCGCTCAAGGACTACCAGCATTTTGAGAAACCATTCTAATCACTGATATGCAAACAGACAGACAGCCCGCGACCCACTGCGTGAGAGTATGCCACTCTTTCTATCCAGCCATGATGGGTGGCCCCAATTGTGACCATGACGAAGTGGAAACCTATGACCTTGCTGCGCTCAGCCCGGGTGATGCCCTCAAGTGGCGTGGTGAAGGCGGACGGTGGAAACCGCTTGTCTTTGTCGGCGCCGATGACGACGGCATCGACATCCGTTATGGCGACAGCGTCACCCATATCTGCTATGGTGGCGGTCATCACTGCGACACCGACGGCCATGACTACTGCCGTTTTGAACTTTATGTATCTGTAGACTAATAACCCCTTATGCTATGGACCCAGCACTGAACAATTATCTTAAAGCCGCCGATATGGCCTACGACATCGGTGAGATACACGCCCTCACTCCCGACTGCGCCCACTACGATACCCTCCTACGCCAGCAAGAGGTGTTGGGGCTGCTCGACCAGGCTGTCGACGGTGGTTATGTGCAAGCCTATCCCATGAAAGCGCTCCTCTCCGCTTCCGATGACTGGAGTACGTTCCGCCTCGTTCGTCCCGAGCTCTTCAGACAGATACTCCTCGAGGGCATCGACCGTGGATGTCTGGCCCCAGAACACGATGAAGCATGGACATGGATGACTCTGGCTGCCGAAAACAACGACCCCGAGGAGTTTATGGACGACATGGAGCGCTATTACGACCTGCTCATGACCGCCCTGGAGCATGGCAACTATGACGCAGAGACCATCATGGACATGATATGGCCTCCCGAACAGATTATAGAAGAAGATTGATATGGAAAAGGACATCAAGAGACTGGGCAAGCTGTTCTCCAAGATAGACGGGTTTGCCTCTACGCCCAAGCGGTGGCGCAATATCGCCCTGGCACAGGAGGCGTTTGAGTTTATGACCACCCGCCTGCCGTTGCGGGTCGAGGGCGAGCTGTCGCCTTACACCCGTGTGCGTCTGCTCGACATGATGATGGAGTGTGTCGACGAACTCGATGTGCCCCGATTTGCGCTCAAGGTGCGCGAGTACCAGTTGTCGATGCGCGCACTTGTCGACGACGCGCAGGACCTTGCCACCGATACCTCCTTCGACGACTATGCTGGCGATGCAGCCGGCTACCGTCGCCAGCTGGATGTCTTTGACGATGTGGAGCGTGCCCGCCAGAAGCTGGCAGACTATATCGACCCCGCCGTGAGCGACGACGAGTGGATGGAGCGTTACCACGCCACGCTCCGCTTCTGTCCTGTCGAGCGCACAGAGCTGTGGGAAGAGGTTATCTATGAGGTAGAGCGCCGCTGTTACAACAAGACACGGCTGTCGTGGCGAGGTATGGGCTTCTGCTTCAAGTATTGGAGCATCAAGAGGGATGTCCTCGCCGCGTTGGGCATCGACTGGCAGAGTCCGCAGGAGATGAACCCGCGGTGCAGGTTTGACTGAGCGCGCGCAGTCACCACCCAGAGAAATGCGAAAAGGGACGCGGAAGGCATGTGGTCTTCCTGCGTCCCTTTTCTGATAAATATAAAGTGAAAAATGGTCTCATATCAGAGGCATACCAGCCTCGGCACACTCGCGGCGCATGTCTTCGGGCCAGATACTCGCCTGGATTTCGCCGATATGTGCCTTGTGGAGCAGCACCATGCACAGTCGGCTCTGCCCGATACCGCCTCCGATGCTCAGCGGCAGCTTTCCGTCGAGCAGCTGACGGTGGAAGTAGAGTTCCTTGCGGTCTTCCTTGCCCTCGAGGGCCAACTGGCGCAGCAGGGCTTCCTTGTCTACGCGGATGCCCATGGACGACAGCTCAAACGAACGGTTGAGTATGGGGTACCAAATCAGTATATCGCCATTGAGTCCGGCCCTCCCGTTCTCGCCCATGGTCGTCCAGTCGTCGTAGTCGGGAGCGCGGCCGTCGTGCTTCTTGCCGTCGCTCAGCCGGCCACCAATTCCGATGATGAAGACGGCGCCCCACTTGCGGCAGATGGCGTCTTCGCGCTCCTTGGGGGTGAGGTCGGGGTACATCTGGAGCAGTTCTTCGCTGTGTATGAAGTGTATCTGTCGTGGCAGAAATGCCTTCAGTTGCGGATAAGTCTCACACGCCAGATACTCGGTGCGCAGAATGGCGGCGTAGATGCGCTCGACCACGTTCTTGAGATGACTCACTGTGCGCTCCTCATTGGTTATCACCGCTTCCCAGTCCCACTGGTCCACGTAGAGCGAGTGCAGATTGTCCAGTTCTTCATCGGCGCGTATGGCGTTCATGTCGGTATAGATGCCGTAGCCTGGTTCAATCTCGTATTCAGCCAACGTGAGCCGCTTCCACTTGGCCAGCGAGTGCACCACTTCGGCTTTGGCGTCGCCCAGGTCAAGGATGGGGAACGTCACGGGGCGCTCGGTGCCGTTCAAGTCGTCGTTGATGCCCAGTCCTTTGAGCACAAAGAGCGGAGCAGTAACCCGTTGCAACCGCAGTTCGGTCGAGAGGTTCTGCTGAAAGAAGTCCTTGACCAGCTTGATGCCATGTTCGGTCTGACGGCGGTCAAGTACACGCTTGTATTCTTTATTGATGATAAGTTTACTCATGATTTCGTGTTAAATTGCTTGCAAAGGTAGATAATTTCTTATAAACTGCAAACTAAATGTCGTTTTATTTTGTCAATTTGTCGATAATTATGGGAAATGTATTGACAATCTGTGCGCCGCTGCAAATAAATGATAGGAATTTTGCACATTTCAAAAGAAAGCTGTAACTTTGCATCACAGTTATGGCTCCGTAGCTTAGCTGAATAGAGCGTCAGATTCCGGTTCTGAAGGTCTTGGGTTTGAATCCCAACGGAGTCACTACGATGAAAGAGGAAGTCACCGAGATGGGGTAGGCTTCCTCTTTTGCTTTTGTGTTTGTGCCCAGCGCGACAGCCCTTGTCGCGGTTCTTGTAAAACATTGATATAGCGATCGTTGAGGCTGCGATGTCGCCGTGCTGATGACTTTTGCTGGCACGTATCATTTGATACGAGCCGACGACGATGGTCAGTGGTCTGCCGATGATGGTCAGTGGGCCGCCGCCGGTGGTTTGTGTACCCATCTATGGCCACTGGGCGATGGCGTAAGCATGGAGGCTGTCGGCCAAATCGCCCCTTTCTGGCTCGAGTTTAGTCATAATAAATATAAATATGTGTGATTTTGCCTCCGGCGTTGTCGGAAAATCAATAATTATTTGTAATTTTGCATCTTAATAGCAACATGCTGATACGACAGATGAGTAATAGCTCTACCGAACACATATTGACACAAACCATCGATGCCCTTGCCGACCCCTCTTCGTTAGAGGGGCTTATCTGTGGGCGCTCATTTCCCTCGTGGCCCGTCCTCGAAGAGATCGTCCAGTTGGCAAGAGCGGTTATATTTCCAGGCTACTACGGCAAATCATCGGTCGACCCCAATACCTTACGTTTCCATATCGGTGTCACTGTCGAACAGTTGCACCACCTGCTCGAACAGCAGATACGTGACGTGCTCTGCGCAGCGCGTCCCGATGATGCCGTGTCGGCTCTGCGGCGTGAGGCCAAGGACAAGGCTATGCAGCTGATAGCGCGTCTGCCCGAGCTGCGCCGCCGGCTTGCCACCGATGTCGACGCCGCCTATCTGGGCGACCCTGCCGCCAAGAGCTTTGCCGAGATTATCAGCTGCTATCCCACCATCAAGGCCCTGTCCAACTATCGTATAGCGCATGAGCTATACCTCCTTGGCGTTCCCCTCATCCCCAGGATGATGACAGAGATGGCCCACTCGGAGACCGGCATCGACATTCACCCTGGCGCCACGATTGGCGACCACTTCGCCATAGACCATGGCACGGGTGTGGTAATCGGCGAGACCTGCCGCATAGGCCGCAACGTGAAGCTCTATCAGGGAGTGACGCTGGGCGCCCGCAGTTTCCCCCTCGATGACCAGGGCAACCCCATCAAGGGTATCGACCGCCATCCCATCCTCGAAGACAACGTGGTGGTCTACGCCAATGCCACCATCCTGGGTCGCATCACTATCGGCGAAGGCTGTGTGGTGGGCGCCAATACTTGGGTGATGCACGACATGGCCCCTCAGACAAGCAAATACATAAAGAACAAAGACGATAATAACAATGGAATTTGAACTCATCGCCAAAACCTTCATGGGCCTGGAGCCCATTTTGGCACAAGAGCTGACCCAATTGGGTGCTAACAACGTACAGATAGGACGCCGCATGGTGTCGTTTACCGGCGACAAGGAGCTGATGTATCGCGCCAACTTCCAGCTGCACACCGCCATCCGTATCCTCAAAACCATCAAACACTTCAAGGCCCGCTCTGCCGAGGACGTCTATGAGGCCGTAAAGCAGATAGAATGGCAGAAGTATATCCTTGATGGCAAGACTTTCGCCGTTGACTCGGTGGTCTACTCAGAGGAATTCCGCAACTCCCGATTCGTAACCTATAAGGTCAAGGATGCCATTGTCGACCAGTTCAGAGAACAGACCGGCAACCGCCCCAACATCTCTGTGACCAACCCTGATATCCGTCTGCATATCCATATCGCCGAAGACAACGCAACCCTCTGCCTCGACTCGAGCGGCGAGTCTCTGCACCGCCGTGGCTACCGTCAGGAGAGCGTAGAGGCACCTCTGAACGAGGTGTTGGCAGCCGGAATGATACTCATGACAGGCTGGAAGGGCGAGTGTGACTTCATAGACCCCATGTGTGGGTCGGGCACGCTGCTGGTCGAGGCTGCACTGATAGCCCGCAACATCAGCCCTGGTGTCTTCCGCAAGGAGTTTGCCTTTGAGAAGTGGCCCGACTTCGACGCCGACCTCTTCGACAGCATCTACAATGACGACTCTCGCGAGCGCGAGTTCGAACACCACATCTATGGTTATGATGTGGATATGAAGGCGGTAAACACCGCGCGTCTGAACGTGCGTGCCGCCGGACTCACCAAGGACATCACCATAGAGAATGCCGACTTCAAGAACTTCACCAAGCCTGCCAACAAGAGCATCATGGTGACCAATCCTCCTTACGGCGAACGCATCTCTACCCCCAACCTGCTCGCCACCTACAAGATGATAGGCGAGCGTCTCAAGCACCAGTTCATGGGCAACGAGGCTTGGGTGCTCTCTTACCGCGAGGAATGCTTCGACCAGATAGGTCTGAAGCCCTCTATCAAGATACCCGTCTACAACGGCAGTCTGGAGTGCGAGTTCCGCAAGTATGCCATCTTCGACGGCAAGATGCGCGACTTCCGCTCTGAGGGCGGTGTGGTGAAGACCGAAGACGAGAAGCGCGAGATGGCACAGAAGCACCGCTTCCGCAAGGAGCGTGAGTTCAAGCGCCGTCTGGACGAGCACGAGGAAAACGAGGAAGGCGACATCCGCTCATTCAAGTTCCACTCGTTTGATGACAAGCAGCGTCCTGCCCGTCGTGGCAAGGATGACCGTTTCGGCGACCGTCAGGACCGTCCCCGTACCCGCTTCACCGACAATGACCGTCGTGGCAAGGACAGCCGTGGCGGCAAGGGCGGCAGCAAGGGTGGCAAGCGCAATCCCTTCAAGACATACGACGCCGAGACAGAAGATTAATCATCAGGACAGCAGTCAGGGTGCTTCCATCCCTATGCACCGCAATGGGGGAGGCATCGGGGCTGTCAGTATAATATATATATAATAAGGTAGAGGTCATGAATATCAAGACACCATTCATCGCTATGGCAGCAATGTTATCAATGGGCGTGCAGGCACAGACCGCACAGCAGGTAGGTATGGTCAAGGAGCAGACAGGCGACAAGGGACTCACCCTTGAAGACATCAACTTTGGCGGCAGAAACTTCCACAACATGCGTGTGCAGAACCGCTGGTGCACCTGGTGGGGCAACCAGCTGGTGCGTCAGGATGCCGAGGCCTGCTTCATCGTAGACAAGAAGAGCGGCAAGGAGCGCCGTCTCTTTGCCATCAATGAGGTAAACCAGTGGGCTGGTCCCACCAAGAACCGCAAGGTACACTCGCTCTACAACGCGCAGCTCCCCTATGCCGACAAGAGCATCGTGGTCATTCGCGAAGGACATACGATATACACCTTTGACTTCAAGAAGAAGGCACTGCTCAGTGAGCGCCAGATAGATGGCGATATCCTCGAGACCTGTGCTGCCAGCGAGGCTGTGGCATATCTCAAGGAAAACAACCTCTATGTGCAGCGCGGCGTGAAGGAGTGGCAGCTCTCCGCCGACGGTTCGCGCAACATCGTCTACGGCCAGAGCGTACACCGCGATGAGTTTGGCATACACAAGGGCACCTTCTGGAGTCCCGACGGTACGCGTCTGGCCTTCTACCGCATGGACCAGTCGATGGTGACCGACTATCCCCAGGTCAACATCCCTGAAATCAACTTCAACCACCCCGAGACCGAGAGCTGCATAGCCACCGCCGCTCCCGACAAGTATCCCATGACCGGCGAGACTTCTCACAAGGTGACCGTGGGAGTCTTTGACCTCAACACCGGCAAAACCGTCTATCTCAAAGCCGGCGACCCCACTGACCGCTACTTCACCAACATCGCCTGGAGCGCCGACGGCAGCAAGGTCTATATGTTTGAACTCAACCGCGACCAGAACGACAGCCGTCTCACCTGTTACGACGCACAGACAGGCGAAAAGAGCGGCGAGCTCTATCGTGAGACCGACGAGAAATACGTAGAGCCGCAGAACCCCATCATGTTCCTGCCTTGGGACAGTTCCACCTTTATCATGCAGAGCCGTTGCGACGGTTACAACCACCTCTACCTCTGCTCCATCGGCAAGCATGGCAGTCGTATGGCTGGCAATACCGAGTCGGTAGACATCAAGCCCCTCACCCAGGGCGAGTGGGAAGTGTTTGAGGTGGTAGGCTTCAACGCCCGTCGCAAGAGTGTCATCATCACCGGCAATGCCCTCAGTCCTATCCAGAAGAACGTGTTCATGGTAGACTGTGTTACCGGCAAGCGCACCCTCATCGACGCCAATGGCGAGGGCTGGCACAGTGCCCAGATAAGCAGTGACGGTCAGTACCTCTATGACTCTTACACTACACCTGACACCCCTCGCAATATCGCCATCATCAATGTAGACAACGGCAAGAAGCTCGACTACTTCTCTGCCCCCGACCCCTGGAAGGGTTATCGCGTGCCCGAGTACAGTTGTGGTACGGTGAAGGCAGCTGATGGTACCACCGACCTCTACTGGCGTATGGTCAAGCCCACAGGCTTCGACCCCGCCAAGAAGTATCCCGCCATCGTCTATGTCTATGGCGGTCCCCACGCCCACAATGTCGAAGCAAGCTGGCACTATGGCAGCCGCAGTTGGGAGACATATATGGCCGACAAGGGCTATCTGCTCTACATCCTCGACAATCGCGGCAGCGAGCATCGTGGCAAAGCCTTTGAGCAGGTTACGTTCCGCCAGTTGGGTCAGGAAGAGATGAAAGACCAGATGAAAGGTGTGGAGTATCTGAAGAGCCTTCCCTATGTCGATGGAGACAAAATCGGCGTTCACGGATGGAGCTTCGGCGGATTTATGACCATCTCGCTGATGACCAATTACCCCGACGTGTTCAAGGTAGGCGTGGCCGGTGGTCCCGTCATCGACTGGCACTGGTACGAGGTGATGTATGGCGAGCGCTACATGGACACCCCGCAGACTAACCCTGAAGGCTACAAGAAGACATCGCTGCTCTACAAGGCCAAGGACCTCAAGGGCAAGCTCCAGATTATCACCGGCTACAACGACCCTACCGTCGTGCCTCAGCACTGCCTCACCTTTCTCAAGGCATGTATCGCCGCCGGCACCCAGCCCGACTTCTTTGCCTATCCCGGTGAACCCCACAACATGCGCGGTCATCAGAGTACCCATCTCCATGAGCGCATCAGTCAGTACTTCTTTGACTATCTCAAGTAAAGACATAAACCTATAATTCATATACAGTCATGAAGATATTATTGTTAGGAAGCGGCGGCCGCGAACACGCCTTGGCCTGGAAAATCGCTCAAAGCGAGAAAGTGGAGAACCTCTTTATCGCTCCCGGAAACGCCGGTACGGCCGGTGTGGGGCAGAATGTGGCTATCAAGGCCGATGATTTTGAGTCGCTCAAGCAGTTTGTCGCCGACAACGGTGTGGATATGGTTGTGGTAGGCCCCGAAGACCCGCTGGTCAAGGGCATCTACGACGACTTCAAGGCCGACGAGCGTACTGCCGGTGTGCCCGTGATAGGTCCCTCCAAGGCCGGTGCCGTGCTCGAGGGCAGCAAGGACTTTGCCAAGCAGTTTATGAAGCGCCACAATATCCCCACGGCACGCTACGAGACCTTCGACGGTACCACCCTTGATGAAGGCTTGAAGTTTCTCGAAACCCTCAAGGCTCCCTACGTGCTCAAGGCCGACGGACTTTGTGCCGGCAAGGGTGTGCTCATCCTCCCCACGCTCGACGAAGCCAAGAAAGAGCTGCGCGAGATGCTCGGCGGTATGTTCGGTAATGCCTCTGCGCGTGTGGTCATCGAAGAATTCCTCAGCGGTATCGAGTGCTCTGTGTTTGTGCTTACCGACGGCAAGAATTATAAGGTCCTGCCCGAGGCCAAGGACTACAAGCGTATCGGTGAGGGCGATACCGGTCTGAATACAGGCGGTATGGGCAGTGTTACGCCCGTTCCCTTTGCCACCGAGGCATGGATGAAGAAGGTGGAAGACCGCATCATCCGTCCTACAGTCGATGGCCTCGCCGAGGAAGGTATCGACTACAAAGGCTTCATCTTCTTCGGACTCATCAATGTCGATGGCGAGCCTATGGTGATAGAATACAACTGCCGTATGGGTGACCCCGAGACCGAGAGCGTCATGCTGAGGCTGAAGAGCGACATCGTGGACCTCTTTGAGGGTGTTGCCGAGGGCAATCTGGCTGATCGCAAGATAGAGTTTGATCCTCGCGCAGCCGTATGCATCATGCTCGTCAGCGGCGGATACCCCGAGCACTACGAGAAAGGTTATCCCATTAGCGGTATCGACAGCGTGGAGGGCAGCATCGTCTTCCATAGCGGTACGGCAGTCAAAGACGGCGAAGTGGTCACTGCCGGTGGCCGCGTGATAGCTGTCTCGTCGTACGGCAAAGACCGTGAAGAAGCCCTCCGCAAGAGTTTCGGTGAAGCCCAGAAGATACAGTTCAAGGACAAGTACTTCAGAAGCGACATCGGTCAGGACCTCAAGTGACACAAGCATAACCCCCAGGCTCTCTGCCGTGACCTGCGGCAGGGAGCAGACAAGAGTAACGAATGAAACGGATACAGAACAGATTAGCCGAAAGCAGATATGCGCTGCCCTTCGTGGCAGTGGTAGCCGTGGCGGTATACCTGGCTGCCGGGCTCTTTACCCACAATCTGTGGGCGGAGTTCGGCATGCTCATACTCGCCACCTACCTCATGGTGCTGATGAACAACCATCACGCCCTCATACGCATCTATAGCCGTATGGTTTCCTGTGCGTTTCTCGTGTTCAGCATGACGTCGCTCTTCCTGTTCCCCCACATCCAGAGTGGCGTCGCGGCTTTGGGGTTCGCCACTTTCTATACGCTCCTTTTCCATTCCTATCAGGACAAGCAGGCCACGGGCATTGTCTTCTATGCCTTTGTCTGTCTGGGAGTGGTCTCCATGATATGGATGCGTGTGCTCTGGCTGTTGCCGGTGCTATGGATATTGCTCGCCACCAAGATGCTGGCTTTCAGCAGTCGCACCCTGCTGGCGTCACTCATGGGTCTGACGCTCCCTTATTGGCTTGTGGGTTGCTATCTGGTCTATACCCACAGACTGACAGAGCATACAGACTATCTGCTGACGATTGCGAGCGTCGACGCGTTGGCCGGCTTCGCCTCCCTCCCGCTCATGGTCACCCTGACCATCATCTTTGTGCTGCTGATGGGTGTGCTGGGAATGTGCCATTATCTCCATACGAGTTACAATGACCGCATCAGCACCCGTATGATTTATGAGTTCCTGTTTATCATGCAGATTGTGCTGAGTGTGTTTATCGTCCTGCAGCCCCAGAGCTATGCTGCGCTGCTCCCGTTGCTCATCGTCAACACCTCGCCGCTGATTGCCCATTTCCTGGCGCTCAGCCACACCAAAACCAGTAATGTCACTTTCCTTGTCATCGCCGCCGCCAGTGTGGCGTTAATCCTTTGCAACTTAGTATTATGTTGATAGATTTCGGCTATTGGGGCATGCTGCTGTCCTCGTTCCTTGCTGGAAGTGTCTTCCCCTTCTCCAGTGAAGCCATCATGTTGGGCTTGCTGGCGGCAGGCCTTAATCCGGTCTATCTGATTATCTATGCCACGATAGGCAATGTAGCTGGCTCCATGTTCAATTACGGCGTAGGCCGTATGGGTAAGATGGAGTGGATAGAGAAGTACCTCCACATCAAGAAGGAGAAGGTGGAACGGGCGCAGAGGTTCCTTTCCGGCCACGGCGCATGGCTTGGCGTCTTCTCGTTTCTGCCTGTATTGGGCAGCGCCATCAGCGTGGCATTGGGATTGATGAAGGCCAATCTCTGCATTACATTTACCAGCATCACCCTGGGCAAGTTGATACGCTACATAGCCCTTGCCGCAGGCGCTTCATTAGTAATATGACATATTATGCGAATCCCTACATCTCTTTTATTCCTTGCGGGCGTAGTGCTATTGGGTTCTTGCAGCATGAAGAGTGCTGAAGACACGCGCTCCATCATTGTCAGTATCGAGCCCTTGCGCTATTTCACCGAGCAGATAGCCGGTGACAGGTTTGTGGTCAAGTCGATGGTGCCCAAGGGCAGCAACCCCGAGACCTACGAGCCCACCGCGCGCCAGATGATAGACCTCTCCAAGAGCGACATGTATATTAAGGTAGGGCAGATAGGCTTTGAGCGTGCCTGGATGAAGAAACTTGAGAAGAACGCGCCCCATACCATCGTCATCGACTCTTCCCAGGGGATAGAGATGGCCACGACCATGCACGGACATCCCGACCCTCACACCTGGATGAGCACCCAGAACGCTGTGATCATCGCCCGCAACATCTACCGTGCCCTCGCGGCGGTAGACACCAAGGACAGCCTCTACTTCAAGGCCAACCTTGAGAACCTCGTCAGCCGTATCAACATCCTCGATACCCATATCCGCGAGCAGATTACCCGCGACAAGTCCACAGCCTTCCTTGTCTACCACCCATCACTCACTTATTTCGCCCGAGACTACCGTCTGCGCCAGATACCCATTGAAGAGGAAGGACGCGAACCCTCTGTGTCGCAGTTGATGGCCACCATCAAGGTAGCCAAGGACAACCAGGTGAAGTGCCTCTTTCTCCAGAAGGAGTTTGCCAACCGTAATACGCGCATCGTAGCCCGTGAGACCGGCGCTACGGTCATCACCATCAATCCCCTAAGTTATAACTGGGAAGACGAGATGCTCCTCACCGCCAAGCGGTTGAAGTAGCCGCTCGCCCCAGCCATCCACAGGTATCACATCCACCGCCATGAGTCCCATTATCACCCTCGACAACATCAGCGCCAGTTATGACGGCAAGTCTGTATTGGAGCATGTCTCTCTCCAGATTTACCCTCACGACTATCTGGCTGTCATCGGTCCCAACGGCGGTGGCAAGACTACGCTCATGCGTGTCATCCTCGGACTCAAGAAACCCGATGCCGGACGCGTGACTTTCTTCCGCGACGGCGAGGCTGTCGACCACCTCGGCATAGGCTATCTCCCCCAGTACAGTCAGATAGACCGTCATTTCCCCATCTCCGTCTACGACATTGTAGCCTCTGGTCTGAAGACCCGCCACTGGTGGCAGCGCCGCCTCGATGCCCATCAGCGTCGCCAGATTGACGACACCCTCTCCCGCCTTGAACTCGGCGACTTGGCCAGTCATCATGTAGGCCAGCTCTCTGGTGGCCAGCTTCAGCGCGTGTTGCTTGCGCGTGCTGTCGTCTCCAACCCCGAGGTGCTTATCCTTGACGAGCCCAACACCTACATCGACAAGCGCTTTCAGGAGCAGATGTACCAGACCCTTGCCGAACTCAACCGCTCCTGCGCCATCGTCATCGTGAGCCACGACATTGCCACCGTGATTGACAATGCCCGCCATGTGGCGTGTGTCAACCACACTCTCCACTACCACGATACCGTTTCGATGCCCCATGAGAGAATCGAAGAGCATTTCCTCAATATTTGACCTATCTGTGACCATGTCTGTCACGCGGAAATGTAAAAACTGATTAAAAAGAACACATCCTTTTCATTTTCTTTATCATTACTGCACTTTCTTGCACGAAAAGCAGTAACTTTGCAAGTATATATAGGCCCGAAATTATTAATAATTACATAATAACAATGAAACAGTACAAAATTGTGGACAACATTCTCGGCTGGTTTACATTCCTTGTGGCAGCTGTAGTCTATTGTTCTACCATTGAGCCGACTGCCTCGTTCTGGGACTGTCCGGAGTTTATCACCACCGGCTACAAGATGGAGATAGGCCATCCACCTGGGGCACCATTCTTCATGCTCACCGCCAACCTCTTCACCCAGTTTGTAAGCGACCCGTCTATGGTGGCCCGCATGGTCAACACCATGAGTGCGCTGCTCAGCGCCACCACCATTCTTTTCCTTTTCTGGAGTATCACCCACCTTACGCGCAGGCTGATAATCAAGGACTGGAGCAATATGACCACCAGCCGCATGATAGCCATCGAGGCATCTGGTCTGGTAGGTGCGCTTATCTATACCTTCAGTGATACCTTTTGGTTCTCTGCAGTCGAGGGCGAGGTCTACGCTTATTCTTCCGCCTTCACCGCCATTGTGTTCTGGCTTATCCTCAAGTGGGAAGACCACGCCGATGAGCCCCACTCCGACCGTTGGCTTGTACTGATAACCTATATGACCGGCTTGAGCATCGGCGTACACCTGCTCAACCTGCTGTGTATTCCCGCCATCGTGCTGGTGTTCACCTACCGCAAGTTCCCCAATGTCGAGCTCAAGGGTTCGCTTATTGCCCTCGCCATCTCGTTTGTCCTGGTGGCAGCAGTGCTTTACGGTGTCGTGCCTGGCATCATCACCGTGGGCGGATGGTTTGAGTTGCTGTTTGTCAACGTGCTTGGCTGTCCGTTCAATACCGGCGAGATTATCTATCTGATACTCCTTGTGGGCACCGTGATATGGGCCATCTACGAGACCTATACCAACCATCACCCCAAGCTCCAGAATGTTGCATTCCTGCTCTCTGTGGCATTGTTGGGCATCCCCTTCTACGGTTTCGGCATCAAGGCAGCCGTGACCGGAGCCATCGTGCTCGCCATCCTGTGGTTTGTGCTCAACTACAAGCGTAAGGGCAGTACCGGCAAGGCCGTGCATCTCGTGTCATCGCGTATCAAGAACACCGCGCTGCTCTGCATGCTGATGCTCATGATAGGCTACTCGAGCTACGCGCTCATCGTCATCCGCTCGGCAGCCAATCCTCCTATGGACCAGAACTCTCCCGAGGACATCTTCACCCTCGGCAGCTATCTCAGCCGCGACCAGTATGGCGACAGCCCGCTGCTCTACGGCCAGGCTTACACCTCTGAGGTGGCTCTCGACGAGAAAGACGGCATGTGTGTGCCCCGTATGAAGACGGGCGCGCCCATCTACAGCCGTAAGGAGAAGAGCAGTGAAGACGAGAAGGACTCCTACTTCATTGTCAATACCAAAGACCGCTATGTCTATGCCCAGAATATGGTTTTCCCACGTATGCACGACCGTGCCCATGCCCAGGAGTATGAAGACTGGATGGGTGGCGTTCAGGGCGATATCGTCAACTACGACCGCTGTGGCCAACCCGTGCAGGTTAAGGTCCCCTCGCAGTGGGATAACCTCAAGTTCTTCTTTTCTTACCAGTGTAACTTCATGTATTGGCGTTATTTCATGTGGAACTTTGCCGGTCGTCAGAACGATATTCAGGGCCACGGCGCTCTTGAAAAGGGTAACTGGATTACTGGTTTCAAATGGTTTGACAACTGGCGTCTCGGCAATCAGGACAACCTGCCCGACGACCTGAAGAACAACAAAGGACACAACGTATTCTACTGTCTGCCCCTCCTTATTGGTATCATCGGACTCTTCTGGCAGCTCTTCCGCGGACGCCGGGGCGAGCGCCAGTTCTGGGTAGTGGCATTCCTGTTCTTCATGACCGGTCTCGCCATAGTCATCTATCTCAACCAGACTCCCGGGCAGCCCCGAGAGCGCGACTATGCTTATGCCGGCTCGTTCTATGCCTTCGCCATCTGGTGTGGTATGGGCGTCGCTGCCATCATCGACATGATTGCGCGCCGCTTCAAGAAGGAGAGCGTCATCATCAGCAGCGTTGTAGGTGCCGTGTGTCTGCTCATCCCCGTGCAGATGGCCAGTCAGACCTGGGACGACCACGACCGCAGTGGCCGATACACCTGCCGCGATTTCGGACAGAACTATCTCAACACCCTGCAGGACAAGGGCAACCCCATCATCTTCACCAATGGTGACAACGATACCTTCCCACTCTGGTACAACCAGGATGTAGAGGGCGTGCGTACCGATGCGCGCGTCTGCAACCTCAGTTATCTTGCTACCGACTGGTATATCGACCAGATGCGCCGTCCCGCCTACACCTCTCCTTCACTCCCCATCACCTGGAACCGTCTCCAGTACTGTATCGGTACCAACGACTATGTCGAAGTGCGTCCCGAGCTCAAGGAGCAGGTGCTTAAGTTCTATGAGCAGGACAAGGAAGAGGCTGTCAAGACCTTCGGCGAGAACCCCTTCGAGCTGAAGAACATCATGCAGCATTGGGTTCTGAGCAACGACCCCACCACCCACGTCATCCCCACCGACACCGTCTATGTCACCATCGACAAGGACGCCGTGCGCCGTAGCGGCATGATGATGGTCTCTGACTCTATCCCCGACCGGATGGTCATCTCGCTCAAGGGCAAGCGCGCGCTCTACAAGAACGATCTCATGATGCTCGAGATGGTGGCCAACAGCCAGTGGACACGTCCTATCTATGTCGCCATGACCGTGGGCGAAGACAACTACATGAACCTTGGCGACAACTTCATCCAGGAGGGCTTGGCTTACCGTATCTCTCCATTCACCACCAAGGACGGCAACAACTTCGACACCGAGACTACATATAATAATGTAATGAACCGCTACAAGTTTGGCGGTCTCGAGAAGCCCGGCATCTATCTCGACGAGACAGTTCGCCGCATGTGCTACACCCATCGACAGCTTATGGCAACCCTTGCGCTCAAACTTATCACCGAGGGCAAGACCGACAAGGCAGCCAAGGTGCTTGCCAAGGCCGAGAAGTGTCTTCCCACCTACAACCTGCCCCTGCGCTATATCGGCGGAGGCGGCGACATCGCCAGGGCGTATGCCCTCCTCGGTGCCAAGGCGAAGGCCAAGAAGATTATCAACGACCTCTGGCGCGACGCCACCCAGTACATGTCGTGGTATGTTACCCTCAACGACGCCAATTTCCACCAGTACTACAACGAGTGTCTCACCCAGCTCTATATCATGCAGCAGATAGTCGATGTGACCGAACTCGTGGACAGCAAGCTCGCCAAGGAGCAGCTCCGTCAGCTCAACGTGCTCTACACCATCTACCGCAACCGTGGTGGTGTTGACCCTAATGCCGAAGGATAGTCATGTTTATCGAGCAACCCTCTACGTTTCTGCGCTGGCTTTACCCTAAAGCCGTGTGGAGAATGAACTCTCACGAGAAGGCCGTCTATCTCACGTTCGACGACGGCCCTCTCCCGGAGACCACACCCTTTATTCTCGACACGCTGAGGGAGTTCGGAGTGCGCGCCACCTTCTTTATGGTGGGCGAGAACGTGTTGCGACACCATGACCTGTACAACCGCATCGTCGAGGAGGGCCACCAGGTGGGCAACCACACCTTCAACCACCTGGGTTCGTTCAAGCACATGAGCATTACCTATGCCCTCAATGTCATCAAGGCCAACGAGCTCATCCACGCCCATCTCTTCAGGCCGCCCCACGGCTGGATGCGCCCCACGGTCTATTGGTGGGTAAACCGCAAGTATCGCATCATCATGTGGGATGTCGTCACCCGCGACTATTCCAAGTGGATAACAGCCGAGGACGTGCTCAACAATGTAAAGCGATATACCCGCAACGGGTCTATCATTACCTTTCACGATTCGCTCAAGAGCATCGACAAGTTGCATTATGCCTTGCCCGAAGCTCTGAGATGGTTAAAAGAACAAGGATATGAATTCCGAGTTTTCAAATAAGTTAAAAGCCGAGGCCCGCAGTCTCGGCTTTTTTGCTTGTGGCATAGCCCAGGCGCGCCCCGTCGACGATGGCTACGCCCGCCGCTTCCTTCGCCGCGTGAGCAGTCGCACTTTCGCCGATATGGAGTATATGTACCGCCATGTCGACCTGCGCCTCGACCCACGGCTGCTTGTCCCTGGCGTGCAGAGCATTGTGAGTCTGGCGTTGCCCTATGCCCCTGCTGTCGAGGTGCCTCGCGACGAGCTTCATCTGGCTGCCTACGCGCTTGGCAAAGACTATCACGACGTGATGCGCCAGCGCATGCAGCTCCTCGTAGCCCGTCTTGGCATCACCGGGGGCTACCGGTGCTTTGTTGACACAGCCCCTGTGCTCGAGCAGTATTGGGCGCAGCAGAGTGGGATAGGGTGGATAGGCCGCAACCAGCAGCTCATCATCCCCCACGCCGGCAGCCAGTTCTTCCTCGGAGAGATATTCCTCGACATTCCCCTCGACTACGACGAGCCCATGGCCTCACGCTGTGGCACCTGCGACCGTTGTCTGCAGGCATGTCCTACCCACGCCATCCATCTCGACGACGACGGCGAGGCCACGATGGACGCCTGTCGCTGTCTCAGTTATCAGACTATCGAAAACCGTGGTCCCCTCTCCGACGAGGCATCCCGTACGCTCGGCAACTGCTTCTATGGCTGCGACCGCTGCCAGCAAGCCTGCCCCTGGAACCGTTTCGCGCAGCCCACTGATGTGCCCGAGTTCCAACCCTCACAAGAGTTGATGGCGATGACCACCGCAGACTGGCAGCAGCTGACCGAAGACGACTATCGCCGGCTCTTCAAGGGCAGCGCCGTGAAGCGCGCCAAGTATGCCGGCATCATCCGCAATATCGCCGCAGCCACTGCCGACGACTGACCTCGCCATCCACCCTGTTTCCCCGTTCATGCCTGATATCCTCCTGTCTGGCGCCGTCCCGATAGCTCCCGTGCCCATCTGCGCCGAGATGCCATAAAAGTTGGATGCGAAGCGTGAAATGGTGAAATCAAACTTTGCAATATGCAAATCAGAGTGTGAAATACAGAAATCAAACCACGAAATCAGGATTTTCGCCATCTCCTGGTTTTATGCCGTCATCGACCGCATGATGGTGACGGTGAGCACCAGCCAGAGGGCAACCCCTGATGGGCTGGGCAGAGTGGCGCGATGGGCGTCTGTCGTGGCTCACTCTCGCTGCAGCGATGCCTTGGTGCCCACATTAAGTGCGACGTCTTCATAATAAATCGGCATATTCTGCGTTTATATGATATAGTCATACAAGTACAAACAAGTCAGCCGCCTCGAGGCTCAGCCTGCGCCCTTTGCGCCCCGCACAGCCAGGCCAAGAGCCCGTGGAGAAATGGGGCGGGCATGGCTGCTCCCGACAGATATATGGAACATACATCCTACAAGCATATCCTCAAATACACCAGCGTGTTTGGCACCATCCAGGGACTCAATATCCTGGTGGCGATGATACGCAACAAGCTCGTGGCGGTAATCCTCGGCCCTGGGGGCATGGGCCTTATCGCCCTCTTCAACTCCACCCTCAAGCTGGTGGGCGACTCTACCAACATGGGTGTGCCCACGAGCGGTGTGAAGACCATCGCCGAGGCATATGAGAGCACCGACCGCCGCAGGTTGGAAGAGAGCGTGTGCCTGATACGCTCCTGGAGCGTGATGGTGGCGCTGCTGGGTATGCTCGTATGCGTGATGGCTGCTCCGTTTATCGACAGTTTCTCCTTCAACTGGGGCGCCCACACCCTCCACTACCTGCTGCTCTCGCCCACGGTGGCGCTCATGGCACTCACCGGAGGCGAGATGGCAGTGCTCAAGGCCGTCAGACAGTTGGGCTCGTTGGCTCGCATCTCGGTCTACAATGTCTTTGCCGTGCTGGTGGTCACCATTCCCCTCTATTACCTCTATGGCGAGACCGCCATCGTGCCCTCGCTCTTCCTTGCAGCCCTCATACAGGCTGTGCTGACCCTCTGGCGTTCATGCCGTCTCTTCCCCCTGCGTCTCTCCTTCAGTCGCCGCTTTCTCAGCCGTGGCAACGGCATGCTCAAACTGGGGCTTTCGTTTGTCGTAGCTGGCATGATGGGCAGCGGCATGGAGTTTGCCATCCGCTCATTCCTCAATGTGGCGGGCTCGCTCAACACCGTGGGCCTCTACAATGCAGGCTACATGATGACGATGACCTATGGCGGCATGGTATTCTCGGCCATGGAGACCGACTACTATCCCCGCCTCTCTGCCGTCAGCGGTACGGGGGCTGCCCTCAACAGCTGCGTGAACCGCCAGATAGAGGTGTCGCTGCTCATCATGGCGCCCCTGCTCGTGGCGATGATGTTCGCCCTGCCCGTGTTGCTCCCCCTGCTCTTCAGCGGCAAGTTCCTGCCCGTGATTGGCATGATGCAGTTCTCGGTGATGGCCCTCTTCCTGCGTGCAGTCAAACTGCCCGTCGCCTATATCCCCTTGGGACGAGGCGACTCGCGGTCGTTCATGTTTATGGAGGGCGTCTATGTGGTGATGATACTGCCCTTGATGTATGTCTGCTTTGGCTGCTGGGGGCTCACTGGTACCGGTGTGGCGCTGCTCATCGGTGCCGTGCTCGACACCGTGCTGCTAATGGCCTACAACCGTTGGCGCTACGGCTACCGTCCCGATGGTCGGGTGGCTGTATGTGTGGCTATGCAGCTGCCGGCAGTCATTGCCGCCTATGCCGTGGTGACTCTCGCCACGGGTTGGGTCTACTGGGTGGCAGCCATAGCGCTGGCCCTCGCCAGTCTTGTCGTCTCGCTCTGGCTCTTGCGCCGCCGCAACCGTCAGGACCATAATCAGGGAGGACGGCAGTGATGGTCAGACCTGTATGCTCCGTAATCGTGGCTGTGTACAACGGCGCCGCCTTTCTGCCCCAGTGCCTTGACTCGCTCATGGCGCAGACACTCGATGGGGTAGAGGTGATAGTGGCCGATGACGCTTCGACCGACGCCACGCCCGAGGTGCTGGCTGACTATGCCGCCCGCTATGACACTATCCGCACCCTGCATCTCGACGAAAACCACGGCCAGGCCTATGCCCGCAACCAGGCGCTGAAGCTGGCGCAGGGCGACTATATCTGCTTCCTCGATGCCGACGACTGGTACGACCGTGACGCCCTGAGACAGGCTGTCGATGTGTTCAGCCGCCATGCGCATACCGACTGCGTGCTCTTTGATGTGGTGCAGTGGGTCGACGACCATCATCAGCAGCGCATCCCCCTGCCGCAGTTTGAGGTGATGAGCGGCTACGAAGCCTTCAGTGAGAGTCTGTCGTGGGCCATCCACGGAGTCTATATGGCGCGCCGCGCCCTCTACGACCGCTATCCGTACGACGACAGTTGCCGCGCCTATAGCGACGACAATACCACGCGGCTGCACTACTATATCTCGCGCGAGGTGAGACCCTGTGGCGGGCTCTACTACTACCGTCAGCACGAGGCGTCGGTGACCCACAAGGCAGGCCTCCGTCACTTTGACTATCTGCGCGCCAACGAGAGTATGCGTCGACAGCTGATAGACCTGGGCGTAGGCGACGACGTGCTGCGCCGCTATGAAAACCAGCGCTGGCTGGTGCTCGTCGACTGCTGGCGCTTCTATTTCATCCACCGCCAGCGTATGACTCCCCAGGACCGTAGGGCTGCTCGGGCAGAGATGAAGCGCGTGTGGAAGACCATCGATACCACCACACTGGAGCCCCGCAACAAGTGGAAACTGGGCTATATGCCCCTGCGCCCCTCGTGGCGTCTCTTCTGTCTTCAGGAAGAACTCTATTTCACGCTCAAACGCTGGCTGCGACGGCTCTGACAGCGGCTCTGACGGGCATGGGGACAGGGGCGAACTTACCTTTTTCACAAAAAGTGTGTGTCTTAATGAAAAAAAAGTTAACCTCTACCAAAAAATGCCGCTACTCAGGGCGTTTCTTGATTATAAATGGTTATCTTTGCAGTGGAAATGATCTGAGAAATGACACTCGTAATAGTTGTCATATTGCTAATTGCCTATGTGCTAATTGCCACGGAACTCCTGACAAAAGTCAATAAGGCTGCTGTTGCTGTATTTGCAGGAACGGTGGGTTGGATATTGTACATCTGCTACGGCACCGACTTCGTGATGAGTCAGCACCCTAATGATTATTTCGATTTCTTGAGTGGCGCCGTTCCCACAAGCAGTGTTGTCAAGGAGTATATCGCCCAGGATGTCTTTCTCAAATACGTTGGCCGCGGAGCAGAGATAGTGCTCTTTCTGCTGGCCACGATGACCATTGTAGAGATACTCCACAATAATGGTTGCTTCGACTTCGTCTCCCAGTTGCTGAAGACCCGTCGCAGCCGCCGACTGTTGTGGGCACTGTCGATAACCACCTTCATCATTTCAGCCAACCTGGACAACCTCACCACCACGGTGATGATGCTCACGGTGATGCGCAGGGTGGTGCCCCAGTTGCGCATGCGCCTCTTTTTCGGCGCGGCCATAGTGCTGGCAGCCAACTGTGGCGGAGCACTCACCGTAATCGGCGACCCCACGGGCCTCTTCCTCTGGAACATGGGCCACGTCACCCCCACCGCCTATTCGTCGGCGATGGCGTTGCCCTGCCTCACGGCTTGGCTGCTGCCCACCTGGTGGATAGGCAGAAGCCTGCCCGAAACGACTGAGACCGAATGGGTGACGATGCCCTATCGTGGTGACGACACCCGTCTGAATATATGGCAGCGGCTGCTGATGCTCTTTGTGGGTATCGGCGGTCTGTGGTTTATCCCCACCTTCCACCGTATCACCAAACTGAGCCCTTTCCTCGGCGCCTTCTGCGTGCTGGCGGTGCTGTGGGTAGTCAATGAAATCTTCAACAGGCGTCTGATAGACACTGACGAGATGATGCAGCGTCGTGTGCCTCGTGTGCTGCAGTATGGAGTGATACAGATGATGCTCTACATCATGGGTATCATGCTGGCAGTGGGCGTGGTGCAGGAGACGGGAGCCGTGGGCTGGCTCGTGGCACAGCTCGACAACTACGTGGGAGCCACCTGGGTGGCTGGCACGCTGGCTGCGGCGCTGAGCACGGTGCTCGACAGTTTCACTTCGGCACTTACCTTCTTCACCATCGGCAAGAGCAACGGGCTCAACTCAGACTATTGGAGCATGATAGCCTATTCGACCGCCGTGGGTGGCAACATCCTCTGTGTGGGGTCGCTGAGCGGAGTGGCATTCCTCAAGACCGAGAACGCCAGGGTGGGGTGGTATATCTCCAATGTAGGCTGGAAAGCCTTCGTAGGCGCAGCCTTGGGGCTGGCGGTCATGATAGTGATGTAGAACGAAATAGAAACAACAATATAGATTATGGCAAAAATTAAAACAATCGGAATCCTTACATCTGGAGGCGACGCCCCCGGAATGAACGCTGCCATCAGAGCGGTAACCCGTTCGGGTATCTGTAACGGTTTTAATATCAAAGGTATCTATCGTGGTTATGATGGACTGATCAATGACGAGGTGGTTGACTTCACTACCGAGAACGTGAGTGGTATCATCATGTCGGGCGGTACGATACTCAAAACTGCCCGCTCCAAGGAATTCATGACTCCTGAAGGCAAAGCCAAGGCCTATGAGACCCTGCAGAAAGAGGGCATCGACGCCCTGGTGGTGATAGGCGGTAACGGTTCGCTCACCGGCGCTATGGATTTTGCACGCGCATACGATGTGTGCTGTGTGGGTCTGCCCGGTACCATCGACAACGACCTCTACGGCACCGACTCGACTATAGGTTACGACACCACGATGAACACCATCGTAGAGTGCGTGGACCGCATCCGCGACACAGCGCAAAGTCATGAGCGCATCTTCTTCATCGAGGTTATGGGACGCGATGCCGGCTTCCTGGCACAGAACAGCGCCATCGCCTCGGGAGCCGAGGCTGCCATCATCCCTGAAGACTCTACCGACGTAGACCAGTTGGCACAGTTCATGGAGCGTGGTATCCGCAAGTCAAAGCGTTCGTGCATCGTCATCGTCTCTGAGAGTCCCAAGTGTGGCGCCCTCTACTATGCCGAGCGTGTGCGCAACGAGTTCCCCCAGTATGACGTGCGCGTTTCCATCCTCGGCCATCTGCAGCGTGGTGGTCGCCCCTCTGCCCACGACCGTATCCTCGCTTCGCGTACCGGTGTGGGCGCCATCCAGGCTATCATGCAGGGTCAGCGCAACGTGATGGTTGGCGTGCGCAACAATGAGATTGTCTATGTGCCGCTGTCGGAAGCCATCCGCTCTGACAAGCCTTTCGACAAGTCGCTCATCAAGGTGCTCGACGAATTGAGTATATAATATAATAATGTAGAACATATCAACACAATCAGCTTATGTCACAGATAAATGGACGCATCTCACAGATTATCGGCCCGGTTATCGACGTATACTTCGATACCCACGGCGAGGATCCGGAGAAGGTGCTCCCAAAGATTTATGAGGCGCTCACAGTGAAACGCCCCAATGGTGAAGACCTCATCATCGAGGTCCAGCAACATATCGGTGAAGATACTGTACGCTGTGTGGCTATGGACAATACCGACGGACTGCAGCGCGGCTTGGATGTCGTGGCTACGGGAAGTCCTATCACCATGCCTGCCGGCGACCAGATCAAGGGCCGTATGATGAACGTTATTGGTAAGCCTATCGACGGAATGGAGAAGCTCGACATGCAGGGCGCTTATCCTATCCACCGCGAGGCTCCGAAGTTTGACGAACTGTCTACCCACAAAGAGATGCTGGCTACCGGTATCAAGGTTATCGACCTGCTCGAACCCTACATGAAGGGTGGTAAAATCGGACTCTTCGGAGGTGCCGGTGTAGGTAAGACAGTGCTTATCATGGAGCTTATCAACAACATCGCCAAAGGCCACAACGGCTACTCTGTGTTTGCCGGAGTGGGAGAGCGTACGCGTGAGGGTAATGACCTGCTGCGCGATATGCTCGAAAGTGGTGTAATCAAGTATGGAGAAGCCTTCAACAAGGCCATGGAAGAGGGCAAATGGGACCTCTCGCTGGTTGACAAGGAAGAGCTGGCAAAGAGTCAGGCTACCCTTGTCTATGGACAGATGAACGAGCCGCCTGGGGCACGTGCCTCTGTGGCACTCTCGGGTCTTACTGTGGCCGAAGAGTTCCGCGACCATGGTGGCAAGGACGGCGAAGCTGCCGACATCATGTTCTTCATCGACAACATCTTCCGCTTTACTCAGGCAGGTTCTGAGGTTTCGGCTCTCTTGGGCCGTATGCCTTCGGCAGTGGGCTATCAGCCTACGCTGGCAAGCGAAATGGGTGCGATGCAGGAACGCATTACATCGACCAAGAACGGTTCTATCACCTCTGTACAGGCCGTCTATGTGCCTGCCGATGACTTGACCGACCCCGCTCCAGCCACTACTTTCTCTCACCTCGATGCTACAACCGAGCTGTCGCGTAAGATAGCCGAGCTGGGTATCTATCCCGCCGTTGACCCGCTGGGCAGTACCTCGCGTATCCTCGACCCGCTGATTGTGGGCAAGGAACACTATGACTGCGCACAGCGTGTAAAGCAGTTGCTTCAGCGTTATAACGAGTTGCAGGATATCATCGCCATCCTCGGTATGGACGAGCTTTCCGACGAAGACAAGCTCACCGTTAACCGCGCCCGTCGTGTACAGCGCTTCCTCTCACAGCCCTTCGCTGTGGCAGAGCAGTTTACCGGTCTGCCAGGCGTGATGGTGCCCATCGAAGAGACCATCAAGGGTTTCAATGCCATCCTTAATGGCGAGGTAGATGACCTGCCCGAGCAGGCGTTCCTCAATGTGGGAACTATCGAGGATGCCAAGGAGAAGGCCAAGAAACTCCTGGCTGCGGCTAATGTATAAGATGTGATTAATAACAAGTATCTATATGCTGACACTTAAGGTAATTTCTCCTGAAAAAGTGGTTTTCACCGGCGAGGTGGAGAGCGTTACCGTGCCCGGAACCCTCGGCGCGTTTGAGATACTGGTGGACCATGCTCCGCTAATCTCTTCGCTTGAGTCTGGCGTGGTGACCTATCTCCCCAAAGGCGGCGAGAAGGCACAACTGAACATTATGGGCGGTTTTGTCGAAGTTCAGAAGAATGAGATTAGTCTGTGCGTAGAAGTATAATACTGAAATAGAATACAAATGGAAACTCAAAAGAACGAGATAGACATCCGCTACTGGAAGTACATACGCCAGGGAGTGACACTTATGGCAGTATTGTTCTTCCTGACCTTGGTTCTCGCCATGAGCTATCCCTCGGTGACGCTACCTCTCATCGTGAGTGCCGTCTATGCACTCTTTGTCGAGATAGGGGCGGTCACGGCGTGGCGCAAGGTGGCTACCGAGGCTCCCGACAGTCTGCCCTCCGTGTTTCTGGCCATTTCGGGTGGCCGCTTCATGCTGGCGCTGGTCGTGATGTTTGTCTACTTCCTCCTCGTCGGCAAGACCGGCAAGGGCGATATGCTCACCTTTGTCCTCATCTTTGCCGCATTCTATCTCAGCGCAGTTCTACACCACACGCTGTTCTTTACGCATAAGCATAACACAGATGCGGAAAAGAAACCGTAGATTACATTTTATATGATGAATATGAAACAGATTAGAACAATCATCCTCCTGCTGGCGCTTGTCATGCTCCCCCTGGCAACTATGGCCAATGAGGGGGGCAAGGAAGAAAAGCTGGATATCCCCGAGACCGTATTGGAGCACCTCTCTGATGCGTATGAATGGCACATAGCCAGTTACGAGGGGCGTTCGCTCAGTATTCCATTGCCCATCATCGTCAGAAGCGGCGCCACGGGTGAGTGGTTTGTTGGCACCGAGCACTCGCTGCCCGCGCCATTCTTCTTTGATGCCACCCATCATGGCAAGATTTATGAGAAGATGCCCGACGGGACCACCGAGCGCCCTCTGGATTTGAGCATTACCAAGGTGGTGCTGCAGATATGGATAGCCGTGGTTGTCCTGATAGTGATTTTCACCTGTTGCGCTCGTTGGTATCGTCGTCATGATACCCTTAGCGAGGCGCCGAAGGGATTTGTAGGGGCGATGGAGCTCATCGTGATGACCATACATGATGATGTGGTGAAGTCGTCGATAGGAGAAAAGGCGTACAAGCGCTTTGCGCCATATCTGCTCAGCGCCTTCTTCTTCATCCTGACCTGTAACCTCGTGGGACTGGTGCCCTTCTTCCCCGGCGGTGTCAACGTGACAGGCAATATCAATATCACCCTCTTCCTGGCGGTATGCACGATGCTGGCCATCAACCTCTTTGGCAACAAGGAGTATTGGAAAGACATATTGTGGCCCAATGTGCCAATCTTCCTGAAGGCCATTCCATTGATGCCCATCATCGAGATTTTCGGCGTATTTACCAAGCCGTTTGCCCTGATGATTCGTCTCTTCGCCAACATGATGGCAGGTCACGCCGTGATACTCAGCTTCACCTGCGTGATATTCCTGGGATGGACAATGGGCGTGGGCTTCGGTATCGGACTTAACATCTTCAGCGTCCTGATGCTCCTCTTCATGAACTGTCTGGAGCTTCTGGTTGCCTTCGTACAGGCCTACGTCTTCACTCTGCTGAGCGCTGTCTTCATAGGGCTCGCCCACAAGGAAGAAGAGGCCGAATAGAACATGTATATATAATAATGTATAGAACAAGAGAATATTAACAAAACAATTAACAACTAATAAACATTACAACTATGATTATTTCAACTTTATTGGCCGAGGGTCTGGCACAGCTGGGCTGCGGTATTGGTGCTGGTATTTCAGTTATTGGTGCAGGAATTGGTATCGGTAAGATTGGCGGTCAGGCTATGGACGCTATCGCACGTCAGCCCGAGGCTTCAGGTAAGATTATGACCAACATGATTCTTACTTCTGCTTTCGTAGAGGGTTGTGCGCTTTTCGCCATTGCAGCCTGTGCGTTTCTTATCCACTAATAGAAAGGACAGAGTATAATGAATTTGCCATCAATACTGACGCCTGATTTAGGACTGCTGTTCTGGATGGCACTGGCGTTTCTGGTGGTGCTCGTATTCCTTGCCAAGTATGCGCTGCCGGCGATAGTTGGTTCGGTCGAAGGCCGTAAGCAATTTATCGACGACAGCCTGCGCAAGGCCCACGAGGCCACCGAGCGTCTGGAAAATGTCAGACAAGAAGGCGATGCCCTCCTGCAGGAAGCTCGCGCTAAGCAAGCCACTATCCTTCAGGAAGCAGGTGCTGCCCGTGACGCCATCGTCGAGAAGGCTCAGGGTCAGGCCCGCGAAGAGGGTGCTCGTCTACTCTCTGAGGCTCGTCTGCAGATAGAAAGCGAACGCCAGGGAGCCATGCGCGACATACGTACACAGGTCGCCGAGCTCTCTGTAAAGATAGCCGAGAAGCTGCTGCGTGAAGAATTGTCTGACAATGCCAAACAGATGGAACTGATAGACCGCCTGTTGGACGATATTCCTCAAAATAAAGTAAACTGATAAAGCTATGGATTTAGGAGTGATATCTGTGAGATATGCCCGTGCGCTTCTCAAGAGTGCCACAGCGCTGAAAATCGAGGATAGCGTGTGCCAGGACATGATGTGCCTTGGTCGTAGCTATATCGAGGTTCCCCAGCTTCGCACGGCTATTGCCACCCCCATGCTCCAGCCTGAGAAGAAGGAACTGCTGCTCGTTACGGCAGCCGGCACCGAGCCCACCGAGCTTACCCGCCGCTTCCTCAAACTTGTGCTGAGAGAGGGCCGCGACAACGCTCTGCAGTTTATGGCTGCCTCTTATGTTACACTTTATCGTGAGCAGAAGAATATCACCTGTGGCAGGCTTATCACCGCTACTGCCGTGACTCCCGCTATCGAGGACAAGATGCGGCAGATGGTGGAAAGCAAGACTCGTGGAACTGTGGAATTCAATACTGAGGTCGACCCCGACATCATCGGTGGGTTCATACTCGAATATGACACCTATCGCATGGATGCCAGTGTGAAGACAGGACTCAGGAAGATTCTCGCAGAGTTAAAGTAATTATCTAAATTAACAGGTTGTCTGTCCCGGCGTCCATGCCGGCAGACAGCTCATTAAAACAAATCAACATGTCAGATAAAATAAAACCAAGTGAGGTGTCTGAGGTTCTGCTCCGCCAACTCAACGAGGTTACCAGCAACCAGCAGTTCGAAGAGGTAGGCACCGTGCTTACCGTCGGTGATGGTGTGGCCCGTATCTACGGTCTGCGTAATGCTGAGGCCAACGAGTTGCTTGAGTTTGAAAACGGTACTATGGCTATCGTGATGAACCTCGAGGAAGACAATGTCGGTTGTGTGCTTCTCGGTCCTACCGCCGGTATCAAGGAGGGACAGACAGTCAAGCGTACCCACCGTATTGCATCCATCCGTGTCAACGACAACTTCCTTGGACGTGTAGTCAATCCTTTGGGCCAGCCTATTGACGGTCTTGGAGAGATCGATCTCACCGAGTCGTTTGAGATGCCGCTTGACCGCAAGGCTCCCGGTGTTATCTACCGCCAGCCTGTAAAGGAACCGCTTCAGACCGGACTCAAGGCTGTCGACTCGATGATACCTATCGGCCGTGGCCAGCGTGAGCTTATCATCGGCGACCGTCAGACTGGAAAGACCGCCATCGCTGTCGATACCATTATCAACCAGCGTAGCTTCTACGAGGCTGGCAAACCCGTCTATTGCATCTATGTAGCCATCGGTCAGAAGGCCTCTACAGTAGCCGCATTGGTGCAGAACCTCAAGGAACATGGCGCGTTGCCTTATACCATCATCGTCAGCGCTACCGCCGCCGACCCTGCCGCCATGCAGTACTATGCTCCCTTTGCCGGAGCCGCCATCGGCGAGTACTTCCGCGACCGTGGCCATTCGGCTTTGGTAGTCTATGACGACCTCTCCAAGCAGGCCGTTGCCTATCGTGAGGTATCACTCATCCTCCGCCGTCCTTCCGGCCGCGAGGCTTACCCTGGTGATGTGTTCTATCTGCACTCTCGACTGCTCGAGCGTGCAGCCCGCATCAACAACCAGCAGGAGGTTGCCGAGAAGATGAACGACCTGCCCGAGTGTATGAAGGGCCATGTGCGTGGTGGAGGTTCACTTACCGCCCTGCCTATCATCGAGACCCAGGCCGGCGACGTTTCGGCATATATTCCTACCAACGTGATTTCCATCACCGACGGACAGATATATCTCGAGACCGACCTCTTCAACCAGGGTTTCCGTCCTGCCATCAATGTGGGTATCTCTGTATCCCGTGTGGGTGGTTCGGCACAGATCAAGAGTATGAAGAAGGTAGCCGGTACGCTGAAGATAGATATGGCGCAGTATCGTGAGCTCGAGGCATTCTCCAAGTTCTCGAGCGATATGGACGCTGTGACCGCCATGACCATCGACCGTGGACGCAAGAACAACCAGTTGCTCATCCAGCCCCAGTATTCACCGATGCCCGTGGGCGAGCAGGTGGCTATGCTCTACTGTGGTGTGCATGGTCTGCTCCACGACGTACCCGTAGAGAGTGTCCGCCAGTGTCAGGACCAGTTCCTCGACCAGCTGCGCTCTCAGCATCAGGATATTATCGATACCCTTGCCGAAGGTAAGATTGACGATACCATCACCCACACCATTGAGGAAGTGATGGCAGGCGTCGCCTCGTTGTATAAAGCATAATAGCGTATGGCTTCACTGAAAGAGATAAAGACCCGCATAGCCAGTGTCAATAGCACCCGTAAGATTACGAGTGCCATGAAGATGGTTGCGTCGTCCAAACTTCACCATGCTCAGGTTGCCATCCAGAATATGCTTCCCTACGAAAACCTTCTGGAGCATATCCTCAAGTCGTTCCTCGTTTCCACCCCCGAGGCCACAAGCCTCTTCGAGCAGCGACACAACGAGGTGAAGCGCGTGGCCCTCGTGGTCTATTCGAGCAACAGCTCTCTCTGCGGTGGCTTCAATGCCAACGTGCTCAAGGTGATGGAGCAGATAGTTGCCGAGTATCACGACCAGGGCATCACCGATATCGTGGTCTATCCCATAGGCCGAAAGGTGGCTGAGCGCGTGCAGAAGAGAGGGTGGACCTCGGCAGGCGACTTCGTGGCTCTTGCCGACAAGCCCAACGCCCGCGACTGTGCCCTCATCTCGCAGGAGCTTACCCGCAAGTATGCTGCCCACGAGATTGACAAGGTCGAATTGGTCTATCACCATTTCAAGAGCGCCGGTTCGCAGATTCTTACACGCCGTACGTTCCTGCCCATCGACCTCTCTACCGAGAAGATTGGTGTGATGAACGACCGCGACCTTACCTCCAATGTGGCCACAGCCAAGGCGCAGGAGTATCTGCGTAAGCGCGACAAGCAGCGTCAGCATGTAGTGACCGAGGCAAAGCCCCTCAACGACAACTTCCTGGTCGAGCCCAATCTGGAGTATGTTCTCCAGGCGCTGGTTCCCAAGTTGCTCAATCTGATGGTCTATACCGCCTTGCTCGACAGTATCGCCTCCGAGCATGCCGCCCGCATGGTGGCCATGCAGACGGCTACCGACAATGCCGACGAGCTGCTCCGCCAGTTGCGCCTGCAGTACAACAAGAGCCGACAGGCTGCCATTACCAGCGAACTTCTTGATATCGTAGGTGGGTCGGTCAACAACTAACCATCCACCACCGATATTCTGCAAACAATAAAGCGTGAGACCTTCCACCACCGTGGATAGCGTCTCACGCTTTTGGTTGATATGCCCCGTTGTCAACGCAGAGATGCAGCAACTTGCATCAACCTCAGTTCTCATGCCGCATAAGGTGTGAGAGACCTCTTTCCCCATCATCTTTGCATGCCCCGGCCTTCCCGTTAGCCTTTTTTTCCTGCACCAGGTAAAAATATACGGATGGCCGGGGCATTGTGTCTGATTTTTTTGTTAATTTTGTTGAGCCGTCCAGTGTTGCCATGAGGTTCGCAGCGCGCCTTACGCCTCCCGACGGTATCGCCACACCCCGTATGGTCACACCTTATTATATATAGTATGCAACAACTCATCTCCTTATACCGCCAGTGGCGCGGAGCCGATCCCGCCCATGTAGAGCAGTTGGCTGGCGCCGGCAGCAATCGTGTCTACTATCGTTTTACCGATGCCGACGGGCTCACGGTGATAGGCGTTGTGGGCACCAGCCGCGACGAGAACCATGCCTTCATCAGCCTTACCCGCCATTTCTGCAACCGCCAGCTGCCCGTGCCTGCCATCCTGGCTGTGGCCGACGACGAGCTGCGCTATTTGCAGACCGACCTGGGCTCCACCTCCCTTTTTGACGCCCTTAGGGGCGGTCGCGAGGCTGGCGGACGCTACACCCAGGCCGAGCGCCAGCTCCTTGTGCGCACCATCCGCCAACTCCCCAACATCCAGTTGCGCGGTGCGCGCGGCCTTGATTGGTCGGTGTGCTATCCGCAGCCCGAGTTCAATGAAGAGAGTGTGCTCTTCGACCTCAATTACTTCAAGTACTGCTTCCTCAAAGCCACCGAGCTCGACTTTCATGAGCTCAAACTCGAAGCCTGCTTTCGTATGTTCGCCCGCGACCTTACCTCCGAGCCGTCCGAGAGTTTCCTCTACCGAGACTTTCAGGCACGCAACGTGATGCTCGATGACGATGGCAATCCTCATTTCATCGACTACCAGGGTGGCCGTCGTGGTCCCTACTATTATGACCTCGCCTCCTTCCTTTGGCAGGCATCGGCGCGCTATCCCGCCAAGCTCCGCCGCGAGCTGGTCTATGAGTATTACCAGTCGCTGAGCCAGTATACCGAGGTGCCGTCTGTGCGCCACTTTGCCGAGCGGCTCTCCCTCTTCGTGCTCTTCCGCACCCTCCAGGTGCTGGGAGCCTATGGCTTCCGCGGCTATTTTGAGCGCAAGCGCCACTTCATCGACAGCATCCCCCCAGCCATCGACAATCTGCGCGAGCTGCTGCGTGTGCGCCACCTCTTCCCCTATCCCTACATGATGGATATGCTCGAGCGGCTCACCCTCCTTCCTGCCTTCACGCGGATAGAGCAGGCGGCAGCCAACCGTGCCGACGGCTTCCGCACAGCCGACACCAATGTCTACGCAGCCCACCCGCAGGACGGCCCCGCCACCTTCTCCAAGTACGACGGCAAGGGCCCGCTCGTGGTGCGTGTCTTCAGCTTCTCCTATCGCAAGGGCATACCCGCCGACGATAGCGGCAATGGCGGAGGATATGTCTTCGACTGTCGCAGCACCCACAATCCCGGGCGTTATGAGCCTTACAAGAAACTTACAGGCCTCGACGAGCCCGTCATCCGTTTTCTCGAGGACGACGGCGAGATACTTACCTTCCTCGACAGCGTGTATCGGCTTGCCGATGCCCATGTAGAGCGCTATCTGCAGCGCGGCTTTACCGACCTCATGTTCAGTTTCGGCTGCACTGGAGGCCAGCACCGCAGCGTCTACAGCGCCCAGCATCTGGCAGAGCATCTGCACGACAAGTTTGGCATCGAGGTGCGCATCTGCCACCGTGAGCAGGGCATCACCCAGACCCTCGTCCGCAAGTAGGCGCCCCTCCCTCCTCCCTTGCCGATTATCCCCATACGCCTCGCTGCCACAGCGGGGCGTTTTTTGATTATGCCCTTTCTCCCCGCCATCATCTTCAACTTGAGTTCGGGGCGTGAATTATCCATTTCGGGGTTTGCAACCCATAATGCAAGGCGTGAAATACTGAAATCACACCACGCAATATACATGAACGCCACCTCGGCAGACTTTCGCCCGATGCCCGACGGGATAGGGTAGACTGGGGCAGTGCCGACTATAGCCGGCAGCCCTCTCTGCCCTGCTGCGCCATGCGTCGTGGTGACGGCCCCATGGCAGAAAAAAAACTGCCCCGCCTTTGCTTTATATCCCAATTTTGTATAACTTTGCATTCGGTTGGCAGGAGGCACACGCTTGTGCCTCTTCGCCATTTTAATAGGACTAAAAGTAGTAGAAATGGAATATATGTCACAAGAGGGCTACGACAAACTGGTAGCCGAACTGCGCGAACTCGAACTTGTCAAACTGCCAGAGGTGCGCGAGGCCATCGCTGAGGCGCGCGACAAGGGCGACCTGAGTGAAAACTTTGAGTATCATGCCGCCAAGCGCGAGCAGGGTCGTCTGCTCGGCCGCATCCGTTTCAAGCGTCGCGTCCTCGAGAATGCCCGCGTCATCGACCGGTCTGCCATCCGCCACACGGGTATCGGACTGCTCAGCGTGGTCACGCTTACCAATGTGGCCAACGGTGCCCACATGACCTACACCATCGTGAGTCCCCACGAAGCCAACATGAGCGAAGGCAAGATTTCGCTCAAGTCGCCTATCGCCCAAGCCCTGCTCAACCACCAGGCCGGCGACACGGTCGAGGTGAGCGTGCCTGCCGGAAAGATTACCTTGCGTATCGACGAGGTGACCCTGTAGCTGCCGCTGCATGGTGCTGATAACCATGCAGCCTTCGGCGTTGCGCCGCTCCTGCCCGGAGGTCGGAAAAATGGTGGTGGCGGGGCAAATAATTCTATCTTTCTTCTTCTTTTCCCAGATTTTGGCGTAACTTTGCATCATGATGCAAGCAATGATTTTTGCCGCCGGACTGGGTACGCGCCTCAAACCATTGACCGACACCATGCCCAAGGCGCTGGTCGAGGTGGGAGGCGAGCCGCTCATCAAGCGTGTCATCCTGAGGCTCAAGGAGGCCGGGTTCACCCGCGTGGTCGTCAATGTGCACCATTTCGCCGACCAGATTGTAGACTATCTCGCCGCCCAGCAGGGTTTCGGTATCGACGTGCGCATCAGCGACGAGCGCAGCCAGCTGCTCGAAACCGGCGGTGGCATCAAGCATGCCGCATCTCTCTTCGACACCACTTCCCCCATTCTTATTCACAACGTAGACATACTGAGCAATGTCGACTTGCGCCGTTTCTACGACAGCGCCCTGGGCGATGCCACGCTGCTGGTAAGCCCCCGGCAGACCAAGCGCTATCTGCTCTTCGATGCTGCCCGCGATTTCCGGCTCATGGGGTGGACCAATATAGACACCCACGAGGTGCGCTCGCCCTATGCCGACCTGCAGGTCGATGCCTGCGAGCCCTACGCCTTCTCGGGCATCCATGTCTTCAGTCCGCACCTCTTCCCCCATTTCGACGAGATGCCCGACAGGTTTGGCATCATCGATTTCTATCTGCGCTATTGTGAGTGTTGCTCCATACACGGATACGTGAAGCGCGACCTCAGGCTGATGGATGTGGGCAAGATGGAAACCATAGCCCAGGCCGAAGAGTTTCTCAAGACACTATAAACCACAATAATATTCAGTATAATGCAACAGAAGATAGTAATTCTCGATTTCGGTTCACAGACCACGCAGCTTATCGGCCGCCGTGTGCGTGAGCTCGACACCTTCTGCGAGATACTGCCTTACAACAAGTTCCCCAAGGACGACCCCTCTGTCATCGGTGTCATCCTGAGCGGTTCGCCCTATTCGGTGCACGACCCCGAGGCTTTTCAGGTTGACCTGAGCCAGTTCATAGGTCGTCTGCCCGTGCTTGGCATCTGCTACGGAGCCCAGTTCATCTCCCATACTCTGGGTGGTAAGGTAGAGAAGGCCGACTCGCGTGAGTATGGCCGCGCCCATCTGCAGACAGTAGATACCCACAATGCCCTCTTCAAGGGCTTTGAGCAGAACTCACAGGTATGGATGAGCCATGGCGACACCATCACTGCCATCCCCGAAGGCTTCGAGGTGATAGCCTCGACCGCCGATGTGAAGTATGCTGCCTATGCCAGCACCAAGCAGCCTGTCTGGGCTGTGCAGTTCCATCCCGAGGTGTTCCACTCGGTACAGGGAACGCAGTTGCTGCGCAACTTCGTGGTAGACATCTGCGGCTCACGTCAGGACTGGAGCGCCGCCTCGTTTGTAGATACCACCGTGGCTGAGCTCAAGCGCCAGCTGGGCGAAGACCGCGTCATCCTGGGTCTCTCCGGCGGTGTCGACTCGTCGGTGGCAGCCATGCTGTTGCACCGCGCCATCGGTCACAACCTCACCTGTATCTTCGTAGACCACGGCATGCTGCGCAAGAACGAGTTCATCGATGTGATGAATGACTACAAGTGTCTCGGTCTCAACGTGGTGGGCGTCGACGCCAGCGACAAGTTCTTTGCCGACCTTGCCGGCGTGACCGACCCCGAGCAGAAGCGCAAGATTATAGGCCGTGATTTCGTCGAGGTCTTCAATGCCGAGGCCAAGAAGATAGAAGGCGCCAAGTGGCTGGCTCAGGGAACCATCTATCCCGACCGTATCGAGAGTCTCAATATTACCGGCAAGGTCATCAAGAGCCACCACAATGTGGGTGGACTGCCCAAGGAGATGCATCTGCAGCTCTGCGAGCCTCTGCAGTGGCTGTTCAAGGACGAGGTGCGCCGTGTGGGCCGCCAGTTGGGTATGCCCGAGCATCTCATCACCCGTCATCCCTTCCCCGGACCGGGTCTGGCTGTGCGCATCCTTGGTGATATCACCCGCGAGAAGGTGCGCATCCTGCAGGACGCCGATGACATCTACATCCGCGGTCTGCGCGAGTACAAGGTTCGTCTCTCCGGCGAGGAGGCACGCAAGGTGCTGGCTGCCGGAGTGCCCGCCCAGATGACCGACGGTGAAATCGAGGTGTCGCTCTACGACCAGATTTGGCAGGCAGGCACCGTGCTGCTCTCTACCGTGCGCAGCGTGGGAGTGATGGGCGACGAGCGCACCTATGAGCACCCTGTGGCTCTGCGCGCTGTGACCTCTACCGACGCCATGACTGCCGACTGGGCTCATCTGCCTTACGACTTCATGGCTCGTGTGAGCAACGAGATTATCAACAAGGTGAGAGGTGTCAACCGCGTCTGCTACGACATCTCGTCCAAACCACCTTCGACCATCGAGTGGGAGTAAGCTCACCACTCACGTATCGCTATAGGGAAGCCCTACTGCTTATGGGCAGGGCTTCCTTTATCTACAAACCTTCAAAGACCTGTTGACAGACAAATGCAAAAGACCATTATCCTTACAGCGATGCTGCTCCTGTTGCCCCTGATGGCGATGCGGGCGCAGAACCGTACGTTCATGCTCATGGAGCAGAACCCTGAGTATGGCCAGCAGTACTGGTTCTCCAGTGGTGTGGGCAATGAGTTGGACTGTGACAAGATTAAGCTGCACTGGAACAATGACCGCTATATCACCGCAGTGGCCTATACCGAGAACGGATGGTCGGTGGCCATGAGCAAGGACTCCAAATTCAGCAATCAGTCTTACAAGTATTCGGGCGATTTCCCCCGTGACTGGATCAAGGAAAAGTGGGACGCTGGCTACTACATTACTGCCATCACTTGTAATCAGAGTAAGTGGTTTGTGGTAATGTCTAAGTACCAGGGTTACACCGATCAGAGCTATAAGCATGCCACGCTGAGCGAACTCAAGACCTGGTATGACCAGAAGCGTAGCGCGGGCTACTTTCTTACCCAGGCCACTTACAGCTCGGGCAAATGGTGGTGGGTAGTAACCCGTGGCACCAATATAGAGACTCAGGGCTATACTTGGGCTACCGACGGCGATGTGGGCAGCGAGGTGAAAAAGATTTGGAACAAGGGTTATCGCTTGCATTTGGTCGAATATGGCGGTGGACAGTATCTCCTGGCTTATGGCAAACTGAAAGGGCGTACTCCGCAGCAGTCATATAACATAGATTGTAACGGCGTGACGGCTTGGCTTAGCAAGAACTGGGATAATGGCATGAAGCTACACTATATAGGTGGTGGCAACCCGGAGAGCCAACCGTCTAACAATGTTGCTTCTAACCAGAGTAACAATGGCTACTCTACCACCTATCAGCCTGGTAACAACAGCTGGCGCGAGGAACTGCCTGGCGGTGGCTTTAGGCAGAACACCCGTCAGGCCGATGGCTCTATTATCTCTATTACATCTACTCCCTGTTTGTGGTGTCATGGCACCAAGGTATGTGGTATCTGTCATGGGCTCGGTGGAACTTACGGCCGTGCCTATGGTGGCATGTGGTATCCCTGTAAGAGTTGTGCCGGAAGCAAAGTGTGTCAGAATTGTCATGGTCAGGGGTATAGTACCTTTACCAGTACGGTCTATCCAGATGGCAGTGGGGTAGGGTACGACCAGAATGGGCGTGTCACCGTGACCGACGGTCGTGGCGGGGGCAGCGGAGGCAGTCGTTCGTCATCGCGCGACAACGGGCGCAGCAGCAACCGCCGTGGTACCTGTCCCAAGTGTGGCGGCACGGGCTACGACCCTGTGGCCCATCAGTACGCAGCTGGTTCGAGTATGGCCCCTTATCACAATTCGGGCGGCACTACCTGCTATATCTGCAGCCGGGCTACCGACCATTACCATTATCGCTGCCTGGAGTGTAAGCGACATTAAGGCGCCCTGCGATATTATAAGCGACAAGTGGATGGCGAACAGTCAGTGTCTATAGGCTGACTGTTCGCCATCTGTTTTTTGTGGATAGCTTCAACTGGATGGCGCGAGGGAGTGGGCTGCCCCATCATTTGAGGCGCGTGGTTATCTTTGTAGCGACAGGGGTTGTATCTCCAGATGCTTGTCGGGGCGTATGTAGATGTTGCGCACCAGCCATGTATGCTTCATCTCAGCGTCGTCCATCCATACGTAGGTGGTGGTGAGCGGAGCGGCAACCATCAGCCGGTTGGTGGCGGGGTCGGCAAAGGAGTAGGGGATGTCGCTTACGTTCTTCAGCGCCATCTCTATCTTGCCCTTGCGCGTGCGTCCGGTCTTCTCGGCGGTCACCGATGCGCGCAGCAGCGGCTCGACATACTCCTTGCGGCCGGCGAGCGTATTGTCGGAGTAGGCCACCGAGCGGCGGGCGAAGAGCGCTTCGCGGATGGCAGCCACGCTGTTGTCGCGGGCAAAGATGAGCGTCATGGGGCGATGGGCGCGCTTCAGGTCGAAACGCCAGGCGATGGGCCAGTGGCAGTCGGTGGCGCCGATGGGCGTCAGGTTGTAGTCGTAGACATAATCGATGGCGCGCGGGTAGAACTCGAAGTCGTTGAAGATTTCTACGCCATGTACGCGTCCCTTCTTGATTTGTCCGATGAGCCACTGCGAGAACTCGCTGTCCTTGTCGGGCCATCCCGGGTGGTTGGCGGTCACCCACACGCTGTCGGCCTGAGCCACTGCCAGCACACTGTCGGCCTGGTGGGCGGTCACGTCGTCGGTGCGGGGGAAGTAGCGGTTGTTGTCGGTGGTAAACAGGAGGTTGATGTGCCCCACGTCCTTGAAGTTGGCCCTCCACGCCATGCTCGTGAGCTCGGCGCCGCGTATCAGCGTGATGCCTCTGTCATCGGCGTCCTTCACCGCCTGCAGATGGGAAATGTTGCCGTCTGGGTTCTTATTGTATCGCGGCGTGGGCTGATGGTCTGTGAGTGCTATAGCGTCCAATCCCTCCTGATAGGCTTCCCAAACTCGGAAATAGGGAGCCACTCCACCGTCGCTCTGATGCGTGTGCAGGTGCAGGTCGGCCTTGATGGTACGGTAACCGAGTATGTCGGGAATGTGGATGGTACCTCGCTCGTGCGGATTGAGGTATCCCTGGAACGTGCGGTACTGGATAGTGTCTGTCTGGGCTATGCCCGGCAGTGTGGCAGCCATCGCGGCAGCCAGCAAAATCATTTTTTTCATGACATGTAAAAGGTTAAATGAATTATAGGTAAATGGCGGCTCCATCAGTGCGTGAGCTGCCTATGCCTGTTGGTGGATTAGCGTCTATTTTTTGTCCTTGAGCAAGTCGCGGATTTCGGTAAGCAGTTTCTCTTCGGCAGAGGGTGCTGGCGGAGTGGCTGGCTTTGCCGGCTCTTCGGCCTTTTTGCGTGCCAGGTGGTTGATGCCCTTGACTATCATGAATATACACAGTGCGATGATGACAAAGTCGAAGGTGGTTTGGATGAAGTTGCCATAGTTGATGGTGGCTGGCTCGAGCTGCTCTATACCCAAGTCCATGGTGGGCAGCGTCACCTTGAGGTCGGAGAAGTTTACGCCGCCTATAAGCCAACCTATTGGAGGCATAATGATATCATCGACGAGCGAAGATACGATTTTGCCGAATGCGCCGCCGATGATAACACCGACAGCCATATCTACGGCATTTCCCTTGACGGCAAACTCCTTGAATTCGTTGATAAATTTACTCATAATGTTGCTCTTATTATTAATAATGTGTATGATAACACTTGAATTTTGCAAAGTCGAGTTGTCAGTATTGCCCTCCACGGTTCCCAGCCTTATGAAAATCTCGGGCAAGATGCTTTTTTTAATTTATTTAATACTCGTTTCGACTGCAAATATAGGAAATAATTTGTACCTTTGCGCCTGTAATAAAGAAAATTTGCATCAGAGCAATAAAATATTTACATAACCCTTTTAATTAAGTAAAAGTAAAATGACTAAAATTGGTATTAACGGATTTGGCCGTATCGGTCGTTTCGTATTCCGCGCAGCTCAGACTCGCGATGACATCCAGGTTGTAGGTATCAATGACCTCTGCCCCGTAGACTACTTGGCTTACATGCTCAAGTATGACACTATGCACGGTGCGTTCAAGGGCACAATCGAGGCTGATGTTGAGAACAGCCTTCTGATTGTAAACGGTCAGAAGATTCGTGTTACCGCTGAGCGCAACCCCGCTGACCTGAAGTGGAACGAGGTTGAGGCTGAGTACGTAGTTGAGTCAACTGGTCTCTTCCTGACTCAGGAGAAGGCTCAGGCTCACATCCAGGCTGGTGCTAAGTACGTTGTTATGTCAGCTCCTTCAAAGGACGCTACTCCAATGTTCGTATGCGGTGTAAACTTCGACAAGTACGTTAAGGGTACTCAGTTCGTATCTAACGCTTCTTGTACAACTAACTGTCTCGCTCCTATCGCTAAGGTTCTGAACGACAAGTTCGGCATCACCGATGGTCTGATGACAACTGTACACTCTACAACTGCTACACAGAAGACTGTTGACGGTCCTTCTATGAAGGATTGGCGCGGTGGTCGTGCTGCTTCTGGCAACATCATCCCCTCTTCTACAGGTGCTGCTAAGGCTGTAGGTAAGGTTATTCCTGAGCTCAACGGCAAGCTGACCGGTATGTCTATGCGTGTTCCTACTCTCGACGTATCAGTAGTTGACCTGACTGTAAACCTCGCTAAGCCCGCTACATACGCAGAGATTTGCGCTGCAATGAAGGAGGCTTCTGAGGGTGAACTGAAGGGTGTTCTGGGTTACACTGAGGACTCTGTAGTATCTTCTGACTTCCTCGGTGATACTCGTACTTCTATCTTCGACGCCAAGGCTGGTATCGCTCTTACCGATACATTCGTAAAGGTTGTATCTTGGTATGACAACGAGATCGGTTACTCTAACAAGGTGCTCGAGCTCATCGCTCACATGAAGAAGGTTAACGGTTAATCGATAATCGTAGACATAAGTACAGGCCGTCCAGCATTGCTGGACGGCTTTTTTTATACCCTTGTGTGAGCCCAGGGGCATCTCGGTGGTAAAAATCAGGGCGATTTATTTTGTATTTTTATTGGTTTGCATTACCTTTGTAGCAGATAGACAGCCCTTTGGCCTTGATGAGAGGTGTAGTGTAAGCAGGGCGAAGCTGTCGCAGAAAGAAGCAAATGCAGAAGATGATTACCATATTGGGTCCTACGGCGTCGGGCAAAACCAGTCTGGCTGCCGCCCTTGCCGCGCGTATCGATGCCGAGATTATCAGTGCCGACTCGCGTCAGGTGTATCGTGGCATGACCATCGGCACGGGCAAAGACCTCGACGACTACCGTCAGGGCGACCGCGTGATACCTTACCACCTGATAGATATTTGTGAACCCGGTACCAAGTATAACCTCTTCCAGTATCAGCAGGACTTCCACCTTATTTATAATAATATAGTGGCGCGCGGGGTGCGTCCTATTCTCTGCGGAGGTACGGGTCTCTATATTGAGAGTGTGCTCAAGGGTTACGCCCTGTCGCCCGTGCCACAAAACCAGGCATTGCGTGATGAGCTGGCAGACAAGTCGCTCGCCGAACTCACCGAAATGCTTGAAGACCTGAAGCATCGCAACCATTCGGTGATGCACAACCGGACTGATGTGGACACCGCGCAGCGCGCCATACGCGCCATAGAGATAGAGACCTATAATCTCGAGCACCCCACAGACAACCGCACGCTACCACCCATAGACTCGGTCATCATCGGAGTGGACATCAATCGCGAGGAGCGTCGCCGCAAGATAACGCAGCGTCTCAAGCAGCGCCTCGAAGAGGGTATGGTCGACGAGATACGCCAGTTGCTCGACCGTGGAATCGCCCCCGAGAATCTTATCTACTATGGTCTGGAATACAAGTTCGTCACCGAGTATGTCATCGGCAAAACCAGTTACGAGGAGATGTTCCGCCAGCTGGAGATAGCCATCCACCAGTTTGCCAAGCGGCAGATGACATGGTTCAGAGGTATGGAGCGCCGCGGCTTTACCATCCACTGGATAGATGCCCTTGACCCCATGGACAGCAAGGTGGCACAGATTATGGACATAGCACATATACAGCCCTAATATAAATAATGTAGAGAAATGGCAGTCAACGAAAACAAATGGGGAGTCATCTATTGCCCCAAACACACTTTCCGCAACAAGTCGCGATGGGATGTCATCGAGCGAGTGTTGCGTGCCCATCGCATAGACTATGACTATGTGCACAGCGAGAGTGCAGGTAGCGTGGACAGATTGGTCAAGATGATGGTCAACAACGGTTACCGCACTATCATCATCGCCGGTGGCGACTCTGCCCTCAACGATGCCGTCAACAGCCTGATGCAGTTTGACGCCGAGGTGCGCCAGCGCGTCTCTCTCGGTGTTATCCCCAATGGTACGATGAATGACTTTGCCCATTACTGGGGTTTCCGTGAGGGCGAGGTTGAGCAGACTGTCGACTGGCTCTGTCAGCGCCGCGTGCGCCGGATTGACGTTGGCCGCATCAACTATCGCAACCGGCATGGCGAGGCTTGTCACCGCTACTTCCTCAACTGCGTCAACGTGGGACTTATTGCCGCCATCATGAATATGCGCAGTCAGACGCGCCAACTCTTGGGTTCGCGCACCCTGTCATTCATCTTCTCCTTTATCCTCATGATATTCCAGCGTCTGGAGTACAAGATGCGTCTGCGTATCAATGATGACAAGATAGAACGCAAGGTGATGACGGTGTGTGTGGGCAATGCCCTTGGCTACGGACAGACTCCCAACGCCGTGCCCTACAATGGCCTGCTCGATGTGTCGGTGGTCTATCATCCCGAGATTACCCAACTCTTTGAGGGATGGTATCTCTTCCTGCGCGGCAAGTTCCTCAACTCGCGCAGCGTTCATCCCTACCGCACGCGCGAGGTAACTTTCGACGAGATATCCCAGTCGCTGGTTAGCGTCGATGGCCGTCTGATGAACAGTCCCATGGCTCCCCTCAAGGTGAGGGTAGAGCAGGAGGTCATCAACTTTCTCATCCCCGAGTAGGCGATAACTCCCACACTCAGAATAACGCAAAGGCATGCCCTATATATAATAGGTGGCATGCCTTTGTTGGTATATTTCATCGGCGGAAATGACATCAACTCTCGGGCGGTTATCTATAATACTGCCGAATTTATTGTTTTTTTGCAAATAGTTTATGAAAAATTTGCTTATCTGCATGGAATGTAGTATTTTTGAATGAGCATAAGCGAGCGCTCGTCGCTTGCTTCTAAAAACGAACAACTATTAATTAAATCTTGACATAAGTTTATGAGTTATCTTAAGTTTGAGAAAACTCTTATGACTAACCTCGAAGAGTCGTTGCCAAAGGAGTTGCTACGCACCAACCGCTCGGGAGCCTACTCGTGTTCCACCGTGGTAGAGTGTAACACTCGCAAGTATCATGGACTGCTTGTCGTGCCCGTTCCCGAGCTCGACGACGAGAACCATGTACTGCTTTCGTCGCTCGACGTGACAGTGATACAGCATGGAGCCAAGTTCAACCTGGGTCTCCATAAGTATCAGGGCAACAACTTCAGTCCCAAGGGTCATAAGTATATTCGTGAGTTTGATTGTGACAAAGTGCCCACCACGCTGTATCGCGTCGGTGGCGTAATTCTGAAGCGCGAAGTGGTGTTCCAGCATTATGAGGACCGCATCCTTATCCGCTACACGCTGGTAGATGCCCACTCTGCCACCACGCTGCGTTTCCGTCCGTTCCTGGCTTTCCGCAGTGTGCGCCAGTTTACCCATGAGAATTCGGTGGCTTCGCGCGAGTATTTTCAGGTAGACAATGGCATCAAGACCTGTATGTATGCCGGCTACCCCGACCTCTATATGCAGTTCTCCAAGAAGAACGAGTTTCACTTCGTTCCCGACTGGTACCGCGGAGTCGAATATCCCAAGGAGCAGGAGCGTGGCTACGCTTCCAATGAGGACCTCTACGTGCCCGGATATTTCGAGATGAACATCAAGAAGGGCGAGAGCATCGTCTTTGCCGCTTCCACATCGCAGAGTAAAACCTCCGGTCTGAAGCGCTTGTTCGATGCCGAAGTCGAAGAGCGCACCCCGCGCGACAACTTCTTCCACTGTCTCGTCAATGCCGCCCACCAGTTCCATATCCATGAGAAGAACGACGACCGATATATCCTTGCCGGCTATCCTTGGTTCAAGAGCCGCGCCCGCGATACGTTCATCGCACTGCCCGGTCTCACTCTCTCCATCGAGGAAGACGAGTACTTCGATCTGGTGATGAAGACTGCCGAGGTGGCGCTGCGTGAGTTTATGGAAGGCAAGCCCATCACCAAGCATATCTATGAGATTGAGCAGCCCGATGTGCCCCTCTGGGCTATCTGGGCCATCCAGCAGTACGCCAAGGAGTGTGGCCGCGAGAAGTGTGCCAAGAAGTATGGCGCCCTTGTCATCGATATCCTCAAGTATATCGAGAGCGACGGCCATCCTAACCTCAAGCTCCACGACAACGGCTTGCTCTATGCGCAGAGTTCGCATGGCGAGGCCATCACCTGGATGAACTCCGTGGCCAACGGCCGTCTCGTTGTTCCCCGTACAGGCTACATCGTCGAGTTCAACGCCCTGTGGTACAATGCGCTGCTCTTCGGTGCCTCTCTTCTCGATGAGGGCAATGCCGTGCGCGAACACCTTCAGGCTGTTGCCGCCAATGCCAAGCAGTCATTCCTCGATACATTCCTCAATGAGTATGGCTATCTCTACGACTATGTCGATGGCTATATGGTCGATTGGAGTGTGCGTCCTAACATGATTTTCCCCGTAGCTTTTGACTATTCGCCCCTCAATCAGGAGCAGAAGAAGAGCGTGCTTGACATCTGTACCCGTGAACTGCTCACGCCCAAGGGTCTGCGTACGCTTTCGCCCAAGAGTGGTGGCTACAACCCCATGTATGTAGGTCCTCAGTCACAGCGCGACTATGCTTACCACCAGGGTACGGCATGGCCTTGGCTCGGCGGCTTCTATATGGAGGCTTGTCTGCGCCTCTATAGGCGCACCCGTCTGAGCTTCATCGAGCGCCAGATGGTGGGCTACGAAGACGAAATGTCCAACCATTGCATCGGAACTATACCCGAGCTCTTCGATGGCAACCCGCCATTCCAGGGCAGAGGCGCTATCTCGTTTGCCATGAACGTGGCAGAGATTCTCAGGGCAATGGAGTTGCTGGAAAAGTATTCATATAAATAATAGGAGGACCGCAAATGAAAGTTTTAATGTTTGGTTGGGAGTATCCTCCTCATGTATATGGTGGACTGGCTACCGCCAACTATGGTATATCTCAAGGTCTGCACGCCCAGGGTGATATAGAGACGATACTCTGTCTGCCCAAACCATGGGGCGATGAAGACCGCAGCGCTGCCAATATCGTGGCGATGAACTGTGTGCCTATCGCCTGGCGCGATGTCGATTACGACTATGTGAAGAACAAGGTGGGTAACATTATGGACCCCGACCTCTACTTCCGCCTGCGCGACCACATCTATTCTGATTTCAATTATATGCACGTCAATGACCTCGGTGCGATGGAGTTTGCCGGTGGATATCCCTCCAATCTCCATCAGGAAATCAATAACTATTCGATTATCGCTGGAGTCGTTGCCCGCACGTTCGATTACGACATCATCCATGCCCACGACTGGCTTACCTATCCCGCCGGCATCCATGCCAAGAAGGTTTCGGGCAAGCCCCTGTGCATCCATGTCCATGCCACCGACTTCGACCGTAGCCGTGGCAAGGTCAACCCTACAGTCTTCTCGATAGAGAAAGACGGTATGGACAACGCCGACTGCATCATGTGCGTATCTGAGCTCACCCGCCAGACCGTCATCAACCAGTATCATCAGGACCCCCGCAAGTGCTTCACCGTGCACAACGCTGTGTATCCCCTGCGTCAGGAGCTGGCCGATATTCCTCGTCCCGACCACACCGGAAAGGAGAAGGTAGTGACATTCCTTGGCCGCATCACCATGCAGAAGGGACCTGAGTATTTTGTTGAAGCCGCCAACCTCGTGCTCCACCGCACCCGCAACGTGCGTTTCTGCATGGCCGGTTCGGGCGATATGATGGACCAGATGATTTACCTCGCCGCCGAGCGCGGCATCGCCGACCGTTTCCACTTCCCTGGCTTCATGCGCGGCAAGCAGGTCTATGAGTGTCTCAAGGACTCTGATGTCTACGTGATGCCTTCAGTGAGCGAGCCTTTCGGTATCTCTCCGCTCGAGGCGATGCAGTGTGGCACTCCTTCTATCATCAGTAAGCAGAGCGGTTGTGCCGAGATACTCAACAACTGTATCAAGGTAGACTACTGGGACATCCACGCCATGGCCGACGCCATCTACTCCATCTGCCACAACGAGAGCCTCTTCCATTATCTGCAGACCGAAGGCAAGAACGAGGTCGACCAGATTACTTGGGAGAAGGTAGGCGCATGGATACGAGAACTATATGAGCGCACGCTCAATGGCAATAACTAACAACTAACAAACAACGATTATGAAGACAATTTGTTTATATTTCGAAATACATCAGATTACGCATCTTAAGAGATACCGCTTCTTTGATATCGGTACCGACCATTATTACTATGATGACTACGAGAACGAGCGCGATATCACCGATATCGCCGAGCGTAGCTACATGCCCGCCCTCAATGCCCTTGGCGAAATGATTAAGGAGCATGGCAAGGCCTTCAAGGTAGCCTTCTCGCTCTCGGGCGTAGGTATCGAGCAGCTGGAGATGCACGCGCCCCAGGTGCTTGCCAAGCTGCAGGAGCTCAATGACACCGGCTGCGTGGAGTTCCTCGCCGAGCCTTATTCTCATGGCCTCTCATCACTGGCCAATGAGGAGAGCTTCATCACCGATGTCAAGAAGCAGGTGGAGAAAATCAAGGAGTACTTCAACCAGTCTCCCAAGGTGCTGCGCAATTCCGGCCTCATCTATAGCGATGACATCGGTATGCAGGCAGCCAACATGGGCTTCAAGGGCATGCTCACCGAGGGTGCCAAGCATGTGTTGGGATGGAAATCTCCCCACTACATCTACCACTGTGCCCTCAACCCCAAGCTCAAGTTGCTCTTGCGCGACGTCAACCTTAGCGACGACATCTCTCTGCGTTTCAACAACAGCGACTGGGAGGGCTACCCACTCTTCGCCGACAACTATATCCGCAAGATAGCCGAGTGTCCCGAGGAAGAGCAGTTCTATGGCATCTTCATGAACCTCTCTGCCATCGGCGTGGCCCAGCCTCTGTCGAGCAACATCCTCGAGTTCTTCAAGGCATTGCCCGCCTGCGCCAAGGCACAGGGCATCACCTTCTCCACTCCTTCAGAGGTGTGCGTCAAGATGAAGTCTGTGGGCCAGCTCGATGTTCCTGATACTCTCTCTTGGATGGACGAGGAGCGCGATGTGTCTTGCTGGCTGGGTAACCCCATGCAGCGCGAGGCTTTCAACAAGCTCTACAGCGTAGCCGACCGCGTGCGCATCGCCAACGACCCACGTATCAACCAGGACTGGGACTATCTGCAGGCTACCAATAACTTCTACTTCATCTCCACCAAACCTTCGGGAGTGGCAGTGGATAGAGGTATCTATGCCAGCGCCTTCGATGCGTTCACCAACTATATGAACATCCTCGGCGACTTCATCAACCGTGTCAACAACCTTTATCCTGAGGACATCGACAATGAGGAACTCGAGTCGCTGCTTACCACTATTCGCAACCAGGGCGACGAGATAGAGCTCAAGGATAAGGAGATAGTACGTCTGCAGGCAAAGATTGAAAAGATTGAGGCTGCCAGCGAGAAGCTGCGTGAGCAGGTTGAGGCCAAGACCGCCAAGAAGGCTGCTCCCAAGGCCAAAGCTGCTGCCAAACCTAAGGCTGCCGCCAAGCCCAAGGCTGTGAAGGCCAAGGAAGAGAAGCCTAAGGCAGAAAAGTAAACCAAGCCAAGACCCTCGACCGCAGATAGCGGCAATAGAGGACCAACGGGTACCCTCATAAGTTAAGTGTGACGCACCTTGTGCGTCTGCCACAGAGCGCGAACCATCGTTCCCTCTATGCCAGACACATCAGGGTGCGTTTTTTGTATATCCCTTGCCACGCCTTGTTTCTTCGCTAATGCCGCGGGAGACTTGGTGGTGAAACTTGCCAGTAAAAAGGTAGGAACAGTCATCAATAGGGTAGAGGCAATGTAAAGCAGAATGGTAAAGGGTTGGAGTACTGTGAAGCCAACCAGTAAGCGGACGATATTGATGTAAAGCAAACCAGTAAAAGCCAAGTCTTGCCATTTTCATGTTATCGGCAGAGATTGTGATAATTACGTTTGTCCTTGATTTATACCATCTTTAGTCATGCCCTGATACACTCTGCTGGTTCGTATCGTATGTTACGAGCGTACGTACCTTATGTTACGAGCGCTCGTAACAATTGATACGAGTGTTCGTGCCTTTTGATACGTGCCGGCAGAGTTGCTGGCGGGTGTACTACAGATAGTCGCGCAAGTCGTATAGATGGTTTGCGACTAAATAACAAATAATTTGAAAGATTTCTGTTAAAACATTTGGGGAAGTCAAATATATATCCTATTTTTGCCATTATTATTTTGATTTCAACCATTTATTTTGAAATCACCCCGAGGTTGGTCGCATCCTGCACCAACCTCTTTTGCAATATCAGGGAAGCAAATCAGCACTTTTCTTACTTAAAATTTGTCATTTATAAAGAAAAATACTATCTTTGCAGCAATTATTAACAGTATTTACACAATAAATCGCAAGCCTATCGCCTACATTTACTCCAATAGTAAAGAAAGAAATAATGGATGTATATAGCAAGATGACCGATGAAGAGTTGGCCATAGCATACATAAAAGGTGATAATAATGCCTTCGATTTATTGCTCTCACGCAATCAGCAGAGGCTTTATTCCTACATATTGTTCGTTGTCCACGACAGCGAGATGGCAGAAGATGTGTTTCAAGACACGTTTGTCAAAGTCATTATGCGTCTCCAGTCGGGCCAGTATACCTCCTGCGGCAAGTTCTCCGCATGGATTATGCGCATAGCCCACAATGTCATCATGGACTATTATCGCGACCAGCGCATAGAGAGTGTGGTGAGCACGGTCGACAATGAGGACCTTTCTCAGATTGACGGGCGCCATGTGATAGTGCCCAATGTGGAGAGCCGCTATGTCAACGAGCAGGTTTATAGCGACGTTCGGCGCATGATGAACCTCCTGCCGCCATCGCAGCGAGAGGTTATCTTCATGCGGTTCTTTCAGGAAATGTCTTTCAAGGAAATCGCCGAGGCCACCAGCGTAAGCATCAATACCGCTCTTGGTCGTATGCGTTACGCCGTGCTCAACCTGCGGCGCATGGCCAAGTCCAACGGCATCACTCTACAGTTGGACTGACCGTCCAGCGGGCGTTCAGTCTCTTGACTTCAGGCTCAGTATGGTAGCCTCGGGGTCTTCTGCACCGAAGACATAGCTGCCACTTACCAATACATCGGCACCGGCTGCGACGAGCATCGGTGCCGTTTTTCCGTTTACGCCACCGTCTACCTCTATCAGCGGTCTGTGTTCCAGCCGGTCTATCATCTGTCTCAGTCTCCTTACCTTGTCGGTCGAGCTGGTGATAAACGACTGGCCCGAGAAGCCCGGGTTGACGCTCATAATCAGCACCAGGTCTACATCGGAGAGCACCTCCTCGACCATAGCCAGCGGCGTGGCGGGGTTGAGAGCCACTCCGGCTTTCATGCCGGCGCTGTGTATCTCCTGGATGGTGCGGTGCAGATGGGTGCAGGCCTCGGCGTGTACGGTCATCAGCGCTCCGCCGGCATCGGCGACCTGGCGTATATAGTTCTCGGGATGCACGGTCATCATGTGTACATCCAGCGGCTTCTGGCATACCGTGTGTACTGCCTTGATAACGGGCAGTCCAAATGAGATGTTGGGCACAAACACGCCGTCCATCACATCCATGTGCAGCCAGTCGGCTGCGCTGCGGTTTATCATCTCCGAATCTTCGCCCAGCTGTGTAAAGTCGGCCGACAGCAATGAGGGTGATATCAGTATCTCTTTGTTCATCTTATTCTATCATCAAGGTTTAATCAGTTCATACACACATTATATTTCCCATCTTTCATGTGGGCGCGCTGGCAGAGCCGGGCTATCTGTCTGATAAGTTGCAAAGTTTTTTCCGAGGGCTTCACCTCGTTAGGAGTAAAATAGTTCATAGGCATTTCTAATAGTCTTTATATTTGTATAACGCATCTTTTCGGTCTTTATTACATCCGCGTGACATTTTCTTTTGCTCAAAACTGTCACCTGTAGGGTCACGGTCGGTCTGGAGATGACCGCCACCGATACAGCCACGCGCGCGTATATTATAATAGGTATAAGAGGTCGGCTGAGGGCCTCTGTAATAAAATTGCGGTAAATCACAAATTTTTCTTTCAAAAAGTTTGCAGGCTCGTAGATTATCGTTATATTTGCAGCGTAAATAGTAAAGACAATGAAGAATATGGTATCTATAGCATGGTGGTGGCGTAACTCAAGATTGATAAAGTCGTGAGTCGCTCAGCCGTATAGATATCCCGTAGATATAAGAGAAAGGCCTGCCGTAACTTACGACAGGCCTTTTTTCGTAACCCCGAAATTTAGAACCAACACTATAAAAGACAAGACTATGGAGATGAAAGATTATTTGACGCGTGTGCTCCGCCAGGAACGGCTCAGCCGCGAAGAGACCAAGGACATCCTGACAGGCATCACCCGCGACGCCTATCCCGCCGAGCAGATTACGGCCCTCCTTACCGCCATTCAGATGCGCGGAGTGACCGTTGACGAGCTGTTGGGCTTCCGCGACGGCATATTGGAGACCGGCGTGCAGGCCCCGTTGGACTGCGACCGCTATATCGACGTAGTGGGCACTGGCGGCGACCGCAAGAATACATTCAACATCTCTACCACGGCATGCTTCGTCATCGCCGGCGCCGGCTACAAGGTCGCCAAGCATGGCAATTATGCCGCCACCAGTGTGAGCGGAGCCTCCAACGTGATAGCCCTTCACGGTGTGCGCTTTACCAGCGACCTCGACACCCTCAACCGTTCGCTCCACGAGGCAGGCATCGTCTATCTCCATGCCCAGCTCTTCGCCAAGGCCATGAAGCACGTGGCCCCCATCCGCAAGGCGCTGCAGTTTCCCACCGTCTTCAACCTGTTGGGGCCGCTGGTCAATCCCTCTCACCCCAAGGCCCAACTGCTGGGCGTAGCCAACCTCGACCAGATGCGCCTCTACGCCCAGGTCTATCAGCGCTTGGGCATCGACTATGGCATCATCAATAGCATCGACGGCTACGACGAAATCTCGCTCACCGGCGACTTCAAGGTGTCGACCAACCAGTATGAGCGTGTCTTCTCGCCTGCCGACCTGGGCATGCAGGTGGCTCTGCCCGAAGAGCTTCAGGCCGGAGCCACCGAGGAAGAGGCTGCCGCCATCTTCGACAGCGTGCTCAACAATACCTGTCTGCCCGCCCAGAAGAACATCGTGGTCGCCAACGCCGCCTTTGGCATCCAGGTTATGGAGCGCGGGCTGAAGTCTATCGACGAGTGTATCGAGATTGCCCGTGAGAGTATCGACAGCGGTGCTGCCCTCAATGCCTTCCGTCGTTTTGTAACCATCAATTCATAGTCGACATGAGAGATATACTGGAAGAGATAGTCGCCAACAAGCGCGAGGAGATAGCGCAGTTCCACCAGTTGCTGCCCATCACCACGCTGGCCACGCTGACCGAGAAGATGCTCCACATCACCGTGCCCTCGATGCGTCGGGCGCTCATGGAGTCGACTACCGGCATCATCGCCGAGTTCAAGCGCCGTTCGCCCTCGCGTGGCTGGATACACCGCGACGCCCGCGTGAGCGAGGTGGTGCCTGCCTATGAGCAGAGTGGTGCTTCGGCTGTCAGCATCCTTACCGACCGCAACTACTTTGGCGGCTACGACGAGCATATCCAGCAGGCGCGCTTCATGGGCGTCAGCCTCCCCATACTCTACAAGAACTTCGTGGTCGACGAGTACCAGCTCTTCCAGGCCCGCTATTGTGGCGCGTCGGCTGTGCTGCTCATCGCCTCGGTGCTGACCATCGACGAGTGCCGCCGCCTGATGTCGCTTGCCCACCAGCTGGGTCTGGAGGTGCTGCTCGAGATGCACGCCGAGAGCGAACTCGACTATGCTGCCCTCGAGCCCGACATGTATGGCATCAACAACCGCCACCTCGGCACCTTCACCACCGATGTCGACACCAGCTTCCATCTGGCAGAGCGTCTGCCCCATGATGCCTGCAAGGTGAGTGAGAGCGGCATCTCTTCGCCCGATGTCATTGCGCGTCTGCGCGAGTCGGGCTACCGCGGCTTCCTCATCGGCGAGACCTTTATGCGCGAGCCCAGTCCTGGCGACGCCCTCGCCCGAATGGTCGGGCAATTGAACAACCTCAGCAACAACAACCATTAAAACTATACAGACTATGATTATCAAAGTATGCGGCATGACCGATGCCGAGAATATCACAGCCGTCGAGCACTTGGGCGCCGACATGATAGGCATGGTGTTCTATCCCCAGTCTCCACGCTACGTGCAGATGGTGCGCTCTCGCGCCGGAAGCATGCCCGACTACAGCCGTGAGCGGCTCGACCAGCTGCAACGCTACCTCGACGATGGCGCGGCTCCCATGCAGAAGCCTGCCCACGTGCCCCGTGTGGGTGTATTCGTCGACGATATGCCCCAGAACATCGTGACCCGTGTCTACAACTACGGCCTCGACTATGTGCAGTTGCATGGCGACGAGTCGCGCATCACCTGTGACAACCTGCGGCGCACCATCGACCCCGACATCCGTCCGGGACTGCGCATCATCAAGGCCATCCCCGTGGCCGACGCCCGTGACATAGACCGCTGGCGCGAGTATGACGGCGCGGTTGACATGCTGCTCTTCGACACGCGCAGCGACAGCGTAGGAGGCAGCGGCAACCGCTTCGACTGGACGCTGCTCGACCGCTACGACGGCGACATCCCCTTCCTGCTCGGTGGCGGCATCGGGCCCGACGATGTAGACAGGGTGCGCGCTTTCCACCATCCCCAGTTTGCCGGCATCGACCTCAACAGCAGGTTTGAAACCCAGCCAGGCATCAAGGACATCCACTTGCTCCGCAATTTTATCAACGCTATACGAAATGAATAAGATAAACAGATTGTTTCAGGATAACACAGACCGTAAACTCCACTCGCTCTACTTCTGCGCGGGTGCCCCTACGGTCGACATGGTGCCCCAGGTGCTGCTCACGCTGCAGCGCCGTGGCATCGATATGGTCGAGGTGGGCATCCCCTTCAGCGACCCGCTTGCCGACGGTCCCGTCATTCAGGCGGCAGGCACCGTGGCTCTGCGCAATGGCATTACGCTCGACAAGATATTCAGCCAGATAGACAGCATCAAGGACCAGGTTCGCATCCCTTTGGTACTGATGGGCTATCTCAACGTGGTGATGCACTATGGATATGAAGCCTTCTTCCAGCGCTGCGTGGCTACGGGCGTGTCGGGGTGCATAATTCCCGACCTGCCGTTTGATGATTATCTCAATGTGGTCAAACCCATCGCCGACCGTTACGATGTGCGCGTCATCATGATGATTACGCCCGAGACATCGGCCGAGCGCATACGCCTCATCGACCGCCACACCGACGGGTTCATCTATATGGTGTCGAGCGCAGGCATCACCGGCGCCCAACAGAGTTTTGGCGACGCCAAGGTCGACTACTTCCGCCGCATAGATGCCATGCAACTGCACAATCCGCGCATGATAGGATTTGGAATATCCAACCGGCAGACGCTGGAGAGTGCCCAAGCCTACGCCGCCGGAACCATTATCGGTAGCAAGTTTGTCACTCTGCTCAACGAGACACGCGATGCCGACAAGGCCATAGACAAACTTAATGAAGCATTAGCCCAATGAAATACACAGTAGACAAAAACGGATTTTTCGGTCGTTACGGCGGAGCCTATGTTCCCGAAATATTATACAAGTGTGTGCACGACCTGCAGGATGCTTATCTCGACATCCTCGGCAGCGATGAATTCAAGCGCGAGTACCATCAACTGCTGCGCGACTATGTGGGGCGTCCTTCTCCCCTCTATTATGCCGACCGTATGAGTCGCCGCTATGGTTGCCGCCTTTACCTCAAGCGCGAAGACCTCAACCATACCGGAGCTCACAAAATCAACAACACCATCGGTCAGATACTCCTTGCCCGCCACATGGGCAAGACGCGCATCATCGCCGAAAACGGTGCCGGCCAGCATGGCGTCGCCACAGCCACGGTGTGTGCGCTGATGGGTATGCAGTGTGAAATCTTCATGGGCAAGACCGATGTGGAGCGCCAGCATACCAACGTGGAGCGTATGCGTATGCTCGGTGCCACGGTGCATCCCGTCACCACCGGCAACATGACCCTCAGTGACGCCTGCAGCGAGGCCATCCGCGACTGGTGCAGCCATCCGCGCGACACCTATTACCTCGTCGGGTCGACAATGGGACCTCATCCTTATCCCGATATCGTCGCCAAGATGCAGAGCGTCATCTCCGAAGAAATCAAGTGGCAGCTCCAGGAGAAGACGGGGCGTGACTATCCCGACTTCCTCATTGCCTGTGTGGGTGGAGGCAGCAACGCCGCCGGCACCATCTATCACTACATCGACGACGAGCGTGTGAGCATTGTCCTCGCCGAAGCCGGTGGTCATGGGGTAGACACCGATTACACCGCCGCCACCATCCAGGCTGGTACCGAGGGTATTATCCACGGTGCCCGTACGCTCGTGATGCAGACCGACGACGGCCAGATTAAGGAGGCGTTCACCATCAGCGCCGGACTCGACTATCCTGGCATCGGACCCATGCACGCCGACCTTGCCGAGCGTGGCCGCGAGCAGGTGATAGCCATCAACGACGACGAAGCTATCCGCGCCGGCTACGAACTTACCCGTACCGAGGGCATCATCCCTGCCATCGAGAGCGCCCATGCCGTGGCTGCGCTCAGTCATCTCCGCTTTCGTCCCGAGGATGTGGTCGTTCTCACCGTCTCGGGTCGTGGCGACAAAGATGTAGAAACATATCTCGCCCATAAGGATATGGCAGGCGAGTACGGAGATTTCTAACCCATTATCCGAACAGTCATTATGAGTCATACTTATAATTACCAGACCGTGTCGAGCACCATTCTTGCCGACCTCTATACTCCCGTGGGTGTTTACCTGAGTCTGCGCGGACTCTATCCACAGTCTGCACTCATGGAGAGCAGCGATTACCACAGCCACGATACAGCCCGCTCGTTTATAGCTATCCATCCTATGGCATCGTTTGCAGTGTCCCATGGCGTCGCCATCACCTCCTTGCCCGACGGTACCGTTCTCCGCCAGCCCCTCGACCTCGACCGCAAGGGCGTAGCCAAAGAGCAGGTGGCCCAGGCGCTGGGTGATTTCCTCGCAGCCTTCCATGTCGAAGGCGAGGGTAGGGAGTATTGCGGCGTCTATGGCTTCACCTCTTTCAATGCCGTGCGCTACTTTGAGAATATCGATGTGGTCGACGACACACAGCCCGCCAACGACGCCCCCGATATGCTCTATGTCATGTATCGCGACCTGATAGTCTTTGACCATTATTCCAACCGCATCCGACTGGTTACCCTCGTTCACGAAGGCGACTCTGTGGCTGCTGGCGGTAAGGTGCTCACCGACATAGAGCAGCAGTTGCGCCGCCCTGGCCAGTGCTACGATTTCCACACCGAAGGACCCGTCTTCAGTACTCTCTCCGACGAAGCCCATCGTGCCAATATCCGTCGCTGTGTAGCCCACTGTCTGCGTGGCGATGTCTTCCAGATTGTGGTCTCTCGTCGTTTCTGCCAGCGTTATAGCGGCGACGACTTCCGCCTTTACCGTGCACTGCGCAGCATCAATCCCTCGCCCTATCTCTTCTATTTCGACTTCGGCGGTTACCGCATTTTCGGTTCCAGTCCTGAGACCCACTGCCGCATTGATGGCGATCACGCCTATATCGACCCCATTGCCGGCACCACCCGTCGTACCGGCGACCCTGCAGAGGACCGTCGGCATGCCGAGTTCTTGCGTAACGATGCCAAGGAGAATTCCGAGCACGTGATGCTGGTCGACTTGGCGCGCAACGACCTCAGCCGCAACTGTCAGGATGTCAAGGTCGATTTCTTCAAGGATATGCAGTTCTACAGCCATGTCATCCACCTGGTGAGCCGGGTCAGCGGCAGACTTCTGCAGCCCCACTCCCCGGGCGCCAAGATACGTGCCTTCTTCGACACCTTCCCTGCCGGCACGCTGTCGGGGGCTCCAAAGGTGAGAGCGATGCAGATTATCAGCGAGCTCGAGCCCCACAATCGTGGTGCCTATGGTGGCTGCATCGGCTTCATCGGTCTCGACGGCGACCTCAATCAAGCCATCGTCATCCGCACCTTCGTCAGTCGCAATGGAGAGCTCTGGTTCCAGGCTGGCAGTGGCGTCGTGGCAAAGAGCAATGATGAATACGAGCTCCAGGAATGTAATAACAAACTCGGTGCGCTCACGCGTGCCATCAAAGAGGCTGAATCATGATGAAACAGACAGACAATAGCCACACCCCGCAGGTGTCGGTGGCTGTGATAGACAATTACGACTCCTTCACCTATAATCTCGTTCACCTCGTGCGTAGTCTTGGCGCACAGGTCACCGTCTTCCGCAACGACCAGTTTGACTTGCCCGACCTTGCCGACTATGACAAGCTCTTGCTTTCGCCAGGTCCAGGCATCCCGTCAGAGGCTGGGCTGCTGCTCGATGTCATCCGCACCTACGCCGCCACCAAACCTATCCTCGGTGTGTGCCTTGGCCATCAGGCCATCGGCGAGGTCTTTGGCGCCCGGCTTACCAATCTTGCCGAGGTCTTTCACGGCGTGGCGACCGAGGGTACCAATCTGCAGCGCGACTACATCTTCCGCGACCTTCCTCCACGCATTACCATGGGCCGTTACCACTCTTGGGTGGTCGAGAGGTCGTCTCTGCCTGCCTGTCTGGAGGTCACTGCCGAGAGCGATGAGGGCTTTGTCATGGCACTACGCCATCGCGACTACGACGTCCATGGCATCCAGTTCCATCCAGAGAGTGTGCTCACGCCCCAAGGCGCCACTATCGTCAGCAACTGGCTGAAAGGCTGAGCCCGTGACAGTCATCTGACCGATGGCGACCCCTTCGGCATAACAAAAAATCCGCATAGACTCACTATGCGGATTTTCTGTTATCTTGGGGATGCTGTTTACAACTTCACCTTGCGCTTGGCGCCCTTGCTCTCATTGCCTACGCGGTCGAGGGCAGTCACCACATATTTATATTTCTTTGTACCGCCGTCGTAGGGCAGCCGGTAGTAGGTGTCATAGGTTATCTCTACGATTCTGGAAGCGTCTGCCAGGTTTACTTTCTCGCCCTTGGCGAAGCGGTAAATGACATAGCGGCGCGCCTCGTCGCCCCATTTCTTCGCTTTGGGAGCCGACCAGTAGAGCATCAGACCGTCTTCCGTCCACGCGTCACCCACCTTGGCTGGCTTCTTGGGTGCCTTGCTGTCCAGGAAAGGCATATATGGAGGCAGAGCCTTTGACTTCCAGTATACGTTGCGCAGCATGGTGCCGTAGCTACCTATGTCTTCGGCAGCCACCTTGGCATACCAGAGCACGGTGCCGCTCACGTTGCGCAACTGGCGGTGCAGACTGAACTTGGCAGCCATCTGATGGGTGTTGGGGTTGGCAGGGTCGCTGTTCTGCACGGTGTTCTCGATGCTCTCGCCGATGTAGAGCGGACGGTTGGCCATGTGTTTAGCCCACCATTTGATGAGCTTTTCATAGTCTGCCAATGGATGACCGATGTGCCAATAGAGCTGTGGCACGCAGTAGTCTATCCATCCGTTGTTGACCCACAGCAGCACGTCGGCATAGAGTTGGTCGTAGTTCTGCAGTCCATTGGTGTCGCTACCTATGGGCGAACTCTTCTTGTTGCGGTAGATACCAAAGGGCGACACGCCAAACTTGACCCAAGGCTTGAGTTTGTGCACGTGCTCGCCCATCTCCTTGACAAAGAGATTGACATTGTAGCGGCGCCAGTCGCCACGGTCGGCTATACCATTATTATATAAGGCATACTCACGGTCATCGGGGATGGGGCGTCCGCCTTCGGGGTAGGGGTAGAAGTAGTCGTCGATGTGTATGCCGTCGATGTCATAGCGGCTCACGATGTCGTCGACCACCGAGAGGATATAGTCGCGGTTCTCCTTGAGTCCCGGGTTGAGCACATAGAGACCGCCATACTCGAAGGCGCGTTCAGGATGGGTCTTGAGGATGTGGTTGTCGGCCAGACGGGTAGGGCTCTTCATGCGGGCGCGATAGGGGTTTATCCACGCATGAAACTCCATTCCGCGGCGGTGACACTGCTGTATCATCCATGCCATTGGGTCCCAGTAGGGAGATGGTGCCTTGCCCTGCACTCCGGTGAGGTAACGGCTCCACGGCTCAATCTTACTCTCGTAGAGGGCGTCACATTCGCCGCGCACCTGGAAGATGATGGCGTTGGCGCCATCCTTTTCCAACTCGTCGAGCTGATGGGTGAGCATCTGCTGTATTTCTGCTGTCGATTTACCCAGATACATGCCGTTGACAAACTGCATCCAAGCGCCTCTGAACTCACGTTTGCCCCCGTCGGCATACATGCTGGTAGGAGCGAGCAGCCATAGGGCTGCCACCATTACAATCAGTAGTTTTTTCATTATTTGGTTTTGTTCCTCTGTTTTCTACTACAAAAATACGATGATTGTTGAGGATATCAAAATAATCGACGAACAAATTGTAAAAAAGCCTTTATCTTCCTTCACTTTTCCCTCTTCAGCACCATGCTGTGGCGCTATGGGCGTGTCGATTGCGTCTCTGTCGGGCACAAACGACAAATCCGCCATGACAGAGACATATGCCCTTGTCGTGGCGGATTGGCTGGTTTTCGTGACCGACAGCTTAGAAGCGGTAGCTCAGCGTAGCCATCACCTGGTTGCGGTCGTGGCTCACCTTGGTGGCTCTTACGATGCAGTTGTTTTCGGGGTTGGTGTCACCGTAGTAGCTCATGAAGGGGTAGAAGTCACCATTGGTATGGCTGTACTGGTAAGCCAGGTCGAGGTTGATGTTCTTGCTGGCTTGGAAACCCAGACCCAGAGTGAAGCGGTTGGTGGCTTTCCAGTTGGTGTAGTCGGTAGAGGTAGCGTAGCCCGAACCGGGAGACTCGAGCGAACCGTCGCGGAAGCCGTTCTCGTCGAAGACGGCAGAAACCCAGTTGTAGCCTGCGCGCAGAGCCAGTGTAGGCAGTGGCTTGAACTCGGCACCCAACTTGAGGGTATGCACACCCTTGAGCGTGCGCTCGGTATGGGCGTTCATCACGTCGTCGCTGCTGCTGGTGTCATAGGCGTCGCCGTACCATGGGTCGTAGTATGTGCCGTCTATCACGCGGTTGTCTATGCTGCCATAGTCAGAATACTCATAGGTGGCACCCAGGGCGAGGTAGCTGCCCACGGTGTGACCGAGACTCACGCCAAATTTCCATGGAGTATATATCTTGTACTCGTAGGTGCAGTAGTTGCGGATGTAAGCGCTGCTGTTGTTATCCGACAGGTTTCCGCTGTACTGTACAAAGCCGCTGCCGGCGTCGCCCCTCAGTTTCAGGTCATAGAAGACAGGGCTGTTGATGTACAGACCCACGCGGAAAGGCGAGCCGTCAATGGGCAGGAAGATGGCACCCACCTTGACATCGACGCCAGTACCGTCTATCTTCAGCCGTTCGGCAGAGGCACCGTTGGTGTTCTGCTCCAACTGCTCAAAGTAGGTACTGCTGGAGCGATAGTTCACATCATGTAAGCCCGCGGTGACTCCGAGGTAGAAGTTGTTGCTCACAGCGCCACTGATGTTGAAGTCGTAGACGCCGATGTAACCATGCTGGTACTGGCCGAAGTCAAAAGCCTGGCCGTTGTAGTAGTCCATGTATTTATTGCCCTGGTCGTCGGTCTTCTCGAGTATCTTCTTGTAGTTGGCATCAATGGCGTTCCAACCCCATTCGCCCACCTTGTCGTACTTGATGGCCGAGAGCTTGTTCTGTGAAGCCATAGAGAGCGCACCGCTGGCAGTAAGTATCTGGTCGAAGTTGCGGCTTTTGTGGTAGTTGAAGCCCACGTTGATGCAGGGCTTGCCGTTAATCTTGAGCGGAGCCACGATACCTATCTGGTCAAAGCTGGCATTGGTCTTGTGACCGCCGCTCACGCTGTGGCTCTCCACGCCGTTCTGCCATACCAGTCCGCCGGTGACACTCACCTGGGTACGGCTGAAGAAGCCTGTACCGGCAGGGTTGCTGGTCATCGTCGAGATGTCGGCACCCAGCGCCTCCATAGCGCCACCCATACCTACGTAGCGGGCGGTACCGTTGAGGTCGTTGCCGATGAGCTTGGTATCTTGATATGTCTCCTGGGCGGTGGCTGTCAGGGCAGTCATCGAAGCCAACAGGGCAAAAAACAAATTCTTGGTGTTCATAATCTTATCTGTTTGTTATAGTTTTCAACTGTGTGTTGGGGTTTGTGTTATCGGTGTCCGCCACCAAAGCGTCCGCCGCCACCACCACCGGTGTGTCCGCCGCCGAAGCCGCCCCCGCGTGAACCGCCAAATCCGCCGCCAAACGAACCAGAGGGCATCGAGGGCGTGCTGGGACGCCCACCGAAGTTATAGTTGTCCTGGCGGGTAGGGTTGTTGCGGTTGCCGAAGGTGCGGTTGTCGTAGGTACGACTGTTGCGACCGCCAAACGAGCGCGTGCCGTTCTGTCCGTATGCCACGCTGCGGCCCGAACTCTGACGCTGCGTCCCGCCCCAAGAGCGGTAGCCGGCATAACCGCCACGGCTGCCACTGTGGGTGACATAGATGCCGCCCCAGTAGCCCGGCCATCCCCAGCCATGGTAGTAGCCTGGCCATCCCCAACCTGCATAGTAGTAGGGATTGTACCAGCCATAGTAGCCATAATATCTGGGATACCAGGGGTCGTAGAACGGGTCGCCATACCATGGGTCATACCATGCCCAACGCCAATAGTAGGGCGAATATCCATAACTATAGCGGTAGCTGTAGAGCCATGGGTCGTAGTAGCCGTCCCATCGGCTCATGCGACGGCTGTAGGCAAAGTCGTCGTCGACAGCGTTGTTGCGGTATTTGGCCACAAAGGTAGTGTCTACATACGCCGAGTCGGGATAGACACCATTGCCCTGCTGAAACTGGATGATGTCGTTGCCCAGACTGTCATTGCCCAATTTCTGATAGTGGCTCCAGTATTTGCCACGACGGTTATATTCATCCACATCACGGTTGCTGCCCACATAGTATGCGGGCTCGGTGTCGGCCGAAGCCTGCGCCTTCTTCTTCGGGGTGAAATAGAGGTCATCCTGTGCCATCGCCGAGAGCGGTAGAGCACAGAGAAGCACTGCAAGAATATACAATTGTTTCATATCTCTTATTACTTTTAATAGCTATTCAGTATCTTACACTGCAAAATTAGTACCATTGTCACTGCAAAATTAAGGAAAAACCCTAAAGGATGGTAGGTTTTTCCCTATTAATTTATAAATTTGTAACGCAATTATAAAAGTTTAATCAATAGGAGTATATATATGAAGTATTTGGCAGCCCATTTCGAGATTGCTTGCATGGACGACATGATGCAGATTGCACGCGACCTGCTCATGGACGTGGCCGGCGAAGCGGGTTTTGAATCCTTTGAAGACACCGAGCGTGGCGTTGACGGTTATGTGCAGGAACAGCTCTTCGACCGCCAGTTGCTTGACGATGGTATAGCTTCCTTTCCGCTCGACGGAGTAAGCATTGTATATAATATTAATAAGGTGGAAGACCAGGACTGGAACGCTGTGTGGGAAGAGCAGGGCTTTGAGCCTATCGACATCGACCACCGCGTTGTGGTCTACGATGCCAAGGGCGAGGTGCCCCAGCACGATGCCGGCGCCGTGATGATAGGCATCGATGCGCGTCAGGCTTTTGGCACAGGTACCCACGAGACCACGCAGATGATAATCGCCTCGCTGCTCGATATGCAGCTCGAGGGCAAGAGTGTGCTCGACTGCGGCTGTGGCACCGGTATCCTCTCGATAGCCGCCGCCAAGTGTGGCGCCACGCACTGCATGGGCTACGACATCGACGAATGGAGTGTGGACAACAGCCGCCACAATGCGCAGCTCAATGGTGTGGATATGCAGGTGCAGCTGGGCGACGCGTCGGTCACAGCCACGCTCAACGAGAAGTTCGATGTGGTTCTGGCCAACATCAATCGCAACATACTCTTGGCAGACATGCCCGCCTTTGTCGGCGTGATGAAGGAGGGTGGGGCGCTCATATTGAGCGGATTTTATCCCTCCGATGCCGCCATGCTCTGCGACAAGGCTGCCTCCTTGGGTCTCACGCTCACCGCGCAGAAGAGCAATGGCGACTGGGCGTGCCTCATGTTCAGCAAGTAGACTAAGATGCTCCGCACCGGATGTTCCGGCAGCAGAGTGACCGATAATACGACCGCCGCACGGATGACCACTGGTCTCTGTGCGGCGGTCGTCGGTATATGTGCCACCACTGTCAGCCCGTAGCTGCATCGCCAAAAGTCTGCCGTGATGCTTTCTAAACACAATGCGTGGTGGGAAACGTGTAATTTAAGTCTTGCAACCATCATTTCATACTTGGAATTTCTAAATTCCAACTTTGAAATCATCGTGAAGATGGTCGCGGCAGAGTCGGCGTTATCCTCCTATGTGCTGAAGGTGCCCTCTACGCTGGTGGGGATACCCTCTACGCTGGTGGGGATACCCTCGACGCCGCTGGTGATGGTCTCGGCGCCGACATAGTGGCATGCGGCCATGACGGTCACGGACGGCAGGGATGTAGATGATAAAGATGTGGGGATGGCGCTGCGGTGCGATGTGCCGGAGGCGGATAGGGGATGGCGCCCATCAATAGGTATCTTCGTGACTGCCTATTGTGAGTTTCTTGAGGTCATAGTAAGAACCGTTGTAGACATTGAAGTCTACGGGACCCTTGATGCCAGGCAGACGGCCTGCATCGGTGTGTTGCCAGAATTTCCATGCACCCTTGTATTCGATCTTGGGCACATAGTAGTGGGCTATCCAGTATGGATAGTCGTCAAAAACAGGAGCGCTGAGATACTTCTCCTTGAACTTGTAATAGGTGTAGAGGATGGGCTTGACATGATAACGATCTTCCACGATATGCAGCCACGTGAGTATGTCGCGCTGGAACTCCTCTATCGACTTGTCCTTGGGCGCGTGCTCTATATCCAGCACGGGTGGAAGGTCTCCCTCTTCGAGCTTAACCTTCTCAAGAAAGTAATAAGCCTGCTGGCGGGCCGACGATTTGTTGCTCCAGAAGTGGTAGGCACCACGAATAAAACCATATTCGAGTGCATTGTGGAAGTTACTCTTGAAGTTTTCGTCCATGCGGCTGGCTCCCTCGGTCGACTTGATGATGACAAATCTCAGCGGGCAGCCTGAAATCATGCCTCCTTGCAGCTTGTCCCAGTCTATGTTGCCCTGGTAGTGGGATATGTCGATGCCGTGTATCTCGAAACCCTTAGGATATCTGGACTCGCCATAGAGGGCACGCCATCTGAAGCCAGTAGGGCCGACGAAGAAGTAGTAGAAAGCCCAACAATAGAGAACGGTTACCACGAGACCTCCAACCCAGAATGTCCAACGCGGCATGCGGTGATGCCAACGATGGGCACCACGCCGAGTGGCACCACGCTTGGTCTTGCTGTGGTGTGACTTGGGGGTAGTGATGTTGTGGGTAATCTTTCTCTTATCCATGTAAAAAATGCACCGGATATCCCTGGTTCAGCGCAGTGGCTGCTTCAGGACAATCCGGTGCATGAATATCATTCTAATTATTTACCAAGCTGTTCGAGCGACAGTGTGCGTGTGGTGCGGTCGCAAACTGAAGCGGGACCCCAGTACTGGATAGGACCGGGATAGACATAGCAGGTCTCCTTGGCCCACTCGTCGCGCTTCTCGGCGAACTTCTTGAAGGGCGCACCGTCGAGCTCTACGAGAGCCTTGCGGATTACGGGCTTCATCTCGCCGTTGCGGCGCTCCATGTTCATCATCATGGTGATTGGCACACCTCCTGCCTTCCACTCATCGGTGGGAGCGGTAGTGTTCTTGACGATGGCCATGTAGCCAGTCTTGCCGTTGGCAATCAGCTGAACGGCGCTTACGCCGAGTGCATAGCAATAGTCTGCGTCGAAGTTTGATGGAGCAGCGCAGCGTCCTTCATAACCAAAGAAGTGGTGGATAGCAGCAAATTTGCCAACAAACTTGCCCTCGTTCTTCCACTCAGCCAACTTGTCGGCTACCATGTCAGAGATGAGCTTCTCGGTCTCGATGAGCGATACCTGTACGTTTCCGTGGGGGTCGCGGTCGAGTGAGAGCTGGCGGGCTACGTCGCCGGGCAGTGTCTTGAAGGTTTCGGCATTCTCGGCAGAGAGATGGGCGAGGATATACTTCTTCTGCTCATTGGCCTCGAGGTTCTTGTACTCCTCACCGTGGGCAGCGAGCAGGTCGTTGAGCTCGTCGATGAGACGGCCGATAGAGGGGATAAACTCGATGAGGCCCTCGGGGATGAGGACAACACCGAAGTTGTTGCCAGCAGCGGCACGGTCGGCTACAGACTGGGCGATGCCTTCTACAATCTGGTTGAGGGTCATGTCCTTCTGCTCTATTTCCTCTGAGATGAGGCAGATATTGGGCTGTGTCTGCAGTGCGCACTCGAGTGCGATGTGTGAAGCCGAGCGTCCCATCAGCTTGATGAAGTGCCAGTACTTACGGGCAGAGTTGGCATCACGCTCAATGTTGCCGATAACCTCTGAGTAAGTCTTGGTAGCGGTATCGAAACCGAAAGAAGTCTCAATCTGGTCGTTCTTCAAGTCGCCGTCGATGGTCTTGGGCGCACCGATAACCTGTACACCGTAGTTCTTGGCAGCATAGTATTCGGCCAGAACGCAGGCGTTGGTGTTGGAGTCGTCACCACCGATGATTACGATGGCGTTGATGCCGAGCTCGCGGATAATCTCGAGACCCTTCTCAAACTGGTCTTCCTTCTCCAGCTTAGTACGGCCCGAACCGATCATGTCGAAGCCACCGGTATTGCGGTAGTCGTCGATGATTTCGGCTGTCAGTTCCTTGTAGTTGTGGTCAACGAGACCGCCGGGACCCATGAGGAAGCCGTAGAGCTTGTTCTCGGGGTTGAGCTTCTTGACAGCGTCGAAGATACCGCTGATGACGTTGTGGCCGCCAGGAGCCTGGCCGCCAGAAAGGATTACACCTACATTGATTTTCTGGCTCATTGCCTCATCGCCGGGAACAAACTCCACGAGGGGCATGCCATAAGTGTTGGGGAACAGTTTCTTGATTTCTTCCTGATCGCCTACGCTCTGGGTAGGCTCGCCTTCCTGTACCTTAACGGCACCCTGAAGACCTTTTGGCAGTTTAGGCTGGTAAGCAGCGCGTTCTCTCTGCAAAAGACTTTTTTTCATTTTACGTTTATTTGTTAGAATAGTTACCTTATTCAATTTCTGTGAGGCGCCCGGTTGTCCTTATGATAATGCCAAAAAGAATGGCGTCCTCAAAAATCGTTGCAAAGTTACTCATTTTCCATTAGATATTAAAGCAAAAGAGCAAGAAAATGACCTCGGGCTGTCTTTTTCTTAATCTGGCTCAACGACGGCAATGGTGGCGATAAAGACAGAAAAATGAAAAAAAGTGACCGAATATTTTGTTTTCTCTGCGATTTGCATTATCTTTGGCTCAAATATTACAACAACAATGAGTAGCAAACGAGACTTAAAGCGTGCGATACACAATGTATGCACAGCTCTTTTCGCCGAAGGAGTAGCAGCTTCTCTTTACGGCCCTGAGAAAAACAAGGAAGTGATTGACCCTATCTTCGCGTCTATTCTGGAGATACATTCTGACTTCACTCGTCGTGTGTCTTTCCCTGAACCGGGCATCAAACCGAAGAAGTACTACAAGTTTATCATTGATGAGTTCAACAAGCAAGTGGCTGAGATAGTCGACCAGCTCAACGCGCTACAATAAGGAGACAATGTTACAGCAATTAGCACGCTGGATACTGTATAAAAGGATGGGATGGAAGACAATAATTACTGTCGAACATCCCTCCAAATATATTATATGTCTGGCTCCCCACACCAGTAACTGGGATTTTGTCATCGGTCAGCTCTTCGGTCTGGCAGAGCGTCGTACGACCAACTTTCTGATGAAGAAAGAGTGGTTCTTCTGGCCTCTGGGTCCGCTGTTCAGACGCTTGGGCGGCATACCCGTATATCGCGACCGCAATACGAGCATGACCGATACGCTGGCGCAGGCTGCGAAGGAGCGCAAAGACTTCTGCCTCTGTATCACTCCTGAAGGTACCCGCTCGCTCAACCCCGACTGGAAGAAGGGCTTCTACTATATTGCCCTCAAGGCAGGTATCCCCATACTGCTATATGCGCTCGATTTCGAGCATAAAGAGATACGCTGTACGCGCAGCATCATGCCCTCGGGAGATATAGACGCTGATATGCGTGAGATAAAGCTATATTTCAAGGACGTAAAAGGCAATAAACCAGAACAGTTTAGTATAGGAGAGATAGATTGACAGTTAACTTTCACAAATGGTTGGTCATGGTGGCGCTGGCGTTATGCTGCGCCGTCAGTGTATATGCACAGGACAACTCGCTGGACGCTGCCACCGAGCGTCGGTTGAAGGACTATTTCCTCAACTATAAGCTCGAGGCTGCCACAGGCTATGCCCAGGCGCGCATGAAGAGCTACAGGATAGACAACCGCCAACGCATAGTGACCATCACCGCCAACGATGCCTTTGCGGCACAGGATTTTACGGCCAAGATGGTCTCCAAAATCTATCGTAAGGTGAGCCGTATTCTTCCCTCACCTTACGATACATATAAGATACGTATAGCCGTCAATGGCGTTACCATCGACCTGATGGTGGATGGTGATATGGCAGACCCCAACTCTATTGTCAGAGCGTGGGGCAATATCGATTATAAGGGCAATGCCTGGGTGCGCAATGTGTCGCGTCCCTTTGACATCAGCCGCGGTCTGGGCAACCGTCATCTCACGGTCTATGCCAGCCATGGCCGTTTCTACGACCAGAAGAAGGGGCGGTGGCGCTGGCAGAGACCCAGTCTCTTTGCTACGACCGAAGACCTGTTTACTCCCACCATCGTGGTGCCCTATCTCATACCAATGCTTGAGAATGCGGGCGCCAACGTGTTTACTCCCCGAGAGCGCGACTGGCAGCCCAATGAGGTAATCGTCGACAACAACCGCTCGTCGCTGGGAGCCAAATATGAAGAGGTGGGCACGGGCAGCCGTCAGTGGAAGGACACGGAGAAACCGGGGTTCAGTTTCCATGACGGCCTCTACTCCGACCACGAAAATCCCTTCATCCAGGGTACAGCCCGACAGGTGAAAACCACGAAGAGCAAGTCTAAGATAAGCATCATATCCTATACGCCCGACATCCCCGAGGCGGGTAGATATGCAGTCTATGTGAGCTACCAGACGGTAGAGAAGAGCGTGGACGATGCCGAGTATATCGTCTGTCATAAGGGGCAGGAGACACGTTTCCGCGTCAATCAGCAGATGGGTGGCGGCACATGGGTCTATCTGGGTACCTTCGACTTTGACAAAGGCTGCAACGAGTACAACCGTGTGGTCGTGACCAACCATGCTTCGCGCAAGGGTGTGGTCACTGCCGATGCCGTGCGCTTTGGCGGCGGTATGGGTAACATCGAACGCAACGGCACCACGAGCGGCATGCCTCGCGCTATGGAGGCTGCCCGCTATTGTGCCCAGTGGTCGGGAGTGCCCTATGCCATCTATAGCACCAAGGACGGTGCCGACGACTATGCCGACGACATCAACGTGCGTCCGCTTACCACCAACTGGCTGGCTGGAGGCTCGGTGTATATGCCCTACAAGGTGGGCAAGAATGTGCCGATAGAACTGTCGCTCGCCGTGCACAGTGATGCCGGCTACAGCTACAACGGCAAAGACCTCGTGGGGTCGCTGGCTATCTGCACCACAGGCAACAACGAGGGAGTGCTCAATGCCGGTATACCCCGCAGTGTGTCGAATACCTTTGCCAAAAATCTGCTTGACGGTATCTCTGCCGACCTCAAAGCCAAATACGGACGCTGGGTGGTGCGCTATCTCTGGGACCGCAACTACTCTGAAACCCGCAATCCCGAGATACCCTCGGCCATACTCGAGACGCTCTCCCACCAGAACTTCCCTGATATGGCTTACGCCCAGGACCCCAATTTCAAGTTTACCCTTGCCCGCTCGATATACAAGGCCATACTGAAATATACTGCCGCCCAGCACGGCACACGCTATACCGTACAGCCTCTGGCGCCAAGGAGCCTGCGCACATCGATAGACCGGCAGGGAAAAATCACGCTGACATGGGAGGCGCAGACAGACCCACGGGAGAGCACGGCGATGCCCTCTGCCTATGTGGTATATACCCGCAGCGGTGGGGGAGGGTTTGACAATGGCACGGTGGTAAGCAGCACCACCTACACCATGACGCCCCAACCTGGTACCCAATACGACTTCAAGGTGACAGCTATCAACGACGGCGGTGAGAGCTTTGCTTCGCCCATCGTGTCGGCCCTCTACAAGTCGGCAGAAGCCAAGACAGTGCTCGTAGTCAACGGCTTTGACCGCCTGTCGGCACCCCAGGTCGTCGACGACGGCCGCAGACAGGGCTTTGATCTCGATGCCGACCCTGGTGTCTCTTATGGACTCACGGCGTGGAACGGACGGCAGACCTGCTTCAACGTGAACCGTATGGGTGTCGAGAGTCCCACCGGACTGGGATATGGCGGCGAAGAGATGGCTGGCCTCTTCGTGGCAGGCAATGATTTCTCCTATGTCGCTACCCATACCTCGGCGATAGCCTCGGGGCATAAATATAATGTGGTGAGTTGTGACCGTGCTTCCATCGACGGCCGCAAGGTGGCGCTCGCCGATTACTCCTGTGTAGACCTTATCCTCGGCATGCAGCGCTATACCCCCTATGCTGTGCAGTACTACAAGACATTCACCCCGGCATGGCAAGAGATGTTCAGAGCCTATGCCCAACAGGGAGGGCGGCTGCTTGTGAGCGGCTCGTACATAGGCTCGGATATGCAGAACGACGCTGAACAGCAGTTCCTGTCATCGGTACTGCAGTTGGAGTATCATCCCGCCGACAGCGTCACAGCCGAGCCTGCCATCAACGGACTGGGTATGACGTTTGACATCGGTCGTCGTCTCAACCGTCATCACTACGCTGCCACCCATGTCGAAATACTCCACCCCCAAGGTCAGGCCTACTGCGCCATGCAGTATGCCGACGGCACCTCGGCTGCTGTGGCTTACGACGGGGCGGCCTACAAGTCGTTTGTCATGGGATTCCCCTTCGAGTGCATACAGTCGTCAGCCACGCGAAACCTGCTGATGCAGGGGATAATGCAATTCCTACAGAAACAATAATCAACCCTATAAGACTCCTTATTATGATGTATAAAATTCAAGCAAACCCCACGGGAACAAGAAGTATAGAAGTGAGCGAAGAGCATCTGCAGACCATCCGTAAATATGCGCTGCTCAAGAACCTCATCGACAGTACGGGTATCATCGACGAAAGCGTGCTCGACAAACTCAAGTTCACCTTGCGTGCCCTGCTCGAATCTGAGGCCGGCAAGGACAAGGCGCTGCTCGACCTGTGTCTTGACGTGATATACCATAACAATATGAAGGCTTTCGGTCTGCACCAGCTCACTCTGCTCTATATCGACTGGGTCAGCAAGCAAGACCAGCAAACAGAAACTGAATCCTAAAACAAGCCGCATTGAAAGAATACCGACTTACTGATTTCCTCCCAACTACCAAGAAGGAATGTGAGCTGCGTGGTTGGGATGAGTTGGACGTAATCCTTTTCTCGGGTGATGCCTACGTCGACCACCCCTCATTTGGCGCTGCCGTCATCGGTCGTGTGCTCGAGTCGCAGGGCTATCGCGTGGCCCTCGTTCCCCAGCCCGACTGGCATGGTGATTACCGTGATTTCAAGAAGCTGGGTCGTCCGCGTCTCTTCTTCGCCATCTCGCCCGGTGCCATGGACTCTATGGTCAACCGCTATACGGCAAACCGTCGCCTGCGTAGCGACGATGCCTATACTCCCGGCGGGCGTCATGGTATGCGCCCCGACTATCCCTCGATAGTGTATACCAAGATACTCAAACAGCTCTATCCCGATGTACCCGTGGTGCTGGGTGGCATTGAGGCTTCGCTGCGACGCCTCACCCACTATGACTACTGGCAAGACAGTCTGCGCCGATGCATCCTCTGCGACTCGGGCGCCGACCTTATCGTCTATGGCATGGGCGAGCGTCCTATTGTGGAGATATGCCGCCAGCTCGAAGGTGGTACCCCGTTTGACCAGTTGCGCTCCATCCCCCAGACTGTCTATCTCTGTCGTGAGGGCGATATCCCCGGTGGGGTAGGCGACGACGATATTGTGCTCCACAGTCATGAAGAGTGTCTGCAGAACAAGAAGGCTCAGGCTGAGAACTTCCGCCATATCGAGGAAGAGTCAAACAAGATGCACGCCCAGCGGCTTATACAGGCGGTAGGCAAGTACTGTGCGGTGGTCAATCCACCTTATCCGCCGATGACGACCGAAGAACTCGACGCATCGTTTGACTTGCCCTACACCCGAATGCCTCATCCCAAGTATAAGGATAAGGTTATTCCTGCCTACGAGATGATTAAGTTTTCTGTCAACATCCACCGTGGTTGTTTCGGTGGTTGCGCCTTCTGTACCATCTCTGCCCATCAGGGCAAGTTTATCACCTGTCGTAGCAAGGAGAGCATTCTGCGTGAGGTAAAGCAGGTCATGGAGATGCCAGGGTTCAAGGGCTATCTCTCAGACCTCGGCGGCCCGTCGGCCAACATGTATGGCATGCATGGCAAAAACCAAAACGCCTGTGCCAAGTGCAAGCGTCCGTCGTGCATCCATCCTCGTATCTGCCCCAATCTGAATACCGACCATTCCAAGTTGCTCGACATCTACCATGCGGTCGATGCACTGCCCGGTATCAAGAAGAGCTTCATCGGCAGCGGTGTGCGCTACGACCTGCTGCTGCACCGCTCGGGCGACGAGAAGTCTGACAAGGCTGCCCGCGATTATACCCGTGAGCTCATCTGTCGCCATGTGAGCGGTAGACTCAAGGTCGCGCCCGAGCACACTTCCGACAAGGTGCTCTATCAGATGCGCAAGCCGTCGTTCCAGCTCTTCTATGAGTTCAAACGTATCTTTGACCGCATCAACAAGGAAGAAAATCTGAAGCAACAGATAATCCCTTACTTCATAAGCAGTCATCCAGGTTGCCAGGAAGAAGATATGGCTGAGCTTGCCGTCATCACCAAAGACCTCGACTTCCACTTGGAGCAGGTTCAGGACTTCACGCCAACTCCCATGACCGTCAGCACCGAAGCATGGTATACTGGCTATGACCCATATACGCTTGAACCAGTTTTCTGCGCCCGTACCCAGCGTGAGAAACTGGCCCAGCGCCAGTTCTTCTTTTGGTATAAAAAAGACGAACGTGCCAATATTGAGCGCGAACTGCGTCGCATTGGGCGTGCAGACCTCATCGGCAAGTTGTACAGCGGCACGGGCTTTGCCAATCGTCATGCCGTCTATGACGACAAGGCCATCGGAAGTCGCCCGGATTATCCCCAGAAGTCCAGGAAGAAGAAACCGAACGAGAAAGCATCGTTCAATCCCAACTTCAACCATTCCGGCCAGCGTCCTAACGGCAGCAGGAAGAACAGACCTGCCGACGGGCGTAGAAACCATCGTCGCGACTCCTGATGGTGTGGTCGCGGCTCCTACGTTTACCATAATAACTATGTTGCAAACAAGACCTGCCACTCCTGCAGATATCGATGCCATCATGCTCATCATCCACGGGGCATGTGCCATCATGCAGGAGAGTGGCAATACCCATCAGTGGGTCAACGGTTATCCCTCCCGTGACGTTATCTGTCAAGACATTGCCCGTGGCGATGCTTGGCTCGTCACTGGAGATAATGGCGACGCCGTGGGCTACTTTGTCTTCCGTCCTGGCCCTGACCCCACCTATCGCCACATCTATCACGGCGCGTGGCTCAATGACGCCCCTTATCACGTCATTCATCGCATCGCCGGCAGACCTCATGTCCATGGCATCTTCGATGCCGTGATGCGTCACTGCCAGGCAGCGCAGACCGACCTCCGCATTGATACCCACCGCGATAACCATATCATGCGCCATCTCATAGCCAAATACGCCTTCACCTACTGTGGTATCATCCATACCGAGATGGGCGATGAGCGGCTGGCGTATCAGTTGGCGGCCACCCCGTAAACCCATACGCTGCCCGAGATGACCCCTGGCGGGCTGCGCATTATCGTTGTAAAAATAACAAGTAAAATGAAAATACTACGTCGCATTTTGACCTTCATCGCCTGTATGGCGGTGATAGCCGTGGTGTCCGTACGACGCGACCATCGGCTCTTGGGGTATGAGTTAGAAAACAAGGCAACCACAGCCCCTACTGATACGCTCACTATGGCGGGCGACACGCTGGTGGTGCACACCGCCATGCTCGCCCAGGATGTGCAGGGCTATGCCGGAACCACGCCGCTCGACATCTATGTCCTGGACAATGTGGTGGTGAAGATTGTCGCCTTGCCCAATGTCGAGAGCCCCGACTTCTTTGGCGAGGCAGTCGGTCTGCTCGATGCCTATAAGGGCAAGACCGTCAATGAGGCGCTGTCAGCCAAAGTCGATGGCGTGAGCGGAGCCACCTTCTCGTCTCAGTCGCTTATCTCCAATGTGCGCAGAGGTGTGGCCTATGCCTCCGCCCACAATGCTTCCGCAGCCGACGGTGCCCTGTCGTGGTCGCTCAAGACCATTGTAGCGCTCCTGGTTATCGTCCTCGGAATGACGGTGCCCCTCGTGGTACGCAACAAGAAGATGAGACTCGTCCAGTTGGTGCTCGACATCGTAGTGTTGGGACTCTGGACCGGAACCTTTGTGAGCTACACGATGCTGGTCAACCTCATGTCCAACGGACTCACCTCCTGGTCGCTCGTCGTTCCGATGCTCCTTGTGGTGGCAGCCTTTGTCTATCCCCTCTTCGGCCGCCGAGCCTATTACTGCACCCACCTGTGTCCTCTCGGTGCTGCGCAGGAACTGGCATTCAAGGTCCCAGCCCGCAAGCTCACCCTCAGCAAGAAGGCAGCCCACCGCCTGACCCTCTTCAAGGTCGTCCTGTGGAGCGTGCTCATGCTGCTCATGCTCCTGGGCGTAGGCTTCGAGTGGATGGACTATGAGCCATTCTCCGCCTTTGTCCTCAGTTCGGCCGGAGTCGTGGTGATAGTCTTTGCAGTAGTCATCCTGCTCACCTCCGTCTTCGTGCCCCGTCCCTATTGCCGCTTCATGTGCCCCACGGGTACACTGCTCAAGCAGAAGTAGGCCGCTCCCTACCCAGCTTGTACCGTCACGACGCGTCGAGCTGGGTGTGGATTTTTTTTGTCCAGCCCCACGCGTTTCCCCACCCATTCTACAATCATTATTGTTAGCATTATAGTTATTGTCTATGACAATATAGATAAATTCATTTGTTTGTCTATGATTATATGCCTACCTTTGCAAAACCCGATTATAACGAATAACAATAAAGATATGGAGAACTTAACAGACATTATCAAAGGCAGCCAGCTCACGCTGGTTGACTTCTACGCTACCTGGTGCGGACCATGCAAGATGATGCACCCAGTGTTGGAACAACTCAAGAAGGAACTCGGCGACAGCATCCGCATCATCAAGGTCGACATCGACAAGAACGAGTCTACCGCCATGCAGATGCGCATCCAGTCGGTACCCACGCTGATGCTCTTCCAGAGCGGAGAGATGAAGTGGAGACAGAGCGGAGCCATGTCGCTCGTCGACCTCAAAGCCACCATCGCCAAGTATCAATAGACTATTCACCCGCCAACCCTTACCGCTATGACGACCCAACCCCCGAGATATATTATAATAGGTGGAGTGGCCGGAGGAGCCACTGCCGCCGCGCGTATACGTCGCCTGACCGAGAAAGCAGAGATTATCCTCATCGAGAAAGGAGCCTATATCTCTTATGCCAACTGTGGACTGCCTTATTACATAGGCGGTGTCATCGCCGACCGTGACCGTCTGTTTGTGCAGACGCCCGAGTCGTTCGGCCGCAGGTTCAATATAGATGTGCGCACACTGAGCGAGGTCATCGCCATCGACCCCTCCAGCCGCCAGGTGACCGTGCGCACCGCCGACGGCAGCCAGTATGTCGAGTCTTACGACAAGCTCCTGCTTTCTCCCGGTGCCTCGCCAGTGGTGCCGCCGCTGCCGGGCATCGACAGCGAGGGCATCTTCACGCTGCGCAATGTGGCCGACACCGACCGCATCAAGTCCTATATGACCGACCACGATGTGAAGCGTGCCGTCATCGTGGGTGGAGGGTTCATAGGACTCGAGATGGCCGAAAGCCTCATGCACGCCGGAGCCCATGTGGCGGTGGTCGAGATGGCCAACCAGGTGATGGCGCCCATCGACTATTCGATGGCGTCGCTCGTCCACGAGCATCTGCAGCAGCAGGGCGTGCAACTCTATCTGGAGCAGGCTGTCGACGCCTTTTCGCGCCACGACGGCTCGCTCACCGTACACTTCAAGTCGGGCGTCAGCCTCCAGGCCGACATGGTGCTGCTCAGCATCGGCGTGAGGGCCGAGACCCGACTGGCCCAGGCTGCCGGCATACGTCTGGGCGAGATGCGTGGCATCTGGGTCGATGACTATCTGCAGACCTCGGTCCCCGATGTCTATGCCGTGGGCGACGCCATCGAGTTTCCCCATCCCCTTACGGGCAAACCCTGGCTCAACTTCCTCGCCGGACCCGCCAACCGACAGGCGCGTATCGTGGCCGACAATATGGTGATGGGTAACAAGGTGAAGTATGAAGGCTCCATAGGCACCTCGATAGCCAAGGTGTTTGACCTGACCGTAGCCTCGACCGGACTGCCTGCCAAGCGGCTCAAGACGATGGACATCCCTTACCTCTCTGCCACCATCCACAGCGGCGCCCATGCCGGCTACTATCCCGGCAGTCTGCAGATGGACATCAAGATTACCTTCTCGCCCACCGACGGCAAGCTCTATGGCGCGCAGATAGTGGGCTACGATGGCGTCGACAAGCGCATAGACCAGTATGCCCTCGCCATCAAGCAGGGAGCCACCGTCGCCGACCTTACCCGTCTGGAGCACGCCTACGCGCCGCCCTTCTCGTCGGCCAAAGACCCCGTGGCCATCACGGGCTATGTGGCTGGCAATATACTCAGTGGCAAGATGTCGCCACTCTACTGGCGCGAGTTGCGCGATGCCGACCTCACGGGCGTGACCCTCGTCGATGTGCGTACGCCCGACGAGTATGCGCTGGGCACCATCGACGGCGCCGTCAATATACCGCTCGACGACCTCAGAGAGCGTATGGACGAAATCCCAACCGGCCGTCCGGTGTGGCTCTTCTGCGGCATAGGACTGCGCGGGTATCTCGCGTCCAACATACTCAAGGACAATGGCTACGCCGAGGTGCGCAATCTGATAGGCGGACTCAAGACCTATCGTGCCGCCACCGCCCGTATAGCCCCTCCTGTGGGCTTCGCTGCCGCTGGAGATAGCGCATCGCCCACCGAGGCAGCCTCTGCCGAGAAGGCGGTGGTGCGCATCGACGCCTGCGGCATCCAGTGCCCCGGCCCCATCCTCCGCCTCAAGCAGGCCATCGACACCCTCGCCCCCGGCGACAGACTCGAGGTGACGGCCACCGATGCGGCGTTCCCACGCGATGCCGAGGCATGGTGCCACACCACGGGCCACCGCTTCCTGGGCCGACGTGCCGAGGGCGGAGTCTATACCGCGCTGATAGAGAAGTCTACCGCCTGCGCCGTAGAGTCTGCCCGCTCTCTGCCCACCGGTCAGGGCAAGACCCTCATCCTCTTCAGCGACGACCTCGACAAGACGCTGGCCACCTTTGTCCTCGCCAACGGAGCCGCAGCCACGGGCCCCAAGGTGAGCATCTTCTTCACCTTCTGGGGGCTCAACGCCATCAAGAAGGCGCACAAACCCAAGGTCAGCAAAGACCTCTTCGGGCATATGTTCAGTTGGATGCTGCCTTCCGACTCCACCCGTCTCGCCCTCTCCAAGATGAACATGATGGGCATCGGCGCCAGAATGATGCGCCACATCATGACTCGCAAGGGCGTAGACTCGCTCGAGTCGCTGCGGCAGCAGGCCATCGACAACGGTGTGGAGTTCATAGCCTGCCAGATGTCGATGGATGTGATGGGCGTGAAGCGCGAAGAACTGCTCGACCATGTCACCGTGGGCGGAGTGGCCACCTATATGGAGCGCGCCGACCATGCCAATGTCAATCTGTTTATCTGAGCCTATGAACTTGCAACAGTTAAGATACATTATCGCCGTCAACCGCTTTCGCAACTTTGCGAAGGCGGCTGAGTCGTGCCATGTCTCTCAGCCCACGCTCAGCGCCATGCTGCAGAAGTTGGAGGAAGAGCTCGACACGCGCATCTTTGAGCGCACCAATCGCAGCGTGGTGCCCACGGCGGCAGGAGAGAAGATAGTGCGCCAGGCAGAGAACGCTCTGGCAGAGATAGGCCGCATCGCCGAGATTGTGGCCGAGGACAAGGGGCGCATAGGCGGAGAGTTTGCGCTCGCCGTGGGCCCCACCATAGCGCCCTACATCCTGCCCCGGTTTATCCGCCATTATCGCGAGATGTTTCCCTCGGTCCAGCTGTCTATCCAGGAACTCAAGGCCGACCACATGGTCGACGTCCTGCTGCGTGGTCAGCTCGACGCCGGCATCGCCATTTCGGGCAACGTGCGCGATGGAGTGCTCGAGATACCCCTCTACACCGAGCGGTTCTATGTCTATCTGGCAGAGAGTTGCTGGCGCAAGCTACCCGTCTTCAAGCCGTCCAATCTGGAGCACGAGAACATGTGGGTGATGCGCGATGCGCAGTGTCTCCGCGACAGTGCGTTCTCGTTCTGTAAAGCCCGCACCAAGGGCAACCACATCTACGAGGCTGGCAGCATAGACACGCTGGTGCATATCGTCGACGAGAACGGCGGGTTCACCATTGTGCCCGAGATGCACTTGCCCCTGCTCAGCGACAAGCAGCGCCAGAACGTGCGGCCCATCGATGGCGACTATCTCTCGCAGCGCCGCGTGTCTCTCTACATCAGGGCCGACTACATCAGGCAGCGCATGCTCAATACCGTGATCGATGCTCTCAAGCAGTTTATGCCCCCAGGCATGCTCGGCGAGGGTATCGTCAAGTATGGCATCAAGCTGTAGGCTCGCCGCCACCATCCATCCCGTCTTTCAGCTCGCCGCAAGGGAGGTACAGACCGACACCACTCGGCCGACCACCCTTGCGGCGCTCCCGTTTATGGGCGTCGTGTACAGGGGCGGGGTGATGGCTGGCGAGTGCTGGATGGATGCGGATTGGGGTAGGGCGGATGCGGATGAGGGCAGGTCTGATGTAGACGTGGGACGTGTTGATGTAGACGAGGGCGGGAGGAATGTTGTAGTGGGCAAGGCGCATGATGTAGTGGGTAGGACGGGTGTTGTAGACGGCAGAACGGCGGTTGAAGAGGGTGTGGCAGTGGTGGCTGCCGTCATTTCACCCATCTTCCCCGAGTGCCTCTACAAGTAGACTTCAAACTCTGAAACAGAAAAATACAACCGCGAAATAATCATATCACGCTGCGAAACGATTAAATCAAACCCCGATTTCCCCTTTATCGCCATCTCCGCGATATTCCCCGTCATTCCCTCCGCTTTGTCCCTCAGTCTCGAGCGGCTCACGTTGATCGCCTAATGGCCGAAATGACATTTTGCAGTCATAAGTATAATGCACCAAACTACATTTTTCATCCCACTTCTTCGTTTTTTATCAAAAAAGGCTATAACTTTGAAGCACAATACCCCAAGGTGCGCCACCAAGCTACGAAGGCTAATGACGCACGATACATATCACGCCACTATCATCTTTATCATACAACTATGCCACACACGAATATCCCAACTGGAGTCTATGACCAGATTATCAATCGCCTCTTTCAGCAGAAACTGAACGAGGTAGATTCCCACCGTTTCTATATTGGCAAGAAGCCGATAGGCAAAGATGATGCTGTCAATATACTCAGCAAGTATTTGCAGCACCTTATTGAAATCGCGTTTATAGGATGCCCCGAAGACCTTGGGACGGACAGATATACCGACTTCGTCAATTCGGTTATCAAAACCTTGGGTAGAGAGTTCAATGTAGATGACTCCGAACTTGACCTGATTGATGCTCAGAAGAATATACTTACAGCCGTCGTAGACCGGACTAACTGCGAATATCCTGATATCGAGAAGCATCTCAAGGCCATTACGCCTATTACTTCTATAAGCCGTAGCGCCCTCTTCTTCGGTGGTGGCAGAGGTCGTGTAGATATGGAGAGTGAGTTGAATCGCGAAATTCTCTGTGCCGATGAGATATGTTGGGTGGTTTCCTTTATCAAGACAAGTGGTCTAAACCTGCTTTGGAACAGTCTGAGGAAGTTCACCAGTGCAGGGAAACGGCTGCGTATCATCACGACGACATATACGGGCGCTACAGATTACGATGCCATAGCCCGTTTGGCCACTCTGCGTAACACCGAGATAAAGATTTCGTATGATGGAACGCAGGACCGCCTTCATGCCAAGTCTTATATATTCCTCCGGAATTCTGGCTTTCATACTGCCTATATAGGTTCGAGCAATCTCTCTCATTACGCCTTGAAAGACGGTAAAGAATGGAACTTCAAAGCCACCCAGTTTGAGTTGCCTCAGGTAGTAGAAGAGGTGCGCAATTCATTTGAAAGTTATTGGCGTGATGATACATTTGAAGATTTCGTGCCTGGTGTAAGCGACGAAAGACTGAAAAGAGCCTTAGGGGCAGACTGGGATGCTCCTTTGCTCGACTTCTCGGCTCTTGACCTGATGCGTGCGAAAGACTATCAGCAGGAAATTCTGGAGAAACTGGATGTCGAACGCCATGTACATGGGCATTACCGCAATCTCGTGGTGGCTGCTACGGGTACAGGAAAGACGGTGATAGCAGCCTTCGACTTCAAACGCTATCGTGCGAAGCATCCCGATTGTCATTTCCTTTTCCTCGCTCATCGGCAGGAGATACTGCGACAGGCTATGCAGACTTTCCGCGTTGTGCTCGAAGATCCCAACTTCGGCAGTGTGTGGGATGGCAACAACGAACCGTCCAGCTACCAGCATGTCTTTGCGAGCAAGGACACCTTGCGTAATCGTTTGGACAGTCTGCAACTCACAAAAGACTATTATGACTATATGGTCGTCGACGAGGTGCACCATATTATAGCACCGACATACGTCAAATTGATGACCAACTTCACTCCCAAGATATTACTTGGCTTGACTGCGACCCCCGAACGAACCAACGACCAGGAAGATATCACCATATACTTTGATGGTCACATCTCGGCGGAAATTCGTCTGCCTGCCGCTCTCAATGCAGGTCTGCTCGCACCTTTCTATTATTATGGAATTCCTGACAATGTAGACCTCTCGGAGGTGAAATGGAGTGGACATGGTTATGATGTTGCCGAACTTTCACGCATTTATACGCAGAACGATTATCGCACCGGTCTTATCTTGAAGAAAATGCAGCAGTATATCGGGAACAGCCGCTTGAACAAGGTGCGGGCGCTATGTTTCTGTGTGGATAAGAACCATGCCAAGTTCATGAATGCCAAGTTTACGTTGGCAGGATTGAAAACGAATGTGCTTACAAGTGATGACAATGACTATCATCGCAAACTTGTGAGGAAGCAACTTCAACAAGGTCGCATCAATTACCTCTTTGTGGTTGACCTCTTCAATGAGGGCGTCGATATACCCGAGATTGACACCATCCTCTTTCTGCGTCCTACCGAGAGTGCTACCGTATTTATCCAACAGTTTGGTCGCGGGCTTCGTCTGCATAGTGGCAAGGACCATCTTACGGTCCTTGACTTTGTGGGTCATTCGCGTGCCGAGTTCAGTTATAAAGAGCGCTTTGAGGCCCTGATCGGCCGGCGCTCGCGGAATATAAAGGATGAGATTGAAGGTGGATTCTCCAATGCTCCTATAGGTTGCAAGATTATTCTGGAAGAAAAGGCCAAAGAGGAAATCATCGCTAATATTGATGGCTACTTGCGCAGTCTGAACCGCAGTCGTGTCGTCAAGGAAATATTGGCCTACCACAAGACCTGCAAGGGTAACTTCTCGCTCAAGGGCTTTCTGGCTTACAGCCATGTGCCATTTCATAAGGTGTATGGTGCCCTGACGTGGGGCGAATTGTGCCAATTGGCGGGTGTGCAGGAATCGGTGTCTGTGCACGCAGGGCAGATTAAGTATGCAGTGACCAAGAAATGGCTTGCTACAGATTCGTTCTCATACTTCACTCAGCTGTTGCGCTTTGCCGATTGTGGATTCAAATGTAATACAGAGGAATTCTCTGAACAGGAAAAGCGTTGCGCAGTGATGCTCTACTATGACTTGTATGACAAGGCGGGTAATTATGACGGTATCTGTACAATGTTTGACGACCTGGCTTCCGATAAATTGTTTGTTCAGGAATTCAAGGAGGTCGTCTCTTATCTGCGTGACAGATGCTCTGCACCGGAAAAAGTTGACAATTCAGTGTATAACGAATGGAATCCACTGCATCTGCATGGGGTATACACTAAAGCGCAGATACAGGCGGCACTCGGACTATCAACGATAGACCGCAAGTCGCCTTCGCGGGAAGGCATGGAGCGCCTGAAAGATATAAAACTCGAGGCGATGTATGTGGATATTATCAAAAAGCGCGAAGAGGGTTCTCTGACTGCATATAAAGATTATGCCCAAAACCGTGAGTTTTTCCATTGGGAAACCCAGAATCGTGTGCGTGAGGGGAGTCGCGAGGCAGAGGCATACCGTAATGGCGAGAATAACATGCTCCTGTTTGTAAGGCAACAGGTGGAACATCCGGATTATGGTTGCAGAATGGGATTTACCTATCTTGGTCAGGTCACAATGGAGAGCATCGAGGGTTCTAAACCCATGCAGATAGTGTGGCATCTCGCCACGCCTATGTCTGAATCGACTTACGCCTTTGCGAGTCAATATAAAGCTATAGGATAATGCAGCGTATGGATAAGAGAAAATATATTGAGGTGGTGGCAGCCATTATCTGTGATGGCGGCAGGGTCTTTGCCACGCAGCGTGGTTATGGCGAATGGAAAGACTGGTGGGAGTTTCCCGGCGGGAAGATGGAGCCGGGCGAAACGCCTGAAGCGGCTCTGTGTAGAGAAATTAGGGAGGAACTGGCAACGAGGATAAGCGTCGGCGAACGGCTCACAACGGTCGAATATGATTACCCGAAGTTTCATCTGACCATGCACTGCTATCTCTGCACAGTGATGAGTGGTGAGTTGACGCTGCTGGAGCACGAGGCGGCAAAGTGGCTCGGGCTGGGTGAACTCGACTCGATGAGGTGGTTGCCCGCCGACGAACTGGTGATAGAACGGCTGAAAGCGAGGGCTGTGGAGGGCGAGACAAGATGAGATACTCAGAAAGCGAACTTGGCGGCAAGAGCATGTAAAAGAGTGGGAAAGTGAATCAGGGGCAATGGCAGACAAACTGACAAAGGAGCAGCGCCGTCACTGTATGGCACAGATACGGGGAAAGGGCACCAAACCAGAGATGGTAGTGAGGAAATTCCTCTTTGGCCGTGGCTTCCGCTACAGGCTCAATCATCCGTGGCTGCCCGGACACCCCGACATCGTGCTGCGCAAGTATCGCTCGGTCATCTTTGTCAACGGCTGCTTCTGGCATGGCCATGAGGGCTGCCGCTATTATGTGGTACCCAAGAGCAATACCGAATTCTGGAAGGCGAAGATAGCGCGCAACCGCACCCGCGACATAGAAGAGCAGCGCCGTCTCGCCTCGATGGGATGGCATTGTATCACCGTGTGGGAGTGTCAGTTGAAGCCAGCGGTGAGAGAACAGACACTGGAGTCGCTGGCGTACACTCTCAACAGGATATGGCTCAACGACCACAGCGTAAGGAAGTATGAATTGGATGAGGAGGCACCGGGCATGGTGGCCGAAGATGGCGAGCCTGAATAGGAAGATAGTGACGCAGGCGATATAGGCCCCGAGCGGCGGCGCGGCGATAAGCTCCGTGCCCATAAACGAAAAAACCGAGAAGCCCATGGTGTGGACTTCTCGGTCGAAGTGGCTTTGTGTTCCCTGTCTTGAGCCTCTTGTCGGATTCGAACCAACGACCCCGAGATTACAAATCACGTGCTCTGGCCAACTGAGCTAAAGAGGCGGGTGGGCAAGCGATTCTTATCGCGCCGCTACAACCTATTACCCTTGCTATGTTCCCATCCTGGGGGATTCACAGGGAGCTGGCCGTAAGAGACTTGCCCATTTTGCGGATGCAAAGGTACTACTTTTCGTGCTAAATCAAGCATGAAATGGTACATTTTTTTCTATTTTAACTAAAAAGCCATGCTTTATGGGGCTCGGAGGTACGCTCTTGGCAGCCAAATGTCGGTCAGAAATCGACTACGGTGATGCCGGCTCCGCCAAACTGCACATGCTCGTCGGCATAGTGGGTGACATTGGGGATGGCTCCGAGGTACTGACGGATGAGCTGGCGCAGGATGCCGTTGCCCTTGCCATGGAGGATGCGCACGCGCTGCATACCCATGAGGATGGCATCGTCGATGAAATGCTGCACGGCATTGAGCGCTTCGTCGCCACGCATACCCCGCACATCGAGGTCCTGGTGGAAGTTCTGGCGGTGACTGTCGATGGTCTGCTGGGTGAGGTGGGAGATGTTGTAGCTGCGCAGGTTCTCCATACGTTCGTCGGCATGGGTCTTGGGAGCTTCGGTGGTGGCGGCGCTCTGTGTGGCGTTGGCACGCTGCAGTCTGTCAACCCGCATACGAGTGCGCATGTCGCCAAAGATGACGCTGGCCATCTTGCCGTCGATGCGCTCGATGGTGCCCACCGACGATGCACCCTTGATGCACACGCTGTCGCCGGCTGCCAATGGCTGCTGGCTGGCTTGGGCCTGCTGCCGGGCTTGCTCCTGGCGCTTCTGCTGTTGCTGCTGTTCGTTGGCGCGCTGCTCCTTGCGCTGCTGGCGTCGCTCCTTGCGCTGTTGAATCTGTGCCATCTTGCGGGCTATTATCTCGTCGTTGGTTTGGGTGTCGAGGTCGCTTACCTCCTGCTTGAACTGCTCCAGTTCCTCGCGGATGCGCTTGGTGTTTTCGCGTTCAGCCTGGCTCTCACGTATCTCGCGTATGGTGTTTTCGATACGTCGGTTGCTCTCGCTCAATATTTCTTCAGCCTCCTGCTTGGCTCGGCGCAGTATCTCCTTGCGCTGTACACCAATCTGCTCGATATCATGTTCATAGCGTTCTATCTGGCGCTCCAGTTCCTTCTCGCGCTGATGGATATTGGTGCGCTTGTTTTCCCAGTAACGCTTGTCGCGAACAATGTCCTGCAGATACTTGTCGCTCTGGATGTAGTCGGAGCCCACGATGTCGCTGGCTTGGCGTATCACCTCTTCGGGGAGTCCTATCTTGCGCGCAATCTCGATGGCAAACGAGCTGCCGGGGCGACCTATGGAGAGTTGGAACAGAGGCTTCATCTCGTGGCGGTCGTAGAGCATGGCACCGTTGGCCACGCCCTCGTGCTCGTCGGCGAAGTGCTTGAGGTTCTGGTAGTGCGTGGTGATGACGCCCCAGGCTCCGTGGGCAAGAAATTGCCCCAGCACACTCTCGGCTATGGCTCCGCCGATGTTGGGCTCGGTTCCGGTGCCAAACTCGTCGATGAGTATCAGTGTGGATGGATTGGCCTGCTTCAGCATGTTCTTCATATTGAGCAGGTGGGAGGAGTAGGTGGACAGGTCGTTCTCGAGACTCTGCTCATCGCCGATGTCTATCATGATGTCCTTGAACATACCCACGCGCGAGCGTTCGTCTACGGGGATGCCCAGACCACACTGCACCATATACTGCAAGAGTCCGGTGGTCTTGAGGCAGACGGACTTTCCGCCGGCATTGGGACCCGATATGATGAGTATGCGGTTGTCGGTGGTGAGCTCTATATTAAGAGGTACGAGCGCGGAGGGAGTGGCAGAGTTTTGCTTGAGGCGCTGCTCGAGCAAGGGGTGGCGGGCTCGGGTCCAGTCGATGATGGGGGTGGCAGTCACCTTAGGTTCGGCGCACTGCATATTCTCGGAGAGAGAAGCCTTGGCGTGTACGAAGTCGATGTCGGCCAGAAAGTCCTGGGAGAACAGTATCTCCTCGGTATGGGGGCGTATGTCGTCGGCCATCTGCTTGAGTATGCGGATAATCTCATGTCGCTCATCGCTCTCGAGCTCGCGTATATGGTTGTTGGCCTCTACCACCTCGGCAGGCTCCACATACACGGTGCGTCCGCTTGCCGACTCGTCGTGTACGATACCACCTATCTTGCGCTTCAGTCCTGGCGCCACGGGCAATACCAGTCGGCCGTCGCGTAGGGTGGGGGCCACGTCCTTGTCTACAAGTCCTTCGCTCTGTGCCGAGCGGAGTATTCCTCCCAGTATGCGCGAGATGGAACCCTTGGTTCGGGCCAGTTCGTGACGGATTTCAGCTAATTTGGGAGAGGCGTTGTCCTTGATATGTCCGAATTTGTCTAATATGCGGTCGATGTCCTTCACTATCTGGGGCATGGGTATCACGCCCTCGGTGAGTGCCGCAAGGGCGGGGAAGATGAAGGCGGTATGTTCGTCGTCGGTATAGCGCTTGAGAAAAGCCACGACATCATTCATCGTGGCAAGGGTGCGCATCAGCTCAAAGAGCTCAGTCTCTTCGAGGAATGTGCCCGTCATGCGAAGCCGCTTCATGCTTTCGCGGACATCGAAAAATGCATTTAGAGGGAAATCCTCTTCGCCTGAACGTATACGCTTCATCTCTCTAATCTGCTCCATAGAAGCATTGATGGCGTCTGCATCGGTCATAAACGCCATGTTGTCGATGCGCACGATGCCCAATGGTGAGAGACAACGCGAACGAAGCATGTCGCGGATCTCATGAAAACCTATCTTAAATTCGAAATTATCAGGGTAAATCATACTGCAAAGTTACCACTTTTCCTGCATAAGGATAAGGAAAACGGAAATAATTTGAAAAAAAACCTGCAAAAGTTTGGCGGAACCAAAAAAACTTAATACCTTTGCACTCGCTTTTAAGGCACATCGACCTGCCAGCAATGATGAAAGCATTGGAGAGATGGTAGAGTGGTCGATTACAGCGGTCTTGAAAACCGCCGTACCGAGAGGTACCGGGGGTTCGAATCCCTCTCTCTCCGCCAAAGTCAGCGTAACGAGTTGTAAAACAACAAGTTGCGCTGATTTTTCGTTTAAGGGTGCGCCAAATCTGCGCCAGAATTTTTTAGGTAATTGAACAAACGTCTTTAATCCACCGATATGATGGCTCTAAAAGATGTTAAAAAAATGTGCTCAAAATTTTGTAACGGCAAGAGTTCTGACATTGTGGGCTACACACCTCCCACTTTACATAAAGGTGTACGTTGGTTTGTAGATTTTACATCATTAGACCCAGCACGAGGTTTAATGCGTCGTAAGAGATACTATATCAAAGATAGTCTTAGCGTCTCTGAAAAGAAACGCAGAGCAAGCGAAATCATGGAGGTTCTTACAAAGCAGCTTGCTCAGGGATGGAATCCTTGGGTAACAGATGATGAGAGTCGTGGTTTTGTGTATTTCGACAACTGCCTTGAACGCTATCTTGACTATGTAGACCGCATGGACAGAAAGAAAACGCGTCAAAGCTATCGTTCCAGGGTGAATATACTTCGTGAGTTTATTACATCGCAAGTTAATCCCATCAAGTATGCCTATCAATTTGATATTGGCTTCTGTAATGACTTCATAGATTGGATTTATCTTGATCGTGAGAGTTCTCCACGAACAAGAAACAATTACAGGGGATGGCTTTACGGCTTGGCGGAGTTCTTGATTGCTCGTAAGCACATCAACACTAATCCTGTAGAACATATCAAAGTGATGCCTGAACATGAGAAATACCGCAAGGACTTGACACCAGAGATGCTGAAGCAGATGTCAAACTATCTGTGCAGAAATGATAAGTCGTTCTTTCTTGCCTGTATGATGCAGTATTATACGCTCATACGCCCAGGCGAATTGAGTCACTTGAAGATTGGCGACATTTCTCTGAAGAAACAAACGGTGTTTGTATCGCATGAATTCAGCAAGAACCACAAGGATGCAGAAGTTGGCTTGAATAAAATCGTCATCAAACTTATGCTTGACTTGGAGGTGTTCAAGCAGCCGGATAGCTATTACCTGTTCGGCTCTGACTTCAAACCAAGCAAAGAGCGTATTGGTTCGGACCAATTCAACAAGCGTTGGAAAGTTATGCGTAAAGCTCTAAAATGGAATGACTGTTACCAGTTCTACAGTTTGAAGGACTCTGGCATCCGTGACTTGGCAAATGCGCAAGGAGTGGTAGTTGCACGTGACCAAGCTCGACATAGCGACATCACTACTACCAACAAGTATATCCAAAAGCATGGAGTACAGCAGGTAACACTTGGCTTTGAAGGAAATCTTACTTACGATGACGAGGTGGAGTAAACTCGCCTTGTTTATAATGCAAATGGTAATCATCTATCACCTTACAGGTCGTAGGCGATTACCATTTGCGTATTAAATAGCCTTTTTCTTTTGTAGCGTTGTATCTCTCGGTGTCTTATTCCCACAAATACAATGAGTGTCAACACTTTATACAAAGATACAACTTGTATACACAACGTTTCTACGCTACATTTTATCCTTTATAAGCTTCCCACTCCACTGCGAAGTGTTACTGAGATGGTTGGCAAACAGACATCACAGCCCGATGGCAACAAGTTGCTATTAGGCTGTCATGACTGTTTGCCAAGGACCAAATACAAAGAAAGCAGCAATTCTAAACACAATCTATCAAGGCTTACGCTTAGAAGACTTGTGTTTAGAATTGCCACTCACTTTGTTTGGATATTTGGTCTTGCCACTCGCAACACTTCACAGTTCCCCACCCTTTATATAAAACTTCTTCAAGTTCCACGAAATAAAAGAGGTTCTTAAAGACTTACCCACCCTGTAAAACAGACGGCAGCTATTCTGCTTGATGAACAAAGCACCATTCTTGTCTGCAAACAGTCAAGAGAGGAGCATTGTTCCGCAGAACGTGTGACGAATTGAATTGTCAATCGGCAGAGCATCAAGCGAAGATCGATATGAACCGACCTTCATATTGCTGCTTTTTGATTGACAACACAATTCTAATGTCACACTGTAGCTGCTGACTGTTTTACGCCCACCCTTGGCATTGTAGGTTGTTGGATAACCAACATTCCTATGTATGGGATATAAAGTAAGGGAAATGACTATTTTAGATTGATTTCTCCTTAACCTTGTTAGCGGTTCTCGACATGGATGGATATTCCATCTCTATATCATATTGGTGCAATATCCTATATATGTTACTTTTTCCACGGTAGCCAGTCCTATCCATGATTTCCTTTACACTATAGCCGGCTTTATACATGTTGATAACCAGCTTGTATCGTTTCAATTTTCTATCCTCGAAGCTGTAGGAATACAATTCAGCCTCCAAGTCATCATGTGAAGCCCTATCTCTTTTGCTGAAAACCTTGCATATCAAGTCTAATGTGTCCGCCGTTCTTCTCTCAGGAAACAACTTGTCATGCGTGTCCAGTTCATCTGAGAGGGAAATAATGCGAATGTCCATCTTAGAACAATACTTGATGAAGAACATCATATCGTGGAAATTGTGAAACACATTGTCGAATGATGCAAACACCGCACTGTCTCCATTTGAAAGACTGTCAATGAACTTACACCACTCAATGCGTTTCTTGTCTTTGGTCTCTTCAATGTGAATATTGACACATCCATGACCTTTCATCAAATTGATGATTTCTGTTGTATGCTCAAAGTATTGAGCCTTATTTATATAACCGATATAGTTCATATTATCCGTATTGCTAAGTAATATTGTCTGCAAAGATAATCATAAACCACTGGATTTAGGTATGAATACCATACATATATGCTGTATTACTGTATTTTAAGGCATATCCTCTGTTTATTGGTTCTATTTTTACCAAGAATAGAACCAATGCTTAAAATATTGAGCAGAAAATTATTCTTTTCAGACTTTACTCCCTACCTTTGTCATTAAAAACAAATAAAACATCAACACCACATGAAGAAAGACCATATTCAGTCTCCAATCCGCAGAGAAAACAGCCATATCATACATCATCTACAGCCGTTTGGTAATATCGTATTACCCTTATTATCGGTATTACTCATATTACTTGTATTTTCCAGTTGTTCATCATGCTCTGGTGGAGGGAAATACGACTTTCGAACACGCCAAGATGCCTTAAACGAGTATCACCAATACCTCTGGAAAGTCCGTTCTATTAGCCATTCCAACACCAAAGACTTTGGTGAGACCTTATGTGAATGGCATGAGATAAGCGACACTGTCTATAAGTTCCTTGCCAAAGACTCAGTTTTCATCAAGCACCATAACGTGGCAAACGACTTTTTTCTTATCAGCGACTCCATAAGAACAGAAATGCTTCGCCTTACCGAAACATGGAAATACGGCTATGGGGATGTTCTCACGATAAAAGACATGACTTGTTCCTACAAAGAGGACAAAGAACTTCTCGATGCTGTTCACGAAGCAGAACCTTTCTTTAATGCTTTGGACAGTACAAGCATTAGTGTTTGTGATAAAAATTCAATCTTGAAACGTTACCGTTACTTCTTGGGCGAGACCAAGAGGTCTGGAATAAACAACAAGAATGAGCTGCTAAAATTCATAAGCCAAGAAGATTTCTTGTTCCGTTCTTTTCTTGCACACCTATATGAAATGGACAACGAACCTCTGTCCGACATCACAAAAGACACGGAAACCATCTGCCGAAATATATTTCTGGCAGCAAAGGACGGGACAATATCATCAAAAGATGTAGTCGTTTACATGTCTATGCGCACTGTGAGGCGATTGTTACAGAACTCTGCAGAATGTGTGGAGAATATTAACCGCCTTGAAATGAAAAACAAGGCACAAGGCAACGCCTATCTTTGGATGATAATACAGCCTTTCATCAGCATTGACCAGTTTTCTCTTGCCACAATGACCGAGCAGGAACGAAAGAAGTTCAACTATGTCATCTCTCAACTTCCCAAATCAAGAAAGTTTGCTGAGACGTTTGACATCAACCTAAAGGCATTGAACTATCTGTTGCCACAGCAACTACTAAAAATATACGTCTCATCATTTTAACTCCTACTAAGTATGATAACAAAAGAAGTGAACAAGTTTATGGCTTTGGCACCGCTCATGTTGCCAAGGCTCATTGACAGTAAGAAATGTGCGGAACCTGACATAACCGAAGACTCCGCAATACTTTATTTTTCTCTTGAAGAAAAGTTTCCCATTGGGTGTGTCATGGATATGCTTGACGATGATATGGACTTACTTTTACTGTATCATGGTACAAGTAAAACAGATTCCAATATACATCATTGTTGTTTCTTTGCCAGTCCTAAATTGGGTCAAAGTATGTACAAGGTCAATATGGTGTCACAGCCTAACGGCTTTATTGATGGAATCTCCGTAACCATATACGATTCTATTGATGTTTGGGAGGACGAGCTTGAAAGTGATCTTCTTTCACACGAGGCATCTTTTGACTTTATTGAGGCCATGACAGCAGCTAAACTCCTTTCTGTATTCTGCAAAATGAACTATGATGGCTGAACTACTATACAAGATAGCCGACATCATCAATGCCAACAGCAAGGTATATCGTGCTGTTGTTCCTGAAGCAAGGCATGACTATATGATGCACGAGAACGGAAAACTTGTGAAATCATCATGTCTTGTTCTTCGCGTCATGTTGTCTGGCAAAGTAAAGTACCATATATCCAGAACGGTCTGGAACATATATGAGTATGACATAGCCAAAATCATAAAGAAAATATGCAGAAGAGACGGTGCTTTTGCAGAACGCATTGCAAAATGTGAACCTACATTACACGATGTTGAACTGATTATTCGCAGAGCATCGTTTAAGTCTCTGAAGCTTAAAATTTCAAATTCTCCATTTTATCTGTATGTTGGTGATGACGTTTAGATATTTCCAAGTAATACGGTATTACTCATATTATTCAAATAAAAATGACGTACTTTAAGATTGCAATATTCTTAGCATTTTCTCTGTTTTTGTTCTTGTTTCCAGCAAGGCTATACACTAACAGAAAATTCAGAAGAGCATGGCTCGGTATGGCTTACTCAGAAAACTTCAGGTTGTTCACGGCACGATTGCTGTGTCTTGCACTTATCTTGTTTCACCTGGTGTATTACGCTTTGTTCCCCTTGGAGAAAGGCATCATGCTTTCATCAATCTATGTATTCTTCTCGCTTGCTTCTAAGAAGAACATGATACTGCTTCAGACAATAAGAAAGTCACGCATGATTGTTATGGTTCTTGCCTTCACTACCATTGTACTTTCGTTTATTCCACATCTGCTTTCGGTGGCAGTAACATTAGCGTTTATTCTTGAAGCTGCCTGTTGTTTCCCTTCCAAAGTAAAACATCGTAAAAGTAAAACTCAAAAAGCTCATGTGAAACCTACCGATATTGAACAAATAGAAATGTTGTCTCATTCTTAAAAACTGCAGTTATGGAAAAGAATACCCATTCGCTTAATTGGCTTGCTCTTGGTGCTGAATTGATAGACTGCCTGAGATCAAAAGGCAATCATCGTCTTACACGATACGACGCCTTCGTCTGGATGATGGAACACATACAAAAAGGAGTTGCCGTGAGGGATGCGGACGGAGTTGTCATAAACACGGCACCTTATTCCGCTTCTTACAAACGCCTTGCGGAAGATTGGAATTGGGAGCGTCATACCGTTCAATCATTCATCGAAGAACTTACGGCTTTGTCGGTCATCACTTCTAAACGACAGGGAAATGTTTATGTCTTTTTCATCGGCAAGAAGTCTTACAAACAGCTTGTCTTATGACTTCACATTCCCTATCATTTCGTCTCAAAACGATAGCAATGCAACAATCAAATGCGTTCTTCAAAATCTCTGCGAGCTTGCTTGCTGCAATTCAAAAACGACTTGCGCCAACGACTCGTTAAGCAACGATTTTTCAAATCGGTAAGCCTAATTACCGGTTTTGAGAAAACCGTATTAGGCTGCCACTCCAAGGGGAGTTCCTTCGGGGAGCAAGCTCTGGCAGAATAAAGGTACTTGTAACTAAAAAATAAAGAATATGGCAGGAAGAAAACAGGTCATGGATATGCGCTCTACTACCAGTGGTGTAAGTTCGCAGGAGAGTGACGAACAACAACGAAACTGGACAAAACAGCATTGGGAGAAGAAAGCCAAAGATAGTCTTTCCAACTATGACCTGACACGTGCGAAACTCAACTTTGAAGTCGTAAAGGGTGGTATCATTCAACCGATAGACACCTCAAAGACAATAGCGGAAAAGATGGCGGAGAACTTGGCTGCAAGGGGTATCAAAGACCCAAACGCACGTCCCAACGCTGTGATGAAAAGACGGACTGTTGCCCAGTTTATCTTTGGAGGCAATCGTGAGCGTATGCACGAACTTGCTTTTGGCAACCAAACAGTGGACTTGACAAAGAGTGCTGATAACTCTTCAATAGTCCGCTGCAAAGACATAGAAGAATGGGCAAAGGATGTATACTCATTCATGGCAAAGCGATTTGGCGAGGACAACATCATCAGCTTCTATGTCCACCTTGACGAGAAAAATCCACATTGTCATTGTACGTTGGTACCAGTAGACCCCGTGAAGAATCGCATTTCATGGAAAAGTGTATTTGGTGATGGCAGAGAAGCAGAGTCTGCTAATATGACCAAGCTTCATAGTGAATTGCAGGAGGCTGTAAGTGAGAAATGGGGATTGGAACGTGGTAGCAATATGGAGGAAACAAGGGCAAGGCATCGTTCCACAGAGGAATACAAACGTGAACTTGTGTCAGAAGTATGTAATCTCCAGTCTACGAGGGAAGACTTGTTGAAGCAAATTCACCGTGCAGAAATAAAACTGAAAGGTATCTCTACCATGATAGCCAATCTGCAAGCCCGGAAAGATGATATACAAACGCAGATTAACCAAATAGCCCAGCAGCTTGGTCAATCCGGTGCTGACAATGACGAATTGGCTAACAAGATTGCTCTGTTACGCAAAGAGATGGAAGGTATAGACGAGAAGTTGGCAGCAAGATACAAGATGCTGGACGATGCCAATGATACTATCAACGAAGCGAAAGCCAGACTTGCTGAAATGAGAGAAGAACATAGTGAAATGCTTAAAAGTCTTGGTGAGGACAATGATTTGAAAGCTACGGCAATTCAGAAAAACATTCTTTGGACTTACAACAAGATGCTGACAAATTCCATAGAGCCACTTATCCCTTCTTTATCAGACCGTCAACAAGAAATCCTTGACGACTCGGGATATAATGACCTTACAACAAACACCGACAACGTAATCAACTGTGCCATGCTCTTGGTTCTCGGCTATATCCGTGAGGCAACTACTTATGCCCAATCTTGTGGCGGAGGCAGCTCACCTGGTACTGGTTGGGGACGTGACAAGGATGAAGATGATGAACATTGGTGGCGGCGCTGCATTGCTCAATCGGCTGCAATGATGCGTCCTGCAATGCATAAACGCAAGCGTGGACGGTAAATATCAGTAATACGAGTAATATGGGTAATAAAGCGCCAAAGGCTCATATAAAAACAGGTGGCTATTTTGCAAAAATGCAAGCCACCTATTTTTATAGTTTACTCAATATTGTTTATCACACCTGAGAACAAAATAGTATGTGTTGTTTCTTCCACTATTTCAAACAAGAAAGGTTTGTTGACCTTCATCAATTTTGGTGTAGGCTCAACTTCTGGTGGACAGCATCCGGCTTCTGCCATAAAAGTTACAGCTGCAGCCTCAGTTCCTTGCTCATCAACTTTGATTTTTACCTGTTGCGAAATGTCTGAGATTTGCAATCCTTTGATACATTGAGGTATAATGTCGCATGATTCCAACACACATGATAGCCTCAGTTGCTTTAGCAACTTCTTGACTTCAATATTATTAGCAACTTCAAATCTTGGCAATGACAATTTCACTTCTTTTCGCTCTGTGTACAACTCAAAATTTTCATCTTGTATAAAATTGAGTACATCAATGACGCCATATTTGTTTTTGGGCAGATAAATGCGCATGGCGAACTCCTTATGGTTCACACCCTCGCAGGTGTATGGTAAACGTACCGCTTGATAAACGGATGTCTCAGTATAATCCATCCTACCATCACTTAGCATGGTTGGTACCTTCACTTTTCCTTTTGTGCCATAAAACATTCGGTCTTTAGTATTGTATTCATCAAATTCATCTTCCCATGAACCTTTGAAGTACAATATATCAACAATCAATGCGAGCATTGCTGCGTTAATATCAGTGTCAAGACGGTCGATAAGCCCATGCGTACCTTTGCAGACTTCTTCGTCAATGATATTCTTGATATTGGCATCGGAAAAGTCTACAGCATTGGCAGTAACATGAAAGGCATTCTTTATGTTGTCTATCGCTTTTGTATTTAACACCAAATCATGTTTATACCATAACGTTGTTTGTTGTTCTATGGTTGGAACCATTTGTATAGGATTTCCATCAATATCACGAAAAGTCTCCTTGTGTGGAATCGGTTGGGTATTGTCGTTATTGAAAAGTGAGTTCGCTTCCTTTATATCAATAATATCACTCACAGCCTGGTCTAAAATCCATCTGCTGATATTGGGCGTAGTCCAATTTGCGAGCAACACAAGTATTGCTTGCAAACGTGATGGAGACAGAGCTATGTTTTGTTTGTCACCAATCTCCTCTATGAGTGATTTCAATACATAGTTGCTAAAACGTGCAGAGTAATCTTTATACAATCTAAGTATTTTTTCTATATCTTCTTTCATGACTATTATCTGAAACAAGTTTTATCATATATCTATCTACTACCTGTCAAAGTGGTAATATTCCACCTTGAAAATCGGTTTTCGGTAGATTCTCAACCTAGTCTTCTGTTTGGTTGATTGAAACATTAAACGCTTTGCAGCGACGATTCTTCTGACTACAGCGACTAAGTGAGAAGCGACTAAACTTCTCGTAAATGTCCAAGCCACGTCCAAGAGCTATGGTCCACCCGGTATCTGTTTTGATGAAGCGGTCATGGTCTGCCTTGAAGTCGTAGGTAAACTCTATGCCCATCGGCAGCAACTCATCTGCCAAGTCGTTGAAAGAGTCTATCATCTCTGCCACTTTCTCGTCATCGTCATTCTGTGTACTCAGATGAATTTTTACGGTGTCTTGTATCGTTGACACATCTTTCACCATTTGTATGAAATCCACCAAATTGTCGATCTGATACGGTTGACGTATGAAAGGATCTGTAATGTGTATTTCCTTTGCTGCTCGCAAATAATCACCAAACAAGTCTTTGTAAGTTACTCCACTCTGGTTTTCTCTTATGGAAATAGTCTTAGCAACAAGAGGTTTGATGCGAGGACGTGAGCCAGAATGATTTAATTCCAAATTCTCTTCTTTATCATTGTCTTCGGCATCCGTGTTAATCGGTTTATGTTCGATGTTTTCAAGTGTCTCCACCTTTACAGTTTCGCCTGTCTTCAACCAAACATATTCAAACTTTGCAGGTTCCGCACAGAAAGTGCTGTCGATGATATACAGCTGGTCTTTTACTCGCTTGCGCCCTTCTGCAGCAAAGTCAATGATTTCCTTAGCTTCCTCATCCGTTATCTTACCATCGGGATAGATGAGCTTCATCATGCCAGAGAACGTTTTACGGATGGCAAGGTGGTCACGCTCAGAAAGTGAACCGTCAAACTTGACATAATCATTCAGCAATGCCGTGCGATCGTCATTGCGTAGAGCGTGTAATACGGCTGCAATGTAGTCTGTGATAAGACCATACCCTTTAGAGAAACTGTTCTTTTTCAGCATCTTGATTTCCCATCCTGGATTATACAGATGCATACGGTCAAGAAACGCACCCTTGATGAAGGAAGTAGGAATACTCTCAAACAGATGGCTGTTCTTCAGCATAAACGGAACGGTGTGTTTCGTATTGCCCACAAAAGACATAGATGCACTTGCCTCATGTGTACCCTTACCACGGTTGAACGACTTGTTGGCAAGATAGTTCTGCATAGTATCAATAAGCACAGCATCCACGTTTCGCCCTTTCTGTTGTTCAAATTCATCCCATGCCACAACATCCCAATATCCCACGAGTCCAAGAATCTCCTTGTTGCCTTGAATTTTCACGAAAAGTCGGGCAGATGTTACGTCACCGCCACTTACAAGTACACCATAAGGAGACAGTTCCTGGAATACATGAGACTTACCAGTTCCTTTTGGACCCAACTCCATAAAGTTGAAATTATTCTCTACATGAGGAAGAAGACGAGCCAGCGTGATGAACTTCTCACGTCGGTTCATTGTCTCTGGATTCAGCCCCACTGTGTGCATCAGAAAGTCTATCCATTCATCGGTTGTGAAGTTCTTTCGTTGGTCGATATAGTCTTGCAGGTCGATATTTGAAATCTGAATAGGCTTCAAAGTCTGTATTTCCCATCTCACCTTTATGTTCTCGCCACTGATATAACCCAGTGTAATGATGCACCACACACCGTTGCCGCTCAATAACTTCGGGTTATGGCGCACATAGTCGGTACCGATAGGAACACCTGACAGTCCAAGATTGGCAAAGGTTGCCTGATATTCATCGCTTCTCTCATTAAGAACAACCGTCACCTTGTCAATGACACGGTGCTGCCCATTCTCACGTATGAGTCCTTTTACGGATTCGGCTTCCGCACGGTGCACATAGTTGTTTTGGATAACCAGTTTTACCTTCTCTATACCTTCGTTTATCACCTCCTCGTCATCGCTGGCGCAATACTGACCGAGAAGGTATTCCAACACGTATGTAGGCACTGGAAGCCCTCCCTTCACAAGGAACGCCAAGTCTTTTCTGACGACCTTGCCTATGAAGCAATCCATTATTTTCTGTTGTAAATCCATAAACCTTGAAGACTAAATTAGAAGTCAAAATCATTTTCTATCAATGTGTTGTTTGTCACATTCTCCTTTATTATAGGGTTCAATTCATCTGTGGCATCAAACACTTTCAGTTGCAGCACCTTGGCATCAATATTCTTATTGAGTGTGAGGTCTACCTGTATTTTTCTGTTGTCCAAAGACGGGTCCGTCTTGTCGAGAAGGATATCCTTGACTGGCGTAACCGGCACATCGTTGTAATACAGAGCAACCCTTATGGGGCGCTCCTTCATGTCCATAGACACAGCCTCTGTTTGCAGCATCTTGAATCTCAGACGTGAGGCTTGCATCGAAAGTCGTCTGTCGAGAATCATCACGCCCACTGGTTGCTTGTTGTCGTCTCTTTCCTGACGGCTTGTTATTACGGGGATTATCAGTTCCTGCAATGCTGCACCGCCATGAGTGAACATATAACCACCCGATGGAGCCGCAAACCGGTTTGTACCCATTGGCACAGCCACCATCACATCGCCAACATTAACCATGCCCGACACCTCGTTTAGTGGAAATTTTACCACACCGTTTACTTCGTCTTTCGATTTAGTAAGATAATAACGTGTGCTGCGTTCAAGACAGTCTTCTTCTATTTTGTGCTTGTCTTTGTCGGCAAATATTATGTCGTTGAACAGGAAGCCGTGGTCACTTGTTATGTAGACTTCCGTCACGTTGTAGGAGGCATGTATCTTTGGAATCATTTTTTTCAATTCGGTGATAGCATCCCTGCAACTGTTTACTATTTGCTTGGCATTGCCGTCATGTCCTGTCTTGTCAATGACATCGTGAAAGATATACACCAACGGATGCTTGAATATCTCACGGTTCTTCTCCTGGTTATATTCTGCCACTGTTTCAAACGGCACACATACGGCACCGTCTCGATAGACTTGCAAATGCTCAGAGCGTTTCTGTGTCGTGTCGAGAATGTGGTCGTCTACAGCCATGTCTTGCTCTTCGCCCTTACCGTAGAGTTTCAGTTCACGATGTGGAAGCAACGATGGCTTACAGTATTTTGTTTCGGATGGAAGCATAGCAATGGCTGGTTTCAGAGTTGCAATATGTTTAGATTTTGCCAGTTCGCCTATAAGCTCCTGTGCCACCTCGTATCTGAGTGCGTCACTCACAATCACAGCTACTTTCTTTTGTACCGACTTTATTTTCTCATCATAGAAATTGTATTGGCGCAACAAATGAACCTCGTCCATTCCTCCAGTTTCTTTCAGACATCTGGTCCACTCCAGATTAATTCGGTTGCAAAGTTTGCTATAGTTTTGGTCAAGACCGCGTTTCACCTTCTGTACTGCGTCAAACAACTCGCATGTTGGATCTATGCCAAAGTAAGTTTCGTTCGCCTGACGGTAGTATTGGTCAATAAAACAATAATCAGATTCATATCTCATTACATACTCATCGGCTGTATTGAGCGTTAACGAACCGAGCGTGAGAGCCTTCTCGTAAAGCCTTGCCACGATGACAGCATAATCCATTACGGCAGTCATCATAGAGTTGTCGCTATGTTTTAGCATCAATTCCTCTATTCTGTTGATAACTTCCGCAGGTTCCGTTTCAATCTTTTCTTCCAAAAGGGTCTTAATAATCGGCACGCAAAGTGCTTCCGGCAGATAATAGTAATTGGCATCCGTTCCATACCAACGTATGATGTCTGCGTCGCGCACTTCGCTGCCCAGTTCATCGAAGAGTTCGGTGAGGGCTTCTGTTGTCTTTTCTTTACTGAGAGCCAACTGTAAGATGCGGTTCATATGCTGCAGAGCTACACTGTCAGTAATTCTTGTCTGCTTGTAGTTATCCGCAGCTATCGGAGCAAGGTTTTGTACTATTGCGTTGTACTTGAAGACTTTCACAATATGTGCCACCTTTTCTTTACTGTCATCATTATACGACACGCCAAAGATGTCAGTAAGATGCTTGCTTAAAGCTTCCTGAGCATCCTTGCAACCTCGCAGCCTAACGTAAAAATCCCTTTGTTTACCGCTCTCACATTCTCTGCCATACAAAAGCACTTTAAGAATGATGCTGTCCCAATCCAATATATTATGAGCACCCATAAAGTTACTTATGAAACCACGCACCATGATGTCGTGTGTTATGCTACCGTCCTGATAATACGACATGAAGTAGCGCAGCATCTTGTCCGACTGTAAAGAGATGACATTTCTCTCCACAAACCTAACAAGTTGCAGGTCGTTGGTAGGCAGTCCATATTGCTGCATGAATGCTGCATAATCTTGGCTGTGATACTCCATGTTGGCAGCAAGCACATCCATAAGTGGAAACGATGTCTGTAGCGATTTCTTCCTTAATGGACTTTCTTGATGACAGTAGATGACAATTTTGTCATTCTGCCAGTCATTGTCAAGGCGATATTTGGTAGTAAACCAATCTCCTTTGAAATCTATGTAGCGATAACCAGACTTCCATTCTACACTTTCAAGCTCAGCTGTCGTAAACATATCCACAGAGTCCTGGAATATAAACAACACCCTTAACTCTGTGTCGCGATCGAAGTAATCGTATATTTTTTTCTGTAATTCGTTCATTTTCTCAACCAATTCTTTTATTTCCCAAATTCAACACTGTTCCTTCTTGTTTGGGGCGTGTATTTGTGCACCATGTCATATAACGATATTTCGCGTCTTTCATAACAATTTCATATTCATGCTCATTTATTGCGGTAATGCTATCTGCATGACAATCCATGTATGCAGTAGTTCTAAATGGAATTTGAAACTCTTTGCCATTTAATTTGATAGAACCTAGAGGTTTACATTCTATCATGACAAATGTATCATTCCTGAACTTTTCAATTGGCATATTGTTTTCATCTCTGTCATCAATGACAAATTTGAGACATGCCTTTTGTGGAACCTTTCTAAGAAAACCTTTGCCGGTCAAATAATGATATATATAAAGAGCATTTATATAATTCTCATCAGAATATTGGTCATAAAAATCAAAAATCACATCAGTATCATTCTCGATGTCTCTTATTGTTTTGTAGAATGATTTTACTTTATTAAATTCAGCTATTGCATTACGATTTGTTTGATTTGAGGTGATTGTAATCCCGTCAAAATTAACAATTTGTCCTTGTTTACACATAGCTATTAAAGCATCAATCCATTTTAACGCTTCCGAATTATTCTTGTATGTCTCTTTACTTTCTACTCTTGACGTAACATCAATAATTTTATTATTAGCAGTGTGAAGTTCTATTTTTATAAAGCATATTGGAGTTTCCATATCAATATATATCACTCCATTTTTTCCATATTTAACAATAGTGACAGTTTCAGTAAATTTGATTGATGGAATCTTGAACTTTGTCTCATACCTTTGTATCGTAGGAGCGATGTATAAACAAGATATGTCATCCTTACCGTTGAATTTTATACCATTAAGATGATGACTGAAATTTATCATTTTTTCAGCAGGAATCTTATATGCAGGAACCTTAATCGAAGAACCAACAACTGTCATTTCATCGTTAAAATGACTGTCATTAATTTCGCTCAAAATTTCATTCGGAATGGTGAAAGAAATTGTATCTTTACGTTTTTGTCCTTGTTTAACTTCCAACTTATCAATCTCATTGCCGTATTCTGTTTTTCTGAGAGTAGTAAGAATGTTGCCATTTAGATCAACAAATTTGTCGTATGTTTCTTTAGAGACATTATTATGGCGCACATCATCTGCTATATTATCTTTTATTGAAGCCAATATGGTTGTCAAAACTTCTTCTGCCAATGCATCAATATAAGTAACATGGTTAGCTTTAAGCTTGTTCTTTTTCAACTCAGAAAAATGAGGAGCTACAAGAAACATGCCTTTCATACTACTTCCTATACAATCGCGAACAGTCTTTATTATATCTAAGATATTATCATCCTCCAAGCTATACCCGATAAAAACAACATGTTTCTTGATAAAGGCTTGTTTTAATTCTTCCCATATCAAATTAAAATGTTTGTTCTTAAAATAGTTTTTATAATCACTGTCTGTAATTATAATAGAAGCACTGTTATTCAAGGTTGCAATGTCGCCATGAACCTTATATATAGTTGTAGAATGAGCATCTGTATAAGCACATCCTTCATTAGCCGTAACTATATTGCACTTTGATTTCGGATATGCATCTTCTATCAAAGTGTCATAGTTGGTCGTAAATATTTGTTTTATATGGGGTATTTTTGTTAGAGTTTGCTGATCTGAACAATCTTTTGGCTCAAAAACAAACAAATTCTTCAGCAATGTCATAAGGTCATTGCGTCCGCCACATTCATTGACAAATGCTTCTGATACCAGTCGAAGTTGTTTGCGGTCAGATTCCGTCAAGTTGTCTTTGAAAGACTGACCTCCCTCTTCCAATATCGCATCAATTATATCCCATACGCTAGGGGCTCCAGCTTTTATAGAAAAGCCAGAGCCTATAAAAAGGGCAACTTCTTCTTTGCGAATATACTTAATAAGACGTTCTAAATCTTTATCCATTACTACTTCAATTTCTGTAAAACATCGCCAAACTTAGCATAGTTCACTACTACGCCATCGTCAAGGTCGAAGGCGATCTGCTTGTCAGCCACTTCATGCAGACGGTCATGATACTCTCGGCATTCTGTTATTTGTGTGGTCAGGCGGTCAAGTTCACGGCGTTCGGCTGTGCTGAGGTTGACAGAATTTTCTTCCATTTCGCTTTGCTTCTGCACAAGCCATTCTATGTGTGGCAACAGATACTTTGTGCGGATTTGCTCAGCTGTATAGGGTGTCATGCGATGCATGTAAGCTATACACTGGAACGCACCCTTCTTTGAACTGAACAGCCAGTAGATAGGGCGGTTCTGGTACATTTTCTTGTGATATTTCCAGAAGTCCTTAACGAAGAAGTCATCAATGGTCTTACCAAGGGCTGCTTCTACGGTGTTGAGGTTCTCCACCAGCCGATCCTCGCCCAACACAACAGCCAGCCATTTCTTGAAGCGAACAGTTGCATTGTCAGCAAAATCGGAATTCGATGCCATCAACGGAATGATACCGTCATCGTCGATTTCAAAACGAGAGTTTGGCACGAAAGCTTCATACTCTTCCAGCCCATCGCCTTGGTTGGCAAGGATGAGACCGGGCTTGTCGATGCTATAGCGCCCCATCATACAGCCAACGGCATAGCTGATGAGTTGCTTTATTAGCACATCATCATGCCATTCAATCTTGTTGTCCTTTATTGCTATCTCACCTTGCTGAAGAATCGTGATTTCATCAAGGGGGACATCGGGCGTAAGCTCATTCTGCAGACCATAGATGTCGATGAACTGGCGGTTGAGCTCTTCCTCGTTCTCGTGGAGTTGATTGAACTTATGCTCCCACTTCTGTTTGTATTGCTCTATGCGCCATGCCAAGCTGTCGAGCTGTGGAGCAGCAGGATCGATGCAGAGGCGTTCGCCAGTCTCCTTGTAGTGATCCTCTACAAAGTTGTTGATGTTGTCCATGTAGGTCTGCTCATCTACCGACAACAGCTCGTTGCACTGGAAATCCCAGGCGGTTTCGTGGGAATTCCAGTCGGATTTGGAAATCTTAACTATAAAATCTACAATCTTTTCGATAGCATCAATATTTGCAAATTTTATTGGCACTTTGCTCAAACTTCCTGTTTGTGCAGCTAATGTTGGATTAAAAAATGCCATAGCAAAAGTTGAAACTTTTGAGTTTAAAAGCGCGAGCAAATATTTTATGTTTTCAGGAGGAACTATCATTGAGGTCGCATCACCAAGCAAAATTCCTTGTTTATAGAATCTTGCAGTAATACCATTAGATGTAATTCTATTATAACCTATACATTCCTTAAAATACATGCCCTCATTAGGGATGATTGCCTTGCCTGTAGATTTAATGTCCTGACCATTATTCCCCCAAAATAACACACTATCAAGATTACCATACCATCTTCGGGATGCACCTCCATTAGTGAATTTAAACCAATGTTTAGTAGAACTTTTCAATACATCTATATCAACAGATTGCTCAATATCAGAAGTTCCAACTTCTGTCCACAAATGTATATATTTTACAACATCTCCACATTGTATAGTTCTTCTTGGATGAGCTACTTGCCCAAGATTTGCTAACTGTAACGTTTCTGCAAAGGTTAAAGTTACCCAATACCCAATCGGACATCCCGGAATCTTCTCAAAGTTCTTCTGCTCCACATTAGGATAATAAATGCGGTTGCCATCCACATTCCCATTTATATGTGACAAGAATAGTTGTTCTTTATCCGCACAGTTTTTCCCATCCACGAGACGATAGTACACACCACCTTGCTCAACAGGCTCATGCTTGCTGAGTACAAATGCTGTGTTCTGCACAATCTCGCCTGATAATTCATCGAATGTGCGTGGACCAAGATGGAGCATATTGTCGATATTATAGTGGGTCAAGAACTGCTTGCGCAGCTTCTCAAACGAACTGAGGAACATCCAGCTCTGCATATTGATTTGCGCCATTTTCCCGTTAGGAGCAAGACGCTCCATGCCCATCTGCATAAATACAGAGAATAGGTCAGCCTTCCCCTCCGCATAATTGTCCTTTACATACTTACCCAGCACCTCGTCAAAATGCCCGCTCCCCATATATGGTGGATTCATCACCAGTGCCGCATACTTCTCAGTCAGCGCAAGGATGATGCGCATATAAGGCATCAGCAACAGAATGTCAGACGGCACAATCTCGCCATTCGCCAACCAATCCTCATACTCCTGTGTACGAACCATCACGGCATTTCGGGTCTGCTCCGAAATGTCGAACTTCATGATGCTGCCAAGCGTGTCGGCATGGTTCATCAAAAGAATGGCATCGATAAGTTCCTTCACCATGTCGGCATTGCCACCCAACAGATAGTGAGGAAGCGTTTCTTTGAGATATTCCTCGGCATTGCAAGTGTCGTCATCGGCACCCATAGCCTCGGCTATAGGTCGTGGCATGTCGTATACGCGCGGCATCACCTTGCCGTCGAGGAAACTGTTGTCCTTTTGACAAGCCTTCATCAGGAGGGCAAACGTGGCAAGCTGCTTGGCCCGGGTGTCGAGGTCAATGCCAAGGATGTTCTTGCGGAGTATGCTGCTGATAGCCTGCGAGCGGCTGTAGCCTTCCTCCACATAAAGAGTATAGAGCAAGTCGAAACATTCGTTGAGAATGTGTCCCGAGCCACAAGCAAGGTCGGCAACGGTCAGCTCCGCAAGATCGTCCAACTTAAGAGTCGCATCACCAGAAGACGTGTCAACCAAGTATTTTAACTCGTCCTTCGCCTCGCAATATGGATTGTTGTTGATGTAGATGCGTCCAACGGTGTTCTCCACCATATACTTCACAATCCAGTTGGGCGTGAATATCTGCGTAGCAGGAGCTATCTCGTCGACATCATACTTGCCCTTCTTTGCAAAAGCCTCGTCTTTGCGGTCGGAGATATAAAACTGATAGAGCCAACCGATAAGTTCGGCAGAGCGGAAATCATCGTCGGTGATAAATTCAGTGTCATTAAGCATATTCACAAAGCCACCTTCCGCCAAAATGTTCTGTGGCAGGAGCAACTCTGTGTAGTCGGCAATGGCTCCAAAACACTTGTTGATGATAGGGTTCTCATGGCAATAAGCCACTATCAGCAAGGCAAACTGCTCGTTGGTCTTGCTGTCGTCGTCAAGGAGTTCCTTCAATTTGTCATGCACATCGGCTGTCATCTGAGGCATACGTCCCTGCCGAGCCTCGCTCACAATGACCGGCACACGCACTTCTTCGCTTTCGTAAGCTAAGACAGGCGAAATGAAGCCCTGCTTCTGCATGATGCGGATAGCCATGAAGCGGTTGAACCATGTGTAGGCAGCCTCTTCAGCCACCTGCTTGATGCCGCGAGCGTGTATATTGTTGTTGAGCGACATCCAACGGCTGTAAAAGTCAGTCGTTACGGTGTCGCCCATGAACACAGCACCACCCTCCATCTTCTGGGGCATTTCAGAAGATGTTCCAGTCTTCAGGTCGAAGCCTATAGCCTGCAAGCGGTTTTTAACGCCCTGCATCAATATATTTCGAGCCTCGGTAGCGAAGCGTTTCAATCTGTTAGTATCCATATAATATAGTCTTATCCTATAATAATGTCGTTGTTGTCATTTATATACTGCATAAGTTCGGCTTTCAACCCTGCCAAGTATATGTCCACATCAGCCTCAGAACGCATTGGCTTGGTGGTATGCGTATTGAGATGTACAATCTTGCGCATTCTTGGCTTGGGCTGAGGATCGGTCGGATTTGGCGTGCTGCCACCATTACCATTGCCACCAGGTGTTGATGGTGGAGGCGCGGGAATGGCACTGTTGATTTTCTTCATTTCCTCCTCATAGAAATCGCGAGTGTCCGCATTGGCCTGCAGCGCATAGAAGTTGGAGGTGCTTGTTTTCAGCGATATGGTAATGTCGCGCTTTGCGAACTTGTCACGCGGCACATTCACCTCGTTGGCATACTGTTCCAGTTCGTCAAACACCTTGTTGTAGTTCGACTTAATCTTTTCGATGAGGTGGGTTTTGCACTCGCCCAACTGACCATTCAACGTGCGCATCATCTTCATGTAAGACGGCATCTTGTCCCACGGCTCCTCGTCGGTAAGAATGGCACGTATAGCCACTACTGTCGGTTGTTGTTCGTCGGTGAGGAAAGCGAAGTTGTCACGATTGTCATCAATAAACTTGCACACCTTCTCATAGTTGGGGAATTGGTCGTTGTGGAACGAGTTGATGTTCTTGCAACGGTCGAAGAGTCGGCAAGCCTCGTCGCGTGCGTCGATGATGGTTTGGAAGAACTTCAGATGATCGCGCTCCGTGAGCCAACTTTCCATCAAAGTGACAGCTTCGTCGATGGTATGGACAAAGGGGCATCCGTTAAGTTTATGAGAGAGGCTACGATAATTTTTCAGAAGTGTATTGAGCTGACTGTCGTCTGTCTCCTTGCAGTTGCGGAACAGCTCGGTGCTGTCGTTGCTGCCCTTTACCGACATAACGTTGAAAATATGCTTCCAAGCATCAATGAAGTCATTAAGCACCTCCTGCGAGATAGCTTTTGCTTTCTCCACAGTGAACTTGCTGGCATCACGCACAATGTTGCGTGCCGTATCCTCACGGCTCACGTTGGGATTGTTGTTATAGTTGAATGCATACAGATGGCGACGTACCAGTTCATTGAGGAAATAGATGGTGGCATAGTCTGACCATCCGTAAGGCACCTTCGAGAACTGGCGAACGACATCAGCCACCGTCACGTCGTGAGGCGAGCGGTCGAGATAATCCTTTATTTTCTTTTCTGGAGTACTAAGCGGCATATTTGGCAGCGCAGGGTCTACCGGGCGCAGAATCTTTGCCGAAAGGTCTGCTCCATTCTTCGGTGTCTCGCCACTGCTGACAAGCATAGCAAACGAATAGAGTGTCTCCATGTGGCAATTGAGCAATGCCTCGTAACGTTCGGTTTTCTTGGCAGTTCCAATTTGCGAAGCAGAGAGTACCGCACCACATGATATGACAGGGCAAGTGTCGAGAATATGCTGGAACTGAGGCTTTATCTCCTTTTCGTATAGCTCCTTTGCACGTTGTTGGAATATCATTTTTGTACGCTGACGTTCTTCACTTATTGCAGGTTCTTGTGCGAAACGCTGCACACGGCAATAATACAGGAAGTTGGCACGAAGCTCAGCATTGTCCTTCAACTGCGGATAGAGGAAATAAATGAGATGGGTACACTGCGACGTGTTGTTAACGCTGAAAGCAAACTGTTCGGCAGAGTCGGTTCCAGCGGTTGTCACAAAATCAATGCAGATGTCAGCGTTGTTGCTAAGATAGTTACGCCCGTCGATGTTGATTCCCACATTGAATGAGCGTGTGGCATACGTCTTCTTGTTGCTTGGATTTCCGAAATGGCTGAAGAATATAGATTTCAGTTCATCGCTGTAAGTGTTGCTGTCCACCTGCTGGTTCTTTATGAGTTGAGCCACTTTCGACTCTTCCTCAGTATAGAACTCATATATCTCACTTCCTGTTTCAGTTTTCGTCTTGCGGATAACAGCCTTGTCAATCAAAAACGCCAACACTGTGCTTACCTCATGCTTGATGGCAGCCTTGCTAGCGTCCACTTTGGTCATGAGAAGCGTCACAATATTGTCTATTGTGGCCAAGAAGGAAGGTTTGTCAACATCCGAGAGGTTGCATATCATAAAGAGCACATACACAACCCTACGATAGAACTCCTGTTTTTCTGGGTCTGCAATATGTTCGAGCGCCTGACGTGCATTGGCAATGGCACGCTGACCAAGATGCTGCATGGAACCTTGAAACATGGCACCAAAGAAGCGGTCGAAAGAGATAAACTCCCCGACTTCCATATCAGCGGTTTCCTTAGCTATGGAGAAGGTTATGTTGATAAGTGAACGCTCATTTCCCTTCACCTGCTTATCGACATAGTTCATGTTGACAAACGAGTCGAGCACCTTCATGATGAGCTGGAACTGATAGGGCACGAACGGATAGCAAGCAACGAAATCTTCCTTGCTTGTATATGCTTTGTACTGACTGGGCAATATGAACTGGGCATCGAGTTTCGCCTTGTCCTTGTCGAACATATTACCAAGCGTAATCTCGACATCACCTTTCTTTTCAAGAATACGCTTTTGGGTGATATACTCAGGCGATGTGCCTTGCAGCGATGCACGCACCTCGAAACGTCCGAGAATCTTGCCAACCTCATCTTCAGGATTGCTGGCATTGCCACCCACATTGGTCACCACCTCTTCCAAGGTCTGCTGTGCTGTACACGCAATCCAACAGCGTGACTCACAAACTTCATCGAGACGCTTTACTAATGATTGAAGCTGAAGCAATAGGTCACGGTGCTCGCCAATGAACTGGCTCACTTCATCGACGAAGAACAGGATGCGGAAGTTACGATTATTTTTATTCTCTATAAACTCCTTCATTTCTGCAGCAAATGCTTCTACCGAAACATTCACTTCGTTGTTGAGAATACGAGTACGTATGACATCCGTAGAAAGCGTGGGATCAACCTCTTTAGCCATTTGCAAAGCAAGGTCAAGACGACCTGCAGCAAAGCGCGAGATATTGCGCTCCCAATCATATCCCTTGCTCTTCACATATTCCTTGAACTCTTGGAACTTACCGTTGTCGTCAAGAGCTTTCTCAAGATACTGAGCCAGGGCAAGGTTAAACGAGTTATAGCCACGTTGTGCATTAAACTGATTCCAGAAAATGGTAGTGAACGCTGTTGTCTGATCAGCATTCACGTCATGTACGTCACCAATGTTGAACATTACCATTTCAACATCAGCTTGTGACACATACCACTTCTGCAGTGACTTCAACTCAGAAACGGAAACTCCTTCTTGCTCCAACTTGGATATGCCGTTTGCGTGGCGCATGAGATCCTCTGTTGCCTCTATCAAGCGGATAAAAGCCATCTCACAACGTTCCTTGTTCTGTGAGAGACAATAACTGGCATACTTTAGGAAGTGAGACTTACCTGAACCATAGTAACCGTTAATCCATATACCGATATGGCTACCTTGATTCACCTTGATGTTGGTAAGTATGTTGTAGAGATTGATGACAATCTCCTCAGTGAAGACATATTCAACGATTTCGGTCAACACCGTCTCGTCTGTAAGGTCAGAAGCAGATACTGCCGGGTTTACCTTCCGGTCAAGCCCTTTTTCATATAAGTCCTTGAATTTCATACGCAATATACGGATTTGTTGTTAACTAATAATACTGCACGATAGGTGTGCGAGTCTTCAAGAGTGTCAAAAAGAGAAAACGAATTGCCCTCTTGATGACCTGGATAGAAGAGAATGATTTTGTAGCGTGACGTGTCGTTGTATTTCTCGTATCGTGTGAGGAAAACGTTGGTGCGCAGATACGGAAACATCTTGCCTATGCCATGAATAAAGACATAGGGATGCTTGTAGCCATTGTTCGAGTTAATATGCTCGTCAATTTTTTGGCTTACAAAGCTGATAAAACTGTCAGAGTTGGCCTCTGTGGTCAGTTCGTTTGTCACCATGTCGGGATGTATCTTGTCTTCCTCAAAAGTATCATCCAACAACGATGTGTCGCCAAATTTTTCATTACTGAGATATTCACAGAAAACCTTAAACAAATCGAGCACAAGAGCATCTACAAAGTTTGTAGGGCGTTCAAGCTTTTCCTTGAACTCCTGAACCTGTCGGCGCATTTCGTACTCCTTGTTCGCAGGGTATTGGTATATGTAGTAGTTGTAGAATATGTTGCCACTGTTCTCGTCTTGGAACTGTGGCGAGCACAGATATTCATACAATTCTGGTATAGTCATGCTCTTCATATCTTTTACAACTTGTTTTTAATATCATTTATTTCATAAGGATAGAGAAGACAGGCTTCCATGAACCACTCCTCACCACTACGGATATAATATGCAAACTCACTTGCGTCAAGCTTAATGGCTGTCAGTTCATTGGTCTTTTCATTAAGAAGTCCAGACTGACGGAGTATAGTAAGGTAGGTGCTACAGCATTTGTTCTTTGTCATATCCGACCAACTGTCAACAAACTCATCATGGGCAGAAAGCTCATTAAGCTCCATCAGAAGATTCTCTTTTAGAAGCTTATGGTCTATTGAGTTCCACTTTTTCATTGTTACATTAAAATGAAAATCAAATACGAGCTTGTAAGTTTTCAATATCGCATAGAACAACCCTGCACGTTGTCCCGCTTCACTCATATTCTGCCAAGTTTGCCAAAAGTGAGCTGGTACAGCAGCATATCTACGCTTGAATTCCACTACAAAGCGTTTGCGCGATGCAATAGAATTAACCTGAAGAACTCTGTTGTTTTCAATTTCATCCTTCAGTAGCAATTCAGAATTGGCATCCGTCAGCAAAGGAAGTATGCGCTGAAACTCATAAAAGAGAAACGTGCACCCCGTGATGGTTGTATATGGACTTTTATTTTTTTCTACCATTATAATCTCGTTCTAAATTATCATTCATCCTTAATAGACCATAGAAGATCCTTTGTATCAACATGCAGCACCTTTGCAATTTCCACCAATGTTTCAAGTGATGGCTGCGCTCGGTTGGTACACCATTTCGAGATTGTGGCTTCACCTTTATCAAGTTGCTCGGCAAGCCATCTATTTGTTCGTTGTTGTTCAGCCAAAACGACCTTTATTCTGTTTAATCCTTTACTGTTAGCCATATTAACATTCATTTATGCTTCAAAGGTACTACTTTTACATGTAAAAAACGAAGATGATGTGGTAAAATTGCGTTTTTAGGCAAAAGTTTTTCTCTATGTATACAAACTTTAATCCTCACAATAGCATATATAGCCTCTCAAAAACTATAAAATCTGCGAGTAATAATATCTTATGCCAAATGCCCTAATAACTACAAAAATTTGTGTTGCGATAATAAAAACGCGCCAAATAGTTGGAATATCTCTATTCTTTTGTTAAATTTGCCATATCATTTGGAGTATTAGAATCTGGGTATTTGTTATATCAAGCATTTGCAAGATGCTCCGTTATGATAAAATTGATCTGGTCATCTATACGATTTAATACTAAAATTGTAAAATAGAAGAAAGCTAAGAAGAAATACAAACTTATAAATTCTTTCTTTGCAATCCCAAAATATACAAAATGTATTACGTATTCATTCTTTTACAAAGATGAACAAAAAGCGAACTAAAAATGAGAAAGACGCTTACACATATTGTCATTAGGTGTATCAGTATCATTAAATTGAATTTAGACAATAATATTTAATAACTTTTGGAGTAAAATGGAAGAATTATTTAACGAATTGATATCAATTGTCACAGATCGTTTATCGGATCTAACTGACACCATAAATATTGATGATATTATGCAGAGCGCTACTGATGCTATTCAGTCAACGGTTGAAGCCTTGTCGAACGCAGATATTGATTTAGATGAGGATACGAAAGAAACTTTAATATCAAGAATTATTGACTCTTTTGATGGAGGAGATACTTCAACAATACTTGACAACCTTCACTTTATTACCGAAAATCCACTCGATGGTATTGGTGAAACCTCAGATATTGCATCTCAGGGGATGGATTTCTCATCTGTGGCTGATACAGGAACAGTTGCTCAGTCGAATGGGGCGCAAATATCATTTGGATCTATTGGTTGTTGGGACGAATGTTTTGCTACGACCCAAGATCATAGCAAGCGCTTAACCTGTGGGTATCAATATTAGAGAAAGAAAATATCGGGCATGTTCTTAATTTTAGAGATGTTCTATATTCCTATTTACAAAAAGAGTCAAGAGTCCAAACTTTAACTTGAATAAAACATAGTTTTAAATGATATTCGTACCCGATATTTCTTTCCACCCCAACATCGCAAATTTTGTTATTGGAATTACTAGACAATGTAATTTTCGATGCAAATATTGTTGCTTTTCTGGTAAATATTCTAACATGCGCACTCATAGCGACAAACATATGTCACGAGAAACAATGGATCAAGCAATAAATTTCATCAAGACAAATGTGGCTGAAAACCAAACAGTCTTCGTTTCTTTTTATGGAGGTGAGGCTTTGATGCAAATGGAAATAATAGAATACGCAGTAACGCAGCTGTTAATAATATTTGACAATAGGATAGAGTTTGATATTTCAACAAATGGATGGATGCTTAATATGCCGATGGTCAAAAGGATTCTCCAAATACCTCGTGCTGCCATAAGTGTGTCTTTGGATGGAATAAAAGATATACATGACAAAAATCGCATCCATATCTCTGGATCTCCAACATTTGACAAAATCGTTTACAATCTTAAAGAATTTAAAAAATCATATCCTGAAGAATATAAAAAGCGAATTCGCATTCTAATGACAATGGGGTCGTTAAATGACATTTCCCAAGTTGATATGGAATTCAATGAGGTTAGCAAGCTATTGGGAGAAAGGCCTATGTTGGTATCACATATATTACCGAACTTCAAAGAAAACCTGTTATATAGGGATTCATATAAATGCAAGATAAAGTTTTTTGAGCAAGCATTAGCATTTGAAAAGAACGGCACCAACAATCTTCACGTGCATATTCTTAACGAGCTAAGACAAAAGGCTCTTCCCGTTATCGAAAATGAGGGCAATCTCAATAACATGATACTGCACACGTGCTTAAATAATCTAAAATCATGCTTCATCTCAACAGATGGAGATTTATATGCATGTGAAAAAGTTAACGATAAACTTAAAATAGGAAATATTTGGCAAGGTTTTAACAAATCAAAAATATGTAATATAATTATCAAATATTGCCTAAGACGTAATTTGCTTTGCCACAATTGTGCATATATATACAAATGTCATCGTTGTCTAGCTGATCTAAACTTCTCATTTAATGAGCATCAAGCAATGTGCTCAGATTATATAGAAAACGTTAAGTTGTCAAATACATTCGTAAAAAAATATGAAACAACTATTTAGTAAAGTGCCGACATATGGCTTAACCTATTTTGATAGAAATTCTGCTACTCCGGATGACGGATACACAATACGTTCTAATTATGTGCTAGTTGAGTTACATCGGGGTGATTGGTTCTTAAACTATTATATTGTTCCTTCAAAAGAAGGAACCTGTATATTGCTAGGATATATACCCGAATTGTCGTTAGTCGAGCAATTGAAAAATAACAAGATTAAATTGCTCAAACTAATGCAACATTCCTCCTTGTTTGCGAAAGTGCTAAAGGACAGCCTAGCTCACAAATCACACAACTTGTTTAATTTTACCACTGTCAAAGACTTTGTTGAAGGTGGTGGGTCTGCTCATTGTTGGTGTGTCAAATACACATCAGATATTGCATACAATCAAAACATCTTTAATGAAACTTTGCCAGAAAGCCATTTCATAGGACAGATTTTAAGTGATATCTGTATGCTTGCTGATGACTTTTATGGAGTATACAACACATATAACTTGGATCCACGAAACAAAGAATGGCTGCAAACATCCAAGATGGCAGCAATAAGTAATTACGCATACAAGATCCATGAAGACAAAATGTGCTCATTTGGTAATGCATTAAACACTGACGACTTGCCAATAAAAGTAAAAGATCTCTTAATGAAAGAAGGCTATATTCTCCTTACATCAACAGGTATAGCATATCCTTTTGATGTAGAGGTACGCAGCAAAGACATTGGCAATTCCACATTATTGATAAGGGCGGATCTGTTTTTTCCGAATCTAAAAAAAGATCAGTTTGCATATTTCATTCACTTGGAATTAAAAGATGGTAAGTGGCAAGCAAGTATTGATCTTCAGTGGTTGGCCGAATTGGTCGATAAAGCCTTAAACCATGTAGATACAAGAAAAACAAAGATGACAGCCTTGGCATATAAGTATTTTCCTGTCTCTTCACATATTTGGGTTAATTCTATAGCAACACCTCGATATAAAAAATTCAAAGAATACATTGATGAAGTACTTAAAACAGACAAACAAATTATAGACAGGCCATTTAATGACAATGGTTACAAAAACTTTGTAAAAAAAGGCACCCGTATCATCTGTGTATCTCCATTATCCATCAATTTCACAAATCGTCCATGGAACATACCTTCCGCGGTTTCTGATTTGATTTTCTATGGCATCATTATTAATTATGAGGTTTATAATATAGTGAAGAATGAAGCCGCTCTTGAAAAGGAGGCGAAACAAAGAAAGTCTCAGCAGTGGTTAGAACTTTCTGGTAATATTTTAAAGATAGTTTCTAAAATATCTAGATTTAGTTGAGTAGGCACAAAGCTAACTACAGGTGTTAGTTAAAAACAAATAACATTAACTACAGTTGTCACTTATCTATTCAGTTGACGTTAACGAAATTATATCAACATACTTGCATCACTATATTTAATGGTACAGATGTTCGTTTCCACAAAATCCAGCAACAGCGGCTATCACTCGTAATAGTGTTGATAGTCGTTGTTGTTCCTATTCGCAGTACAAAAAGTCATATTTTATTTCACAATTTAGTCAATACACTCTTGGTATTACATTTTCCCTATATAAGGCAAAGGATTCCTAAAACCGTTTTTTAACCCAAATCGGTCATTAGAGATTTTCCCGTGCAAAAAGTCAGATTATAATAAGCTGTGCCATCGTTATAGCATCTGTATGCTAACACAATATGTATCTTTCGTTCTGTTTTAAGACAAAATGAAAGCGAAATTTTCTAATGACCGATTTGGGTTTAATTTACTTTCCATCAAGGAGTCAGTTTGCAATTTTGAACGTTTCAATGGCAACATGTTATTACAAATGTGACCATATGTTAAATATTATTCAACACATGCAGGTTACTCAGTTAATGGCATGCATTCTTAACGCCTTTAGCTTTTCTAAATGGTATTGCACTTTTAAAACAAAAGATTAAATAGACTTCAAACCTTTGGCGCTTCTATGTTATCTAAACAATAGAAATAAGACCTGAATGCCTCTTCGCTTTCAGGTCTTAATTTGGAAAAGACTAATTTTTATTGAGTTAGTAAAATTACGCTAAATCGATTGGCTTCTTTCGGCGAAAACTGGTTTATTCCGCCTAAGCTGGTAGCTTTCATGGCATCTTTATCAACCCCTCGTTTTATCAATTGTTTACAGATGTACTTGGCTCTTTCAATACTCAGATGGCGATTTCGCTTATCTGAGCCAGTTGCTTTGTCAGCTGCTCCCGATATATGAATGGTTAAGTTTTGTTCTTTTGCAATCTTTGCAATCTCATCAAGATTGACCAACTGTGTTTTGTCCACCAATTTTGCTGTGTTCAACTTGAAATAGAAGTAAATGGGAACACCTATGGTTACTTTTGTCTTCTGTGATAGACTATCCAAAGAACTATCATTGTTCTCATTTCCTAACGACATTCTATAACGGAGGGAGTTAAGACCACTATAGTTGTTCTTGTCTGTGGATTGTGCTTCGATATTATTGTTAGCATTGGCTTGTTGTGAGTGTTCCGAATATATCTTCAGAAGAAAGTTGTTTTGGTTGATGTACGGACGTGCATCAACGACTTTTTTCCATCCTCTCTTGCCTATGGTGTACGACAAACCGACAGAGGCACTGACCATGTGGTCACCAAATCTGCTTGAAGCGCCGACGCAATCGAAGCTTTTCATTGTTGTCATACCACTGACTTCACCGACAAGATGAAGACGGTCGGCAAGGAGATAACGAAACTCAACACCATAGCTGAAAGCAAACGGATGGTTGCCGGAAGGAGCATTGTCCGTTAGAAAATAACCAGGAGTGTTTGAAGAGTTGCGTATCATACCGACACCGACGTAAGGAATAACATCAAATTTCGACAAACCATACTCGTTGCACTGCAGGTTGTGCGTGAGATTATACATGAAGTCTGCATGAACGAACTGGTACTTCATAAACTGTAAGTTTGCGTTCTTGAATTTAATCCCTTGATAACCAATTCTGCCACCGACGGCAGGAGTGAGCCACTTACCAACACCGATTTGCAACACCGGCATAACACGGTCGAAAAGGTCTCCACACCCTATAGGAGTGCCGATGAAAGCGGAGGTTCCTCCTTTTGCTTCCACGAACCAATTGTTATCCCAACCAGTAGTTGATGTTATACCGTCAAGGTAAGATGGAGTTAAGGGAACAAGTAACTCGGCTTTGTCCCTTGCTTCAATTTGGCATCGTTGCTGTGCCGTTACAATACTGTCTCTTGCCATAGACACCATAGATGTCAGGCTGAGCAGAAACATGAATACATACTTCTTCATAATTTGAATTTGATTGTTTTACTTTCTTCTGTTATCTCTTTAGTTTTGACACCTTGAACCCCATTTCTTGGAACTTCTGTCTCCATTGCTGGCAGATTGGGGCATTCTTGGTGTGTTCGTTGAACTCTTGCGCAGAGTTGTGCAACTGTTGTTTTTGCTTTGGCGTTAACCATTCTGGAGAGTTTTGCCGCTTCTCCGATGGTAAGACACCTGATTTCTGATGCAATTCCATATTTTCTTAAATCTTGGTCAGTGATACCCGATGCCTTTAGTCTTTCGATAAGGCTTTCATCTATTCTAATATCTTTGAGCTTGCCGAAGCTGCCATGACCGAATGTGGTCATCATCACGACATTACCACCCTTGCTTTGTATGTAGTCCCTCATATCTCTAAGTTCGGCACCCGATGTGATAAAATCATCCAAGAGGATATAGTCAACCCCTTTCTTGACCTCACCTTCAAAACGTACACGTTTACTAATCCTTGATATGTCAGAGGCATTGGTATGGGAGACATCTGTGATCGCAATGATATTATGCTCTACGTTCATCCCTATTGCCGAAAATTTTGCAGCGTAAGCAGCCGGTATCATATTGACCTTGCTGTCTTGCATCTTGTGATTATAAGCAATATGGGCGTTGGGATAGCATCTTGCAATAGAGCAAACCTTATCGTCCTTAACCAAGTCGTTGACCAAACGTAACGCTGCATCATAATCTCCATGTTTTGCTGCATGGAAATCAGGATGTTTGCGTGCTATGGCAGAACTGGTATGATTGATAACAGCAGGGAAATAGTTACCCCAAGCCATCCCTTCTGGCATATTGTCTTTCTGCTGTAACATATATATCGCTGTACTCAAATCAACTTCTATTGGCGTATTTCCAAGATACATCTCTGCTCCTTCTTCTTCTGATATTGTGAACAACACTTCTAATTTAGGGTTCGGCTCATATATTTTAACGATGAAATCGGGGCTGTTCGGTGCTTCTTGCTGCTACCTCCTCATGTTGGACTTGGGGTTTGGTTTGCTCTTGTGTAGACTGATTTTCTTGATTAGACACAGTCGGTCTTTCTGCCTTGTTACCAAAAACAGGAGTGAAAGCCTTGTTCTTTTCACGGATGTCCGAGAAATCAGCCTCCCAACCGTCTCGTTCAAGACGCTGCGCTACAGCATCAAGCCGTTGACTGATGAATGAAGAGGAACGCTTGACATCCATTAGAGAGGTCTTGATGAAATTGGGGTCTTCCTTCAGACTGTCAAGCCAAGACTTCAAGTAAGCTGCACTGTCGCTTTTTACATGCTTCTCCATGCCGTACTGTGAAGAGACGAGTGCAGCTGTAAGCTCTGCGACAAGTTCTTCTTTAGCATAAGCCTCACTTCCAAAGGTGGAGTCAGATGCCAATCGGTTCAAGCGGTTTGCAGAACCAGAGGCATGGCTCATCTCATGCAAAAGATTGCTGTAGAAGGACTCACCATCTATGAACTGTGCCTTTTCTGGAATGACTATCTCGTCTTTGCTGATGCTATAATAGGCATTGTCCCCATGAATGGGCTTTATGGGACATACATAGAGGTCTTTCTCTATCATGGCATCCAAAGCAGGGAAATCAACCATACCATCTGTGGTGCGCAGACTCTGCCCAACGGCTTCATCCTTGAACTTTTGATACATCTCTGGACGTGCTTCTTTGAGATTGGTCTGGTCGAGATTGAATACGTTATAAACCTGTAACTTTGGGTAGACATTGTAGTTATTCCTCTCGTCTTGAGTGAGCTGCTTATAATCGTCGTACTTGATGTGCTCTTTTGTTTCTTTATGTACACATGTGAATGTGGTCAGCATAACCGGGGTGCTCTTTTCTCCTTTGTTGATGCCAACACGAGGGAGTTTGTTGCCGTTCTCGTCTACAGCTGCCTTCTTGCCATCTTTGTCTTTTGTGAAGTTCAGACTTACAATGCGGTCAAAGGTGGCATAACGGGAAGTCTGCCATCCATTCTTTTCCTGCATGAGCATCAGAACAATGCTGTTCATGCCATTGTAGTTCCGACCATTGAGGTTTTTGGGCAGTTGGGCTACTTGCGGTGAAAACCAAGGCTTCTTCCAGTCTTCCTGCAAGTTGCGGATCTTCTCAATCATAAGTTCCGCAAAGGTGTTCAAAGCGCGGTCTTCCGCACTAAGCCCATCGGTATTGTATGTATTCTTTTTCATATGCTCTGCTTTACTGTTGGGTGTTGATGTATTCGGTCATGTCATGCACACGACAAGAAAGTCTTACCACATCATTGTAGGCTGAGACTTGCAATTCACCGGTTATGTCCACATGTGCCTTGGAGTGCATCCAATCAGGAATGATGCTCTCAACTGCTGCGCCTTTTTCTGGGAAGCGCATGAAATTAACCCATGTGCTCAGATACTCCTGTCCGTTCTTTTCCAAGGAATAGGCAGAGAACACGATGAACGGATGACCATTCTTGTCTGTCTTCTGCTGATAGATATTCTCTTTCTTCAGATAGCCACGGAATGAGAGTGTACCTGAAATAGAGTCAAGTTCAGCCACATTCTGGGCAGTTATGGTGTTGCCTGTCAGATAGAAGTTCAAATTGTCTTCTTTCTTGCGGATGTCCAAATTGCCGTTTACTGCCACACGCAGTCCTTCAACATAAGACTGCGCCTCGTCCTGCTTGGCGTTTGGAAGCGAGACAAACACATCGATGCTTTTACTTGTTGTCTTAGCATCCGTTAAAACGACTGTCATTACAAATGACAAATACGGATTGTTGTTCTTGTCTGTACGAATATTTGCGCTGCGCTTTATCGTACCTATGACATTTGCTTCTGCTTTAATCATATCTTGTAAGTTTGATTGTTATTATCTTCTTTGAATGGTCTGTTGCTGGGATTGTTGCTGTGCTTCAATCTGCTCATAATTGTTGGATGCCTGATAAGAGAATGTTATGGCATTGACAATGCAGCCTATCCTTTGTCTCTTTGTGGTATCGTCAGTGTCGCTTTGAAGAATGTTGGAGATACTGTTCTTCTCCGCATTGGTCAATTCATGGGAGTATTCCTTCTTGCCATCATTAACGACAAGAACCGCATTTCCTTTGTCATTGATGCTCAATACAGCAGACTTCTGGTTGGGGACAAAGTTGCTGATGTCAATATGACGATTGATAACAGCATCACTAACCGCTTGCATCTTTTCTTCCTTACTCTTGTTCTCCATCTGGATTGTAAGCATAAGCAATGTCATGAACATTTGCATAAGGTTTCCCAAGAGACCTTTGTCACCTCCGCCTTCAATGCCGAGGGCTGCATCTTCAGAGCCGAGGAGTTTACTCATCCAGTTTTCTGGTGTTTGCTCGTCGGTGTTTACAGCTTTCGTTCCGGCAGTCATGTATTCGGCAAGTATGTTCTTTCCGTTATGTTGTGCCTCGATATTGAGATTGCCCTTTTGACTGATTTCTGCAAGGTAGGCAGCTGGATTGACCCATTGCAACTTATTGTCAGCCGAGACGTTAATGACACCAAAATGAAGATGCTCACCAGTGGTTCGTGTGCCGGTATTACCCGAAACGCCTAACTTCTGACCAGCATTGACCGTATCGCCTTTCTTGACGGATATTTCACTAAGATGCATGTATTGCACTCTTGTTTTAGTTCCGTCTTCACGAGCATACTCCACCGTAACGGTTTTACCGCCACCAGTTGTAGTTCGATGATCGACACCGACAACCACGCCATTGTTTTCTGTGGCAAGGACATTGTCCTTATTGGTCTTGATGTCTATGCCGTGGTGTATCTGCGTTTTGCCTTTGTTTATAGGATCTTCGCGTTGACCGTAAGGTGAAGTAATGAGCATGAACTCCTTGCGCTGTACCGGCATACTGTAACTTGATTGTGGCAAATTCATTCCAGTAGCTTTGGCTTTTGTACCTTCATTGTTTGACAATGGGTTGGACTGAACACCGAATTGCTTTCCTTCGGCATTCATCTGTTGTATCACCATTTTGTCAAAACGTTGGAGCTTTGCACCTTCGATGACGTTGACCACTGTAGACACATAGTTACTTGCAGACGCATAACCGCCCTTCTTGATACCTGCAGCCCAACCTTTATAGTCATCGGGAGACAGATTTCTGACATATTGTTGGTATCGCTGTGCCATGAGTACCTTGGAATGGTCTTCATAGCTTTGCCCAACATTGTCATACTTCTTGAACTTCTCGTTTGGCTTGTCATCGTCTGCCAAGACATAGTTTCCATTATATGTACCTTTTACGCCGAAATGATTGTTGGCAGTGTTTGCCAATGTACTTTTGCCATCGGCAGACTCGATGATGCCCTGGGCAAGAGTTATGGATGCAGGTATGCCATATCGCCGCATCTGCTCCATAGCATACTCTGCATACCGTTCTATATATTGTTGTCTTGATGATGTCATATCATACTGCTTTATCTGTGCATACCATGACGCTCCTCTTTCTGAGCGGAGACAACTTCCTTAACCTCTTGCTTGGCTTCTGGCTTGTTTTCCTCCTGCTGTGAGGTTTTCTGTCTTGGAGATTCCAACTGGTCACAAATGGCAACTCGTTCTCCTGCTCTGATAAGCTTGGGAAGGTAAGTATCGAGGGCATGATATGGAAAACCGGCCATCTTTAACGGCTTTCCTTCCTCATCCATACGCTTGCTGTGCTTTGTGAGCGTGATACCTAAGATATTGGAGGCCTTTACCGCGTCCTCCTTGTAGGTTTCATAGAAATCACCACAACGGAAAAGCAATAATGCATCTGGGTGCTTTTGCTTCAAATCATTGTATTGCTTGATGATTGGGGGTACATTTGACATCTGCTGTTGCTGTCGTTTCTCCTCCTCGTGGTATTCACGGTGCTCATTCTCCTCATGGAGCTGAGTACCCTCCACGTCAGGAGAGATAGAACGCTTCATCTCCTCCAGTTTTCCTGCAAGGACATCAGAATACAGAATGGCTGCGAGGTGTGTCTTATAGTCCTGCTTGTCATCAGCAAGCCACATTCTTTGCCATTGCGACTGGCTTATCTGCACGGACTTCTGCTTCTCATCACCGATGGTGGCAACAAGCAGAATTTTGTTGTCCTTTGTCTTAAAGGCATTGACCTTGCTGATAAGGTCTAACGCATCTTGTGAGGCATTACTTCTAAAGATGTTGGCTTCCTTTTCGGGAGTAGCTGCCACTACTGAGTAGTATTTCTGAGCGAACTGGGTTTTGAATTCATTCACATGAGTCTCATCATGGTCATTCTTCATCATGTCAAAATACAGGCTGACATCCTCTCGACTGGGATGAACAGCAAAAGTACGGGCGTTCTCAGGCTTTGCAGCAAGTGTCCACTTGCCTTCATCGTCCTTCAGCATTGAGATCTGTGTAAAGGTTGATGGAACCTTGTCGATAGGAAATTGTGAAGCCCATGCCTGTTGGCGTTTTTCAGAAGGCTTCTCGATGAGTTTGATCTTTTCTCCATTCTCAGCCTTCTTTATCATCCCAACTGTGCGGTTCACGTCATGGAGGACCTTTTGCGCCATCGTCGGATCCGCTTTCAGTTCGGAAATGATAGTTGGCAAATGCTCAATGGTTTGTGGACGCATCTTCGCTGTCATGCCCAATTCAAGCATTCTGTGTGCAGATGCAAGCTCTTCCACAAGCATTTCCATATGTTGCTGTACTTCTGACGGTGTCTTTACGCCATCGACGGAAAGTCCTTCTCGTCCCAAGCGTTGTGGAACTCCAGTCGCATGAACAATCTGCCGGGTTACCTCTTGCACATAGTCTGCATACGAAGGAAAATCCTTCTGAGCAGGGATGTGTAATGTGTCTTTTTTGCTATCATAATGTGCAATACCAGTGGCATCCTTGCGGATAGGGACGAGATTGTCCTTCATACTCTGGATGAACTTGTTGACATCCATTCGAAGAAGCTTTTCATCTGTCGGTCTGTTTGCTCCAAACTGCTCCACCTGCTTGGCGTATTCTTCCTTATGAACATGGGACATGGTGGTTTGGTCGATGTTAAAGACCGTATACACATCCTCACGAGGATTAACCTTGTACTTCGCTTTTTCTGCATCTGCGAGAGAATTGTATTCAGCACGGCTGATTTTATCCTCCGCATTGTCTTTGTTGACGTACTGGTTGAGGTTCTGCCAAACGAAAGGGACTCCTTTCTGTCCTTTCTTCACGGCCTCACTGCGGTCATGGGTTTCATTGAACATCGTGTAGCTGTTGGTCTTGAACTCGCCATTGTCACTGTGCATGGCCATGATAAGCGCATTGACTGGAGTAATCCGCAATGTCTTGTCATAGAACTGGGGCATCGCCTTTTGCCCTGCATTAAGCAAGGTGCCTCCATTCTTGTTAGCTCTTTCAAGGGCTGCAAATAAGACTTCCGCTTGTCGCTCTGCACCTGTTTTTTTGTTGATGTTTTCTTCTGCCATATTATCGTATCATTTAATGGTGTTATGCTGTTATTTTTCATTCATTTCAAGGACACCTTGGAGATGTGGATATCCACAGCCAATGTACTGAACCCAATCAATATTGTTGTCTTGAAAATATTGTCTCAGGAATTTGGTGTTTGCCTCAAAATTATCTGATGCAAAGACCAGTAAACGTCTATTCTTATAGCGGTATTTCCCTTTTTTGTCCCGGAAGCGTTCTCTAAGAGAGACACTTTTCCATACTCCTTTGTCTTTGTTTATTGATGGGTCTATGATAAGCATATCATGCCCCCAGACATCTTCGCTATAGATATACGTTTTCTCTTTGACTGTCAAATGTTCTTTGGTAAGCTTTACTGCCGTTTCCCTATTCGGTGCTCTTACAATGTATTCTTTGACCCTCCAATCTGGTGTTTCGTTAGTCAACCAGTATTCAAGGTTTTCTACGATTGCAATATACAGTTTTTCTTTCTTCATGACTATTTCTTGTTATTATCGTATTCCTCTCACTTGTTCGTGCTCTTGTTTTTGCTCATAGCTTTCTGAGGCATTGCGCAAATCCTGTCTGTTGGATATTGTTGCCTGATCTGCCTTGGCAAGTATATGGTTGGCAATCGTGTTCACAGTCAAGGCTCCCTCATTGTATGCTTCGATAACGGATTGCGGCAAAGTGACAAGACGAGGAACGTTATCCATGTCAACAAGTAACACGTTACCTTCTATCTGTGGGTTCTTCAGTCGTTTGTCAAGCTCCTCATCAGCATACCGTTTATAGCGAGAAACAGGTTGCTCGCCATTCTCTTTCCGATACTCGGCAAGAGCCTCTTGACCAACAGTATTGAAAAGACTGGCACCACCATACAACATGAGTGGTATCTTCATCAAAGGATTACTGATGAATGTTCCACTGACAAGGGCCGCCAAAGGCATCATTGTTTCCTTGTTCAGCCCTATAGACCTTGTCTTTCCCGTAAACACACCGACTAACATGTCTGGCAGCATGGACAGTGTGATTCCCAGATGTTGCATGGTGTCCCCCATGCCACCCATTCCCATGGAACCAATCAAGTTGTCCCATCCTGCGTATTCTCCAGTAGGAACACCTGGCATTGTTGCTTGCGCGGCCTCCGCTTCATTGGCATTTGTCGTGTAAGCCGTAGAATCATCAGCTTCCGCTATATTGGAATAATGCACTGCATCTTTACCATTTTTGCGGTCTGCGAGTTCTTTCTGTATTACTTTGGCGAATGTCTCGTATTCCATAGCACGAAAAGTGGCATCAGAAACGGACATCATGGTGGATTTGCCGTTTGCTTTCACCGTTCGTTCCCCAGCATTGACGGCTTGATTGACCTTATTCCTATATCTCTGACCATTCTTGTTTGCCCAGTCCAAAGCAATGCTCAACTGTTTGTCTGTAGCATAAGCACAACTTTTGAATCCCATCTGATCAAGCATCCATTTAGGGACACTGGCTTTCTTCTTGCTTGCAGCTGCGACCTCCTTCTTTGCCTGTTGTTTCTGTTGTTCTACATACTTTTTTTGTTGGCCTTGAGACGTGCGTTCAACCACTTCCGTACCACCATCCATAGCCAACTGTCCGAAGAAACCGCCAGCGCCCCATGTGGTAGCGGCGTTGATAAGCCATGAGCCGATGTTTCCTGCCACTTCTTCAAGAAGAGAAGGGTTGTACTTTTCTTCAGCTTTTTTGTTGATGTGGTCTTGCAAAGAGGTTGTTCTGACCCTTTCGGGAATATAGAAGATACTTCCTTCTGCCGCTTTACGGAGTATGTAGTCTGCACTTGACTTTGGCATTTGCTGCTTGACAAGGTAGTCTATCATCTTTTTCTCCATCACAGCATCAACGGTTATGTGCTGTCTTTTCAGTTCAGCCTTGACCATGTTGATATAGTCATCTACCGTCTTACTATTCCACTCGCCAATGTATTTTAGGTTGTTATAATAGGTCGCTGTGGCAGTCATGCCACCATCTGGCCCTGCCGCCCCTGCCAAAACAGCTCCCAATGAAGAACTATATCTTCCATATTCCTCCATCTGTTTACGGCTTAGGTCATCACGAACTTTCTTCATGATGGGGATGACTTTGGTTGTGAAGATGTCTTGCTTGTCGCTATTTGCTGTTGTCATGATTATATGAATGACTGTCTTAACTGATTGATTACCTGTTCTCTTGTTTGGGCAAGGGCTGCATGGAGGACTTCCATCTGACGAGGGAAAAACTCTTCCAACCACTCGTCCTTTGCCACATTGTCCTGTATGAACTTAATGGCTAACTGGCGATTGATTTCTATGGCTCGTTCACCTTTCTTCTTGCCATTGAACCAAGCCTTTGTCCACCACACGATGCCGTCCTTGTCGGGATAGACGCTGACGGTACGCTGTATGTCGAAGCTCTGAATGTCTATGTCGAAATTCTCGAATGGGTCTATTATTCCTTGGCTTGCTATGGCGTTGTCAGTAGCTTTTTTTTTTCGTACTCCGTCATTGTAGAGAGGAAAACTCCATGCATCAGAGCGAGGTAGTTGAGAAAGTCATGTGTCAAGATGGTCTGTATGCGTCCTATGATGCCCAAGCTACGCTCTCCCAAGCCCAAGGGGTTGAGCATACTCGGTGTGTGTTCATAATAAGCGCCACTACTTGCACCCTCTGCCAAGACATCACGTAGGACTTGCTCCGTTCCGTTGGGTACCTTGTATCTGCTTGTCAGCAAGTCTATCATGTACTTGCCGAAGAACCTCTGATACATTTGGTCAATCTCTGGTTGCTGGCTATCGTATGGAGTTTCCACTTTGAAGTCTAATGTGGCAATTTCAGGATTGTTCCCTTGAATGGTCTTCTGCTCATAAACTATAAGATTGTCCCTCACCATCGTAAGAAACTCTATCGGGTCTATTTCATCACCATTGAAACGAACTTCAATGTGAAGGGTGTCATCACACACTGCAATGTTGTCACCAGCATTTACGCTTTTACCAAAATTGCAAATGGATTCCTTGATATGTGAATAGACCACATCATAGACAGCGGAGCTTCCTGCTGCATAATTGCGATAGTTAACTGTTATGTTGAATCCTTTTTCACGGTCACTGGCTATTCCAGATACTACACCTGTGGCAAGAGCTTTGAGCCATGTGTGGGGATAGACTTTGAAGTCTACTCCATGATGAAAGAACTCCTTGCCAGTCACAGGGTGTGTCTGTTTACCATAGCCGAGCGTTATCTCCAAAGGGGTCGTTTCTGACAACTCAAATGGCATGGCGTAACCGCTTGGAGAAACGAGATTCATAGACTGTTTGTATTCCATGTCTTTCCTTATTTGTTTAGTTGAGCTTTATGTCCGGCTTGACTATACCTGTGCCAGGTCTTAAGATTGGGTCAAACCTATGGTCTGGCCGCCAGATTGGATTGTTGATGTCGGGAATTGTTATGTCTATTTTTCCCCAACGGTCTCCACCTGCAAAGTCCCCAGAGGAACCTCCCGAAGAGTTCGTGTTTCCTGCAAGCAAGCCCGACTCCTGATAGTCGAAGAACTTAGGAAGTGCAATCGTCATACACAACATGGCTACACAACCTCCTCCCCATGTGAGAATGCGCTTCTTTACATTTCTGTCATTGTTGGCAATGGCATAATAGATGACAAACGCTGCCACTATGCCTATGATGCTTGCAAGGACATAACCCAATGCTTGAACATACGGCGTATAGCTATAAATGGCATCACCTGCAGTTCCAATGCCATCTGTAATGCTATCTGCAAATGCCTGACTTGCAAACAGGCTTGCTCCAAATACTGTTAATGTCTTTCTCATATTATTCATATTATTGATGTTACTGATATTACCGATGCCTGTTGCGTTGTTGCTGTTCATCTTGCATCATCTCTTGATTTTCGGCTTGGGCAATTGTCTGTGTCTGCCGTTGTGAGTTGTTGCCTATCATCATCATGGCCATCAATGCGCCACCGACTTTTCCCAGTAGTCCAGTCCGACCAAATACCATATAGGCAGCAGCTATCAAAGCACCTATTCCCCAACCAGAGATTTTCCCCGAAGCAAGATTGTTGAAGAAATTACCAAACATATTGGTTCCGTTGCCTCCAAACAGGTTGCCGATGAAAGAGCTGATGCCTTTCAATGTGTCCCCAAAAGTTCCCAGCAACCCTTTTGTTTCCGCTGCGGTGTCCTTAATTTCTGAAATGACCTTGTTTGTGGTGTCCTTTACTTGCTCTACCGTGTTTTCACCTGTATAGCCGTTTACGACATCGTGCGCAAAGTCTCCAGTTCCGTCTGTTCCACCACGGAGCGTTTTACCTACAGCTGTGCCAATGGACTCGTCTGGATGCGAAAGTTTCTGCCATCCTGCGAAAGTTGCCAGACTTGCAACTGCTGTGGTTTTCGGATTTTTTGCGACAGCGCCAACAACGGAACTGCCGCCTTTCCATAGCGTGGACGTTACTTTAACTCCACTTCTCCATAGTTTGGGTATAACCCTTGTCGCTAATGATAACCAACCCATATCTTTCTATTTTTTAGGTTTTACACTCTTTGCATTTACTCTCCACACACTCAGACAGTCTTCTATAATTCCTGCCTTACCAGTTCTATGTGGCAAGGAGCCATATTCAATGTTGTGCCACACAAGTCCCATATTCGTGCATCTGACAAGTTTTGTCAATGTTGCTAACTGATAGTTCATGTCCTTTAGTTGAGGACGTATGGAGAACACCAGTTCTATGCGTTGCTTCTCGGTCATCTTATTGTTGATACACACCTGACGGATTGTATTGACAATGCCGACGCTCTTGTTTATGATGCTGACATAAATGTCGTTACGCTTGTTGTGCAAGGCTACGGCCACGGCATTTGTCGGCACATTGCCAATCTGTGCAGACAACTTGTTCATGTTCTCACACAGATGATTGATCTCATAATAGAAACCGTAGGTTTGTGCAGCGTATGAGATGATGCTACGGAAGGAATTCAGATAGTTGTCAAACTGCTTCTGATAGTTGGCTGTACTCTCCACTTCCTGCTTCAGCCATACATGTCCCTCGGTTTCTGTTGCCATAGTTTTCAACTGTGAGTTGTATTGCGACTTTGCCTTGTTGGTGTAGTCGATAATCATACCAGTCAAGACAGGATCCATCTGTGCATAGCTTCTTGCAGGATTCATCCATACGAGTAAACCAAGTAATATGGGTAATACAATGGTATTCATACGCTACTTTGAATACAGTGAAACTTCCTTGGCATAACGCTTCCAATGTGACAATGACTGCAATGCCACTTCATGCTTGTCTCTTTCGATCATTCCTGCTGTAGCTCGGTTCCAGACATCACTCATCCGGTAATGGCGTATACTGATATACAACAAATGCAGCTTATGGGAAAATGAGGACAGCTTGTCTTCCAGTTCCCATAAGGTTTTGGAACGTTCGGCTCCAGTGAGCATATTGGTTGATCCGCCTTTGGCAATGGCATCCTTTAACAACGTGAACACCGATAGCATTTCTGTAGTTGTTTCCATATAGAGATTGTTCATGCTTACAGTAGCAGCTATACCTTGTGGGTTTTTGTTGACAGCTTTTCTTAGTTTTCCAAGTGTCAGCAATATGCGCACGCCATCATCATAGATGTGCGTAGCTGCCTTTAATGCGGAAGCGTAGTTTGTGGCAGTTTTCAGATAACTGTTATAATCTTTCTCCCATTGTTTCATCTTGGTAAATTCTCCTGCCATCACATTTTGCGCCAGTGCAGTATTACGTTGCGCTTGGGCTTCCGACTTGACGGTTCCGTTAATGAGATTGTTGCCAGTAGCGAGGATTGTGTATTCGCCAGGGTTCGAGGTTACAACCTGCCCATATGTTCGGCTGCTTGTTATCAACAGCAGTATCAATGCAACAACAGACACAATGAGCCATTTACCGTTGGCATCATCTTTACCAAAGGGAAACAAACGATTTTCCAATTTGCGGAATGTTTTATGTGTTCGTAAATTCATGTATGTTGTGACGCTTTTTGTTTAATTCAACTCGTTCTCGTATCGTGGGAATCAGGTCCACCTTATTGCTAATGCCTACAAGGTCAAGACGTGGGTGGGTTCTATCTCCGCTATAAATGCTGATTGTTTTAATACCCAATAACATCTGGAGGAAGGAACGCTGCTCACTGTAATCTATGACCCTGTACAATTCAATGAAATCCCTGCTACAAGAGAAGACTCCACACTCGTATTTCAACTGCTCCGATGTGATTACATATACCGTTCGAGTCACATACAGATACCGATAGAGCAAGTAAAGGATTAAGATGACGGCTACACCTATTATATAAGGTGGCAGCCACCTTGGAGTGAGACCGTCATAACCTGCCAACGCAACCAGGACAATAACACCGGCAATGGTCATTCCTTCTTCTGTGTAGAACTGCATCACTGAAGGATGTATTCTTATGGATGGATATGATATGCTCATATTATCTGCCTATATTGTGACGGTGCTTCTTCTCATCACTCTCGCTGATTTCAATCTCACCGTCGCTGTTAAGGTCAATTCCTGCACTTACAGTCCTATCGTCTTCAACGCCTTGACTTTTTTGCACAATCCGTTCTGTTTCTTGACGGATTAGCTGGTCATTCCAATCTTTGCTGCCGTCTTCGGGGACTTCACGGACAACCGTAAGGTTTGGCAGGGCATAACTTTCACGTTGTGTAGGATGGAAGAACTGTACGGAGTAGGTTTTTACCGCTTCATATGGTGACTCTCCATGACTGACCAAAGCATTGCTGTTTCTCGTGCCAAAGGCAGGATAGAGATTGAACTCGTTATAATTGTCAAAGTCTATATTTGACACATAACCTTCAGGGAAATGCTTTTCAAGGAACTCCGTTACAAGTGTTTCCTCTTCCTCTGTCAATCCTTCATAGTCACCATTTTCAATAGCGCAGATAGCCCAATCAGGGATGTCGTATGTGCCAAGGTCTTTGAGATGCCCCTGCTCGCTTCCGATACATAGCTTCTCTTTCATCTTGTTGACATACTCTTTATGCAAGCGGTTGGCTTTATCCAATTGGTCTTTGACATCGCCTTCATAACACAGTCCACTGTATTTCATGGACATGTATTCCTCAGCTTCCGTTTCATACTTGCCATAGAGTCTGCCAACATCATCAGGTAACAAATCTTCATTACCTGACAGAAATTTGTCTTTATCCATAAGCGAGCCCATGTATTCCGCCATGTCTTCACCATATTTGGGGATGCTTTCCTTGACGTGTTTAAGCTCCGTATTGAAATTCAAAACGAACTGTTTTCCTGCCATGTCATTGTCGAAACATAAGTGGTGACAGGCATTCTGAGCTTCTTTGATTACTCCACGGAACTGCATGACGGTTGGGTTGCCGCCAGTTGAGAGGAAAACCGCATCGGCGAGTGACTTGTCCTTGTGTGTGCATAGTTGGTAATATGCCATTGCATCATAGGCACTTTCAAACCACAGGACATCTTTCGCATCTTTCAGTTCCGTACCATTAGGACTTGCTATCCATAGCCCTTCAGACGAATTGCTGCCAAGAGCCTTTCCTTTGTAGCCGCTTGTGCCGTCAAGACGTGGCTTGCCTCTTTCTTCAAAACCGACAATGGCAGTCTGCCCTGGTAAGTACAGTGGGAAGGATAAATTTTTGAAATACCGTCCTTTCTGTTCCGAAGCCTGTCTTGTGGCAAGCATGAACGATGAGCCAAAGGCTTTTTGAGTGGCAATATCTATCATGCGACTCTTGAAGAATGGATAGAACTTCTTGATGTTCTCCATATCGTGCTTTTTGAATTTTAGGACTGTGTAATCCTTAATGTCAAAAGGCTTAACGTTATGTCTGGGTTCTATGATGTTGCGCATATCGTATTCTATTGGATTGTTCAGTAGACGGTTACAGACAAGATTTACAAGATGATGCGGATTGATACCGGCATGGTATTCCTGAAAGAAATCTGGATGCTCCGTGATAAAAGAAATGACATTGTACACTTTCTGCTGTGGCGGTTGGAAACAGCATTTTCCGTTTGCTGTCACAATGAACTTGTCTCCTCTGACCCGGCCTCCATTGCTGTCAAGACGCACATATGAGGGATAGCGCAAGCCATCACGTCGATAGAAGTGATAGCCTGCGTCCTTCAACACGTCTTGAATGTCAATCCGTGCCTTGAAATCGTCGTATGATAATTGGTCTGCCAAAATTATAGTTAGTTACTTTGACTGCATTTTATGGTTCCCACTCCAAAGGAACGAATTGGCATGCGGAACGTCCTGATGAGATTTGTAACATCGGAACATTATCCCAAGCTGCACATAGGAGTTCGATTCCGTTTTTCACCGGCTTCCAGACAATACCATTGGATTTGAAGATGCCCTTGTAGAAATCGATAAATTTCACTCCAAGGTCTTTCTCAATAAGCTGAATCTCTTCTGGAGATACGCTATACTGTTGTTTTCTCTTTTTCTTTTTGCTCATTGCTTTATATTTTAAGTTGTTTATCTTCCATGTCCCATACCGTGGCTGTGCGCACCGGCGTTGAGCCCTGCCTCAAAAGCTCTTTCTGCAATATCCTGCGGTGAGTCAACTCCCGGCTTGACATATATGCGTCCACTACCATGAACTTCTTGGTGAATCTCTGGGGATGGATGGGGATGCTTGATATGCTCAACATTGTGTGCGATGTCTGCACCAAGGTAGGTTGCTTCACTCATTGCTGAAAGTCCGGCACCAAGGAATGCTCCCAAGTTGAACCCTTGACGCATTTCCGGCCTAGTTTTCATGTCAACCTCATTGAATATCTTTGACATCATACGTTGGCGTTGATAGTCATCCACGGCCATGAACTTGTCGTATTGCTTCTTGCTGATTTCATGTGTGATAACTTCTCCATTGATGACCGCACTCATACGGTAGGTGAACTTCTCGTCGTCTTTTTGATCTTTTTGAGGTTGCTTGGCTTCCTGTTGAACTTTTGAAGGAACCTTTTCCACCCAAATATCACCGACTTCAACTTCACGGCCATGTTTACCTTCTCGATACCACCCCTTACGCTCATTCATGGCTTCAAGGTCCTTGCCATTTGCGTAACCTTGTTCTGGATTTAGTGTCGGTGCAAAATGCTGCTCGTTTTCCAACGGGTCACTGACAACTTGCACATCTTCCTGAAGTTGTTTGCGGAAAGACTCTTCCACTTCTGGCTTCAATGTGATAGAGATGCGCTCTTTACTGTTGAGCATATCCATCGTTACCTTGTCTTTGAAGTCTCCGCTGATGGCATTGTTCAAGATGCTCAGACGCTCGTTGAGTGAAGTGCTCTTCAACGAATTGTCTGTCAGTTTCTTGACTTCGTTGTCTGTCAGGTCATAAACGAAATCCTGCAGTGTGCCATTTGATTGTACAGTCAGTGTCTTTTTGTCGGCATCCACAATGATACCATGGGATGAAAGCACTTCTTGCCACTTTTCATTTGTGAAATAAACATTTGAGGTTATAAGCTCCTTGTATGGCTTGGCTGGCTCTTGGGGTCTTGGACGTGTTACCACCGCAGGAAAGAAGGCTTGCATATCTTTCAGTGGATCCACACTCTGACTTTTGCTATCACCTTTGTAGTAATAACCATAACTGCCACTTTTGAGTTCTCCAGGACGTAAACGTCCATCGGAATGTTCTACAACCATCGGTGAAACGGCAACGCCGCTCATTCTACGCAAATGGAAACCTTCCTGCATTCTTGGTGTCCAACCTAAAAAATCCCTCCCAAAGGCGTGTGGCGGAATATTAGGATGGCGCTCATAGAATCTTTCTCTATAACCATGAAGTCCCATGGCAACACGTCCGTTGACATTTCTTGCTGCCACATAGGATGACGGCATATCGAAATCCTTTCCGACGATGTTGTTAAACGTCTTGTAGGCATTCTTGTTGGCATAGTTGGTTCCACCGTCAGCGAGAGCCTTGAACTGCTTCTCGTTGATGGGATATTCTAACAAAGGAGAGTCATGTCCCTGTACCAACAACTTGTATTGGTCTTGCTCTACGACAAGTTGGGCTTTCATGCCATTTCTGCGGAGAAGGTCTTGTAACTGGTACGAGAGTTCTCCACGATAAGGCATTGATTCTGAACGGATGCTCATAGTCGCTTCTGTTTAAGTGATTAGTTGCTGATACTCTCTTCAAAAAGCTCTTCACGAAAGTCCATGAAGGCTTTTGCAGATTCTACGGAGGTCGGTGAAAGTCCCTCGTCCTTACAGAACTGGTGAAAGTCTTCTGTTACCTCATCTGATTGCTGCAATACGAAATCAACAGCTGTGATGTTCCCTGCTTCGTATTCTTCACGCAGGGTGTCATAATCGGGATAATTCATTGGCATTTTGTTTTAATTTAATGATTGGTTTATCTTGTGATTTGTCGGGCATCATCGTATGCTTCACTATTTGGGAAGGTATGTCCGACAGAAATGTTCTGAAGATTCTCCTTAGGTATACCAGATTGACGTGCTTGTCTTTCCAGAGCTTCCAAAATGTCTTGTGTGAAATTCTCCTCTGGAACATACTCCAACATTCCATGTCTGTTAACCCAACATCCATCATTGCCAAAATTATATTCAGGCATGGATTTATGAACGACTCGTTTCCATTGTGCTGCACCACCAGGAATTAAGACTACACCCTTTTCTGAAAAGAGGTCTATACCTATGGTGATATTGGCTGTCACTTTGTCCTCATCGGACATTTCAGTAGTGACCAGCTCGCCTTTCCAAAATCCTTGAAGCTCACTCTCCGACAGATCAAACTCATTGGTGACTGTCTGTAGGTTTCGGCCAATAATCTGTGTAGGGGCATAGACTACGCTGTTTGTCTCTTTATCCAATTGGACAAATGCCTTTACCTTTCTCTTGTTTTCCGTTCCGTCATCCAACAAGACGGCTTCCTCCACTTCTGAAACGATGGTCTTTCCTTCCAGAAGCAACTGTCGGTCTTGTTTCAAGAAATTTGAAAGGTCTGCTTCCTTCAGTTTTGGCGAAAACAACACATCTATACCATCTTCTACTTCTATAAGGCAGAATTTGGCGTAGCAGTGAGTGCAACCAAACGGTTGCTTGATTGATATGGGTAATAATGGGGACATTCCACCCATCTCAATATTCTCGTGAACATAATCAGGGAGGTCATAAATCATGTTCTCAGTGAGTCCGAACTCACCGAGAATGTCAAATGGATATTCGTCCCTATGAAATCTTTTATTCGTCATAAACGTATTTTTGTGAATGTAATCTTTAGCAAAGTTACTTTCGTTTATGTTCACTTATATAGAGTTATGCTCAATCCATTGAGATTTGTATGGTTTTTCATTCATTGGTTCTATTCATCACATCGAATAGAACCAATAAAGCTGTTTTGCTCAATATATTGCGCATTATAAGATTGCCTTATTATATGTAATGCTCATGTGATTTATCTTTGCAACATGAAAAGAATACTCATATCAGCAATCATAGTTCTATTGGCATTCAACACTGCTTGTATCGCACAAATTTCATCAGGACGATTTTATTCATTGGGTAATACGAATTCAAAGAGAACAAGCGTGAGGAATGTACACCTTGACGATCCGAATGACAGCATTTCGTCACCATCGAGTCCTGTACTTCCAGAGCAGAATGCCAGTACAAAACAGTCATCTTGCTCTATTGAAGAGTTGAAATCTTTGATAGAAAAATATGATCGAGAAATATCTTTAAGAAAAAGCACAAGTCGTGTTCCATCAGTCGGTAACAGCAAAAGAATACATAGCTATCGTCAATGGAACCCAAGAGAACTTAATCTGAAGAATTTGACAGACGTAATAACTGAAGTAGGTCTCTCAAACAAATTATTTGTTCTTGCGCAAGCAATGCTGGAAACTGGTAATTTCAGCAGCAGGGTCTGTAAGGAATACAACAACCTATTCGGCTTGTATGACAGTAAGAACAGGGATTACTATCGCTTTGAAAGATGGGAAGATAGTGTGGTGGGTTATGGGAAGATGATACAGTATAGGTATAAGGGAGGAAACTACTTGAATTTTCTCAAACGAATCGGATATGCGGAAGACCCTCGATATATCACCAAGGTAGCAAAGATGGCAAAGTCAATATACAATAGATTGTTTTGCGACTAATGCTCAAAATATTATTGTAATCAGAAACACACATTTTAATAAATAATCCATAAATACATTGCTCAATATTTTGATACGTGAGAAATATCTTATACCTTTGTATATGAGGAATCGCCTCGTTGCTCTTGTTGTCTGCTTAGGCGTGTTTTCACATTCCCAAAGTATGGCACAGACCAATAGACATTTTCCGTTCAACACAGTCGGGGATGCTTATGGTAAAAACAGAAACAAGGATGTTAAGGATAGAGACGCTGATGTTTTTGATGAAGTTGCGAATGTTGAAGACATCACCAATCCACCAATGGATAGCATCATAAAGTTTGTTCCGTCTGTTTCATTGCCATTGAAGCATATCCAAGTCAATTCACCATTTGGAGTTCGGAAAGACCCAATGAACAAGCGGACAAAACGCATACATAATGGGCTTGACTTGAAAGCGAAGTTTGGGGAGGTGTATTCCATGTTGCCTGGTGTGGTTACGGCTGCATCATACTCCACAAATGGTGGATATTATGTGACCATCAATCATGGCATATGTGTATGCTCCTACCTACATCTGTCAAAGATATTGGTAAGGACAGGACAGCGTGTCACGGCAGGATATATTATCGCCATCAGCGGAAACTCTGGTAAAAGGACGACAGGCCCACATCTTCACATTTCATGCAGATGGAAAAATGAGAGGGGCAAATTCTTTAATCCAATGTTGATACTGAGGTTTATTACAGAACAATTATTAAATAAGGAGTGAACATATGGGACCGATATTGATAATCATTGCAGTGTTGCTTATCATTGCAAAACACGACAAAACGAAGAAACGCCGCAAACGAACGTTGTGGGGCAAATCCGATTGGGAGAAAACTTGTGATGATGGTGGCAAGTTCTTTGGTTGGTAATTATGCATCAAAATATACTTTTGGTTTATTTCAAGGCAAAATTTCTAACCAGTATGTTATAATTTAATCAAGTATACATACAAAATCCCAAGTCTGTAGTTGACTTGGGATTATTTTGAATGTCAATATTGTGGTATAATGGACTCTTCCAATAAAAAAGGAATGACACCAACATACATTATGCCATCATCATCCGTCCATAATTTGGAGTTGCCATCAAGAATTACCATTTTCTTAAAGAAATCCCCTGAGTTCTTTAGAGAAAATGTTTCTTGGTTCTTTTTCTCAACAGTATCTACATTCAATGCAGATTGGATGTAAATCTTTTCACGTCCTGTATTGACGATAAAATCGATCTCATATTGTGACTGTTTCTTCTTGCCATCAATAACACGTGTCAGTTCTACGACTCCAACATCGACGCGATATCCTCTACGTATTAGTTCTATATAAATAAGGTTCTCCATTAAATGCGATTTTTCTTGTTGGCGGAAATTCAGTTTCGCATTTCTTAATCCCATATCAATGGAATAATACTTCTGAGTGTTGTCGAAGTATTTCTTTCCTTTGATGTCATACCGTTTGGCACCCAAGAACAAATAAGCATCTTCAAGATAGTTGATGTAATTCTTGATAGTATGGTCAGATGTTTTGCGCTTCATCAAAGAACCGGCTGTATTGGCCAAGTTATGGGTATTGGTTAGTGAGCCTACTGCAGAATAAAGCGAGTCAATAAGTGCGTCCAACACTTCATCATCCTTTAAATTATACCTTTCAACAATATCTTTAATGTACACATTCTTGTGAAGGTCGTAAAGGTATTTCTGTTTTTCAGACTCACTTTGCTCCAAGACTGCTGACGGCATTCCCCCATAGGTTAAATACTCTTCAAGTGCATCAGCTTTTTCAAGGCCAGACACTTCATAATATTCTTTGAAGGAAAGTGGATATACTTTTATTTCTGATCCTCTATCACGGAAATTCGTCACAATATCAGAAGACAGCATTTTAGAATTTGAACCAGTAACATATATGTCCAAATTTTTCCGTGCCATAAGGTCATTGAGAATGTCATAGAACGTTGTGTAAAGCATATCCTTGTCGTCCTCAGACACAAGGCTTTCGTCTATATCAGTGTTTTTTACTTTTATAGACAATTGTATCTCATCGATAAAAACATAATATCGTTTTTCTTCGTCACATGCTTTATCCATGATGTATTCATAAAGCACATTCGGATTTCTGTACTTTATATTCACTTTTCTATCTAATGCGATTTCTATGAAGCAATCTTCAGAAACACCCTCTTTCTTCAGATAATCTTTATATAATGTCGATAACAGAAAAGATTTGCCACAGCGTCTAATGCCAGTGATTATCTTTACCTTTCCATTCCAACGCTTACTTATCAAAGCTTCGATGTATTTATTTCTTTGGATAACCATATATTACTCATATTACTGCAATATCAGTCGTACTGTTCGACCTTTTTTGCAGTGCAAAGTTATGGAATTTAATTTAAGTAAGCAAGTTTAAGGCAACTTTATTGCTATTTATGGGTTAATAATCAAGACAAAATGTGTTTCTTAAAAAGACATGGTACTGCAAAAACAGCCGCATATACGACTCCTTTTGCAGTACACATTGTTTGGACAATTACTTCTTATTGAATTCTTGAATCTCGGAAATCATGTCCTTAACTTCCTTGTTTATCTTCAAAAAATTGGCATACAAGATACGTTCTTTTGCTTCTACAGAAGGGAATTTATAGAACTTTGGAAGTGGGTATTTGGCGTAGTCTTTTTCCTCATTGCCAATCTCCTCCATATTGAAGTCGGTCTTGCAGAAGAATTTACTGGTTTGGAACTCTTCTGCTTCTTGAATGTCCATACTGTCACCACGTCCTGTTTTGGTCTTGACAAAATCTCTTGCAGTCTGACCGCATATCCAGCCAGTTGGCATATCAGCAATCTTGGAACCAGGAACAAGTGAATCCATGTTCTCATTGATGTTGATGGAGGTACGGTCTCTGTCGATAGTCACACCTTTCTTTAACTGAACAACCTTGCCGAAGATGTCATTAGATAGCCATTCAAGTGTTTCCTTGGCTCGTGCAGAACCACTGATGACGTTGCCGACGGTCGTAATAATCTTCTGCATACCAGTCTTGCCATAATCAGCTTCGAGCTGTGGCAATTCCTGAAAGCCCAAAGTGACACTTACCTTATTACTTCGTGCCGTACCTATCAAGCGGTCTATCTTGTGGAAATAAAGTGTCGGCAACTCGTCGACGATGATACTGACCGGCACATTCTTGCCTTGGCCTGTATTTACTCTCGTTACAAGTCGGTTCAAAATAAGTGCATTTAAGGCTCCGATGATGCTTTCCATCTCAGGGTCATTAGCTATGAGCAGGTAGCTCGGATGGTTAGGGTCACTGACCTTTAGGTCGAAGTCATCACCTTCCTTGCTAAAAATCCAATACGACTCCTTTGTTGCCAGTCGGGATGTGAAGACTCGAAGGGTTCCTATCATACCTTCAAGCTGTTCCATAGCCTTATTGTCAAAAGCCGTTCTGAAAGGACCAAGAAGAGGAGCGACCTCCGTGTCGGTCATCAAAACCTCAAAGATAGTCTCATAGCTCTCATTCAGAAATGACAGGATATGAGGCATATCACTATACTTTCCCAACCAATAAGCAGGTTCCTTGACGTTGCCCATTGCATCACGGACGACACCTGTTGGCTTTATCATGCCGGTTTCAGGGTCAATGGTCTTGTCGTAGTTCATCTCCTGTCCATTCTCATCGTAAGGTCGCTTCTCATAATTACAGAAGAAATAGATGCAAGCAGCTAAGAAGTTGACAGCTGATGTTTGGAAGAACTGGTCACTTCCACCTCCACCTTCTTTCTTACCTTTCTGAAATGACTCCAACAATGTTTCAGCTGTTTCACTGGCTGCTGCAAGATTGCTGATGTATTTCAGCTGTATAGGATTCACCCTACGACTGTATTCCACATTGACGAAGTTGATGATATTGAAAGCACAGCCTTTTGGCGTAAGTCCTGCTTTTTTGTTTATCCTATAATGGTAATATAACTTTTGAGCAAGAGTCGGAAACTTATAGTCGTAGGCAACAATAGCGAAGCCTTTGGCACTATGCTGACGGATGAACGGCTCGATGATGGAGAATGTCTTACCTGAGCCTGGAGTACCAACAACCCATGTTCCTCGGAAGGGATTCACGATATTGACCCATCCTTTCCGGAACTTCCCCTTGTAATAGTAACGCATGGGGATATTAACGCTGTACTTATTGCTGACTTTATCTTTCATCTGCTCAAAGCTCTCATTCTCAAAATTGAAACGGTCTTTCAAAAGTCCGTCCTTCAAATATTTTGATATGTTATCGAGAGCGATTTGACAAAGGATAGTACCAACAATTGACATGAAGAAGTACAACCATGTACTGCTATATAGGGTGAAGAAATTGGGTGTCCAATGTTGGTAAAAGACCCATACTGAAAGGAACATCAAGACAATGCCAACAGAAATAGGATAGATGACCATCTTTTTGGCATTGAACTCCAAATGCTTCTTGTTTCTGGTTCCTATGCATGTTATGCAGATAATCAGCAGCGTCATAACCTTACTGTGAAGCAGATGACCGTTCTGATACACATCTAATAGTTTAAGACGGTCGTGGATTTCTACGAGAATGCCGCCCCAATGATCCAACACATCGGGGTTTATGGCATACTCGAAGAACTCGACTATCAGCGAAACGTATATGAAAGTACGAAATACCTTATAAAGGGTTTGGAGGTCTTTGCTTTCTTCCATGCGGATTACTCTTCCTTGTTTAACTTGATACTTATAATCGGTCGTGTCGCATAACTGCTATGCTTGTCAGCCATCTCGAAACGCCCAGAGGACAAGCTATAACGCCACGCCCTATCACTCTCGGCACCGTCACACTCCGTACTGGTCCAATACCAACACTCATCTTTGTCAAATGGTAGAGGCATACCGCCACACTTCTCGATGGTTGAGTTTATCACATCTTTTGAAACGTAAAGCTTGTACATCTCTGCCACAGATGGGATGAAGAACTTTGGATTTACGCTTTTTGCTATTGGAGACTGCACCTGAAAATACCTGAGCTTTACGGTGTTGCTTTCACCGTCAAACTGCATGATGTCGGCTGACGTACCTTGCGCAAAGTAAGTTGTGTCTGGGTCTATGAACTCTTTACTCGGATAGTCATTCAATGCAACAGCATATGCTTTTCCTGAAAAAAGACTTTCCTTATCTACAAAAAAGAGCACTGCTTCTGGTGTATTTCCTTTGGAAACACAGTTTTCATATGACATTATTTCTCCATTGGAGCAATAGACCATGCCAGGCATCCACGAGTGCCAGGAGGCATCCTCGTAGACGTGGTTATCACACGAACTTACAAAAGGGAGTGACATAAGCAGTCCCATGATATACTTGTTTATCTTCATTGTTTTCCTTTTTATCTTGAACATGTAGGTAACTTGAAACCTAACACAACACCTGTGCGGAACAAGTCCTTGCCGTTGATGCAAACATCCGACTTAACCTGCCAATACAATTGCCAGCCATGTCTGAGAACATAGTTCTGCTCATAGCCTACATTAGCCCAGCCAACAACCTTTTTGGTGTCACTACCGATACCGCCACCTAACCGTAGACTTCCATAAGCATTCTTTGCACGATACACACATGGTTTGTAGGCAATACCTAATCCCCATGTGCGATAGTTGTGCCAGAATGAGTCTTTTGTAATATGCCCGACTGTCTTATCTTTGGCATATTTGACATAGCCATTCAGATAGTATTCCCAAGCATTGTGATTCTTTGTCTCATGCTCTACAGAAATCGTAGCGTCAAAGCCACGCTCATAGAGTGCGCCAACTCCAAGGGAGATACGGTTGCTATTGCTTTGCGCAAAACCAACAGATACTGAAAAGACAAGGCAAATAGTTAATGCCACCACCTTGATATTATGAATGATGTCCATACCGTTAACCTTTAATATTCATATAACAATGCCTTGTTGAAAGAGTCCGCATTAAGCACATCCTCATATTCCAGACTAAGGCTAATGGTTCTGCCACTTATCTGTTGTTCACTCAACTCTATGGTGAGTATCTTGTCATTTGGGAAAGTCATTTTCTTTACCACAAGTACGTTTCTATAACCATAGAGGAACGACTGGGTATTGTCCAACATAAAGTCCGGCGTGAGTTCTATGGTCTGTACTGTAGTTGCCTTTGCTGTCTTCTTATCGTTGAGCTTAACCCTTAGTTGGTCGATGTCAAAGCGGATATTGGTTCTGTTCTCAACAGAAAAATCCAAAAAGAAATAGTCACCAACGCTGTAGATATTGTTCAGACGCATTGTCATACGATGCTGTTTGGTGGAAACATTGCGATAACGAGCCGGAGAATACCATATCTTTCTTGCATATCTTGCCATATCCTCTGTTGACATGCTAACGGCAGGGTTGCTGTACGCCACACGCTCATCAATCTCTATAGCCTTGTCCGTAACGGCTTCTTCCTTGTGCGACGTGTATATCAACGCATACTGACTGCGGTATCGCTCTGTCACAATGGTAACTACAGCCAAGATGTCTCCGTCTCGGTTTACCTCCACGCCTTCCTTGGGCTTCAGGCGAATGGTATTGTTGATCGGTTGGTCACCAACAACCTTGTCGGTACTGATGTCCACAAAACGTACCGGCTCACTGGCAGTGATGACGGTGGTAATATTCTCATTGACAGTAAGAAGTTGCATGCCATCCATCGTTTTCTGGGCATTTGTTTGTACTGCCGTCAAGAAAGCCACTATCATAACGGCACAAAAATGTTTGAATGTTCTCATTATGTTTTATTGTTTTCGTTCCAATGATTTTATTTATTTTCTTTTCTCTCTACTGTTTACCAGATACACTTGGGTACCATATTTTACCTTGACCTTATTCTTTCGAATGTTCTTGGATAAGGCATTGGCTGCTTTTTGATAAGCGTTTTGTAGGGCTTGCATTCCCCATTTACCAGTAGAACTTGTCGATGATCCATCATTGATGTTCATATTCTGGCTAACAGTACCGCTGACAATATCCTTTGCTGTTTCCGAGAAACTGCTCTTGGGGACATATAATCCTTCAAGTCCATCCGTGTCATAAATACTAAGATTGACTTTTACAAGTTCATCGTTCACCAGAACACTTTTGACTGTACCTTTGACACGCTGTTGGCCAAACCCATTCAATGTGCAATACAGATAATTTCCTTTGGTGATAGTTCTGTCACCAATATCTATATCATCGAGGAGTCTCAGTCTGACACGGCTTCCATCAACCGCCTTGACATTCTCATCGACTATGGCTCTGATAAGCTTATGCTCTGGTTCGTTGGAAACGATGGTATTGAAATAGTCAGATGTCTCTTTCTGTTTCTTGACAACCTCTTCAGCTTTGGCATCTTCTGAAATCTCACTGACAGAATGCTCGTTTACGACCTTTTTGTCTTCATTGTCATCCTTCTTGACTTTTTGAGCGGGCTGTTTATGGGATTCATTAGAACTTCCTTCTGTGGTTCCGACATGAGACTTGCCCTCATTCTGAGCTTCTTCCAATGCCTTGCGGAGATTTTCAAGGGTTTGTTCCTCATCTTCAGTATTGCCACTAATCCGTGATCCAGTGACGTTCTCGTCTTTTGCCTGTTGCTCCTTAATCTGTGCTTGTAATCTACGCAGTCTTTCCATGGATTGCTGCGCTTCATCACTTTGCTGATCCATAGCGGCAACCTCGGCATCACTATATTGTGAATTGTATTCCTCTTTTTGGTCTTCATTGCCCCTCTCTATGTTCTCTACAGCTGACTCGTCTTTTATCTTGCCGAAATTGTTGACCATATTACTATACTTGTCACCGATACCATCACCTTTGAGGTTCGCATCTGGCAACTTGTCATTATAGTATTCCGTTGTCTGCATCTTATTGTTCACCTCCGCCTTTTCTGTGTTAAAAAAACGAAAGAAGAAATACCCAAAGAACAGGAGAGGAAAATAGATGATGGCAGGGAGCATGTATTTCGGCTGCCGAAAGTTTATCTTGTCTTTAATGCCCATATTCTTCTCTTTGAACGTTGTTGTTTGTTTTTATTTCTTTTCTCTCTCCGTCATTGGCATGATGGCGATTGAAGTGTAACTCTTTCTCCTGACGTACCACTGCACTTGACGGCTTGCTTCGGTAACTGACAGCTGTTGACATTCTGTAAAGGTTCAAGCCAACACTGAAAAGGACAAATCCGAAAATCAGGCACAGGAAAAGCTTGGGATAGGTGGATGCAAAATGCTGAACTTTAGCAGCCGCCTTATCCAAACGCATAGTCCTTGCAAAGGACTTCCCGGCTTCAACGCCTTCTTCATGGCGTTTCTTGTAGTTGGGGTCATCCTTGTCCGGGACTTTCTCCCCTAATATTACTTTCTTGATATTCATACGCTATATGTTTAATAGTTGGATTTTGTTTTCTGGTCAATGTCCTTGTTCAGAATAGTACGCCAGTTGACTATGAGCAAGCCATGAGGATTGTTCTCCGTTCTTGGCACCCTCTTGACAAAACCTTCAGTAACGAGTTCACGCATCAGAACAGATGTACGTCGCTCTATACGCTGCCTTCCATAATATATGAATGACATATTCTCCTTATTGAACTTGATACTGTCACAGAAAATGCTGAATACGGCACTGGTTCCCATGATATTTCCATAGAAGCCTTTCTCCTTCAACGCATTATACTGTGCAAGTCCACTCTCATCAATGAGATACATAGCCTTCTCCATCGTATATTTGATGTACTTGTCATCTGGAGCCAATGTGAAGAAATAATGGTGGAACATCTCCACGTGGCTTTTGGCTTCCACATCCAGGGTCTCTTCCATTGTGCTGCGGTTTACAAGTATCGGCACATTGCCATCAAGTACATAGATTTTCTTCTGTGCATCATCAACCATTGTTCGTGCAGTCCAGATGCTGCCAAGAGAAATGACCACGCATCCAACGAGAAACAAGGAACAGAGGATAAGCACAAGCTTGATTTTGTTCTCTAAATTTTTTATTACCATATTGTTTTACTTTTTTCGAGATTGTTAAATGCCGACTACACGACTGGCTGATTGTCTCATTGATGTAGCAATACCCTCACCAAAACTTCTTGTTGAGAAAGCTGTGTCACCTTCTGGTATCATCCATGCTGCAAGGTCAGGAACAAGGTTGAGACATTTCAAGGCAACAACACTTGCAGCCATCAGATAGCCAGCGGAGAAGAATGCATTTTGCAGATAATTGACAACGGTCTCATCCGTAGCGGTTACAGCTGCAAGGTCATTGTACTGGATATTGATGACAATATCAAACAACAGCAATACATAGAAGCCTACGAAGTACAGCATTGCTCCATAGAAATGGACGGTAAGATAGCGTATTATCCATTTTGCCCATGCTCCTTCCCATTTTGGCAATAGCGAAAAAGCCCATTGTATTGGTCCGAAAATGGTGAGCATACCCAACAAAATCTGTTGGCAATAGATGGTTCCCCACCAACCAATGCGGAAAGTTATCAACGCTATGAGCATGATTATCTTGTCTATCATCATCACAAGCCCGGCTGACGTGCTTGTCATTTCTGCCTTTACGATGTTCTTTTCATCTTGGGCTGCAGCATCGGCATCAGTCACGTCCTGGACACTGCTTTGGGTGAGTAATGTGCTGACCGCATTGCTTGCAGCCTTGATTGTGGACATTGGATCAGAGGCTTCATCGCCCAACTGATACATCAACTGTTGGACATCAGCCATCCTGTCTTCCACTTGCGCTGCTTCCGCTTCATAGAGGTCGTGGGTGTAGCTACCTATAGCATTGGGGATGTAGCTAAGGAAGTCCAAGGCACACCATGAACTTCTTCCACCACCAATACCTGTATCTGCAGGTGGGTACCACCAACAAAGGATGATACTAATCGCCAATGGCTTGAACAGTTTCATTACATCCAACGGCTCACGCTTGACCATCATCTTGTAAGCCATATTTGCACACATGATGATGGCGAACAATCCGGCAAGAGCCATTGACATCTGGAGAATCCACCAGAACGGCCCTTGTCCACCGGTGAAAGTGGCATCCGTCAGAAACTCGTTTGTGCGGAATATTACATCATCAATCTCCTCTTCAAGCAGATTGATGCCAAAGTCTACCGCTGTACTGTCATTTGTCATACGCTGTTATCTATTTGTTTTATGTTTTACGGTTCCTGCATCGTTTGCGCTGTTACGCCACCTGTTGTATGATGCGGTTGCATTCTCACTAACCCTATGATGGAATTGTGTCATGGCTGCTACAATGTTGTCAGCTTGGCGTTTTGTAGCCAAATAACGTATTCTCAATAGAAGATTGTCATTGGTTGTTATTATCTCATCATATATGGCGAGATACTGCTTTTGCCGTTCGCTGTTTGGCATATATGCTTTCTTTGTGGTCTTTATGGCAAAGTCATACATCTTCCCAAGGTCTTCCCATGCCGTTATCTCCTCGCTGCATGTCTTTCCATTCAAACTGCCGATATTTGATTTGAAGGCTCGCAACTTTGCTTGTATTCTCTCACCTTCAGTCAACCAGGCAATGTCTATTTGCCTGTCTGCGATGTTTGTAGCTTCCACCTTTGCCCGTGCTTCCAAATCAGCTTTGATACTGTCGGCATATTCCACCTGAGGCATAGAGGCTATATTTGCGGCCATACGCAAAGTGTTTTTGACGGATGTGACTGACTTAGCTCCTTTTTTATAGCCACTGTGCGTAATGGAGTAGTATAAGTCCGGGGTTAGAACGCCTGCTCCTAACTCCATAACTTGTATCTGTCCCATCTTTGAAGCATCATGGTTGTAGGTCATTGACTGGCCAAATGTATTTACTGTAACCGCCATCATTATGATAGCCATTGCTATTTTATATGGTTTCATGTCGTTGTGATTTCGGTGTTAATAATCAAGCATTCCGGCTTCCATCCACCGCCCTAAGGCATCGTTGGCCACCTCTCTTATGGTCTTTGATCGATATAGCTCTGATTTCCAATAACTCGTTCTTGCCTTTATGAACTTCCAAGTCTGGAAATAAGCCGTGTTAACTATGGATTTTATACGGTCTAACGATTTGTTGATATTCTCTATCATCAGCATCATTGACGCTGTAGTACAATGGACTTTGCCACTGGCATAGGCAGCGAGTACTGTTACGGAGGTGTATAGGTTCTGACACTCTGCAGCTAAATTCCTCACGGCTCTGACGTTGACGGCAAGCAAGAGAGTGTCGGCAGTTTCAAAACGCTTTCGTTTCACAATTTTTTTATTGAAGTCCGACAACAGTGACTTGTACTTCCCGATTTTGTCTGAAACAGTATCATAGGTTCGGTAAACGTTAAAGCCTGTACTGACAGTGTTATACACAAGGTCTATCACGTCAAATGCTTTGGTGTATTTGTCAAGTTCCCAATTGACATCTCGATATTCACGATGTGTTACCTTGCTTGCCTGATGTAGGAGTTTGTTGCTTTCTTCAAGCGTGGATCGTGCCAACAATAGACTGCGTTGCTTCTTGTGGTCGTTGATGTATGCTTCTATTGTGGGAATGTCGCGTGGAACAAGCTGTGCCTTTACTCCAATGGGTGACAGTTGGAATATGCACGTCAATACAAGCATGAGCCATTTCAGCACATGGTTGTCATTGTGTTTTATATTACCTGTATTATTCATTTTACACATATTTATATGTTACTGATGTTACTCATATTCATTGTCTTCGTCTTCCCATTCATAGTATGCACTTCCGCTGTTATGCAGCCATCGTCTACGACAACGTTCCGCAATAGTGAGCTTCCTGTCTTTGTCTGCATTTAGCTTGGGAACAAGGTCATGTACCCAATCTAAGAGGCTATGCTTGTAATGGAGGAACTTTTCCACCATTACAAGGTCGGTATATATCCTTGCAAGGCGTGCCTCTATGCTTCGGGCAATTTCCAGTCTGTCACTTGCCCATAGCAAATGCCTGACTCCATCCGTGTCATCGGTTTCTATTCCTGGAGTCTTGGAATATTCTACGGTGACATCGCAGTTGGGATGATCTTTGGCAAGTTCGCTTATCCGTTGGTTGACGAGTCTTGCATTTTCTTCATCTGTGTTATTGGAATCCAGTTCCATAGTCTCAACAACGGAGGTGTCACTCCAGCTGCTCGTCAATTGCCAGTCTATTTGCACGATTGCACGGTGTATCTTGATGCCCAGGAAATACTTCGGTTTTCTCGCAATGGAAAGGGATGCTTTGAAGGTGACCTCACCCTTGACACTGCCCACAGTGCCATGACGGATGAACGTGTAGCCAGTCCAAGAACCATTGTCCGTCCATGTGATGCCGTAAGCATCTTTCATGGCTTTCATCAGTTGCGGTATTCTGTTGTAATCATCCGTTTGAGCCTTCTCTCCATCTTCTGCTTCCTTTATGGCTTGTTTGGTCTGGACGATGATGTCATTGGTGTTGTCAAGCTGCGACTGTAGTTCATTTATCTTTTTCTTGTTATTTTCGTATTTGGTACGATAGGTGTTGTATTCCTCAGTTGTGGCAGCATTGGACATCTTGCGTAACAACTCGCTGTTTTCTTTGTTGAGCGCATCCAACTCCTTTTGTAAGTAGTCAACTTCTTGTTGGAGTTGTGTGAGCTTGGCTTCAAGCTCACCAGTCTGTACCGCTCCACCATCACCGTTTAATGTAGAACGCATGGAGCAGCTCTTTGTATGCTCACTTACACTTCTGCCGCATTTGTCACATTTGTAGGTTGTGCTGCCTTTTCCTAATGTTCCTCCATCATGGCAGGTTATACTGAATGTAGCTGTAGAAGCACCTGCTATCTTGCGTGCATCTGTGGCAGTATAGTCGTGTCGGGTGTCATAACCTATATAATAGGTGTAGTTGGACTCGTTGGGGTGAGTGTCCATATAGTCCTGCAAGTCTTCGGCGTTGTTGATTTCCAGATGGTCACCATTGGCATTATATTGTGTCAGCCTTGCATTCATCTGAGCCATAAATGTATTCCAGTCCATACTGTAGCTGTCATAGACCGCTTCGTATACTTCTTCTTTTACGTCCCACGATTTTGTTACATTGATTGAATAAGCGTATGCCTTTGCATATTGCCCACTTTTCTTTTTGCTCAATATGTAGGCGGAAATGTAGTTGTTTATTCTATATGTGTTCCGAGAGTCTTGCGCGTTTAATTCCGCAACCCGTTTTCTGCTCCATCCTGCATGAGTTTCTGAATTTGAGAGTATTGCCTCATATTGGGAGGAACTTGGAGAAAAGTTTGGATCCTTTGTGCTTATTCTATACCAATGGTCTCCATACAATATGGCATCGTCATCCTTGGGCGGAACGTAATCACAGAGTGTTTCCGAGCCGTAGTCTCGTCTGTAGATATACACTCTCTGTGTATAGTATTGACCTTGCGAGGCTTTGGAATAGTCATCAATCCATCGTGTGAGATTATAGTCACCAATACAGAAAAGGTCTTTAATCTTATCTTCGCCCACAAGTCTGTTCAACACGTGCTGCGTGGAACTGTTCTTGAAATCAGCATACAAACCGCTTGCATTATCCACAAATGTCAATATGCTGCCAAGTTTCTGCTGAAAGGTTCCACCGAAACTGGTTCCTTTAAGCAATTCGTTCATTCCATTGTTAAAACCGGCATTGGCCATACCAACACCTTTTCCGATAAGATTGTCCAAGTCTTTTTCCAAATTTTCTTTGGTAAAACTGTTTTCTATGTCATCTCCAAGGTGTTCAAAAAGATTCTTCCAATCAATTCCACCTAATTGGGTGATATTGAACACAGCTTTCAGTTCTTCTGTTATTTGCAAAAAGGCTATATCTTTGAAGCTGAGGGTGCTGTTTGTCACAACACTCTCAAATTGCTGGCAAAGGGACTTTACGTCTTCTGTGGTTTTCAAAAGATAGCTGCCCCAGTAGATTGCCGTAGAAGGATCCTCGACCATCAGCTGTGCGCAGGTGATGGTCTTTGGAATAATTCGCTTGCTTACTATGTTATAGATACGGTTATAATAGTAGTTCTCTTTCTTGTCATCCCAAAGATTGAGATTGGTAAGAGCCTTTCTGTCAAGGTACTTGGAAGAAAATATACCTGCACTGGCAATTTCAGCCGCTTTATAACTATCATAAATCTTTTGAAGGTTCTCATTGTGAAGAGCCTCCATTGCGCCCTCTGTCGTAAAGGCTTCCGACATGGCTTCCATTGTCTTGTAATCCACATTGACACTGGCATACTGTGCCTTGGCTGTGTTCACAGCCAAGGAGAATATGATGGTTAATATGATGGCAAACTGTCTCATTATCTTTGGTTTTGTTGTCTATTTATTCTGTTTCAAGTTAAGTACTTGCCCTGCATTGTTCACTTTTTGCGCAAAGGCAAGGGATTTGCTTATGCCAGAAAGAGACCAGTCACGACAATAGGCTTCAATGGCTTCCTGATGGCTGCATTGAAGTTGTTCCTTATATAGTTTCAATGCCTCTTTCTCAGCTCGCTCTGTCGTGTAGGTCATGTAACATTCTCTTGGTTCCTCGACACCATACACATCACTGGCCAGACCTCGACGGATGAAGACTTCTCGGAAAAAGCTTCGTCCCTCCGTATTCTCCAGACGGTTGATTGTGAATATCTTCCTGCACTCCACATCTGTCAGTCCAAGTACAGCCTTGATGTCATCAAAACGCTCCTTGAACTTACCCTGGTCGAGAAGAATGGTAACGTCAGAATTGTTGATAATAGCTTCCTTGACAATCGGACTGCCAATAATATCCTGCAACTCCTGCGTAACGACACCCACCATAGCCCAGAATTTTCTGGCGGTTTTATACAAATACTTGATGTATTCCGCCATCATTGGGGATGCCACTGCTTTCCATGCTTCTTCAATGACCAGCACCTTGCGGTTCTTTTTGGTGCGCATCTTTTGGATAAAAACATCCATAATGATAAGCGTTACAAGAGGGAAAAGAGTCTTGTTGTCCTTGATGGTGTCAATCTCGAACACGATGAAGGTCTCGTCGAACAGGCTACTGTCTATGTTCTCATTCAAAGTTCGCTCATATGTGCCGCCACGATAGAACTCAGACAAAGAATAGTTGTAAGACGAAAGGTCAATACCCGTAATTTTGTTCTCGTTGCAGATGTAAGGTATGCGCTCAGTACTGTATTCAAAGAAGCTGTTGAATGACAATTCATCAACAACCAAAGCCTTGCGTCTGTCTTCCATTTCCTTAATCTTCTTCCAGATACGTTCCTCCACCTCTTTGTTGGTGTCGGTAGGTTTGCCCTCTGTGGCTGTCTCAATGAGGAATTTCTTGTGCAGGGCATCTATCTGGGACTTGTTGTAGCCTTTAAAGCCAACGAAATAGGCTTCGTAGTACTCCTTGATAACCTGCTCAATAAGCAATTCCTCTATCTTTGTCGGTATAGCGGAGTTGCCTTTCCAAATGAGCATGATAAGGTTCTTCAGAAAGTCCATTTTCTCCACGTTCAACTCCTCTCGTTGTATGCGGAAAGGATTCATTGTGATAGGATGTTCTTCTGTATAGCTGATGTATTTGCCACCGACGTACTCACACAGTCCCTCATAGGAGTTACCGGTATCAACCATAACAACATCGGTATTCTGCTCCCATAACTGGCGTACTACACTGTTCATGTGGAACGATTTGCCACTTCCGCTTGGACCCAAACAAAAGAAATTGCTGTTGTCCGTCAGTTTCCTCTTGCCTTCCTTACCGGAAATATCAATGGCTACAGGCACACCTTGTCGGTCTGTGTAGTATACCTTCAGCGGAGTGTCCTCGCTCTTGGGGAGTTTTTCCTTATACATCAAGCATCCAGCAGCATCGCTAAGAGTAAGGAATCGGTCATAATCCTTGTTCAACGAATAGCAGTTGCCAGGGAAGGTGCTGACGAACAGCTCCAATTGGTTGTAAGCTCTTTGACTTATCTGAATGCCGATACGCCCGAAGGTATTCTCCAGATGGTTGGTGCATTTTTGAAGATCTGCTTTTACATCGACAGTGACCACAAGGTTGAAGTGACAATAGACAAGCTGCTTGTTTTCTCTTGCTATCAGTTCTTCTACCTTCTTGATGTCCTCTACGGCAATCTGATTGCTTGGGTTTGGAAGGGAGGCATGACGATTCTTCTTCTTTGCCAACCTACTCATCTCCTGCTTCTGACTTGGCAGGAAGATGACTTGGTTGAAGACAACGCTCTTTGCTTCTGGAATGCTATCCACCATAGACATCAAGTCCACAGGCATACTGATATTGTTGACCTCGATGTTTGTATATGGACGGATAAGCGTCGGCAGGACAATGCTGTCCACATCCACCAAACTATATACCTTGAACTTCCTATCTCCGATGCCGATTTGGTCATCCTTGACATTGAAGTTGTTCAAAGAAACATTTTTGCTCGTGTAGTTCTGGGAAAGATACTGGTCAACATAGAACTTGGCTTCACTGGCAGACAAGAAGCGTGAAGAAACGCCACGGTCACGAAGCTGGTCCCTCACCTTGCCGACTTTGACAAGAAAGTCTTTCCATTTCTTGTCATCATAACTGAACAGACGGCTTTTCTTATTCTCTTGGGTAATGACGATATATGTGCTACAATCCGTATACTCTCTTCCCTTGAAGTACCTGAAATAGCTTTCAGACAGGAACTCCTTGTTGCCCTCGTCCGTACATTGGAACTTCTTTTTCGTGAAAACATCCTGCTTGTGGATGGAATAGCCTTCACCAAGGGTTGACATCAGTGATGACAACAGATTGGAGAAAGAATTATACTCATTTATGTCAGCGCAGAATTTCTGTACTGGGTTCTGCATTGTAAGTATGGCAGAAAACTCACCGGTCTTGGTGTATAACACACCGATACCGTCTATGTCCTCGATGGAGAAATAGATTTCCTTGAAGATTTTGGCTCGTTTGCTCCCTGTACCGAAAGAATACACGGAAATTGCCATGCCAAGGCATACGGCAATCAGAAAAATGATAACGTAAATGACCATTGCTTTTGTTTATACAAGTAAGGGTAGACTCTTACCGCCGTGGATCGAGCCTACCCGTTGATTGTTTACTATGTTATAACTTTACATTTCCCATCGGCTGTAAATGATTTCACAAACGCTCTCTGTAAGCATAGATATAAATGCCCTTGTCGTTTTTCTTTGAGTAGAGTCCTTTTCGTTGCTTGACCATTATAAGGCCAATTCCACTACTTATGGAAACTGCAGCAAATGCCAATGCGACAAGGAAACCAACCAGAGCGTAAACCAACATGAAGCCCAATATGCCGACACCGGCGGTGACGGCTGCCCAAGTGATGTAGCGTCCCTGAAGTCCCATGAACTCCAAAGGACGCTGCAATCCCTTAAACATCTGGTATTCCATGTTTGTCTCTGTCATCTCTGCCATAACACGACGTTTGGATTAGTTACTGATACCAAAGAAGAGCGGGAGAGCATTGGCAGCGGCAATAAGGAAGATACAAGCACCGACGGTCATCATGATCTTCTTCTTGACATCCTGCTCCTCGTTGTTCATGGCGATGTCATCGCAATATGATGGCGAAATTGCGCTTCTAAATGGCTTATATACAGAGTATTAAGTATATAGGCAAAATGATGAAATATGCCAAAATTCGACTGTATGTTCCCGACATTTTAGGCTTAAAATTCGTTCGTTTTTTACGCTCCAAAACACCCTTTTTGGCGAAATTTCACTAAACACTTTTTAACAGTGAATTTACACTTTTTAAGGCAACTTTTCGCCGATTGTTCATGTTCCGTAACCTCAAAATGTTGAGTGATGGCACACTCATTTTTCTTCCCTACTTTCGTCCTTCATGGAGTAAGTTCCATGATTGAAGAAAGGGAAAGAAGAAAGATGGGATTGAAAACGTGTTCCAAGGGGTTGTTCATCGACCTTGCATGAAACATAAGCGACGCAAGTCATTGATAATAAGGATAAATCAGCGAGTAAGAGGGTTCTGTGTTCCCGATTTGAGCACACGAATCCCTTTAAAAGCCAAATTTTATCGGAAATAGCAGGTTGACTTATCATTTTTGAGCGTCTCAGATGGCAAAATGTCAGTAATCAAGCTTAAATAACAATAAAAACGGAAGAGAAAGGCCGTTATCTCATTAAAAAATTGTAACTTTGCGCCCATGCAATGTGCGCATGACAAACAATCGTGCTCGCATTCGACAAATGACCCAGAGAGCCAATAGGCAAACAATATAAGGAATCCCCTCGCGGTGTATGCAAAGGTTTGGTCGCCTGTCGAGACACTGCTTGGGGATTCTTTTCAAAGAGTATGGCACAGTTTAATGAAATAATCAAAGGTTCTGAATATGACCTTAGTTTGTTCACGGAAGAACAAATCAACAAGTTGGAAACAGCAATCCAAACAAAGGAAACAAAGTCAGGGACACAGTATTTTCTTACTTGTCAAGTTCGAAACAAAGAAATCAAGCTCACTCCTGAGGAGGTTGTTCGTCAACTATATGTTCTTTCTTTGATAGAAGATTACGCTTATCCAGTTTCTCGCATGGTACTGGAATATGAAGTTACCTTTGGTCGTGAAAAAAAACGTGCTGACATTGTAATATTTGATAAAGTTCACACAGAGACACCATTTATCATTGTTGAACTGAAAAAGCCTAAGCTCAAAGATGGTAAGGAACAGTTAAAAAGCTATTGTAACGCAACTGGAGCACCCATCGGAGTTTGGAGCAATGGCAAAAGTATCTCCTACTATCACCGAAAAGACCCTAATTATTTTGAGGACATAAGCAATATTCCACGTGCAGACCAGAAGCTTTCAGACATTCTTTCTGAGCGTTGGACTATTGATGACCTTATCAAGAAAGATAAGCTCGTTAATGAGCGTAAATCCTTGAAAGACCTCATTCTTGAAATGGAAGATGAGGTTATGGCAAACTCTGGTTATGATGTGTTTGAGGAAATTTTTAAACTGATATTCATTAAATTGTATGATGAATATGAGGGCGGACGAAAAAAAGATCGAAATCTCGAATTCCGCAATTATGGTGATACAGAATCAGAGTTGAAAGCACGCTTGCAATCCCTTTTTGACAAGGCAAAAGATAAGTGGCCGGGGGTATTCACCGACGATGATATTATACAACTTGCCCCTTCGCACCTCTCGGTGTGCGTTTCATCCCTCCAAGATGTAAAACTCTTCAATTCAAACCTTGAAGTTGTTGACGAAGCCTTTGAATACTTAATGAGTAAAAGCCAAAAAGGTGAAAAGGGCCAATACTTTACTCCCCGCTATGTCATTGATATGTGCGTGAGGATGCTCAATCCTTCTGTAGAAGAGAAAATGATTGATACGGCAGCTGGCAGTTGCGGATTTCCCGTACATACGATATTCCATGTTTGGCAGAAAATTCTCGAATCAAAAGGATTGAAACGTAGCCATCTGTTTACACTTGAAGAGAAACCGGCTGAATGTACAGACTATGTACAGAACAATGTCTTTGCTATCGACTTTGACGAAAAGTGTGTCCGTGTTGCACGAACACTGAACCTTATTGCTGGTGATGGTCAAACAAATGTGTTGTATCTAAACACGCTTGATTATGAGCGTTGGGAACAAGACTATGTGGACGGAAAAACGGACTGGAAAGACACCTATTTTGAAGGATGGAAGAAACTAAAGAAACTAAGGGCAGAAAAGAATGAAAACCGCGACTTTAAGTTTGATATTGTTATGGCCAATCCACCATTCGCTGGTGACATTAAGGAAAGCCGTGTGATTGCCAAGTACGACCTTGGGCGTAGTGTCGGCTATGACAAAATAAAATCAGCACCGAATGGGGCAAGTGTTGTTGATGGTTTGCCAACATTCCCACAGGCATTGTCTGCAAGTGCAGAAACTATTTATCGTGTAGCAGATGGTACATACCGTAAAACGAAGATTAAACAGTCAACAACTGTAAGCCGTGACATCCTTTTCGTTGAACGTAATCTTGACTTCTTGAAGCCGGGAGGCCGTATGGCTATTGTATTGCCACAAGGTAGATTCAATAATAGTAGTGACAAGGACCTGCGAGAATATATATCCTCTCGCTGTCGTATTCTCGCCGTAGTGGGGTTGCACGGCAATGTGTTCAAGCCACATACAGGTACAAAAACGAGCGTACTATTCGTGCAAAAGTGGGATGATGAACTCTGTCCCAAATTGGACGATTATAATATCTTTTTCGCTACCATGCAAATGCCAAGCAAGGACAATAGCGGAGATAAGATTTACAGGAAACAAACCATCATACGCTATTATGAGAACCACAAAATGGTTGAATATACTGAAAATGACTTCTTGTCGAAATACGGTACTCTTTTAAATGCAACATATTATCTTCCGCTTGATATATATAAGCAATATGAAAGTCAGATTTCAGTAAATGAAGATGGGTTCATGCTTAATCTTCGTGGTGTCATCAATGGTAATGAATATGAAGAACTTACTCAAAGCGAAAAGAAGAAATATGTAAATTTGAAATCGCCTACTGTAGAGTATCGTCCATTACTTGACAGTCATGGTCACCTTATTGTACAACATGACCTTTTCAACCATGATGGCTTGACGGAGGACGGCATCGCAGAAGCTTTTGCTGAATTTGCGAAAAAGGAAGGGCTATCTTTTTTCGCGGATGCCCCTTTGACAAAGTAAAGTATAAATCTTTGTTAGAGGGGCTGGAGATTTCGATAGTAAGTTTATCTGAGGTCCTGCAATCAAGTATAATGCGTATTGAGCCAGAATTCTATAATTCTTCAAGAATGCATTATTCTAATTGCAAAAAAGGTGAAGATGTTATCGTATTCTCTCAATACGGAACATCTAAAGATTTGAATGAGGTATCTTTGGGCTATCCTGTGTTACGTCTTAATGAATTTAACTATTCTTTTATTTCAGCACCAGCTAAGTATTGTAATTTAATCGATGAGTCAACATATCAAGATTTAAGACTAAAAAAAGGCGATGTGCTTATATGCAGAACAAATGGAAATCCTAAATATGTGGGAAAGAGTGCATTAGTAGCTAAAGACTATGACTACGCCTTTGCTTCATACTTATTCCGAGTTAGACCAAATTTGTCTCTGATTTCTCCTGCAACATTAGTTGCTTACCTTAATTCAAAGTATGGAAGAGTTGAAATAGAACGCTATTCTATGGTTAGTAATCAAGCTAACTTTAGTCCAGCTAAGTTTAGGGAAATAAATATACCCATTCTTCCCAAATCTGTTAATGACAATATAGATAATCTAACCTACTCTGCATTTGAAAAACTCGAAAAATCAGAATCGTTGTTTACAACAGCAGAAAATGACCTTCTTGAAAGTTTAGGTTTGACTGATTTTGCTGTAAACCCTGAAGCTACAAATGTAAAGTCTTTCAAAGATTCATTCCTTGCATCAGGGCGTTTCGATGCTGAGTATTATCTGCCGAAGTATGAGGATTATGTAAATCTTATTCGCCAATATGGCGGTGGTGCAGACATCATTGGCAATATATGCGAGGTAAAAGACAGCAATTTCAATCCCGAAGCAAATAAAGAATATCGGTATATAGAACTCGCCAATGTTGGGAATTCAGGCAACATAACTGGCTGTAGCACTATGCCTGGAGCAGAACTCCCATCAAGGGCACGTCGCATTGTACATACAGGTGACGTGGTTGTTTCTTCGCTCGAAGGTTCTATTGACAGTTGCGCACTTATTCCACAGGAATTTGATGGTGCACTTTGTTCTACAGGCTTCTATGTGATGAAGTCAGACTATCTGAATCCCGAAACCCTTCTCACTTTGTTTAAGTCTTTGCCCGTACAACAACTTATGATTCGTGGATGTTCGGGGGCTATCATGTCTGCCATAAGCAGGACTGAATTAGATTCCATCCCATTGCCGTTAATTCAACAAGATGTGCAAGATGAGATTGCCAGACATATTCAAAAGAGTTTAGATTTTCGTCAGGAAGCCAAGAATCTGCTTGACGAAGCCAAATTAACCGTAGAGAACGCCATCTTGTTAGGGGGGTAAATGGTTGATATACAACAACTTACAAAATAACGCCAATACTGAATATAGAATTGCAATGATGATATTACTTGAAAACATAAATTATCCATATTGCCGCACTAACCCAAAGAGAGGTGTGACATATAAGAGTATGTCAAGTAGCTTTGCAAAAAGCGGAAGATTGGATGCTGAATACTATCAACCGAAGTACGATAGACTATCCACTTATCTAAGTGGTTTTCCATGCTCTACAATAGGAGAGTTGACTTCTATTCAGAAATCTGTAGAGCCAGGCAGCGATGCATATCAAGATAATGGAATTCCATTTGTTAGGGTGCAAGACCTTTCAAAGTTCGGTATAACAGAAACGGATGTACACCTTTCAGAAAAAGATTACGCTACAGTCATTCGTCCGAAGAAAGACACGATTCTGTTAAGTAAAGATGGAAGTGTTGGCATCGCCTACAAAGTGGAAGAGGACATGAATTGCATTACATCTGGAGCAATCCTTCACATTACCGTGAAAGATAATAATGTGTTACCTGACTATTTAGCACTTGTACTTAACTCCATCATTGTAAAGATGCAGGCAGAACGTGATGCTGGTGGTTCTATTATTCAGCATTGGAAACCATCTGAAATAGAGAATGTCGTTGTTCCTGTTCTCCCAATACAAATTCAAACAAAGTTGTCGAAGATTATACAGCAAAGTTTTGCCCTTCGCAAAGAGAGTAAACAACTTCTTCAAGATGCGAGGTCACTTGTTGAAAATGAAATCTCAAATAATCAATGCATATAGCAATAATCGCCATATCTCCATTAAGCCTGATATTACTGATTATCATATCAGTGATAGTCTGTTTTCTTATAATACGTTTTGCTGTTCGCAGAAGGGGCGAAGCTCAATTCCGACAATTAGCAAAGGATTTGATGGCAAAAGCAAATACTGCCAAAGAAGAACTTGAAGCGTTATTCGTACCAATTCATTTGACAGAGGATTCAGATATAGCCGATTTCAAAGTGAGTCATCAAGCTCTAATAGATGCTATTCATTCTCTTGAAGGACACAAATACTTCAATGATGACATCTTTGAGGAAACAGGCATAGCCTCCTTTAAGTCTTTGCTTGCTGATAGTCAGTCAAAGAAAGAAGAAAACAACAAGGTCTACAATGCCATCAGAGAATTACAGGAATGTGCAACAGTAGTAATGGAGAATTACCGTACATTAGTCCATCCTGCACATTACTTCGCTCATTCTGAGCTTGAAGACTTCATAGAGTCGTATAACGAGATTAAAGAAAAAGTTGACCTCGTTTTTCCGAAGTATGCACAGTTTGTTACAGATTGCGATAGCAAGGAACTACCTGCCGTTATTCAACGGATAGAATCTGAGCGCGAGACGCATAACAAAGAGTTCGTGAAATCGGAATTGGAGGCTAATAAACTATACTTTGACCATGTGTTGGGTACATATCCACTCGACCCACAACAGCGGGATTCCATCGTCAAGCTCGAAGACAACTGTCTGGTGATAGCCAGTGCAGGAAGTGGCAAAACATCAACCATCGTTGGTAAAGCAAAGTATCTGGTAGAGAAGCAGCATATCAATCCTGCAAAAATACTTCTTCTGACTTACACAAAGAAAGCAGCAAACGAATTGTCAGAACGTATGCAGATTGCAGGAATAAGCAGTGGCACATTCCATAGTCTGGCCTACCATATCATTGCAGAGGTGACAGGTCAGGCACCGTCGATATGCGATGCAGACGTGCCTCTTAATGTCTTCCGCAAGTTGATTCTCGAAGATGAAGATTTCCTGAATGCTGTCGATAATTATGTCATAAATCTCCAATCTCTTATGAAACTGGAACACGACTATATCGACGCTTTTACATATTTCGAGGACAGGAAGAAATATGGCATTCAAGCCTTATTCCCAGATGTGGATGGTAAGATAATCTTCACCAGAAGCGAAGAAGAAAAGCGTCTTTGTTCAATCTTGACACGATTGGGTATCATGTTTCGCTATGAGTGTGATTATCCCATCAATACAAGGACTCCTGAACGTCGGCAATATAAGCCTGACTTCACCATTTATTTCAAAGATGCACAATGTCAGTGGCAACGCATCTACCTCGAACACTTTGCCATAGACAGGAACGGACAGACCCCTCGTTGGTTCGGAGAAGGAACAAAGGGAGGCTGGAAGATAGCAAACCAAAAATACATTGAAGGCATTGACTGGAAACGGCAGACCCATAGACAGAATGGCACTATCCTGATTGAAACAACAAGTGCCGACTTCCATAATGGGACTGTAGAACAGAAAATCATTGAGCAGTTAACCAGATATGGTATTCCAATAAAACAGCGCACCGACAAAGAGTTGTATGATATGTTGGTGCAGCGCAACCGCCAGATGGAGAAGACGGTGTTCACCCTGCTTCTCTCCTTTATCACTTTGATGAAAGCCAATGAGAAAACCATTGATGGGTTGCTTGAAACATTAACGCCTGAAGAAGGTCACATGATGACGGTCAATGAGAAGCGTAACAAGTACATCCTTACCAAAGTGGTGAAACCTTTCTTCGACGCATATCAGGCAGAACTGGAGAAGAATTTCGAGATTGACTTCACGGATGCCATCATCCAAGCAACAGCCCTTTGCCGCGATGGGCTGTGGAAACGATATGACTATATCCTCGTTGACGAGTTCCAGGATATATCTGTAGATAGGTATAAACTCTTACAGGCTTTACGCTCGGAAAAACCTAAAACAAAGTTATATTGTGTGGGTGACGACTGGCAGAGCATCTTCCGTTTTGCAGGAAGTGATATGGCACTGTTCTATGACTTTGAACAATACTTTGGCTTTACGGAGTTGTGCAAGATTGAAACGACTTATCGCTTCCATCAGCCACTCATAGATAAGTCTTCTGCTTTTGTGATGAAGAATCCTGCCCAGAAAGAGAAAACCATTAAAACACCAGAGGGCGACCAAAAGAAGACTTACCTCAACTTCGTGAAGTGTGAGTCAGAAGATAACGGAGTGCTGAAGGCTGTTGAGGAGATTGTCAAAACCTTGCCTTTGAATGATACAATACTCCTGATGGGAAGATACAACTATGATGCTGTGTCAGTAGGTTTCAAAGGAAAGATAGACCATAGCGACAATAGGATTAAGGTGAATATAGCTGGGCGTGACATCTTCTTCCTGTCCGTTCACTCGGCAAAGGGATTGGAAGCAGACCATGTTATCCTCATCAACTGTAATCAGGGCGCATACGGTTTCCCTTCATTGATTGAGGATGACCCTATATTAGACTTCGTGCTTAGTAGAAGCGAGCAGTACCCATTCGCAGAAGAACGCCGTTTGTTCTATGTGGCTATGACACGTGCTAAGAAGAGAATGTATGTCTTATATGACCAACAGCGGCCTTCACCTTTCATTGGTGAGTTCCTGCTGAAACTTGAAATAGGCTCATATCTCTGCCCTAAATGTCTTGAAGGAAAGATTGTTCCAGTCAAAGATGGCACATCTTCAAATGGCGTTCCTTACCGCTCCTTCACATGTACGAACAATGAGGCTGGATGTGACTTCTTTGAAACTCGTTTCGGAGACCTCACACCTCCCGGCACTCTTGTTACAGAAGATATGACAGCACAAGACATAGAACGAATGCGAGAGAACCGCCGACGTGCCAAAGGTACATCATTTGCTTATTCTCCTGCATCTTCCAACTCACCATATAACTCTGGACGGAGATTTATCCCAAACAAGAATTATCGCAGATAGAACATAAACACATCGCAACATATGAGAGACGAATATAATAAGGACTATCGGAAACGAGAGTATGATAAGTTTTCAGGCCTTGAACCACAGCGAGAAAGGAAAAAGCCTTCGTTCCTGACTCTGCTTTTGGTCGGGTTGCTTGTGCTTCTTGTTTGTTCACTCGGCTATGATAACATCATTAAGCCGTACCTTGAAAAGAGTAAAGAACAAACAGAGGAACCAATGGCCACCTCTACACAGGAGGTAGAGGAGCCAGTTTCTTCTGAGATGGATGAAGCAACTGCGATGGATGAAGATGTCACTGTTCCTGAAGTTCGTGAAGAGCCTGTCCAAAAGTCTCAGCCCATTTATCCAGAGCAAGTTCGTGTTACTGCTACGCCGGAAGCTCCTGCGCCACAACCCACAGTGAAACCGACGACAAAACACACAGAGAGCGTCGTTTCTGTTCCATCGTCTGAGCAAAGCCGAGGAAGTGTAACAAGTACACCTTCGTCTTCCGAAGATTACAGCGGACTTTCCACATCTGAAATTCTTGACAGAAGAACTCACACCAATGTAGTACGTCAGGCAAAACAGGCTGGTGTGAGTACCGAAGGAACCACATCAGAGATTCTTGACAGGATTACCCATGCCAATGTAGTACGTCAGGCAAAACAGGCAGGAGTTAGCACAGAAGGGTCAACCTCCGAGATTCTTGACAGAATAACTCATGCCAATGTAGTGCGACAGGCAAAACAGGCTGGTGTGAGTACCGAAGGAACCACATCGGAAATACTTGATAGAATAACTCATGCCAATGTAGTGCGACAGGCAAAACAGGCTGGTGTGAGTACCGAAGGAACCACATCAGAGATTCTTGACAGAATAACCAAAAAGAATTTAGAGCGTCTAAATCGTTAACAACTGGAGAGTGAAGTGTCGAAGGATTCTATCACGCTATCCAGTTGAAGTACACCCAGAAGGAGAAGTATATCACCCAAGCGAATATGGCGAACAGGGCTATCGGTGCGATGATATAGAACACACGTAGAGACATCCAGACACCTTCGCCTCTGCGAACAATTTCTGCCAAATCTTCTGACTGGTCGCGGAACATGGCTTTCAGCTTTTTCATATGTTGGGCCAGAACCTCACTCTCTTGTTCTATTGCCTTGCGGTTTGTCTCCTGAACCTGAGCCACGCTGCCCTCGTCCAGATGGGCGGTGAGGTGCATGTTCTCTACGCGGACAATCTGCGCCACAATACCAGTGACGATATTGTCAGCAGAATCCTTGGCCGCATAGAAAGCCTTCATGGTTTCACCAAGGTCATCCTTGGCAGAATCCTGTGCCTTGGTCGCCTCGTTCAATGAGGTGCGCGAGAGTTCCATTTCCTGGATCTCCTTGCGCAACAAGCCCAGCTTCTCCTGAATCACATTCTCGGCTTCTGCCACTTGCAGGACATCCTCCAGTCCTGCGTTCTCGCCAGCATTGGCGGTTGGTGCCGCCTTCGATTCTTCCGTTGGGCGGTATTCTTGTATTGGTTTCTGTCTCAGTCCCATATTAACGTCCTCGTTTATATCCGTATTTCGGTTTTGGTGTACTCATTCGTGTGGCCATCTGTGCACATCGGCGTGCCCATTCCTCGTCATCGTCCTTGTCACGTCCCCAGCCGCTGTCTGGTGCGCTGCCACCTCCGCCGCTGCTCTCGCTCATGGAGGTTGCTGCGTCGATATAGCCAGCAAACAGGAGCATGGCGACCTTCACGACATCCTCATGTGTGGCAGTCTCGTTGTCTGGATGCACGGACACCTCACGGTCTATCAGGTCGTGAATGGCCTGTGGAATATCAATGTGACAGTTCTCGTCCTTATAAGGTATGTCTTTGATATATCGGGGCGGTTCGGCTGTCCGCTGTTGCTCTGCCTTCCGCTCCATATAACGCTCCACTACGGACTTCGGCTTAGTGGCATCAGGTGTGGCACTGACAGGTCGGGACAACTGGCTGTCAGGTTTCAGCCCTGTGCCAGAAGGAGCCCCTATGCGCTGTCCATCATGCTGATGGAGTTTCTGCCAGGTATGCTCTATCTTCGTCACAGTGAGGTTACGGGCTACGCCCAGTTCCGAAGCCTTGAAGTGGCTGTTGCCCATCCAGACGGTGTAGCCCACGAGTTTTCCATGCTTGTCATGGCGGAGCATGACGGAATAGCCCTTAGACTTCATCTTGTCACAGTAACCCTCCCAAGTGAACTTGTCAAGCTCACGGAGGGCGGCTTTGCAAGCATCGTTTATCTGGTGTCTGTGGCGGTCGCGTATATCCTTCGGCAGTTTCCATCTGCGGCGTTGGTTGATGATGTCAGCGGCCATCCAGCCACGCTCACGAATCTTGTGGTCGTTGTTCACATGACCGTCCATATCCACGCGGTTCACCACGATATGCAGATGTGGAATGCCGGATTCACTATCAACGTGTAGCGATGCCACATATTGACTATGCGCCAGGTTGGTATGTGCGTCCTTCGGTCGGCCATGGTAAGGGGTCATGTCGATACAGTCAAACTCGTTGATGAACTCATCGACGAGCTGCTGCCAGTCGGCCATCGTCCAGCCCTCAGTCTCTTCCTTGGAAGGGGACAGCTCTATGCGTATGGCAAACTTCTTGAACTCGTTGTTGCCCTTGCGCTGCCTTTCCGTCTCTCGGATATGCAGCATCATCCGTCCCCAGATGGCAGAGGGTGACAGGTCTTCAGGCAGGAAATTCAGCTTCACTGTCTCGGCATCGAGCTTGTCCATGGCGTATGTTGTCATGGCGGCTCCGTGTGAAATGGTATGTACTTGTGCTATCATAGGCAAAGTGGCATTTATCTGGACAGACTCTCAATGATGTTGTTCCACCGCTCCATGAGGGTGTCCACTTTCTGGAGCCAGTAACGCATGAAGTCATCACTGCGGAAGAGCCTCCTGCGCTCTTCCTGGTTTCGGTTTTTGAGAGCATTCTTCACATGCACCAGTTCGCCCCTGGCATCGTTGAGTGCGGCGATGGCATCTGCCTCCCGCTGCGTCATACGCGCCTTGGGATGGTGACCGGTGATGACCTTGCGGACATAGCGGCTCATGGTCAGTCCGCACTTCTCGGCTATGCCGTCGGCGGTCTTGTATTCTGCTTCTGTCAGCCGTACCTGAATGCGTCGGGTGCGGTTCTCTTTAGGGTTTTTATCTGTCATTTCGGTTGTAAACTATAAGGGGTTAGGAAAACCAGTGCGAGCCTGCGAGTAGTGGCAAGAGGCACTTGTCGGCACGGATGCAGCGGAGCGCATTTGTGTGACATGGGCAACTCTTGCTATAACTGGTCGTAATTCGACCACGACTGACTGGGGCTTCACGGCTGTAAAGTCACAGGCTGTCGGCATAGTCCTGGAAGTGTCCTTGTCGGTGTCAAACCGACTGTCAAAAGAGAAAGGTGGTAAGCGGTAGTCTGCTGACTTCCTTTTCCCTTTTTTTCGACTTGCTACACCTGTTGGCTCTTGCCGTAGGCATGTGCCGATTGGTGGAGCTGTTTCAGTCAAGAAAAGAAGCAGTAAGGGTCTGCTGTGGCTGTGACATCGGCAGACTGTTACGCCTCCTGACTGATGGCTGCTTGCCAGACCATTAGTTGCGCTCATGTAGCCAACGGTGTATATCAGCCTCCAGTTTTTCTGGAGTGTCCTTCTCTGCAATCTCCATGAGCTTAGCACCAAGACGTGCCACTTGGTTGCTTTTCAGATGTGGCATACATTTGTCAACCAACTCTCCCACAAGTTCCCACCGTTTGCCAAGTACGGCATCAGAAGATTTGTCTTCGTCATCCGTGTGAAGGTAGTCAGAGACAGTCTTGTACTTGTCCATGACGATTCGCAGGGTGAGCAAATCTGCATATCGCCAGCCGTATCTGGCATAAATAAGAGCACTGGCGCGGCAAAGCTCAAAAGCGTCAATAAGGTAGGCTCTGTCAAGGGGACGGCCTTTCAGGTATTTCAATCCCCGTACTATCATACCTCGTCCTCCTTGTCAGTGTCATCAGCATTGCTGCCAGAGTTTCCAGATGGGTAATCAACGGGGACGTTACCCAGCTGGCCATTGTTCAACAGCCGTACTATATCCGACAGGGCATAGCGGTTGTGACTGCCCACTTTCTTCGGGGCAATGATGCCACGTTTCTGCCAAAGCCAGAGGGTGGATTTGGCTATGCCCAGTTTTTCACATACCTGACCAGAAGAGAGGTAGGTCTCGCCATTGATGGCGTTCGCACCTGTCTTGGTCACTTCCTTGCTCCTTGCCGCAAGGGTCATGTCAACGACATCTTTAGCGAATTTGGTGAGGTCAGCTGCAGTGACCTCCAGTTTGAGGTTGCCACCGCCAATCTCCATGAGTGTTGAAATATCCATGATGTTTTACAGTTAAATGGTGTATAATATGTATATGTGTATACTGTGTATAAGTGTATAGGGGTATAAGTGTATAGGAAGTATAGTCAGTCTATCAGTCCAATAAGCTCCTTCTTCATGTCATCATCGATGGCACGATACCGGGCAAAAGCCTTGGAGCCTGCCACATGGCCGGACATCGAAGCAATCAGATTCGGGTCTTTGACCTGTTTGTACAGGTTGCCAATGAAGGTGCGGCGAGCCATGTGGCTGGATGCTATCTCATTGATGGGGCGTTTCACCTCCAGATGGGTAAGCGTGTCAATGACCGTGACGATACGGTTGACACCTGCCTTGGTCAGTATCTCACGGATGGCATCATTGTACTTGAAATTGATGTGCTGGGGAAACAGCACCTCGCCCTTACTGCGGTTCAAGCGTTCAATGATGGACATCGCCTTTGCCCCAAGCGGCACACGGACGCTTGCCCCGACCTTGTTGCGGGTCTTCTGCGGAATGTACTCCAGCACACCGTCAATGATATTGTCGGTGGTGAAACTCACAAGGTCACCGTAACGGCATCCCACCATGCACTGGAAGATGAACATGTCGCGGTAGTTCTCCAGCGTGGGGTTGTCGCTGAAATCGTATGCCAACACCTGGTCACGCTCGGCGATGGTCAGGTAGTATGGCGTTCCATAGAGCGTCCCCGGCATGTCGAACCTGTCAAAGGGGTTGTCGCCCTGTGCGCCGTTGAGAAAAGCCCAGTGTACGATGGTGCGTACCATGGTAAGGATGTTGTTCACGGTGTTGCCCCCTCTGGGCATCTTTATCCTGCCTTTGGTGCGGTTGTCGAGCTTGCCATAGATGGAGGGGTACTTGTCCACGAAGGTGTGTTCCTGCTCCACGAATTTCTTGAAGGCGGCAATGTCCTCGGCAGTGATGGAACCGATGGCAAAGGAGTAGTCCTTCATCTTGCGGACGCTGCGCTGGTATTTCTCGAAGCGTTCCATCTTGTCTATGACACCACGGTAGTTGGAAGCCTGATGCTTGTCGGACTTCTTCTCTTCTATGAACTTCCTGCCCCAGACGGCAAGGCCAGTCTCTACAATCTCGCCGTTCTGCACCTTGAAGGCGTTGGGATGGTGGTAGGCAAATATGAGTTGTTGCAGCCACTTGTTGGTTGCACCGATGTAAAACTCCTTGGAGATAAGGCTTGTTATCTCCATCACGGAGCGGTTCAGGCGAAGCTGTTCCTCGTTGGACACCAGAGCCACACGGAGGCGGTAGCCTTGACGCTCGCTGCTCCAGTGGTTGGGATTGATGGTAAGTTCACTTGCGGCCTTGATGTCCGTCCTTGTACGATCATCACGGACGCGGAAATATATGGTTGCCTTGTCGGTCACGTTGTTCTTGGCGGACTTGGCGCGGATAAAAGCGGAAATCTTCATGTCTAATGATATTCTTATATTATCGGGTAATATGGTATTATTCAATCATCTTCAGGATGTCTCGCTTGGTGTCATCATCAATGGCACGGTAGCGAGTGAAGGAAACGCTGTTCTCTGTATGTCCCGTAAGTGACGCTATCAGCGCAGGGTCTTTGACCTGCTTGTAGAGGTTGCCGATGAAGGTACGTCTGGCCAGATGGGAAGCCGCCACTTCATAGAGCGGACGCTGCTCTGCCTGACGTGTCAGCGGATTGAGGGTCATCACGATTCGGTCGATTCCTGCCATTTTGAGGATTCGCTTGATGTCTTGTCGGTAGAGGTCATGCGAGAACCAGCGGAAGAGGTATTCACATTCGGGGTCAAGTTCCTCCAAGATAGCCTTTGCCTTGTCACAAAGGGGAACACGCACAAGTTCCGTGCGGCCAGCCAGAAGGTTCTTGTGTGGGATATATTCCAGGAAGTCACCATTGATGTGCTGCCATGTGAAGTATTCAAGGTCGTTGCTGCGACAGCCCACAAGGCACTGGAAGATGAACTTGTCACGGTGACGCTCCAGGCGTGGGTACTGGCTGAGGTCGAAGTTCATCACCTTGTCACGCTCTTCAATGGTAAGATAATAAGGTGTGCCGAAGAGCTGCTGGTCGAGCGATACATTGCGGAAGGAGGTGTCTGTCAGATAGCCTTCCTTCACAGCCCAGTTAAGGAACATGTTGAGTCGCTTGATGCCGCTGATAATGCCATTTCGGGAGATGGGGCGAATCCACTTCTCATTCTTGATGTTGAACTGGTCGAAGAACTTGCGGTTGGCATCACGGTACTCATGCTCATGTTCCATGTAGTCGGCATAGTCTTCCACCTGTTCCTTGTCGAAGAGTTCAAGGGAGAGGCGGAAGTCTGGATTGCCGCTGTTGTAGCCCAGCCACTTCTCATAACGCTGGAGTCGGTGAAGGACAGAGGTCTGCGCCTGGCGGTGCCAGTCGTTGAACTCCGACTGCTCCAGGTACTTCTTGAAGTAGTCTATCACCCCCGGTTCCTCGCTGTCGTTATGCTCATCAGCAGGAAGGGCGGCTTTATCATCGGCCTTTGTCTCTGCCATTTTCAGGGTGCAGTCCTCCAATGCGGCTGCAAGCCACTTGGCATCCATACCTTTCTTGTATTTTGTCTTTATCATATTCAGAATCTTCTGTATTAACTCGTTTGTCTGTTGCTGCCGTTCTATCGGGACAACCTTTTTCGGGGTGTTGGCGGCATAGCCGGGCACTGACGCATCCCAGTATTCGGGATTGATGGTGATGGAACTGGCGGCTCGCAGGTCTGCCTTGTCGTCTCTTACTCGGAAGTAGAGAATGCCAATGTTCTCCTTCTTGCTCCGGCTTTTTCGGAGGGTGACGCTTACTTTCATTGCTTCGGGTCTTTAGGATTACTAATCTTTGTTTACTGACCTCATTTTTGCGGTGCCCAAAATCTGTTTGCGGTGCCCAAATTTGAGGTTTTGCGGTGCCCAAAGTTAGTGAAAGGTGCCCAAATTGTTCCCGTTTATCCCGAATAATTGCGATTTCGTTTAGAAAGTTTAAGTTTTCGCAAATTGCTCTATATCAGTACATTTCAGTGCATTCTTGGTAGTCTAAAACAACCCAGTTATTCATGGCGATGTACACTGAGATGGCACCGACAATGGCAACAATACCTGCAAGAGCATAACACAAGTTGACTACATACGGAATGTACTTGACCAACTCGGATGCGACCTCCTCCAATGCGGAAGTTCCTGCATCATAGCCAGTACCGGCCAGGGTCTGCGCAGAAGCACCGATAGGAGTTAGAGCGGCAATCGCAGCACCCATCATCATGAGTTTTGCACGATTCCTTGCGTGAGACACTTTCGCCTTAATGGGAGTAAAGACGTTTGAAAAAAACTTTTTCATTGACTTTCTAATTTTTTAGTTCTACAATTTGTGATAACTCTATTTTTTTCGCGATTAAATAGTCTAAAATACGAAATTCATGTCTTGATAGCCGAACAATGCTGGCATGACAATTGAAGCACCGATCATAAAGAGGATGCCACCGAAAAGCATCATCATGCTTTTGGTGATGTCTCCCTCATGGTAGTTCATCTTTATACCGATTTGCAATGCGGCCACAATCACCACAATACCTGCCACGGCATACAGAATTTCCACAGTGTATATCATCATGGTGCCAACGAATGCGGTTGCCTCGGCAAGTCCATCCGCTCCCCATGAATAGTCCACAGACCCACATCTGGCTGAAACATCTTGAATGCATAATACAGCCAATAGTGCAGTGCATAGTCTGTATGGGATGTTAGCATTGGGTGTATTCATCTTGGAAGTCGATATTGCTATGTTCTCTGTTTTCTCGTATCTCACTGGCAAGTTGCATTGGGTTTCTTAATCCGCCCTCAGTCTTGCAATCTACAAACCTTTGGTTTATTGCGTCTATTCGCTGAACCAAGGCTGCGTCTTTCTCATTGTCAATGATTGAGCTGACTGCATATTGAGGTTGGGTCAAATCCTGATCAAAAGCCTTGCTTTCATCAAAAAGTTCTTCCTGCTTTTCTTCTGATGTGGCTTCTTCGTGGAACACTGAGGTTGAAATAGGAGCCTCTTTGTCATCGTCATTCTCAGGATTGTCTTTCTGTGATGACTCGTCTTCCATACCCAAATGATTGTCTCTATTCGCGTCTGTCGGAGTTTCTGTAGTCTTAGGCAGGATACCTTCGTCTATTGCTGGTGCAGGTTCTGTTTCTGCAGCTTCTTCGACTGGATTTTCCATTGCCTCGGTTGACTCTAAAAATGAGAAGCCTCCAGTTTTGGTATCTTCCAAGACGGTCTGTGGAGCGTTTTCTTCTTCCACTTCTTTTGTATCACTTGCAGAAATGGTTACCTCATGTTCTCCTTCTTTCTTGGATTTCGCGTTTAGATCCATTGTTATTATGGTCGCATAGTACAATACATATGCGATGGTCAATACGATAACGAAAATTATAAATGGACTCATAATCATTCATTTTTTGTTGGTAATTCGTGAATTGCGAACACAAAATTACCATGCATGGCCCACTATCTTTATATAAAGTTCCAAATAACAGGGGTTTCCAATGGAATAATGGTAGATTGGTTCTAACGAGAATATAGAATAGAACCAAAGAATTGTATTTTTCCTTTGTATTAGAATGGTATAAATAGCGTAAGTGGCAGAGTGTTTCACAACAACCTGCCACCACGACATAATAATTGAGTATTCCTACACAATCAATTATGATGTATCGATATATATAATGATGTTCGAAGTCAGAAGAGATCCTTTACGTTCTTCTTAGGGTCGTCTTCTATTTTTCCATGTTTCCGCTCATAGTTACTGATGGCTTTCTCAAATGCAGCTTCCACTACATCTTTAATCTGTAACCCTTCACGAGTGGCAATTATGCGCACTTTCTTCAGAAGGTCAGAACTAACTATTGTACAGAACCGTTCTTCTTGTCTCTCTTTCTCCAGCTTTTTCTGCTTTGCTCGTGCCGACAACTGTTTTCCCTTCTTTCCCTTTTCGGACGTTCTTGGTGTGTTCGTTGTCTCCGATTGTGGGTTGCCCGTCACCGTAAGTCCTGTGAACAAAGCGTCCAGACTCTTGTTGTCCATAGTCAATCCTCCTATACTTGTGTCATTCTATTTAGAAACTCTTCTGCGAACAACAGATAATCCTTGGCTCCGTTGCAATTTTTGTCGTAGTCCAGAATGCTGCGACTTTCCAAGGGGGCTTCTGCAAGACGGATGTTCTTGCGTATTCTGCTATTGAAAACGATGTCACCTACTGCCTCACGCAATTTTTCTTCAATGCCCTTTGACAACTTGCTTCCTTCCCACCGTGTGATAAGGATACCGGTAATGTGAGCTTGGGGGTTGAGCTTTCGGCTTACCATATTGATGAAATCGTTAATCATGGTCAGTCCCTTGAATGGCAGCACCTCAGAAACGAGAGGGATGACAATGTCGGTAGCGGCTGTAAAGGCGTTGAGCGTTACCAAGCCCAAAGAGGGAGGACAGTCAAGCAACACGAAGTCGTACTTGTCTGCGACTTCCGCTTTCTCCAGAACTTCAGACAGGATGCTCTCCCTTGCTATTGCTGTGGAAAGTTCCACATCAACCATGGCAAGTGTCAAGGATGCAGGAACGAGGTGCAAACTGTCTGTGATTTCAATGACTGGTAAGGTTTCCACCTTGCCGGTCAGTGCTTCGTAGATTGTGGCTCCATCAAAAGAGGATGCCAACGAAGTTGTGAGATTGGCCTGTGCGTCAAGGTCAATCAACAACACACGGAAACCTTTCTTGGAAAGAATGCTTCCAAGATTTGCTACTGTTGTGGTTTTGCCGACACCACCTTTATGGTTGGCTACGGCGATAATTCTTGTGCTCATTTCTCAAATTGTTTTATTATGTCGTTTAATATATTGAGCGTGAGACTTCCTTATATTGAGAACTTTACAGCCGTACAATATTCTGTATCTTTCTGCTCAAAATTATATGCCTATTTTCCTTTCTTATTCTCCTTTTCCATCAATACTTTGTGGGAATGGTACCAGTCTGTAAGCTGTTGGATGCTGATTTCCGTGAGTAGTGTCCTGCCAACGCAAGTCGCCAAGGCTTTCTTGCCATCCTTGGTATTGGGAAAACTGAGCACAGGTACTCCATTGACTCTGGACAGTGGAATGTTGTTGCTTTTGGCTGCTCGTTCAGCCTCAATGCCATAGACCTCAATCGAGTCGGTGTCCTTAATCAGCAAGGACAGAATGGAGCCGTCCTTTATATCCTTACTGTTGATGTGGACATAGGCGAGCTTTGCTTCCGTCAGTTCATCAGAAGAACGTTCTTTCGCCATCTGGTATGTGCTTTCACCGACTGCTTCTACATGAAACACAACGGGACGCTCTTTCACCATTGCATCAAGGTGGAGCATCTGACCTATCCGAGCGTTGATTTTGTCTTCTGATACCACCTCCTTGCGAAATTCTGCTTCTTTTAATCCTCCTGTTTCTTCCTTTGCAGTAAGTATGTAACCATTACGCACCCTTTCCAATATGAAGAAAAGAGGATAGATGTTATTTTGTGATGCCATATCATTCTATTCGTTATTGAACTTATCTTTTTCTGGTTCAGAGACCGTGACAAGGTTGATGTCGTAATTTCCACAAATGGACTGGTAGTCAAACGCAAGCGCACGTTCTTGGTCAAACACAAGCGATGCACTTCCTGAATCATTGGCTTTTCTTGTCGGCTTTCCATTCTCGTCAAGGATATAGAACTTTAACGGAGAGTTAGTTTTTCCGTAGTAGTCCGGGGTCGATACAAGGTAAGAGAGCAATGACTCGTCTGGTATAAGAACTTTGCCTTCTCTTCTTGCTTGTATGTTTGCCTTAGCAATACAGATTTTCTCCCTTATAAAGAGGACGTATCTGTCCGTTTCAAAGTCTACCACCTTGCGCTGCTTGCCTTTTGCTGTCACTTTCAACGTTTTCATCAGGCAAACCTTGTAGTCCTGTCCTTCCCTTATGTCTCCAAGTTGTCTTGCCTTGGAGAACATCGACCAGAATACTGCTATCTCGTCCGTGCTGTTGCACAATGAATGTTGGTACTTCAGCCCCTCAATGCAAATGTCATGCACTTCTTTCTCGGAGAAAGGAAGCTCTTCCGCTATGGAATGTAAACAATAGTAGGTTGCCAACATCATTGCCCAGTTATTAATGAAGCGTTCTCCTATGGTACTGTAATCCACCTCACTCTTTATCTCACCCAAGGCTCTTTTCCACGCACCAAACCATCCGGCGTTAAAGTTGTCACGATAACGCATCAGACTGACTGTTATATTGGTCGGACACATATTGCGCAATTTCATGAATGTCTGGTACTTGTCAGTTTCTTCCTTTGTTCGCTCACTTCTCTGAGACTCCAAGAAGATAACTCTTGAAAACAGGGCTATATCTGCCGTTGGCATCTCTTGCCCGGTGAGCACAACACCACAGTCTACATTCGTGGACTCCCTTCGCTCCCCGTCTGCTGACCTTTTCGAGCGTCCGGCATTGTCATAGATACCTTTCAGAAAGTCTATATGCTTCTTGCTCAACGAGTTTTTGTATTCATCAAAATGGACGAGCATATTGCTGACTTCAGCACATTTGTCACCCATTGCATAGTAGGTGGTGCTGTCCAAATTGCTGACTTCTGGATTTCTCTGGAACAGATTGATGAGCGACAGTGCAAATTCTGTCTTTCCAGTGCCTTTCTTGCCGTAGATATTCAATATAGGGAAAGAGCGTGTCGTATCAGTGATGATGTCACGAAACAATGTGGCGAGGTAAAAGCAGATGGCTACTATACCATTATCTCCATATAACTCATAGAGCAACATGAAGTATTCTTGGGCAGCAACCTCACGCTTTGGGGCATGGATGAAACGTCTTTCATTGACATAGGCATTCTTGTTGCGCTTGTGTATCTTTGAAAGAGCTGGCAAGTAAAAATTCTCATTGTCAAGTCGGATGATGCCATAGTCATCGACAGGCTTCCACTTTCCTTCATATACAATACCATTGGTAAAAGCATAAAAGCCTCTTTCACCTATATTGTTCCACCCCAATTGCGGTACTCGCTGTGCTTCTTCTGTCTTGCCGTAGATGTATGCTTTCAACAACTCGTATTTTTCCTGTTTCTCGAAGAAGCGGAAGTCGCCCTTGCCTTCGATTTTCTCTTTGAAGCGGTCAAGCTTTGTCACGTCGGCTTGCTGTAGCTCTATGGTTCGTTTGATGCGGTTTTCGTTTTCCAATTCAAAGATACGGCTTGGCTTGTTGTCATCAGCAATGAGGAACAATGGGCGAATGATGAAGTTCGTCCAACCTCTTTCACGTCCTTGTGGGTCAAGGTCGTAATAGTGATAGCCTTTTCTGTAGAAACGATAGCCTTCAAGCTCATCTGACTTTTTGATGGCTTGTCTCCGTTTCTGCTCCTGCCGTCTTCTTGCAGCGTCTGCTAAAGCGCCTTTCCAAACAGAGGCTTTACGGTATTTGTCTTTCAGATCTGTCAACAGAGAAGCTTGAAGCACCTCCGATTGTATGTTGACAAGCAGGTCGCATACATCGCTGATAACTTTCAGCTGGTCATCGTTGGTGCTTTCTGTATCGTAGTGTTTGTCGGCATACCAAAGTATGAAGTCCTTTTCTGTCAGACCTTCCCAACGTTCAAGACAGGTGATGTACGAGTCTGCGTCTTGTTTGACGTTACCTTCTTTGGGTATTTCACGCACTGAGACTTGAAACCCCATCTCTGTAGCCAGTCTGCCATTGGCAAATACGAACTTTTCTCCAGCTCCAAATTTCTCACCATCCTTGGGCTTATCGCTGTCAGGGATGAAGCACAGACTACAACTGAACTTGCTGAAATATCCAAGTTGTTCCTTTGACCAACTGCCTCCCAGTGAGGCTATCACATTGGCTATACCCAATGATTGAAGACGCATAACATCTGGTGCGCCCTCTACAAGATACACCTTACCCGATTGACGCGCAGCTTTCATGGCTATATCAATGCCAAAAATGGATGTGCTCTTTCGGTATATAAGGCTGTCACGTCCATTGAGGTATTTGACAGCCGCCTGTGGATTGATGCTTCTTGCCGTGAAGGTCTGTACTCTGCCATATCTATCACGCTGGGGTATCATCAAGCGCCCACGGTAGAAGTCGTAGTAGTTACCTAGGTGACTGTCATCCTCTCCGAGCAAACCGATCTCAACCAGTATTTGCAGATTTAGTCCCTTATCCTTTGCATATTGAAGAAATTTGTTTCCTCTTGCTGGACTGTAACCAAGACCGAATGTTCGGCAGAAATCCTTATCCCAACGCCCACTTGTGGAACCATCTGTTTTTTCGGCATATCTGCGACAGGCTGCAGCTTCATCATTGTCTGCCTCGTACTGCGCTCGAAAGAACTCTTGGGCGTACTGGTTATAGATATACATGGTTTCAGCCTTTCTGTCACGTTCTTCCTGTTCTGGGGTCGTGCTTTGGTCGAAAAGGTCATGGGTATCGACATCGGGACAGTACATGTCCAAAAGGCAACGTATAGCGTCAATGAATCCAACGCCTTGGCACTCCTCTACAAAAGAAATTACATCACCGCTTTTGCCACATCCGTAGCATTTGTAACGGTTCATCGTGGTGTCCAACATCAAGGAAGGAGTATCCTCTTGATGAAAGACACAACAGCATTTCTTTCTATGTGGTCCAGACGGCTTTAACACCGTGCCAGGACAGAGGTCTACCACGAGCTGGCAAATATCAACTCGTGATTTTACAATGTCTATGTATTTGTCCTTTATTCGCTTCATTATATACGTCGATGCTTAATATTTTAATACGACATCCTCCATTTGTCTTTCTCGATAATTGAAGTCAGTTCCTTTTCGACAACCGGCGACATGGGTCTGCCTATTATATTGCGAGTCCACCCCAATATCTTTTGCTGCCAAGTGTGCGGAGAGCCACCGAGTGTCATACTAAGGAAAGCGGTAAAACGCCCTTTCTCACCATTCGATAGCCTACTATAATAGTCTGCAATTTCCTTTTGTGTCATTTGCTTAATATTTTATCGCAAAATAATTACAATTCTCTGATTGTTTATCTGAGATTTTGATTATATTTGCATGCAAAAGTAGTACAAACTTTGGATAAAACAAAATTTAATGCTCAATATATTGGGCGTATTAAGACATTTTAACCCAGTATTATCGTAATAATATATAGTATTATGTTGAATTTGGATTTGATAGACAACCTGTACGCAGGTTTGACAAAGGAGCAACAGCAGGAGTTAATAGGCTTGCTGTTCAAGAAGAGCAAACAGACAATGAGTTATTTCCGACGTACAAAGGACATCAGTCTGTCTAAATTGGAGGTGTTGGCTGATTTCTTTCATATGCCGTTGGATTATTTCCGCAAGGGTGGAACATTCAAAACCACTAATGTCAGTGGTAACAATAATTCTGTTTCTGTTGGAAATGTCAGTGTTAACACTAACCTGATGCTGGAAAACGATTCTTTGAGAAGAGAAATATCAACTATGAAAGAAACTCTCAAAGCAAAGGATGAGACATTGAAGTCAAAAGATGAAACACTGAAATCTAAAGATGACCTCATCGAATCCTTAAAAATACAGGTTCGTAAACAAACATGTGGTGACATTGTGGAGTAATCACCATAACCAAATGATAGAACTCGATTCGAACGAAACCGTTCTTGATCTTACGAAAGCGGCTATGGCTGTGCAGGCACAAGCGATGACGACAAAGAAGAACTTGATGTTATCCTGCAAGAGTTCAATGAAAAATGGTTCAAGGGCTGGGACACTACTCCCGAGGAGCAGAAAGTAAAGCTCACGGCCATTGTCAATTCTGTCAAGCAAGGACAACGACTGCATTACACTCATTGTGGGCAATCCTGACAAGCAAGCTGCAGAAGAAGCGCTAGATAAGATTATCGACCGCATCGTACGCAAACAACGCTAAGAGGATATGTCGCTCTACAAGGAATATATGAACGAGGATTTCAAAATCAATTTCCGGTCGCTGGTGACAAGGATGATTGAGACTCCTTCATTGGTAACAATAAAATAAATCGAATTAGATATGCCAACAGTAGATTTTTATAAGAACCTCGGTTATGATTTCTATCAATACGAAGACGACGAAGAACTTCGTGGACTAACTCCTGGTGGATTCAATGGTGGCGATGCTCCTTTGAATGTGAAAGATTTCAATGATCTTGAACTACAAGCTGCACGCGATATGATTGCGTGCTATCTTCGCCATATCGAAAGAATTAATACTTCTTCCACATCCTACGGGCTAAAACATCTGATAGAACGTGCTCTCCATATTGACACCCAAGGCGCAATCAATTATGTTAGTAATGGCACCTTAATCTTGGCTATGTATGATGCAGGATTCCGTATCAAACGGCTGAAAGACGGCTCTCCAAATTGCTACTTTGACGTTTCCAAGAAGAGTATAAACAACTTGAATAAGTACGTTAACAGATAGGTAGTGGAGCATCTACGACGTAATCTTAAATCTGTAAATGCAAGATTGATGCCTGAGCTCGTTTACCTTTCAATGTCAATTGGAATATAGGTATATAAATAACACGGTTGGATTTAATCCTTGCATTACAAAAAAACAATACACTATGGGACTATTAGATTTCATATTTGGCAAAAAGAAGGAAGCAAGAACTTCTATGTCACAGTCTGCCGCTAAGCCGCAAACTACGACTTCGAGGCAAACAACGAGTGCAAGTTCTGCTCCCAAACCAGCAGAACTTAGTATTGCACCATTTGTGTTCGAATCGAATCAACATCAACGTTACGAAAATGGCAATCCTGTAAAAGGTCTGCAGGAATGTCCTCGTACTGTAAAGGTTGAAAAGAATGTCAATGGTTGCAGTGGTTATCAACTTAAAAACGGGGATGGTTATATCGTTCGTATGATTAATGGCGATACCGGCCAGCCTCAGATGTCGGCGAAGCCTATGCGTGTCATCAAATCAACTGCTACCGAAGTAACACTTAGAGGGTATATGGTAAGTGCCCAAACTCCCTTCGGATTTCAGGATGTCGATATGGCAGACTATGGACTTACGGTTTCTTTGAAAGATGGTAAGGTAGTCAAGTGTGTCCTACATATGTATGACCGTAATGTGGATATAGAGTACCGAAAAGTTGCTTTGAAACCACAGCAACAAGATCAAAAGTCTATGAGTATTCCTAGCATAAAATCAATAGCTGACGGATGTAATTTTGAACTTAAATTTCAAGTTACAACCATTCAAAAGGTCTGCTACAATGGACAACAGTCAGAGGTGTTGAAGAGTGTATGTTCAGGCATAGGCGATTGCACAACACTAAAGTGCAATGATGGTATAGTAACTGTAAATTTTCAAGATGCAGCAAAAATGCGTCAAATGGGAATATTAACGGAGACTGTAGTGTTGAAGCCATTCGAAGAAGGCTCAATAACTTACCAACGTGATGGTGACGGTGATGAATTTGCTACACGCGAGTTTAATGCATTCAATCGTTTTATCACTTACTATCAGGTAACTAAACAGCATGGTAACATTGTGGCGCTTGTAATAATGAATCCTCCTGCAGAGCCTAATGCTTACTATCTTGCAATAATGCAACAACCTATTTAATATTTTGCTTTATGGGATTATTTGATATTTTATTTGGCAACAAAAAAGAAGAAGAACGCTTGAAGAATGAGCGTCAAGCTGAGATTGAACGTCAGCGTATTGCTGAAGAAAAACGTATTGCTGTAGAGCGTGAAAAGCGTTTGGCTGAAAATCGCCGTAAAGAAGCTGAACGAAAAGCAAAAATTGAGTCCGAGAATAGCAAGAAATACCAAATTTTGGATTTCTATCTTGACTGTTCACATTGGCGTGCTCAACAAGAAAAACTAAGAGCCACCTCTCTTGCTTTACCAGTCAAAAGAGTAGACGTAGAAGAAGAAGAGGATACTCGCGAAAAATATAAAGTAAACAATTTGCCTAAGTTGATTCTAGTTGATTTGAATGGTAAAGAAATTTATCGTTGGAAAGGTATTACTGAACCATCGGAAATAAATGAATATCTGTATAATAATGGATATGCTGAAAGACCTGCTATGTCTAATCCAAGTTCCGACACCAATAATAAAGAGAATATCTTTCAAGCGACTGATATGAAACTTGCCAGCCAATTTGTTGTCGAAAGCATGTCAAATTTAGGCTATGAACCATATTCTGATTTTTCCGATGATTTTGCAGTGGCTGAGTTGCAAAAGCAATTTTCTCATTATTGTTTAATGGTAAAATCTAATCTTGCCATGGATGCAATAGGAAAAGCGGATCCTTTTATTATAGCATTTAAACAACATATCAGGAATTACATATCTAACGCTTCAAATAAGAATAATCAAGCTATGAAGTATTTATATGAAGTGAGTGATACTGATTTGCTTGTGCAACAGATTAGTATGCTATCTCTTCATGCCAATACGAAACACGTTCAGGATATTAACAATCTCTCTCAAGAGGAATTTCATGCTGCCATGAATCCAGAAAATGTTTCATTAGCTATGGGATTATATACGTATTTTACGATTCTTGTCAATGACAATCTTTCAGCAGATGATTTTAATGAATTATTCGTTGAATCGTGGATTAAGTATTATGGTAATGCCCAAGCTAGGATATTTATGTTTAGAATGCGTGGAAATAGCTGGAAAAATGATTTCAAGGGTGTGTTATTAGATGATTAGAAATGTTGGTTTCGAATATATGCAGGCTGTTTCATGTGCTAAAAATGGCGACATTGAGAATGCCATAAAACATTATCAGTCTGCTATTGACAATTATGAATATGCAGATAACGAATATATTCTTTCTTCAGATTCACCATATACCATAACGGAATATGATGGTAGTACGCAATCTTTCCCTAGTGTAAGTCACATGGTAGAGGAGTCTTATAGAGGAATTAGGAAATTGAGAAATAAAATCAAATAGCATATGGCAACTTGGACTCATACTGAAATAAACATAGATGGACGGATTGTTAAGGCACAAGCCCCCATGATTGTGTCTGCAAGTAGAAGCACGGATATTCCTGCTTTTTATGCAGACTGGTTCATTCATCGACTGGAGAAAGGATATTCAGCGTGGACAAATCCATTCAATGGCAAGAAAAGTTACGTGTCGTATCAGAACACACGCTTTATTGTGTTTTGGTCTAAGAATCCAGAGAAGTTAATCCCTCACTTGGATAAGTTAGAACAGCATACGCCTAAGATAAAGTGCTACGTTCAGTACACCCTTAATGACTATGTCGCTGAAGGGCTAGAGAAAGGTGTGCCTTCTGTTGAGAGACGTATCGACACCTTCAAACGCCTTGTGGACAAACTTGGTAAAGATCATGTGGTTTGGCGTTTCGATCCCTTGATTCTTACCGACAAAATCTCTATGGATGATTTGTTGCATAAGATTGAAAATATAGGTGATCAACTCAAAGGCTATACAGAAAAGTTAGTATTTAGCTTTGCTGATATTGAGTCTTATAAGAAGGTTAAGAATAACCTCATTCGTAACAATGTTCATTACCAAGAATGGACACAAGAGCAGATGATCGAGTTTGCCAAACGTCTGTCGGCACTCAATAAAGCGAAAGGTTGGAACTACGAGTTAGCTACTTGTGGTGAGAAACCAGAGTATCAAGAATATGGTATTCAACCCAACCACTGCGTGGATGACACTTTGATGATTCGTTTTGCTTGGCGCGACGAAGTCCTGATGAAGTTCCTTGGTGTGGAGATACGAGCTAAGAATGTTACGCCAAGTTTATTTGATGAGCCGGAAGTAATTCCTGAGAATGCAATAATGCTTGATGATGGTGTTCATTATGCCATCAAAAAGAAAGATAATAAGGACAAGGGCCAACGAGCCCTGTGTGGATGTATGGTTAGCAAAGATATTGGGCAATACGATACCTGTCCGCATCAGTGCGAATATTGCTATGCCAACACAAGTAAAGAGCTTGCATTGGCAAACTATAAGGTAGCCAGAGAGTCTGGTTTCCAATGTGAAACTATAACAGGAAGATAAGATGTCGAAGTATAAAGATGAGATAAAAAAACTGCCTCGTGTCACCTTGGATGCAATATCTGAGGTGTGTCGTCGTATGCTTCCTAATGCATATTATAAGGAACACCCTTGGCTTTTACCTTATGGCGATAAAAATTATGCGAAAATCTTTGATCAAGAAGACGAATTAAATGGCTATGCAGCTGCATATACAAACTGGCATAAAGGAAAACTGCGCATTGCTTTTGACCATATGCCGACGGATACTTTTGTTGGTGAAATTGCCGTAATAGACTGGGCTTGTGGACAGGGTTTGGCTACAATATTCCTTCATGAGTATCTCGAAGAGAAAGGTTATAACTGTCGAATCAAGGAAGTCATACTTGTTGAACCTTCCGAGAAAGCTCTTGACCGTGCTAAGTTTAATATTGAGGCCATTGATAACAAAATCAAAGTTTCTACAGTCAATAAAAAACTGGATGACGTAATTGATTTTGATATTAAACTTTTTGAAAAGCGAAAGGCAGTACACCTATTTTCCAATATCTTCGACATTCAAGGAATCAGTCTCAAGCATATTACTGAAAACCTTCTAGTTAATCTTTCGAAGGATAACTATATAATTTGCGTTAGCCCCTACTACCAGCAAGTAGAAAGTCGCTACAATACATTTCTTCAATATTTCCAACGTCCACTTTCATGGCAGTTCCGCGAGTCGCAATCACAAAAGGATGTTTTAGGATATACCTATAATATTCTATCCTTAGCGCTTCTGGCTGACAAGAGTGGGCAGATTATTAAATATGATTATTTCCCTGCTTCACAATTCCGTGCATGTTTCGCATTAGAAAGTGTGAAGCCAATGGTTGAGGATTTTACTGCTCACACATACTTTGATGTGTATGCGCCATACGAACTTGGTGCAAGTATCAGCGATGACGTAGAGCCAATTTTCGCCGTTCTTAATAATATTGTTAGCCGCGGACTTCCAACAAAACCTTCATTAAAGGTTGAAAATGTGCTCAGCGAGAAATTGTCTTGTTCAGAAGCGTCAACCCTTTATGGCGGTTTCCGTTTCAACTCTTTGTTGGATCATGCTGACGAACTAAAGCTAAAAGAGTATGCCAAGGCTGGAGATTTAGGTGATGATTTACGCATTAATCAATTGCTCTATACGCCTATTGCAATAGCAAGAGTGCAGAAGGTTCTTGTGGAAGCATTGATAAGTCATAGATTAAATTTACAGAAAGACGAGTGGAATGTACTCATTGAAGAATGTGACGTTCCATTTGCTAAGTTGGCTGTTGAAGATTTCAAGGAAATGTTCAATCACCTCTCTGCTTTGTCTCAAGACTTCGATAACATGCGTATTCCATACATAAATCTGTATGTCATATCGAACAAGGCTTATAAGGATTCACCGCTTCTTGAAAAAGATGCAATTTTTGAGCCGACGGGAGAAATACGTAATACGACTTTTGATTTGGTTATTAGGTACTCTTCAACCCCCAAAATGGAGGACTGCAGTTTCACCGAATATCAAGTAATTAATGATAGTTTCTATTGTGTATTCCCCGCAACGGAACGATATGCAGAGCGGTACATCTACACTACGGAAGGATTGGAATACCATTCGCTGGTAAATGATGAGAAGAAACCAATAGACGAAGCTGTTGAGCATCTAAGATATTTCTTACAGTTACTCTTTAGAAAGGAGGATTTCCGTCCAGGTCAGCTTCCGATTCTTTCAAGATCCATGCAGAATAAATCGGTTATTGGTCTGTTACCGACTGGTGGTGGTAAATCACTTACTTATCAGTTGGCTGCATTCCTACAGCCGGGTGTTAGTCTTGTTATCGATCCTCTTGTATCACTTATGAAGGATCAATATGATGGTCTTATCAATGCCGGTATTGACTGTTGTACCTACATCAATGCACAAGTTGCAGATTCGCGTGCTGAGCGTGAATACGATATGGAGCATTCAAAGTGTCTATTCGTGTTCATGTCACCTGAACGTTTGTGTATTCACAGTTTCCGTCAGAGACTACGTAATATGCAAGACCTAAATGTGTATTTTGCGTATGGTGTCATTGATGAGGTTCATTGCGTTTCCGAATGGGGACATGATTTCAGATTTTCGTATTTACATTTAGGAAGGAACCTCTATCAGTATGTTTTGCCAAAACAAAGTTCGGGACATGAACATATATCGCTGTTTGGCTTGACAGCTACGGCCTCATTCGACGTTTTAGCAGATGTTGAACGAGAACTATCTGGTGAAGGTGCGTTCCCTTTAGACAACGATGCCGTTGTTAGATATGAAAACACCAATAGACTAGAACTTCAATATCGAGTAGTTCAAGTTGACGCTTCTGGTTGCAATGATAAATGGGCAGTCTATGAAAGGAAAAACGATATGGCAGCCCAAGTCTTAAGTGAATCTTTGGATTGTCTTAAAGAACTTGAGAAACCAGATAATATTAAACGCATCAAAAGTAGATTTCTCCAACGAGAAAATATTATGGATGATGATGTGATAGATGAAATCTACGATCGAGACATTACGGTTCCTGTAGACGACGAATGGGCAACGAGCGAAAATAGTAATGCTTCAGCCATTGTGTTTTGCCCCCATAGAGTTGGCTCTCTTGGCGTAAATAACTCAGCCAAGAAGCGTGGTGTTAAAAGTGCCATTGCTGCAGGCCTTGGTACGCAACGTGTAAGTAACTATGTAGGTGGTGATGTACTTACCGAACAAGACAAGTTCCTTCATGGAGATACCAATATCATGGTTGCAACCAAAGCTTTTGGCATGGGTATTGACAAGCCTAATGTACGCTTCACGTTAAACATCAATCACTCGGGATCATTGGAAGGATATGTGCAGGAAGCTGGCCGTGCGGGACGAGATAGAAAGATGGCTTTGTCCACAATTATGTATTGTCCTCAAGAGTTCAGTGAGCAAAACGAACGCACTCGCATATACGAGGCTGTACCCGTAGATTATGGCGTACATCAATTCTTTTACGAGAACAACTTCATTGGAGCTGATTTCGAAAAATGGATTATGTATTTCTTAATGTCGAAGAATACAAACACTATCGTTGAAGTTGGTGAAGAGCAGAAGAATGTTGAAAGCGTTTCGGGCTTCTTGGATAAGTTGATGTCAGCTCAGCCAGAAGAAGAGTTGGTTTACTACATCTCTTATAACTACACACCAGAAGATGTGCGTTGGATAAATGAAATGCTCACAAAGAACAACCTCCCTCGATTCAAAACTGAAGAAGACATACGCCTAGAAGAGGAAGGAAAACGAAGACATGGCTTTGCACGTCCGGCGTACATTTATGGTTATGCAGACTATACAGAAGCCCTTCAAAAGGCTATCTATCGCATGTGTTGTGTTGGTGTTATCGATGATTTTACTCAAGACTACCTGTTGGCGGAATTAATTTAGTGCATACTTAATTCTGC